>Ga0066388_100000798_pt1 | contig 16088 bp, 10 predicted proteins | sample PanSoiMetaGPlot6_FD_64539 | JGI IMG/M metagenome (GOLD analysis project Ga0066388, IMG submission 64539) | Tropical forest soil microbial communities from Panama analyzed to predict greenhouse gas emissions - Panama Soil - Plot 6 (Hybrid Assembly) | ecosystem: Environmental > Terrestrial >... | reverse complement strand
AGCAGGGCCCCTTCTTCCAGGGTGGATATCCTGGAATCGCCGGGCGAGCTTTGGAACGAAAGAAGGGATTCAGGGCTAGGGTTCGCCACGGCAGGTTCCTTGAGCCAGCGAATATAAGGGTCCGGCGTGCCGGTAAAAAGACACTCCACATCGAAGGTGAAGGGGGGTTCAAAAGCATCGCCCGAGGTTATGTCGTAGGTCGGGACGCCGCCCCAGGCGCTGCAGTCTCCAAGCCGATCGACGGCCCGGCCCGGAGCGCCGAAGATTTCATCCACGGACTCGCTGATTTGGTTCAGGTAATGTCTGAATTGATAATAGGCGACGGGATTCACGACATCCTCCATCGGGGGCCTCCGACAGGCGGATACGTTTTTATCGGAAAGCCTTAGCCGAAGTTGCCGGAGAAGAAAAGAAAGTAACGCTCTCGGGCGAGGGGGTTTAATCCTTCATCGCGACACGTTCCAGCTTGTGATAGAGGGTCTGCCGCTGGATGCCGAGTTTGCGCGCCGCCTTGGCCTTGTTTCCGTTGCACTCCTTCAAGACCTTGGCGACTTCTTCCGGAGTGACCCGGCGCTTCAAGGGCTCCACCTCCAAGACCTTGATCTTTTGGTGGAGGGTGAAGCGGGAGATCCCTAAGAGCTTGGCCGCCTTGGCCTTGTTTCCCTCGGCCTCTTGAAGGGCCCGCTCGATCATCCGCTTCTCGAAGTTCGAGACCTGGCGGGGCAGGTTCAAATCGCCCAGCATCTCCTGCTCGAACTCATATTTTTCCCGCACCGTCTCGGAGAGAATCTCCTTGGTGACGGCGCCTTTTCCCATCACGAGGGCGCGGCTGATCTCGTTGTCCAGCTCGCGGATGTTTCCGGGCCAGTCGTAAGAGGCCAGGGCCTTCATGGCGTCGGGGGTGATGGAGAGAAAGTTTTCCGGGATGCCCATCTTGTTCTTCTTCATGAAGTGATCCACCAAGAGAGGGATGTCGGCCCGCCGGTCTTTGAGCGCCGGAAGATTGATCCGCACCACGTTCAAACGGTAGAAGAGGTCTTTCCTGAATTTTCCTTCTTTGACCATCTGGGCCAAGTCTTTGTTGGTGGCCGAGACCACCCGCACGTCCACTTTCGACGTTTGATTCGAGCCCACCGCCCGAATCTCGCCCTCTTGCAGGAAGCGGAGGAGCTTGGCCTGCATCCCTAAGCTCATGTCGGCGACCTCGTCCAAAAACACGGTGCCGCCGTTGGCGTGCTCGAAGAGGCCTTTCTTGTCTTTCTCCGCGCCGGTGAAGGCCCCGCGCACGTGGCCGAAGAGCTCGGACTCGAGCAGGGTCTCGGAGAAGCTCGCGCAGTTGGTCGCCACGAAGATGCGGCCCTTTCGCGGGCCGTTGAAATGCAGGGCGCGGGCGATGAGCTCCTTACCGGTTCCGGATTCCCCGTGGATGTAGACGGAGACGTCCGAGTCGATGATGCGGTCTAAGAGGCCCAAGACCTCTTTCATCGCCTTCGACTCTCCGATGATGTCGCGGTAGCGGTCGCTGCGGGGGGCGCTTCCCTCCACGTCGAAGGACTGGATCATCATCTTGGCCTTCTCCAGCTCGGCCTCTTGAACCGAGACCTTGTCTTCCAAGGCGCGGTTTAAGCGCAAGATCACCTTTTGGTTGTTCTCCAATTCTTTCTGGCGCTGCCGGTTTTCTTCCAAGAGCCTCGCGTGGGTCAGGGCTAAAGAGGCCTGATCGCCGAAGAGCCCCACGACCTTCGCGTGTGATTCTTGAAAGACCCCGGAGGCGAAGCGGTTGTCGAGATAGATGACCCCTTGAATCTCGCTGCCGTTCTTCAAGGGCACGGCCAAGACCGAGCGCAGCTTCATCCGGTGCACACTCTCGGCGCCCTTGAGCTTCTCCTCTTCGCCGGCGTCCATGGTCAAGACGGGGGCCTGGTTCTGCATGACCTCGCGGATGATCGAGGTGGAGATCTTCTCGCGGGCCTTCTTCAAGCCTTCCTTATCCATGTTCCGCGCCGATTGGACCTCGGCGACCCCTTCTTTGAGAAGGACGATGAAGCCGCGCTCGGCCTTCGACAGGGCGATGGCCTCGTCTAAGATCAGGTCTAAGAGCCGGTCTAGGTTCATTTGCGAGAGGATGCGCTGCGAGATCTCGAAGATCCGCTCATAGCCGGCGTTGTCCAGTGTGACGGGGGGTGGGGTCATAGGGGGGGTCCTTTTTTGTCCTGTAGGGGCGAATCTCGTATTCGCCCGCCGTCTCGTCGCGTGGTCGCGGGAGAGCGGGCGATCACAAGGATCGCCCCTATGTCATTACGTTTCCAAATTCGTCAACGTTTCCAATTCCTCCAAAATCGATTCCATTTTCCGGTCGCGGAGGTAGCTTAACTTCATCGTTTCGGGCATCACGTCTAAAAAATCCTGAAGCTCCTTCTTCGCTAAGAGAAGGCGCTCGCGGGCCCGCTCGGTCTCCTTTTTCTTTTTGGCCGTGAGCCCCAGTTCGTAAAGGGTGCTCCAGATCAGGTGCCGGTTTCGCGTCTCGTGGGCCGTCTCCAAGGCGCTCTCGAAGAAGACTTCCGACTGGCCGAAGTCGGGACGGGGCCGTTCACGGAGGATCTTTCCCAAGAGGATCCGGGCCAAGGCCGACAGGTCTTTCAGAGATCTCTTTTCCGCGAGATTCAAGGCCGCCTCTCCGTCAAGCTGGGCGGCGGTGGGTCGCTTCATGTCCAGATTCAGGTACCCCCGGTTCATCAGGGTCTGAAAGAGATGCTGGGTATTTTTCTCGGGATTGAGCAGGGCCACCGCCTGATTGAGATAGACGAGCTGGATCTCCCGGTGGTTTTTCAGGCTGGCGAGCAGGGCCAGATAATTCAAGGCGGCGGCGTGGAGCTCCAGGTAGCGGTGCTGAATGGCCAGGGCGAGCCACTCGTAGCAGGCCGCCTCGGCCTCGGCGGCCCGTCCCATGTGATAGAGCAGGTTGACCCAGTTGTGGCGGAGCAGGCAATGCAGCAAAGGATGATCCGCTTCCTTGGCCAAGAGAAAGGCCTGGGAGTAGGCGGTCATCGCCTTTTCGATCTGGCCCTGTTCGTTGTGAATGATGCCTAAGTTCATGAGGGCCAGGCCCTGGAGGTAGGCGTCTTTTCCCTGGGCCGCCGCCTCGGAGGCGGCCTGATACCGGTCAAAGGCCTTTTCGAAGTCCCGGGATTTTTTCGCGACGATGCCCTGAAGGTTCAAGGCCCTAGACAAGCCGCTCAACTCCCCTGCGGTGCGGTAGAAGTCTTCGGCGTTTTTTAAGTCTTCCTCCATGCCTTGAGTCTCTCCCAGGGCGAAGCGGGCCCGGCCCCGCACTTCATGGAAAAGCCCCCGGCGCTTAGGATCGGTCGGCTCGGCGGAGGGGAGGGTCTCAAGGGCCTTGGCCGCGTGGCCCGCGGCCGCATAGAGGCGGGCCAGGATGAGCGATGTCTCCTCGGGCATGCTCTCTTGCGAGGCCTTGGCCTCCACGAGGCGGGCCCATTCCACCCCGGTCTCGAAGGCCCCTTCATCATAGAGGCGTTTAAGCTCCGCCTCGATCCAGCCCCAATCTTCGGCCAAGGCCTTAAGCCCGAAGGCCGTCTCCTCCGCCTTGGCGTAGTAGAGAATTCCGCTCTCCGATTTCTTGGCGGAGATTTTTCCGCCTCGGCTCCATTCCTCCAATTTTTCGTCTAAGGCGCCCCGCTCCAGATTCAAGATGCCCTCTAGGGTCGCCGCGTTCAGGCCGACCCGCGAGAACTTCAAGACCTCGCGGATGCGGTGGAGACGCTCTTCCCAGCGCTCCTGCCGCCGGTTCAAGAGGGAGGCGAGATCAGCGAACTCCGTCGGAGCGGCGGCGGTCCAGCGCCAGCCTTCCTCCGACCACTGCATCATCCTTTCTTCACGGAAAGACTGAAGCAGGGCCTCGAGGCGCGAAGGCGAGCCTTGCACCTCGGACAAAAGGGAGACCCCCAAAAGATCCGCGGGAAACCCTTGCATCTCTTTTTTCAAGAATCCCAAGACCTCATCGTCTTTTAAAGGATCCAAGGCCTGCCATTGAAAGGAGCCGCCCTTCGGCTCCGATCGGCGGGTGGTCACAAGAACGGAATGTCCTTTTCTCTCCAAGCTCGCGATCAAATCGTCCCAGTCTTCGTCGGAGAGTTCCGGCAGGTCGATGAAGAGCGGGGCCCCGCCGGTGTCGCGGACGGTCTTTAAAAATTCCTTCAGGCTCGCGAGATCTCCGAACCAGAAGGCCCTTCGCCCTTTGAGCTGCAGCATTTGCTTGAGCCGTTGGACCAGGCGGCTCTTTCCAATACCGGAGGCGCCGGAGAGAAGCGTGCGCGGGGAAGACGTCGCATAGGCCTCGGTGAGCGAGTCCAAAAGCCCTGAGCGAAAGAAATGATCCGACTCCTCGAGGATGCGGATCGGGGCGCTTACGTCTCGGAGAGAGAAGCTCTCGCCCAGACTCTTGTTGATCCGGTTCAAGACCTCTTGGGGAGAGGGCGCGCGGTTTGCCGGCTCACGGGCCACCATCGAGAGGAGGACTTGGGCGAAGTCGTCGGGCAGGGCAGGGTTCATCTCGACGCGGATCGGCTCGGTGTAGATCTGCTGCTTCAAGATCTCGAGGGGATCTTGGGTCTTGAAGGGAAAGCGCCCCGCGAAGATCTGGTGAAAGATCATCCCCAATGAATAAAGATCGCTCAAAGGGGAGGGCTTCCCACCCATCAAGATCTCGGGGGCCGAGTAGGGCGGGGTGCCGAAGAAGTCGCCCGACTCTTCCTCTCCGCCGCTCTTCCATTGGGAGAGGCCGAAGTCGATGAGCTTCACGGTGAGCTCGCCCGTTTTATCCGGCGTCGTCACGAGGATATTTTCGGGTTTCAGGTCGAGGTGCAGCACGCCACGGCGGTGGAGAAAATCCACGGCCCGAAGGGTCTGGACGCAGAGGCGAAAGACCGTGTTCAGGTCGGTCTTCTCCGCCGCGGTGACGATATCTTCGCCGTCCACCCATTCGGAGCTTAGGTACATCTCCCGGTCGGTCGTTCCGAAGTCGTTCACCTGGGCCAGGTGGGGGTGATGGAGGAGGGCCAGGGTGGCGAATTCGTTTTTTAAGGCGGCGGCGAGGATCGGGTCTTGGAGGTTCTCCAGGGGCACCACCTTGAGGGCCATCTTTTGGTTGTTCAAATTGCGGTCGCGAACGAGATGGACCACCCCACCGCCGCCCCGGCCCAGCTCCTTTTCCAGCGCGTAGCGCTTGGCGATGAGCTTCTGCCGGGGAGGTTTTTTGAGATTCCAGACGGTTCTTTTTTGAGCCTTCAGCGCCACTGTGATCTCGCAACTCCTAAAACCAAATAATTCGTAGGGGCGAACCTTGTGTTCGCCCGCCCTGACGCCCATTTAGGGGCGAACACAAGGTTCGCCCCTACAATGCGTTTTCACCCTGGGTGTCTGCAGGTGGATGCAATTGACGGGCGAGCAGCAGGTTCGCCCCGACGGAACCTGAATTTCCTACCCAGAAGTACAAAATGTTAAATTCAGATACACTATTGTCAAATTTTCGTATTCAAAAGAAAAGCCAAATCTTTTCGTGGGGCTATTAAATTTTAAGGATTACCGACAACAATTTTGACAGAATGAAAGGAAAGTCCGGAAAGGGTTAAAAATATAAAAAGAATAATAAAATCAAATAAATATAAATAAGCGTCCAACGAGTTGGCAGTTGGCCCCGTCCTTGCAATCTTTTTCCGGTGTTGAACGAGGTTTAAGAAAGGGCACGCATTATGACTTTTTTGGAACCACTCCGCATCATTACCGAAATCATCCAACAACAGATCGAGACCGCCAAGGCGAAAGGTGAAGACAAACCGGCGACAGAATCACTCTCTTCCCAGTTCGCGAAGGCCTTTGCGCAAGGTGTGGTTCAAGGGGCCGCCTACAATCTCCTCACTTTTCCCTTGAGAGCGCCCTCCGTTTTTTATCCGCCGACCTTGAAGGTGTGCAAAAGCATTCCGGACCTTCTCATCGATCCGGTCTACGATCCCTTTGGCATTATGAGGACCGGTCTAGACCTGGCCTTGCATGTCACCCTGCCCGCGGCTCCCCACCGAATTTGCTTTGAGGTTCCTTTGAAGGATGTGATCGAGCCGGTGAAGGAATTTTTAGAAGACGTGCTCTCCTTCATCCCCGTGGTTTCCATCGCCCAAGAAATTATCAAAGGGGCGGCGCCTCGACAGGTCTTGCTCCGCCAGCTTCCCTCCGACAGCCCTGAGGTCAGAGAATTGAGCGAGCACCTGAAGGCCATGGGCGTCATTCGGGAAGTGCATTTCCGGAAAGTTTACTCGAAAGAATTGATAGAGAAATTCAAACAGGTTCGACATTAACCCTGGCTTAAAAAGCCTAACCCCTCACCCCAGAGACCTTTCGGATGTCCCGAAAGGTCTTTTTTTGCTTTTTTGGTTTCTGTCATTCCTGCGAAAGCTGGAATCCTTTTGCAGCAGAGGGATCCCCGCCTTCGCGGGGATGACAACTCTTCCCTTTAAAAAGGGAGGTCGGGAGGGATTTCAAGGGGGATGACCCGTGGGGTTCCATATCTAAAAATCAAAAAAACAACCCTCCGCATTTCAAAATTTGAACACTCATTTTAAATCCAAATTCCGCATACAAACCTATCTATCCGAAATATCAAAACATTTAATTGGCAAAACCTTTGCATTCTTCTGGAGAAAACCATTTTTCAGGAGGATACAATGAAAAAGGATTTTCTTCTCTTCGGCAGCCTTCTCGTGACCACCGCCTTGAGCGGGGCCGTTTCTTGCGGGGGCCTGACGCCCTCGGCCGGCGGGAGCGGGGGTCTTTCCGCCGCCGTGGCCCTGGTGGAGATCTTAAACTGCCCCCAGACGATGGACTTAAATTCCACCAAGGCCCTCTCGGTCGTGACGAAGGATGCCCAGGGGAACACTGTGTCCGTCTCCACTGTGAGCCTCGATTCGGACGCGCCCCACATCGCTTCCACATCAAACCAGAGCATCCGTTCCGAATATCCCGGAGAGGCCTCGATCACGGCGAGTGCCGAGGGCGTAGACAGCGCCCCCTGCCGGGTGAAGGTGAAGGCCCCTCAAAATTCAAAGAGCGTCCGTGCCCTGACGGATAACCTCGACGAAGATCATTGGGGACAGAACAACAACTTCAAGACCGTCTCTCGCGGAAAGGTCCTCTGGCAGACCGTTCTCTCCTCCGGCGACACGGAGATCTGGATGGGCGGCACGAATGGTCAGGCGACGCGGCTCAAGACGGTTGCCGGCGGCGATGTGGACTTCATGGCCTTAGGGAGCGGCGCTTCATCAAACGGAGTCTTGGCCTCTTGGAGGGAAGACCTCTCCAACACCTTCGCCTCCGAAGGCCTCGGCAGTCCCGTTCCTCTCGGTGCGCAGACTCAGGAAGAGAACAACATCGCCGACGGCTGTCTCTTTTTCCGCAAAGGCCTGCCCGACAACGACATCGCCCGATTCTCGATCGGGGCGGGCCTCTCCACGCCGGGCACCACGGGCGATCTCTATGGGCCCGTCACCAGCGGCTGTCAGGCCGTGTGGGAAGAGCGGGGCGCGGCCTCGAGCTCATTGGTCTATTTTGACGGGACCTCCGCGAAGCCCTTCGCCGACGGTCTCCCCGCCTTTCCCTCCTATGATTTCCGGAACGGGCGGGCAGTCTATGTCTCGGGCGGCGACATCTATCTCTACGATGCGACGGCCTCTTCCCCCCAGGCGGTGAACCTCACGAAGAACCCGGGCCTGGCCCACGCCTCTCCGAAGACCGACGGAAACTCGATCGTCTATCTCCGCACGGTGAACGGAGACCATGAGGTTATCCTCTACGACATCGCCACCGGTGTGTCCCAGGTCATCTCCACAACGTCTGATGTGAAGAGCGGGAGCACCCTTCAGATCGACCAGAGGCAGGCGATCTGGAAGGAAGGCGCCGATCTCTACTTCTTCGACGGAGACACCGCATCCAAAGTCAACAGCGCCCCTGCCACCGAGGTGAACGAGCCCCACTTGGCCGACGGCCTGGTCGTGTGGCACTCCCCCACGGGGCCCCTGACGGATTCGGAGATCTTCGTGATGGAGTAAAGGCGGTTTTCGGGGGATGTTCCTTAAAGATCGCCGCGAAATATTTCGCGGCGATCTTTTGCTTGAAAAGGGCGTTTTTTCCGGTAGCCTTCCCCTTCATCACTCGGAAGGCTTTCGGCTTCCGGAGAAAGGACACCCCATGGGATGGAAGAAGGCTGTTCTTTTCCTGTTCGTCGCGGCGGTCGTTCTCCCGGTCTCACCCCTTTGGGCCTGCTCCCCCGGGGACAAGGCCGAGGTCTTATGGAAGGGGAGCTGGTATCCCGCCCACGTGAAGAAGGTCAATGGAGACCAGTGCTTCATCCACTACGTGGGTTACGGTAAAAACTGGGATGAATGGGTCGGCCCGGCCCGCATCCGAATCTTGGCCGCCGCCGTGCCCGTGGGAGACTTTCACGAGGGTGATCCCGTCCAGGTCCTCTGGAAGGGCAGTTGGTGGCCCGCCCATGTGCTCAAGGTGAACGGGGGTCAGCTGAAGATCCACTACGACGGCTACGACAACTCATGGGACGAGTGGATCGGTCCCGCGCGGTACCGAAAATCTTGATGTTTTTGCCCCTTGTCATCTCCGCTTTTTTCAGACAAAAATAGAATCGAAGCCCGCGAACGCGGCTTCAAGGAGACGACACTACCTCATAATGCGACTGCTCTTTCTAGGGGGAGTTCGAACCGTCACCGGCTCTATGCATGTGCTCGAAACCGGCAGCGAGCGCGTCCTGCTGGAGTGCGGTCTCTATCAGGGCCGACACCGGGAGGCCTATGAGAAGAACTCAACCCTGCCGTTCCCCTTCGACCTAAGATCCATCGATTCCGTCGTACTCTCCCACGCTCACATCGACCACTGCGGCAACCTGCCCACCCTGGCCAAAAAAGGCTTCGAGGGCACTATCTACTCTACGCCCGCGACAAGGGACCTCTGCTCGGTCATGCTCTTGGATGCCGCCTACATCCAAAAGCAAGACGCCGAATACTTAAACCGCCACGAGCTCTACGACCCCGAGATGGGCCCCGTCCACCCGATCTACGACGAAGAGGACGTGGTCCAGTCGATGAAGCAGTTCGGCTCCATCAACTACCGTAAGCCTTTTCAGATCAGTCCCCATGTGAAGGCCTCCTTTCTGGATGCGGGGCACGTGTTGGGCTCGGCCATCGTGCTCTTGGATGTCCAGAAAAACGGCCACAAGACCCGCATTGCCTTCTCCGGCGATCTTGGCCGAAAGAACATGCCCCTGGTGAACGACCCGGAGATTCCCGAGGCGATCGATTATCTCATCCTCGAGAGCACCTACGGCGATCGTTCTCACGATCCGATCGACACCATGAAAAAAGAGCTGGCCCGGGTGGTGAACGAGACCTATGCGCGGCGAGGCAAGCTCATGATCCCGTCGTTCGCCTTAGAGCGCACCCAGCTCATCGTCTTCACGCTGCACCAGTTGACCCGTGAAAAACTGATCCCCGAGATTCCCATCTACGTAGACAGCCCCCTCTCCATCTCGATCACCGACATCTTCAAGCTCCATCCCGATTGCCTGGATGCCGAGACCCGGACCTTCATCAACGACCACGGCGATCCCTTCGGTTTCAAAAACCTAGTCTACCTAACCGACGTAGAATCAAGCCGCGCCCTAAACTACAAAAACGAGCCCATGATCATCATCTCAGGCTCCGGCATGTGCGAGGGCGGCCGCATCGTCCACCACTTGAGAAACAATCTGGAGAACCCCAACAATACGATCTTGATCGTCGGCTATCAGGCCCAGCACACCTTGGGCCGGCGTCTGGTGGAAAAGCGAAGACGCGTCAGAATCTTTGGCGTCGAGCGCGACCTCAATGCCCGCGTCGAGGTCATCAACTCCTTTTCCGCCCACGCGGACAAAGGCGAGCTCATCGATTTCGCCGAGGCCTGCGGCAAGAGACTCAAGGGGATCTTCATCGTTCATGGGGATGAGGAGCAGTCTTTGGCCTTGGCGGCCAATTTGCAGGATCGGGGGTTTTCGAATGTGGTGGTGCCTACGGCGAAGCAGTTTATTGAGTTGGAGTGAGAAGGGATGTTGGACTGGGCAAGTTTTTTACCACTTCTCTTTCATTAACCATTTTTCCCAAAAAATTAAAAATTATCACAATTTCCGGTCCGCCTTCTGCCTTACTTGCGGAGGATCCCCTATGGCAGGCAATCAGCATTAAGGGGAATTCTCTTCCCGGGCACTTTATCTGGACCATCTTTGCCCCCGGCAAACTCCACGGCAGAGTTATTAATTTTAACAGGCCCGAATTCTTGGAGGGTCTTCAATAATTTGCAATCGGCCGGATCGACCCAACTGACCACGGTATTGCTGGCATCGCTTTGTTCGACAATGAAGATGGCCCGTAAGCCGGTGGTGGAATAGAGGGTCTGGGCCCAGGAGGGGAGTTCGACTTCGCATCTCTTTCCCGAATTTTTTTCTAAGGCCAAGAAGCTGTCGCCGGGTTTTGTCCTTTGGGACTCTTTAAGAATCGATACGTTCCAGCCTCCCGAGGCCTGAGTTTTAGTTCCTGGGAGTTTTTTAATGCGACAGGTTGAGGCGTGGGTTTCTCCCGCCTGAGCGCCTCCAAAATAGAGCAATGTCGCTAAAACAAAAAAAGAAATAATGTTCATAATTGAACCTTAATTTATTCCCTTCAAACAAAACGGATACTCATGTAGGGGCGCGGTTTCCGCGCCCGCAAATGCGTCCGATGTGACGGGCGGGGAAACCCCGCCCCTACAAATCCGAATTCGATTTTACGATTCGGCTGAAAAAATTCCAAATCGCGTCGCTGGCCGGAAAATGGGTGTCGCCTTCGGGCCATTGCTCTTTAGAGCGTGCCAGGCACCGGTTGTTTCGTGCTGTTGCGGCGTTAAATAAAAAAGCCCACTCTTCAAAGGGGTGGGCTTGAAATGATCTTTAAAAACTATTGCCTGTTTCAGTTACTAAAACAAATGGCTTTTTCGTGCTCAACGGAATTATTTTTTAATTCCTTCTGTTGGGCTATTAAAAGAAAACCTTGCCCCGTCAAGAACCTCCAGACGGAGGAGTTTGTAACTCATTAAAATCATTAACCAACTGATGGCAAAAAACCTCAGTGGAGAAGCGAAAAAGTCCTTTAAAAGTCCTCCGTCTGGAATTTCAGAGGACGACCGTTTCTACCGGGCGACGACGCTCGAAGCCGATGGGGTCGCGGCTTGAGAACGTCACGGCGAGGCAGCACAGTCAGCGGCGCAAAAGTTCTCCTTAAAGCCGGGTTCGCCGAGTTCGTCCCTCCCGTCGCAGATGCCGTCGCCGGCGATGCGCACGCCGTTGTCGTCGATGCTGACGCACGTCCCGACCGCGCGGTAATAGAGGTTGAAGACGCGCTTGCTGTCATCGTTGGGCTCACTATCGACCTCGCCGGGATCGTTCGGCGCATGAGGATCTCTCCAGCCCGCATCGACCAACTTGATATCGCAGAAGTCCGGAAAAACTCTCCGGTCAAGGGGCATCGCCTTGAAGCCATTTTTAAGCAGCTGGAGAAAGGTGTTTTCCGGCTGTCCGGGCATGGTGAAACCGCCCAAGAAGATCGGGCATCCCGCCGGGTCCTCGCAATAGTCGGGGCCCGCCTTCATGGCGAGAAAGGGGGGAGAGTCTCCAACCTGCGAGCAACATTGCAGGATCACCCACTGGTTGTAGGGGACCTGGAACGTCCCCGGCAGCTCGCCTGAGGCGGGGGAGAGGATGAACCGCTCGGTCACTTGGAAGATGTTGCCGAACAGCTCGTGTTCCCCCGGGAGGCCGTCCCAGTCGACGCCGCGCTGATGCACGATGTAGGACTCGAGCGGCTCGGAGCCGCCGCCGCAGTTGTTTGGGACCACCAGACGCGGATCCAGCGTCGGGCACGTCCTCCCCTTGCATTCCCTGACGTTGGTTCCGCTGACGGCGAAGAGGTATCCCTCCGGTGCCAGCGCCGCGGGATCCTGAGCCCCGTCCTTGCGGGCCGCTTCAAGGTCCAGGGTCAAGAGGCCCGCCACGGCCACGCAATAAGCCGAAAAGGTATATTTTGATAAAGTCTTCATAATCCGCCTCCTCTTAAAAAACTGTCACGTATAGGAATTGTAAAGCACATGTTCTGATAGAACAACGGGTACCAGGTACGTTGAGAACCCTTTAAAAACGAAGAAAAACCCTGACGGAGGAGCCCGTCACTGAGATCCATGCAGAAGGCCATTTCTCTCGGGTGCCGCTTGGGGATGCCATTTTTGTTGATGGTAAAATTATGATTTTAGGGAAATGGGGGTGTCAATTGATTCGTACATAAAGTATTTAACAAAACCTCACAAAACCTCACACAAAAAAAACAGACGGAGGAAATCTCCGCGCAAAAAACGTGGAAACTCCTCCGTCTGGTTTTTTTTTACCTTCCTTATGCCGCTTACTCAGTAGCCGGATTTGCGATGCGGTTGAAAAAACTCCAAATCGCGTCGCTGCCCGGGAAATGAGTGTTGCCTTCGAGAGTAGGCCATTGGTGCTCGCCATTGACGATCGTAAAGAACTCGACCTCGGTTCCGGGGGTGCAGCCCACATAGCGTTTGGCAATCACATTGCCATCAGGACTGGTCTTTTCCGGCAGCGGAGTGCTGCAGCTATCCGCCGTGGTCCAAAAGGCGACGGATTCTGCCGCCGATGCATAATAGTATTTGCTGCCTGCGCCCCCATCATAGGGAGCCGCCCCGTCTTCCATGCCATGGATGATGACCACGGGGATCGGTCTTTGGGGAGTTGAAATCGTGTTATACGTGGCCCCATTGTCTAGGCTGATAGCGATCGACCCTTCTACGATGGCGATTCCGTCCAGGACATCCGAGAGCTCCGCGCCCAAGCGGTAGGTCATAGAGGCGCCGGCGGAGAAACCCGAGGCATAGATCCGCTCGCTATCGACCTTGACTTCGCCTTGTATTTCATTGGCAACATCGCGGACGTAGCCCACGTCGTCGATGTTGAGAACCTTTTGGGTAATGCCACAGTCCCATGTGGTTTTGCCCTCATCCGGGTCTATAGTGCCCTGCAGATAGGCGACGAAGAATCCGTTCTTATCCGCCGTATCGTTCATGCCGGTTGACATGGGCATGCCTCCGGCCATGCCACCATTCCCGTGCAAGATGAACATGAGGGGCAAGGCTTTAGAACCGTCGTAACCCTCAGGGACGTGGAGAATGTACTCGCGATCGAGTCCACCGCTCACAATCGTTTTCTTGTAATCGCCGGGAGAAACGGCAGCCTCTTCCGGGGGTGGGGTGACGGGTGTCGCGGGGCTTTCCGGGGCACTCGGGACCGCGCTAAGATCCGATCCAGAGCCACCGCAAGCTCCCAAAAATAAAAGACCGAGAATCATTAATCCCTTTTGAATTTTCATACTTCCTCCTTTTATAGGCTCGACCAAAAACGGTCGAATTGATGTTACAAAAATGATCGACTGACGGTTTTCTTACTAAACACCGGTGGCCTCGAAAAATCCGAGCACATCGGGACTCCATATGGCGATGCCGCTGGGATTGAGAGAGAAACCGCAATGGCCTTCCTCCACCGTGGTGCCGAAGGGCGGATAGTCCTTATAACCATTGGGATCAGGCTTAGACTCCAAGATCGGCCCCAAAACTTCGCTCGGTCCGAGGTTGTAGTCGTTCTCCGCTTGAATGAGGAAAATGGGAGGAACCGCGTTTTGCACCGATTGGGTCATGTAGGTGGCCAGAATCGGATTCCAAGACTGGGCGCCGGGGGCGAAGGGCACGAAGGCGCGGATGCCGAGACCGAGCGAATCCGATTTCTCGGCGGTAATGATGGTTTGGATCCCGCCGTAGGAACAGCCGCTCATGGCGAGGCGACTCGTATCGACGTCGGGCTGGGTCTTCAGCCATTGCACCGCCGCGACCACGTCTTCGTTGGCGGCCTCATGAAGGCCCCAGATCGCGGCTTGCATTTCTTGGGGGCTTAAGCCTTGCCCCTGAAGCGCCTGGGTCTGGGTGACGATGTCGTCGCCAGCATCGGCAGAAAGCCCGTGTCCGGTGCGATGCGGCTCAAAGACCACGAATCCTAAATCGGTATAAAATTTTTCCAAGGGCTTCCGAGCCCCGGGATTGGATTCGCTGCCGTGATTGAAGATCACCGCCGGAAAAGGCCCTGCTCCCTCCGGTCGTGCAAGATAGCCGTGAAGCAGCTTGTCTCCGCTCTGGAACGCGACGACCGTGGGACCTAAATCCGTCGATTCTTGCTGACCCAAGTCCGTCGATTCCGGATTGGGGGCACTGCTGCAAGCTCCTAAAAATAAAACACACAATAAGATGAACCCTTGTCGTAATTTCATTGAGCTCTCCTTTTTTGAATTCCTCACAATTCCTCCTTGCCAACTCGCCTAGAAAGTAAAAGCCCGTCGAATGAGTCGACGGGATCATTGGCTACGAGACAGAAGACTTAAAAAGGAGGTTAAAAAAATGGTGATAAAAATTTATGAAACACCATTTCTTTCAGTATTTTTTGTTGAGGGAGGATGAGGAGAAAAATAATTAAAATAAATTTAAAGGGAGGCACAACTTTCGTGAGAGAGTGATTCGATAAGGGAAGCACAAGTTCCGTTTAATGGATCAAGACACGGCCCCTCTTAGCACGGGAGCCGCTTCCCCCAAGAAGGAAAAAAAGAAAACCTCGGACAGACGAAAACCTCCATTTAAACACCAGGCGGAGATTTTGAATAAGATTCCTAGCTCATTTTTCCCATTGTTGGTAAAAACATCTCCAAGGTGCGTGCCATCCGTAGCGAATTCGATCTTTTTCTCGTAAGCTTCCTGATTCTTTTTCTGGAGCTTGCCTGCATCCGCTATTTTGGAAGCACGGTGGTGTTTCTCACCTTCTTCACCAATATCGTGCTCATCGCCTGTTTTCTCGGCATGACGGTCGGGTGTTTTGCCGCGTCACGTAAGCAAAATTTCATTAATTCCTCCATTTTTATTCTGGCCCTTTCGGTCGGGGCGGCCTGTCTCGTGCTCTGGGGCTACCAGCGATTCGGCAAGATCATGATCGACGTGGGCGGGCAGAATTCGCCCCAACTGATCTTCTTCGGAACGGAATACCGCCCCCGCGACCCGGCCCATTTTGTGATCCCCATCGAGGCGGTGGCCGGTTTCTTCTACGTTTCCATCGCACTCACCTTTGTCGGATTTGGCCAGGTGATGGGAAGACTTTTCGATCAAATTCCCGATCGGGTCCGGGCTTATACATTCAACATATTAGGAAGCCTCTCGGGCATCGTGGCCTTCGGGATTTTTTCCTATTTTCACAGCTCTCCCTTGCTTTGGTTTTCAGCGTCTCTCGCCGTAGGCCTTTATTTTGTCCGGCGTTGGCTTCCCCTCCAAATCATGGCCGCGTTGGTCCTGCTTGTGGGGGTTTTCCTGACCAGCCATAGTCAAGATCAACACACGAAAATTCTTTGGTCTCCTTACTATAAAATCCAATACCTTCCGGAAAAGGCCCAGATTGATACCAATAACATCATGCATCAACAGATGCTTCGTGTCGCTCAAGCGGGGCCCGCCTATGCTCTTCCTCATTTGTTGAACCGGGATTCGGGGGGCGCTCCTTTTGAAAAAGTGGCGATCATCGGCGCGGGGTCGGGAAACGATGTGGAGGCGGCCTTAAGCTTTGGGGCGAAACAGGTGGATGCTGTTGAAATCGATCCCGTGATCAACCAGATTGGGCGAAAAGATCATCCGGACAAACCCTATCAAGACCCGCGTGTGACCATTCATCTGGATGACGGCCGATCGTTCGCGCAAAAAACAGGAACAAAATACGATCTGGCCATCTATGCTTTAGTGGATTCTCTGGTCTTGCATTCGGGTTATTCAAGCTTAAGACTCGAGAGCTTTCTTTTTACCGAAGAGGCCTTTCGCGATATCCGCAAGCTCTTGAAGCCGGGCGGTGTCTTTGC
>Ga0066388_100000797_pt1 | contig 16090 bp, 10 predicted proteins | sample PanSoiMetaGPlot6_FD_64539 | JGI IMG/M metagenome (GOLD analysis project Ga0066388, IMG submission 64539) | Tropical forest soil microbial communities from Panama analyzed to predict greenhouse gas emissions - Panama Soil - Plot 6 (Hybrid Assembly) | ecosystem: Environmental > Terrestrial >... | reverse complement strand
TCCATACTCCTCAGGTACATTCTGGCCATGTATTCACCAATGATTCCCAGTGAAAATAACTGCGCCCCAGCGAAGATGACGATGATCGAGGCCAGAAAAGGAAAGCCCTGAACACAGTCGCCTGCGATCAGAAAGCGACCAATTACAAAGGCGAGCACCGCGATTCCGAACAAGCTGCAAAGAAAACCGGTAACGGTGGCCAGCCGCAGAGGCATTGTGCTGAAGCCGGTGATCATATTAAGCGCATGAATGACCAGCTTGCCAAACGTGTAGTTCGATTCGCCTACCTGTCGTTGCTGGTGCCTGATGGCCACAGCAGAAAAGCGGGTGGTTCCCCAGGTGAGCAGCGCGTCGATGTTCACGAACGGGCTCTGGTAGTTGGCAAAGGCGTCCCTGAGATGTGTGCGTATGGCGCGAAACGATCTAATCTGGCTGGCGTTTGCCGCGCCCATGGCCTTTTGCAGCACAAGTTTTGTAATCTGGGAGGCTAGGTTGCGTGCCAGCCCATGTTGCTGAAACGCCGGTACGCCATATACGACGTCAAACCCTTCCTGAAGTTTGATGAGCAGATGCGGGATCTCCTCTGGTGGATTTTGCAAGTCATCATCGAGCATGACGGTCACTTCATAGCGGGCAGCGCGAATGCCACACAAGAGCGCATTGTGCTGCCCGTAATTGCGCATCAAGTCAATCGGGCGAATCCACGAGTGGCGGGAAGCGAGCTGCGTAATGACCTGCCAGCTACTGTCAAGACTGCCGTCGTTGACCAGTATGAGCTCATATTCATATGCCAGCTCATCCAGAACCGGGTGCAGGGCCGCCACCAGCTCTGCAAGAGTCTTGCTGCTGTTGTATACAGGTACGACGACGGAGATGTTCACGGCAATCACCTGACAAGTAGTGAAATTATACGACCGGAGATGCCCGCAGGCGCCAGAGTGGTTCACTAATATTTTCAGAGTGCGGCACCGCTGCTGATGGACTGGCGGCCCTTGATTACCATCGGCCCCTAGGCTTGAAAACCCGGAGCGACCTCACTGTCCAGAACCTGAGCAATTTCCCTCTGATTTAAGCGCTGCCACCGGAGCGGCAGTCTTTAGCGACGAGCGGTAACTAATCGGTCTTGGTGATAAGCAGCGTTCATAGAAAAATCTAATGCGGCCAATTCTCCCTGTAAACCCGGGGCTGGAGAGCAGGCCCTGATTACCACATGCGGTTAGCTCCCGGCTCCGGGGTCCGACTGAGGCGGATCGACGCGATACACCTCAAGGCGCAGCGGCAGGCATCGGTAAACCAGGACCAGTTGCACGGACTGATTGAAGTGTTCCTTCATAAAGGTCTTCACCAGCCACGCGGAATAACCGCTCTTCCCATCGAGCAAGAGGACATTCTTGCGCTTCAGCAACTGCTGGAAATTGGCCGCTCCAGACTGGCGGATCCGGTCATGACCGAACGGAAAGTTGAAGGGGGTCCACAGCAATCGCGTAGATGAGAAGCAGACATCGGGGTTCTCATATGGCAAGATGAACTTGACCGGCGACGGCGGAGCGCCGATCAGGAACAGTTGCTCTTTGCTCGGTTTGAGTTCTCGAATCGCCCTCTTCAGGATTCGATTCTGGGTTAGAGCAGCTTGACTTGCACCACGATGTAAGTGGTACCAGTTGCCGATCACCGCCGCCAATGCCGCACAAGCAACCAGAATAGCCAGACAACGCCGCCACAACGTCAAGCCGAACGCTTTGCCCAGAACCGCACCCAGGTATGGCAGGTCAAGATAGTACAGGAAAAGCCCGGCGGTGAACGCAGCAAGCGGTAAGCTGACTCGCTGAGCCAACCTCAGGCAACAGATCAGGTAGAGCGCCACCGCCAGGATGCACATGAGGAAAGCCACAGCTTTCAAAGGGCCGAACCGCCGTCTGTCCAGAAACCAGATTAATGCCGGTACTGCCAGCAATGCGCCGCACGTGAAGCGATTGCTGGCGGCATCCCAGATTTCCTGAAGCACGTACCCGAGCTTAAGCCCAGAACGATAAGGACGAGCACCAGCAAGGATATTCTGCAATTTTGGCAGAGCGAACCGCTCTTGATCGAGGAAGAGAAACTCCTTCATCATTGCCAGGTCATTAGCAGTCCAGCCAACCTGGCTGAGGACAGCCGAACGGTCCTTGACCCGTTCGTAGTCGGTGATCTTGGCCTTGCAGTCGTTCCAGGTATAGAAGTTCCGCCAACGGCCATCAGCGTGGTAGTAGGTGTGATTGATTAACCAGAGAAGCCCGCCCACTGCCAGCACCACGGCGAGCAAGCCCAGTCCAGGAAGCAGTCTTGAGTCAGGTTTAGGAAGGCGGAAATAGCGTATGACCAGTAGAGAACCGGACAGGAGTATGCCCAACTCACCGCTTTCCGGGCGCATCAGCATAGCGACCAGCAGAAAGAGGCCGCTCAGTCCCAAGAAAATCGGCCTCATTTTCCCGGCAGCACTTTGCTCCTGGTCCAGGCTAAATATCATGGTGAGCATGCCGGCCTGGGCGAGGATTAAGGCGGTACTAGTAAACTGCAGGTTTGCCAGACAACTGGATCCGGCGATCATGAAAAACAGCAAGAACAGTAGAGCTCCTACATAGGCTGAGCGCTTCAAAAGAAACACAGCCAGGATTCCAGCGAGACCGATCGCCTGAGCCGCTATGAGATAGGCGCCATACCACGGGAAGCCCGGGCTCAACTGATAGAGCCACTTGAGGGCAAAGCCAATGAGTACATGGCTGTATACGAGGTGTTCATCCGGCCGATCACAGATGCCACAGCCGGAGGTGATCATCGCCATTTGCACATCGTCACTCGTTTCAAAATGGGGAGTGAAGAAGGCACAGTAGGCCAAGAGCAAGATCAGCACCAAGAGCAGGCTCAAGCCGTAGGCCCGGAGAACGGGCAGCCGGCCTGCCGGTCCGGGATCACCCTCTTGCAACCGCTCGTGCGACCCCGGCCTTGGCAGCAAACAGTTAGGTTGGGAAGAAAACAGCGGGCCTCCTCCTGGGCAGGATGTGCTTGAACATGGCTGAAAATCAGGGCTCATTCTCAACCCTGCCCTGGTTCGCCCAGATCATATGACATCTGGCGCCTACTGCGCGCTGGCAGGAGATAAATATGCATAAATTATGCTGTGGCCTCACCTCCGGGCGTCCCCGGAAGACTTAATCAAAATCGAGTTGTAAAGGTATCATGGTGTAGAATTTCGGCGTGGAGCACTCAAATTAGATTAGAGCCATCTCAGGCATGCAATCAAGAATAAAACAGCCCGCTCCTCTTTGCTTACAGTCAAGCCTATGAATAGCCAGCCCACCGTCTCTATATGTTTGCCCACATTCAATGGTGAACGGTATCTGGAGAAGGCAATAGCGAGCGCTCTCCAACAGTCGTTCGACGACTTCGAGCTGGTTATCTGTGACGATTGTTCAACCGATGCTACGGTTGAGATCATCCAGCGCTATGCTGCGGCAGATCCGCGCCTGCTCTGGTGTAAGAATGACGCACGAAAGGGGCTGTTTTCCAATTACAATGAATGTCTGAAACGGGCACGTGGACGCTTCATACGGCTCTTTGCCCAGGACGATCTTCTTCACCCCGAGGCAGTAAAGCGAGCAGTTGTGGTGATGGAGCAACATCCACAGGTAGCTCTGGTCAGCTGCGGAAAGGAGGTCATTCTTGACGGAGGCCTTCATCAGCCTCCAGCATCAGCTTGTGATGCCAACCGACCATTGGATGGCCAAGCGGTTGCTGCTCAGTTGCTTATCGGTTTGAGCAATTTCATCGGCGAGCCATCCGCGGTGATGTTCAGGGGCGATGTCGTCCAGTCCGGTTTCGATCCGCACTTTTACCATCTCGGTGATACAGATCTGTGGGTACGCGTGCTGTCAGCTGGCGACTATTTCCATCTCGATGAGCCACTTTGCACTTTCCGCCAGCACAGCTGCAGTGCTACCACAAGAAATCTGCGAGGACTTCTATTTGCGCCTGACTTCCTGCGCTTGGGTGACAAGTACGGGGAGCTGCTCGAGGGCCAAGGCATGAGCAGGGAAGCGTACAGAAGGCGGGTGGTTGAGTGCCTTGCCTCATTTCTTGGGGCACAACTCGAGGCAGGGCTGACCTGGCCAGAGGTGGCCGAGGTTCATAGTGGTCTTACCGCGGGCAGCCATAACGACAATTTGACGGCCGTCACTCATGGTCGGAGCGCGGCTCTCGGTCCGATTAACCCATTTGTCGAGATCGCCTATCTGTCCCTGGCCTACGCCCACGAGCTGCAAGAGCGTCTGGAGAGAGAACATCGGGAGTGGTCTGCGGCCATGAGCAATCTTTCCGAGCAGGTGAAATCAGTAGGGAGCAGCGGGCAGCGCAGCCTTATCTGGCCGCTGCGGAAGCTGGTTTCTCTTCTGCCATTGCCCACAGATGGCCGGGGTTAGGCGTTGCCGGCTTGACACCATATCTGGTACCGGGAACAGCATTATGATTACAAATTCACATTCTGCTGCGTTACAACTAGCAACCCATCTGCCTGGACCCGGTTAGACTGTACTGAAGCTAGAGCAAGAGACCTAGAGGTCTTGGGGTTACTTTAGAGTATCTGGAGAATTGAGACTATGTTCAACTGGAGACTTGACAAGAAGGCCGGCGGCTTTCTAATAACCTCGGCGGTTACCCTGGCCATGAGCACGACAGGATGTGGATCCGGACCGTCCGGCACACCAAGCACAAGCGCTCAAGGGACAATCCCACTTGAATCGGTGAAGATCGGGATGCCGGAGACGACAATCAAAGAGGCAATCTTGACCTTCGTTCCGGATCCCAAGGGATCGGTCGGTGGCAAGGTCCAATATCTGAGCCGTACCAACAACGGCGACGGCGGGCAGTATGTGGCCCAGTGCAAAGACGGCAAGTGCTTTGGTTTTGAAGTACTTTACTTTGGCAACCCAATAGGCCGTGATCAGGCCCTGGCCACGGCAAAACAGCTTCTTCCGGCCGATGCCCCGCCTCAGTCTGGGGTCAAGGACTTGCCCAAACGTGCGGACGACCCTAATCCAGCCGAGACCTATTACTTTGGCAAGTACGGCTGCCAAGTGTTCTACGCCGACCAGAAAAGGGAGAAGGTCAAGCGGATTGCCACTTGGTGGTGGGAGGGCAAATTTGGCAAACCGGCGGCGACCAGCGAAGCCGATAAGGAAAGCACCCAGTAGGGTTCCACCAGAAAATCCGCTCCATCTATCTCAGAGGCTAATCAGCCAGGCTGCCCTGCACCAGCGGCGCATTTTTAGGCCAGCCAGGGCAGCCTGGCTGGTTGCAGCCGGCTTTTTTGTGCGGCGCCTCAGCAGCTGGCTGGATTAACTGCTTGAAATGCGCTTTTGCTACCGGCGGCTGTACACTCGCGCAGGTGAGTGGAATGAGCGAGCATCAAGGCGGATCAGCACCGATTTTAATCGTCTCCGGAATGCACCGCTCCGGTACGTCGTATGTCGCCTCGGCGCTGAAGAGTGCCGGGCTGGACCTGGGACAGCGACTCATGGCAGCTGCCACCGGCAACAAGAGAGGCCACCTGGAGAATCTCGATTTTGTGGGGCTGCATGAGAAGATTTTGCAATTTCACGGGCTGAGCCGCTACGGTTGGACGCTCGCGCCCACCATTGAGGTCCCGCCGGAGCTGCGCCTTGAAGCTGAGCGCGTCGTCAAGGAAAACGCCGGCCCCGGCCCGTGGGGCTGGAAAGATCCTCGGACAACGCTCTTTCTACAATTCTGGGCTGAGCTCCTGCCGCAGGCACACTTCCTGCTGATCTATAGGGCACCGTGGGAAGTCGTCGACTCTCTGTTCCGGAGGGGGGACGACACTTTCCGGCACGAACCGGCGCTGGCTGTGCGGATGTGGGAGCATTACAACCGTCTTGCCTGTCAGTTCTGTGAGCGCTACTCCGACCGCTGTATTCTGGCCGATGTCGATTTTGTGACCCGGGACCCTTCTCTACTCATTGAGTTGATTAGGAAGCGCTTCTCTGTGCCTTTGTCCGTCCCCGATCGCAGCTCCTTCGACGAGTCGCTATTCCGTAAGGAGCCAGGAACATCTCATCGGCCGTCATTAATCGAGGCGCTATTCCCTGAGGCTTACCGTCTGTGGCTCCAGTTGAGAAGCATCTCCGATCAGAACACTGTCCAGGATCATCTATGCTATGGCAAAAGCGACAATTGGCACGATACTCTGAGCAATTACGTCCTTAACGACTGGATGGAGTTAAGAACTGCCCAGAGGGAGCTGGCTCGCTCTGAGGCGACGCTCTACGAGGTACGGTCCGAACTGTATCAGGCCCAATCAAGAATTGAGTATCTGGAACGCAGCCGGCTCTGGAAGATACGAAACAAGCTCAACGATCTCCGTCAGATCCTGCGAAAGTAAAGCAACAGCGGGCTTTGCTTACTCTCATCGGTAATCGGCAATGCGGCCGAATCCGAACACCGTCAACGGCGAGACAAGATCACCCAGCCGCCTTTTCTGTAGGCAATCTTAGGATAGTTTTCCCGGACGAATGCGTACATCTCGGGATAGAATTTGGGCCATCTGGCAGCCAGAGGGGGGCCAAGCAGATCTTCTCCACCGATCACGATCGTCGGCGGATGGAGCTTAATCGCATTGAAGTTGCGTAAGCGCCAGTCGTCCTCGGAAAAAAGCCCGTTTAAGTACATGGCCATCAGCCCAGCCATTGGCCGATTGATCAGGTAGTAAAGCTGGGTCGGATGTAGGTTTCCCTGGGGCAGGATCAACACCGAATCTAAAGGACTGGTCATCGCTTCAGCTTTTGCAATCACTTGCTGAACAGGATCGAATACGTTAACGCTGACCCCGATCGCCAGATCTCGGTAGCGGGCCCTCAGGTGGTTGTCTGAAGGAGCCAGATCCGCTCCACCATGCAGCAAGCCGGACAAACTGAGCAACAGGAGAGCGTAAGCTGCCAGGCCAAACGGTGAAACGGGCCGACCAGACGCCCGCGAGCTTGGGCTGGTTGATCCGGCCAGGTGAGCCACAAGAATGCCCGCCGTCAGGATGGCCGGAGGCAGAACCTGCAGCAGGTAGCCAGTTCCGCAGCGGTGCAATGCTTGCGGGAACAAGCAGAGCCCAAAGACTGCCGCAACACCGCACATCATGACCGCCTCCCTTTCCCCGGCATCGCTCAAGCGAGCTGTCTTCCAGAGCGCGTAGCCTAAAGAAAAGCAGTAGGCAAGCCCACTTGCGAGCAAGACGCAGGCCAGCACCGGCGATGGTGGCATGGATTGATGTATGCATTCGGTACGCACACCAGCCACAAAAAAGGCGCAATACTCGTAGATCGCCGGCCAGCCACTCTGGGCGACCAGGCAGAGGAACCAGATCGCCGCTGACACGAAGCTGCCAGCCACCAGGAAAGGGAGATCCGCAAACTTGCCCCGATTACAGGCTAAGTTCATGAGAATCTGCCCGATCACACCGGCGGTCAGGCAAGCCACTCCCAGGTCCAGTCGGTAGAGCCCAGCAACGCCAATCGAGATACCGAGGAGCACGCTCAGAAGCCGAGAACGCTTGCCGAGCTGGGCTCGATCCAGCAAGTATAGGCACAGGAGCGGAAAAAGCCAGTAATACCACTTGTGGAATCGAGCTAGTAGTAGCAAGCCGCCCGCAACTCCAATTAGCGCTGTGGCTGCCGATGCCCGGTGACGAAGAACTGCGCCCAGACAGAACAGCGCCAGAGCGTAGCCCAAACAACAGATTATCGTCTCGGAAAGCGGACTGTCCCACATCTTGATCCCGGCCAGCGACGTATAAGCGCTGAGCGGCCCGTAGTGGAAGAACAGCTCCTTGAAAGGCAACTTACCGAGCAGGAGCTGTCGCCCCAGAGCCAGCTGATATCCGTGATCGGAGTTGTAAAGATAGCTGCCGACCGATGGCGCTCGAAAGAGCAGATAAGCGAGCGGGCCCAGAAAAAAGATCAGGGACAACCAGCCAAAAGATGAGCGTTGCGCGCAATGCTCAAGGCGCCGGGCCGGGATCCTCCGCTTTTCGAGTTCGAGGGGCATCTAGTATACAGGCAGCTCACCTTCTAGATGGCGAATTATGGCAGAATGTGCCGGTTGTCGATAGGTGGCCGTTCTCATCTGGCCGCCCTCAGTGCCCGGGCCTCGGCAAGATTATGATCGATTTCTATATGAGGTCGGCAACGCTTCGTCCCGAACGCCCCAAGTTCAGCGCTGAGCGCTAATCGCGCCGGCAAAGCTCAAGGCAATGGCGCTGGCAACCGGAGCAAAGTTTCAGGCACACTTTACAAGGCGCTGGTCCCCGGCATATGATCTCCTGATCAACGGAGCAAACAGGTCGGCCATGCAGCTGAACGTTGGCGAACACTCAATTGAGGTTGAAGCGCTAATTGCCGCGGCCCGCAGAGCCGGAGAGGCGATTCTCGAGGTCTACAGCCAAGATTTTTGCGTGCAGTTCAAGGCGGACGACAGCCCGCTCACCCTGGCAGATCAGCGCTCGCACGAGATCATCGCTGAGGAGCTTGAGAGGCTCGGGCCAGCCATTCCGATTGTTTCGGAAGAGGCGCCGCTGGCCCCGTTTCAAGTACGCCAGAGCTGGCCGTACTTTTGGCTCGTCGATCCTCTGGACGGCACAAAAGAGTTCGTGGCCCGAACCGGTGAGTTCACGGTAAACCTAGCTCTTGTTCACAGGAACGAGCCGGTCTTCGGGCTGGTCTATGCGCCAGCGCTCAACTGTCTGTATTACGCGGCCAAGAACCAGGGAAGCTTTCGCATCGATCTGACCGGCACTACCAGAATCGACAAGGATGAGCTCAAGGAGGAGATCGATGAGCTGATCATCATTAGCAGCAGGTCGCATCCTTCCCCCTCACTAAGTGAGTTCATTGAGAGGCAACGGCACCGCCACAACCGGGTGCGAATTGTATCAGCCGGCAGCGCCTTGAAATTTTGCCTGGTGGCCGAGGGACGGGCGCATGTCTATCCTCGCCTCGGGCCAACCCGTGAATGGGACACTGCTGCCGCTCAAGTGGTAGCAACAGAGGCTGGGAAGCAGGTGCTCGAGTACGAGAGCGGGCAAGCGCTCAGCTACAACAAGCCCGATCTGATCAACCCCTGGTTGATTTGCCGTTGAGTCAGCTGTCGGGCTGCGTCTATACCGCTGCCTGTGGAAGGTACAAGAGCCAGACCGCGCTGCTGGTCGATTGCCCTGCCGCACTGCTGGCAGCTGATTTTAAAGTATGCTAACCGTGCAGGGTGACATTTTTCAGCTGCTATCCTTACAGGGACACGATGTCGTACCGTCAGCTTTGGAGCGTCTCAGTCGTGCAACGGGTAATGAAAGATCACTTAGCCGCCTCCCTGGTGGCCTTCGCATTGCTTTTGCTGGTGCTCCTCTTGTGTTACTTGCCGGTAGTGACCTCCTGTTATGGCATGTCCGACGACTACGCTTTCCTGGCCAGAACCTTGAGCCGCCCTGTGACTGATCGGTTCGGCGATTTAATCAGGGCTATGGCGCAGGGGCGATGGCTGGCTGCAATATTGGTCCCCTACACTCTTGCCCAGGTACATTGCATCGCCGATCTTCACTTCCTGCGGCTTTTGGGCATCATTGCCGTGGCCCTGTTAGCCACCTGCTTCTATGGGGCGTTGAGAGCGGTCGGATGGCCGAAGTTACCGTCATTCTGCTGTGCTGCGATTGCCTTTACGATGCCCCCCTTTCAGGTCAATGTCGCCTGGGCGATCACCGCTTTGGGTCCGCTCGCTGGAGTCTTATCGGCGGCCTCCTGGCTCCTTGCTGACCTTGCTTACGGCAAGGACCAACCGCGCACCCGCTGGACTCTTGCCCTGCTATCGGTAGCGCTGTTGTTCTTGGCCCTCTCGATCAATCAGCCCAATGCAATGTTCTTCTGGGTATTCGTGGCCATCAGCTTGTTCAGGCCGAGTGCCAGCGGACTCAGCACTCCTTTGAAGCGATTCCTCTGGTATCTGCTCATCTGTGCAGCGGCTTGTGCGCTCAATTATGCCACCATCTGGATCGGCACCAAGGCTCTGGCTGCCAAGGTCCTGGCCCTTGCCAAGAGAAGCGCTCTGGCAACCGATCCGGTTGCTAAATGCCTATGGTTCTGCCGGCAACCGCTTGAAGATGCATTGAATCTGCCATTGATTTTTCCGCGCCTGAAGGTGGCAGTGGGAGTTGCAGCTTTCGCGCTCCTTGGGTTGATCTTCTACCTTAAGGGCAAACTGCAGTACCGCCTCCTCCAGCTTTCCGTGGCCTTGGCGATAATTCCGCTCTCCTACCTGAGCAACCTGGTGGTAAAAGAGTGTTGGAGTAGCTATCGGACCAAGCTGGCGCTGACCAGCGTAATCGTCGTGTACACATTCTTTGCCCTATGGGGCCTTCTGGGGGTCCTGCCAGCCCGGATAAGAGCGCCGCTATTTTCTGGCTTGCTGGGCGTTTGTACCTGCCTGTGCCTGTTCCTTGCCTCATCTAACGTTCGGGACTACTTTGTCGTTCCTCAGGAGCTCGAGCTCAAGGTTTTGAAAGATCACTTAGCAACTGATGCGGCGCGCTGCCAGGCGATTAGACGCCTCAAATTGATCTCCTGGCAGGACTCGCTCGCACCAGCAGTACGGTACGACGAGTTTGGCATCCTTTCTTGTGCTCAGGCGCAAGCCAGGGAGCCGATGCTCTTTCTGCTCCTCCGGGAGATCAGGCAGGAGCAGGAAATGGCCAAGACACGGATGACGTACGCAAATATCCGCTAGCCTGACTGCGCTCCAGTTCCTGGAACCGGGCGCTTCATCCGCGGCCCCTAGGATAGGAGTTTCTTTATGCTTGCTGGTCGCTTGCCTGAGCGCTGGAGCGACCAGCAGCAATCGACGCGGCACTGTGAAAAATCTCTCAAACAGTTTACAAGCGATCGGCATACAATTAGCTGTCCTGGTTTAGCGGGAAGAGCTGTCCATGCGCATTTGCCTTATCTCCAGGGAGTATCCTCCGGACACAGGGTGGGGTGGCATAGCCACCTTTACCAACAACCTGGCTCTCGGCTTGGCCGGCCTCGGGCATGAAGTCGAGGTCGTGGCGCTGGCAATAGATAAGCCCAAGACGATGCTGCAAGGCGGGGTAAGAGTCCACAGGGTGCCGCCCTTCGCCTTCAAGGGCGGACTGGGGCGCGTGAACATGACAATGCCCTATACCTGGTATGTACTGAGAACCAGTTTTGCGCTCTGGCAGAAGTTTCTGGAGCTGCATCAAGAGAGGGCATTTGATGTAGTTGACACACCGGAGTTGCTGGCCGAGGGTCTCTTCCCAGCCGCAACCAGGGTAGCACCGCTGGTAATCCGCCTTTACACGCCGCACTCCAAGTTTATCGCAGAACGGCTGCACAACGTCACGCCCTCGTTCGATCATCAGTCTGTAGCGCTCTTCGAGCGCGTGGCGATGCTCTCCGCCGATCTCCTCACCTCTCCCAGTAACGACCTGGCCGATTACGTGGCCAGCGATCTCAACTACGAGCGAGACAAAATCCGAATCGTACACAATCCGATCGATACGGACCTGTTCTCCCCAGAACTGCCTGAGAGCCGGACTTCCAGCGGGCAACCGAGCGTACTTTTTGTTGGTCGGCTCGAGGAGAGGAAGGGTATCAATTACCTGATCGATGCTGTTCCGCGAGCAGTAGCGGCGGTGCCGAACGTCAGATTCGTAATCATCGGCAGCGACACCAATAACGCGGGCGGTCAGAAGTCTGTCCTCGCTGAGTTGCGCCGCTCCCTCAAGCGATCAGGGTGTGAGCACAGTGTGCAGTTTATACCACAGGTATCCCTGGAAGAGCTTCCTGCCTATTACCGATCTGCAGATGTCTGCGTGGTGCCCTCCGTGTACGACAACTCGCCCTACACCTGCCTGGAGGCCATGTCTTGTGGCAAGCCGGTGGTTGGCACTACATCTGGTGGCACTGCCGAATATCTCGGGGAGGCTGGACTCCTCGTCCCGGCCCGCGATTCAACGGCTCTGGCAGAGGCAATTATTCGACTGCTTCGAGACCCGGAACTCCAGGCACAACTCGGTGCTGCTGCGCGCAGGCGTGTCCTCGAGCGGTTCAGACGATCCGAAATCGCTCGACAAACGGTAGAGCTCTACGAGCTGGCCCGTGAACACTTCCGATTCGAAAACAGATCCGCGCTCTATCTCAGGAGCAGCAGCCAGGCCCTCCCGGACGCCCATGAGCTCCTCTTTTCATTTGATAAGGCACTGTTCGATCTCATGTACACTATCTCGTGGAGAGTGCGATTGAACCACTGGTTTACCCTACTGAGGACCCGCCCTCGGCTTTTAGCTGCCAAAGTTCTCCTCAGATTTGCAAACTCGGTTCTCAACTGTTTTGGGTGGGGGGACAGAGAGGCACCGGCTGCCATAGTCTGGTTAGACAGAGAGGTTCGCTCCCGGCAGTTGAGTGCGCTTGAAGACTCGAAATGCCCCGAAGCCATGGCCGTATCCGGCAGGAGATAATGAGCCTCGTTAAACCCACCCCGACTGTTTCGATCAGCCTACCGGTATACAACGGGGAGAAATACCTTGCTGGCGCGATTGAAAGCGCACTGGAGCAGACCTTCGGCGATTTTGAGCTGTTGATTTGTGATGACCGCTCGACCGACAGCAGCTGGGAGATTGTCGAGCAATACCGCCGTCAGGACAATCGCATTAGGTCCTGGCGAAACGACCGCAACCTAGGGCTCTTTGAAAACTATAATCACTGTCTGCAGCGCGCCTCGGGCAAGTACATTAAGACCTTCGCTCAGGACGACCACTGGGATCCATCCATTCTCCAAAAAATGGTGGCGGCTCTGGACGAGGCTCCTGCTATCGCCCTAGCCAGCACTGCCAGACGATGGATCGATTCTGACGGCTCTGAGCTACGTGTCCTCAGGCTTTTTCCGGAAACCCGGACCGTATCCGGGCGCCAGGCCATCCGTTACAACTTGGTTGGCCTGACCAACTGGATAGGTGAGCCAAGCGCAGTCATGTTTCGTCGGGAGCTGGCAGGCAGCGGATTTGATCCCAGCTTCTACCACTACGGGGACATCGAGTACTGGTTCCGGATCCTCGAATGCGGCGATTACATCTACCTCGATGAGGTCCTTTGCAGTTTTCGCCGCCATAGCCAGCAGTCCACTTCCATCAATCTTGGTGGCCTGTACTTTGCTCTGGACGTATTCCGCCTGGGGAAGCTCTACCGGTCCTACTTGGAGGAGTTGGGGGAGCCGGAAGAGCAGTTTTACCGGCGCGCCCTGGAGACGATCTCGGTGCACGTTGACCACCTGGTGCGTGAAGAGGGGCTGACTGTCGAAAAGGTTCGCAGTCTGGACGCTCAACAGAAAGACAATGTCACGATTGCTCTTTTAGCAGAGGCAGTCGCAGAGTTCAAGGAGCTGTTGTTCCACAGTCTGCGCTATACGCACGAGCTGCTCAGGGAGAATTACGAGCTTAACCTGGTAAAGGATCGCTGGACATCCGAGCTGGCTCGCCTCGAGCTGCTCGAAGCTCAGATAGCCGAGCTGCACAACAGCACATCCTGGAAGGTTACGGAGCCGCTGAGGACTATTGCATCCGCACTGCGGCCTTTACAGTCACGTGCCGGATTAGGTGGCAGGGAATCGCTTCTTTAGACAGGGAGAGGCAATACCTGCTAACTATCCTGAGTCAAAATGCCGCCAGCCAGAACCGATCTTGGCTCAACGGTAGCCTATTCTGTTTGTGGACTCTCTTCCTGTTCGCCTCCCGTCCTGTGGTATACTCTGCGGGGATCAAACTGCCGGCCTGCTTTTGTCAATTGGATACGTAACCTGCGTACGGGGAGACCGCCGTGGACCACCGCTCCGTGTTTATTGCTCTTCGCCAGAGCCCTGACTGGAAGAGCTTGACCTATGCCGACTTTGAAAAGCAAACAGTAGAGTTCTGCCGGCTGATCATGCGCCCGACTGACTTCACCTGGCGTGTTGTGAAGCTCTGGGACGACACGTTTAGTGCATCATTTTTTGCGACCAGGCAACGCATGAAGGAGATTGCACAAGCCAACTTGGCCGCCATTGTCGACGTACGAATTGTTCATAGCGCCCGGTTGGCAGAGATCAAAGTGCAGGCACAGGATATCGTTTGCTTTGTCGATGACGATGACTGGTTCCACCCGAACCTTGGCTCACCGCTTCGTCAGATGGACCTCGAGGATGTAGATGCAGTATTTTGGGACCATTGTTTCTTTGGCCGAGAAGAAGGAGCTGGACTGATGGTTCAGCCGGCAAGCAGCAGCCTGGTTTACACCAACAACTATGCGGTGACCGGCAGCTGCCTCAGCAAACTGGGAATAGAGGCCGTCGAACAGCACTGGATTGCCACCGAAAGCCTCAAAAACACGAGGTTTCAGCACATCCCCGGTAATTGGGGAATGACCAACAAGCATCCTGCCTCGACGGTGATGCTGGAAAAGGTGCTGGCTGATGACTTCAGCGGGCGGGCTCTCGCCGCCGCTGTGGACAGCTTCATTCAGCGAACCGAGGATGCTCTGGCTGATGTGCCACCGGCATTTTCCTGGGCAGAAAGATCGATGCAGGAAGCAATCGCCTTCTACCGCCAGCTCAGGACGACCGCTAAGCTTGACGCCCGCTGAACGCCGATCCGACTCTGGCGGCGGTTTGGGCCAGCCTCTACACCTTGCTGGCCGGCGATTCGACAGGCGCTACAGCGACCGGTCGGCGCTGAGGGCCACCAGCGGTGGATCAATTTGAGCAGTCGGCTGTCTGTTAGCCGGCCTTCACCAAACGACAAGCGGTCACGTGCTACCATCGGCTTTTCGCGAGCCGTCGCGGTCATGCCATCGATTATGAGGGCAGCTATCTGCTTTTCACCAGCCTCCAGTACCTGCTGTTCCTGCCAGCTGTAGTGCTTCTCTTCTGGCTCTTGCCACGCCGCTGGCGTCTGCCGATGCTTTTGGTGGCCAGCTATGGCTTTTACATGAGCTGGATGCCGGTCTTCATCCTGCTCATCCTGCCGATGACGATATTCAACTGGCTGTGGGGGCGTCTAATCAGCAGCGCGCACCGCCAACGAAAGCTCATATTTGCCATCGGCGCAGCCGGGAACTTGCTCTGCCTGGGGGTGTTCAAGTACGCCAATTTCTTTATGGCCAGCCTGGATTCGGCCTTGCGTCTGGCGACCAGGCATGATCCCGGTTGGGCGGTGAACATAATCTTGCCGCTCGGAATCTCCTTTTTCACCTTCGAATTCATCCACTACCAGTTTGAGATTTACCGCGGCAACAAGCCGATCGACTCATTTGTCCTGTTTGCTTTGTTTGCCGCTTTTTTCCCTACGCAGATTGCCGGACCGATCAAGCGCTATCCGGATTTCGCTGCTCAGATGCAAGCCGAGCAGAAGCTCAGGCTGAGCTACTTTGATGAAGGCATACCGCTGATTATCATCGGCATGGCCAAGAAGCTCTTACTTGCCGACAATCTGGCTGTATTTGTACAGATGGGCTTCAGCGCCCCGTCAGTCTACGGCGCCCCGGAGCTATGGCTTTTCGCCTACGCCTTCGCCTTCCAGATTTACTTCGATTTCTCGGGCTACACGGACATCGCTCGTGGCTCAGCCAAGCTGTTTGGCTATCAAATTCCGATCAACTTCAACATGCCCTACCTTGCCCAGAACATCTCCGACTTCTGGCATCGCTGGCACATCTCCCTGTCCACCTGGCTCCGGGACTACCTTTTCATTCCGCTGGGCGGTTCGCGTGGTGGCAAATGGATGACCAATCGCAATCTTTTGATCACGATGGCTCTCGGTGGTCTCTGGCATGGAGCCTCATGGAACTTCGTAGTCTGGGGCATCTATCACGGATTGTGTCTGATCGTCCACCGAGAGTTCCAGACAGTGCGGACTTCACTGAGCGCCCTGAGAGCTCTCTGGGAATCGCAGGTCTGGCGGCTGACCTCTATTTTCCTGACCTTTCACCTCGTCTGCATCGGCTGGGTCTTCTTTCGCATGCAG
>Ga0066388_100000796_pt1 | contig 16097 bp, 14 predicted proteins | sample PanSoiMetaGPlot6_FD_64539 | JGI IMG/M metagenome (GOLD analysis project Ga0066388, IMG submission 64539) | Tropical forest soil microbial communities from Panama analyzed to predict greenhouse gas emissions - Panama Soil - Plot 6 (Hybrid Assembly) | ecosystem: Environmental > Terrestrial >... | reverse complement strand
TGACTAGCGGTTATGGCGTCGAGCTCGCTGTCGCGGCTCCACCTATCTGCAAGTGCCGACTGTGGTGAACAAACACCGTCTGCGACGAGCGAGAATCCAGATAGCGCCGCTTTGAATGCTCGATCGTCATGGCAGGTCTAGAATCTAGGAATGGGTGAATTGGGGAAAGCGCTGATTGTTTTCGGCGTCATTCTGCTGGTGCTTGGATTCTTGCTTATCGGGGCTGGGCGCATCCACCTTCCGCTGGGGAAGCTTCCTGGAGATTTTTATTATCGCGGGAAGAATACATCCTTTTACTTTCCTCTTGCCACTTCTATTCTTGTCAGTTTAGCCCTCTCTGCAATTCTCTACTTCATCAGCCGTTTTAAGCGCTAACCTGTCGAAACAACGTGACCACCTCACTGTGACGCAAGGATCCTTGGACCGAAAACTAACTCCTGGTCTGGATCAGCCAGAATGTGGTTACCGCGTAGCGAGCGCAAGACAGCAGACGCGAGCGGCGTGAGCAGCAATTACAATAAACCGGGTGAGTACTGTCACTCCTACTTCGGTTTCTGCGTCCTCTTCTCCGGAGGCTGCACAATATACGCGTCGCGAGCGATTGCTTTTGTGGTTGATCAGCACTATCGGGGCTCTCGCCGTGCGCCTGATCGGGATGACTCTGCGGTTTTCTGTGTGCATTGAACCCGGCGGGCCCGCCTTCAATACCCACCCTCTTATTTTGTGCTTCTGGCATCGTGGAATCTTCAGCTCGACTTGGGCATTCCGCGGACAAGGTATCGGAGTGATCACCAGTCAGAGTTTCGATGGCGAATACATCGCCAGAATCATTTCAGCCTTCGGATATGTACCCATTCGCGGATCGAGCAGCCGTGGCGGCGCGCGAGCATTATTGGAATCCCGGCGGATTCTTGAAGCGGCGCGAACGGTGGCGTTCACCAGCGATGGTCCGCGAGGGCCCCTCTATGTGACCAAGCCCGGACCGGTATTGCTGGCCAGCAAAACGGGTGTGCCCATCGTGGCATTTCATATCGCGGTCGAAAAGGCGTGGCTGCTCCGGTCCTGGGATCGGTTCATGATTCCCAAGCCGTTTTCGCGAGCGCTGCTTTGCATGAGCAGGCAGATGGCGGTCCCGTCCGGTCTCGCGGGAACGCAGCTGGATCAGTTCCACGGGGAACTGCAAAGTGCACAGGATCGTGTGCGCGAGTTCGCAGAGCTAAATGTAAGCAGGGTGGGTGGTCCGGGGTTTCCTTCGCATAGATTGTGAAGAATAGTTTTTTGATTGGCGAAAACGTCAAGGTTGATTTCTGATTTTCTCAGGGATCTCAGCATTGTCGACGGTGAATTCGTAACTCTGGTTGACAGCTCAGTTCTGACCCCCTCGAGCAGCAACAGACTTTGCCGCAGCGGCTCCCGCAGGAGTGGACGGCCGCATGCACATTGGTTGAGGAAGCGGATCGGAGAGAGTTACCCCTTGTCTCGATCGAGCTTCCATAGAATCTGACGCAAAATGCCGAGTAGTATTTCGCCATCCTCCGCTTGAGGATGGAGACGGCGCATCAGCCGGCGCAGTTTTTGTTCGCTGGAATAGAAAGACTGGGTGCTGACGAAGCCGCTTACGGTTGCCGCTTGCAGCAGAAGTTGAGTTAGCCTTTCGAGATCAGCGGCGGTGGCAAGATTCAGATTTGGTTTTGACTTTGTCGGCCTATTCTGACGCATCAGTTCGTACAGAGTGACTGCCACTGCCTGTCCTAAATTCATGGACAGGTGCCCGGGGAGAGTCGGAATATGCAGGAGCCAATGGCAATGGCTGAGATCCTCGTTGGAAAGGCCGGTTTTCTCCGAACCAAACAGGAGTGCCACGCGGCCTGAGCGGAGGCGGTTGCTAATCAACTTTGCCCCTGCTTGTAATGTTCGTATCGGTTGTTCGGGTAGACGATTGCCGATTGCGCTGGTTCCGATCACGAGCGAGCAGTCGGCTACGGTGTCTGTCACGTTTTCATACTGTTGCGAGGTTTTAAGTAGCTCTGCGGCGCCCACGGCCGAACGCGCTTCCCGGAAGGCAAGTTCGTAAGGTTGGACAACACGAAGTTGATCGAAGCCAAAGTTGCTCATGGCGCGAGCTGCGGCGCCGATGTTGAGAGGATTGCGGGTACGTACCAGGACAACACAAAGGCGACGGCATTGGCGCTCGGTCAGCACAATCAATTTTTTAAGAGAGGCGGCAAGCCGGGTGACGAAAAAAGGGGCAATCTCTTGCCCCCTGATCGAATGTAACGAGTTCTCTGAGTCTGGGTGCCTCCGCGGCAGGGGCTGCTTTTAGTCGTGCACCCCATCCATGAACGCTCGCAACTTACGCGAACGGGATGGATGACGCAGTTTGCGTAACGCTTTGGCCTCGATCTGCCGAATGCGCTCACGCGTGACCGCAAAAGATTGGCCGACTTCTTCAAGCGTGTGCTCACTCCCATCCTCCAGTCCGAAGCGCATCTTGATGACCTTCTCTTCGCGCGGAGTCAGTGTGCGCAGTACCTGAGAAGTCTGGTCTTTCAAGTTGACGTTGATCACTGCCTCGGCCGGCGAGACCACGCCGCGATCTTCGATGAAGTCACCGAGATGCGAATCCTCTTCTTCGCCGATCGGTGTTTCGAGGGAGATGGGCTCTTGCGCGATCTTCAGTACCTTGCGGACTTTCGCTACCGGAATATCCATCCGCTTGGCGATTTCTTCTGAGGTAGGCTCGCGTCCCAACTCCTGCACCAGCTGCCGCGAGGTACGGATTAATTTGTTGATGGTTTCGATCATGTGCACGGGGATGCGAATCGTACGCGCTTGATCAGCAATGGCACGAGTAATCGCCTGCCGAATCCACCACGTGGCGTATGTTGAAAACTTATAGCCACGCCGATATTCGAACTTGTCGACCGCCTTCATCAGGCCAATATTGCCTTCCTGAATCAGGTCAAGGAACTGCAGGCCACGGTTGGTATACTTCTTCGCAATCGAGACCACCAGTCGCAGGTTAGCTTCGATGAGCTCGCGCTTGGCCTGTTCGGCATCCATATCCCCCTGGATGATCTCGCGCTGGGTGCGCTTGAGTTCCTGAAACGAAACGCCCGCGTCGGCTTCCATTTCCTCAAGTTCACTGCGCAGCTGCCGTGCCTGCCGACGATATTCCTTCTTCTGCTCATCGCTTCGCGTAGCGTCGGCTTTGCGCTCCAGATTCTGGATCTGACGGTCGAGTGAACGCATGTTGTCGACCGTCTTGATAACCCGATCGATCAGCCGCTTGCGTTCGGTATTCGTGAATCCCAAACGCCGTACCGCCAGCGAGACCTGCACAATCGCTCTCGCCAAATGCATGCGGTAACGCCGGTAATCACGCGGTCGCTTCTTTTGCGATACATCGGCAAATTTCTCGGCAACCTGGTTCGACTTCTTGTAATACTTGGCCAGATCATCGATTTTGCTCGTGAATTCATCCCGGCGGTTTTGAAGGATCTCTTCCGTGATCTCTTCCTCATCGAAAGTGACCACTTCCTTGATCGAGCGAACGTCTTTTTTGAGATCTTCTCCCAGTTCGAGCAATTCGCGGATAACGATGGGGGAACGCGAAAGTGCCTTCAAGACGCGGTTTTGCCCGCGCTCGATGCGCTTAGCGATTTCTACTTCACCTTCGCGGGTAAGCAGGGGAACCGTACCCATTTCGCGCAGGTACATGCGGACTGGGTCGTTAGTCTTTTCCAGTGCGCCGGGAGTCAGATCGAGTTCGACATCCTCGCCGGCTTCTTCTACTTCTTCGAATTTTTTCTCTAGAGCGGATGACGGCAATTTCGCCGGTCCCTCCAGAACATCGATACCCTGAGTACCAATAGTGGTCAGCAGATCGTCGAGGTCTTCGGGAGAGTGCACATCGTGCGGGATCAGGTCGTTGACCTGGTCATAGGTGAGATATCCCTTCTCTTTGCCTGCGTCGATCAGCTTTTTAATATCGTCGTACTTGTCGTCAAGAGCCAAGACGGATTACCCTCTGTTCGTCCCTGTGGAAGGGACCCAATAAAATTGTTCAGCGGTGGGAACTTGGAATTGCAGGATTGTGCGTCGGCACAAACTTTCAAAGTATAGCACGCCCAGTGCGCTCTGCCTAATCTCGTGACCCCTTAACCCTCGCCGGACGCCGGATTCCAGTAGCCCTCAACAGTTTAGATGGCCGCCACCACCCTTTAGTTTCAGCGAAAGCAAGAGTTTTCCCATATTGAAGCAGGCGGGCTATGGCTCCTTTAAGAGAGGCTTTGTTCGCCCAGGCCGGCATCCATGAGAGCCCGCTTAATGCGCACTTTCTCCTGCAACAAAGCCTCCATCTGGCCAGACTCCTCGCCTCGAATGCCCTGAAGTGCACTCTGCACCTGCTGCAGCTTGCGCCGGAGTGCAATCCTGCGTAGAGCCTTCACGGCGGCCTCCAGCCGCTCGGGGCTGAGTTCCTCCTCTTCCCGGGTGAGAATCGACGCCAGTAGGTGGCGATCGCTGTCGGAGGCCGGCAATTCGATGACATTCGAGACCTGTTGTCCGGCATTTAGCAGGGCGTCGATCAGCGATTCGGTCGCCAACCCGCGGTGAAGCTCGTCCGCCCGCAGCGCGAATCGCGCCTGTCCCGCAGGATCGAACTCTTCGTCAACCCCATCGCGACCCGAAACATGCTCTTCCCCTTCGCTAATCTGGGAAGCTGAGGCGAGAGCCCGAATCAGTAGCCTCTCCGCATCGGTCACCTGAGCCTCGACAGGGGCCTTGACCACTGCGGCCGACCGGCGGGCCACCACATGCTTCAATTCCTGCCGCAGAACAGCCGAGTCAATGCCCAGCTTCTGCGCAATTTCTTGCGATAGTTCATCGCGTACGATCCGGCTGGGCACCCGCTGAATGTGTGGCAGCAGGTAGTTCACTGCCTTTACTTTGCCTTCGGCACTGCGAACCGGAAACTGGGCGCGGGCGCGGTCAATGAGGTAGTCGAAATAGCGCTGCGATTGCCCCAGGGCCCGCGCATAGGCATCCTTACCGCGCTGGCGAATGAACAGGTCAGGGTCGAATCCGGCCTCCAGCCGCAGCACTTTGACTTGGAAATCTTCTTCGACCAGCAGCCCCAGCATGCGTTCCGTAGCATTGGCGCCGGCCGTATCCGGATCAAAATTAACCACCACATTTTTGCTGAACCGCCCCAGCAGCTTGGCTTGTGCGTTCGTGAAAGCGGTGCCGGAACTGGCAATCACATTATGGAAGCCCGCAGCGAAAACCGAGATACAATCCATCTGGCCTTCGACCAGAATCGCGTATTCTTTGCGAATCCATTCTTTTGCCTTGTCCAGGTTGAACAGAACTCGAGACTTCGAGTAGACCGGAGTCTCGGGCGAATTCAGATACTTGGGCCCGCTCTTCTCATCCATCGCCAGAGTCCGGCCGGTGAAGGCAATTGCCTTCCCATGCTCATTCGCAATCGGGAACATCACCCGATTGCGAAATTTTGAGTACATGGCCGAAACCGCCACTTTCTCCCCCGTTTCATCCCGAGCGGAGTCGTGCGCTCTTGGGCCTTGCGGTTCAGCGTACTTCCAGGAAAAAAGCCCGCTTTCCCGGAGCACCTCTTCCTCGAACTTCCCCCGCAGATAATCTCTAAGCAAGAACCCCGAATCCGGCGCATAACCGATGCGAAAGCCAGCGATGGTCTCCTGATCCAAACCGCGTCCCTTGAGATACTCCCGCGCAGGTGCCCCCTCGGGACGACGCAGGCATTGCTGAAAAAATTCGCAAGCTGCGTCATGAACATCCAGTAGAGCGGTCCGATGCTTAGCCTGCAGGGCTTCCTCCGGGCTGTGGTAACTGAGCTGCGGTAGCGCAACGCCCATCTTCTGCGCGACCAGCCGCACCGCCTCCGGAAAGGTTATGTTCTCAACCTTCTGTACGAAGGCGAACACGTCTCCTGACGCTCCACATCCAAAGCAGTGGTAAAACTGCCGGGTGGGGTGAACATGAAAAGAAGCAGTCTTCTCGCTATGGAACGGGCAGAGGCCGGAGAAATTCTGAGCCCCCGCTTTTTTCAGCTTCACGTAGTCGCTAACAATTCGAACGATGTCGGCCTGCTGCTTGAGGTCTTCTTTGAACTCGCCAGGCGCAGTCATGGGCACCCCATTTAAAGTCGTGTCCTGGCCACGAGCATAGACGAACAAAAGGCGAATACTCAACTCCCCTGTGCGGAAGCTGTGAATATTGCGAATATCTGGTTGAGTGTTGAGGAAAATCGGGGGAAGGCTATCGCGATTGCATCACCTTACGCAGAGCCGCCACATTACGATTGTGCTCTTCGAGGGAATGGGCAAAGCGGTGATGCCCATTTCCGTCGCTCACGAAGTAGTAGAAGTCGGAGGTGGCCGGGTGTATCGCCGCTTCGAGAGCGCTGCGGCCCGGGTTGGCAACTGGCCCCGGGGGCAACCCCAGGTGGCGATAGGTGTTGTAGGCAGAAGCGTTTTGCGTGTCGCCCCCATGGAGTCCACCGTCGTAGGTCCCATCCAGAAGTTTGGCATAGATCAAGCTGGGATCGGCATCCAGTCGAATCCTCTTCTCCAGACGGTTATAGTAGACGCTGGCCACCATGGGCCGTTCCGCGGGAACTGCGGTCTCTTTTTCGACAATCGATGCCATGGTCACGAAGCGATGAACATTCGCGCTCAGTCCGACGGTAACGGCCTCTTTGCGAAATCGCATCACCATTTCCCGAACCATGTCATCGAGATTCTGGGAGTGCGTGAACTCATAGGTATCGGGAAATAGGTAGCCCTCGAGCGAGGTTGCCTCCGGATCGATATCTCTAATCAAAGCGGTGTTTGATTTCGCTAGGCTTAAGAACTGATTGCGTGTCCCGAGCCCCGCTTCCTGAATCGTGTTCGCGATATCAAACATGGTGAAGCCCTCAGGGATCACCACCGTGTGAACATAAATATCGCCCGCTGCCAGACGCGCGTGTACAGCGCGAATGTCAGCAGACTTCTCGAACAGATATTCGCCTGCTTTCAGAGAACGTCCACTATGAAAGTAGTGCCATACCAGAAAGGCCGGCCGACTGCGAATGACGCCGGCATGCTTCAGTTCCGCCGCAATCCGGCGAGTACTATATCCGGGACGCAGGACGACAAACATTGCGCCCGTCGGCGTAAGTGGCGTAAATAGCGACCAGGACAGCCAAGCACCGATCCCCAGTCCGACAACCAGCAGCAATGTGAATAGTCTACGCAATTCCAGTAGTTTAGATGACTGCCGAGAAACAGTCGTTGGTCATTGGTCGTTGGCCACCTATCACTAGATCGATCGTGGGTCCACGGCCGTTGGTCGTCTCAGAACCGAGCGCTGGAGTCTTGGCTAACCTCCGTCGACTAACGATGGGTTTTCGCATCCATCCAGCTCTGCAGAATCAGCACCGCTGCCAGCTGGTCCACTATCTGGCCGCGACGCCTAATCGACATCTCTGATTCCCGCAAAACCCGATTCGCCTCGGCAGACGTCAGGCGCTCATCCCAGAGGTGCACCGGCATCGAGAAGTGCTTGCGCAACTCCTCTGCGAACTGGACCATTTTTTGAGACTGCGTTCCTTCGGCGCCGCTCATCCGCAGTGGGTACCCGACCACGATCTCGGCGACCTCATAGGTTCGTAGAACTTGCTCAAGCGCCCGCAGATCGAAGCGTTTATTTTTTCTTCGTATTGTGGGTAGGCCTTGAGCGGTGATCCCCAATGGATCGGAAACGGCTATCCCGATCGTCTTCGATCCCACGTCGAGTCCCACCACTCGCCCGGGCAGCTGGCTAACAGCAGACACCCGGCGATTATAGTCGCCGCCAGATCGCCAGTTGCAGTACCATGTCGGGCCATGGTCGCGCCCGGTCCCGCAGTTCCTGAAGCCTCGTCTCCAGCATCTCGCCACGTCGCACTTGCGGTACGAAACTGGGCGCAAATGATCATCGCAGGCGGTGTCATCCTTTTCTTCTGCAGTCAGGCGGAATTGGTGCTTGTGGTCCTGCTCGCATCGATACTGATCGCCTTCATCCTGGCTCCGGTCGCCGACGCCTTTGAACGCATGAAGCTGCCGCGAAGCCTAGCTTCCCTGATCACGATGATTTTGTTACTAACCGTTGTTGTTGGGCTTACATATGTGTCCTATAACGAGGCCGCGGCATTTGCCCACGATCTACCCAGATATTCAGCAAAGATCCGCGCTCAAGTTGACCAATGGCAGGCCTCGGCCGAACAACGGGATGGAAACACAAAAATACCGTCTCCCGGGGGGAGCATATTGGGGGTGAACGCCTCCAGCTGGGTCGACTTGCTGACTCGCGGCTTCGGATCGGTGTACCAGGCCTTGATCGCCGCTTCCTTCGTTCCTTTTCTGGTTTATTTCATGTTGAGCTGGCATCGCCACGTCCGGTCCGCGACCGTGATGCTCTTCCGCATGGAATACCGTCATACCGCTTATGTCACGTTGGGTCTGATCGCCAAGATGATGCGCACGTTCTTGGTCGGCAATCTGCTGGTGGGAGTGTTTATCTCGCTTGGCAGCATCTTGATTTTTGGGATAGTGCAGTTGCCGTTTTTCTACTTTGTCGGCCCCATCAGCGGATTTCTCAGCCTGGTCCCCTATCTCGGTGCGGTGTTGGCGTTATTGCCGCCACTGCTGGTCGGCGTGGGCCAAATGAATTCCGGATCCATCTTGTTCCTCATCGCCGCGGTCTTAGCGCTCCACGTCATTTCGCTCAACCTGATTTATCCCATGTTTCTGGGAAATCGCTTGCAGTTGAATCCCTTGACGGTAACAATCTCGCTTCTTTTCTGGGGGTGGCTCTGGGGCGCCATGGGCCTTGTGCTCGCAATACCTCTGACGGCAGCCGCCAAAATCATATTCGACCACATCGAGATGTTGAAGCCGTACGGAGCGTGGCTGGGAGAGTAATTCAGCCGTTTTTCCCAAGAAGGAAGAGCCACTTACGCCAGGTTCGCTGGCCGTTAGACCGCAAAACGGAGAAGCAAGAAGTTGCTTCTCTCGCCTGCCCGGAAATACATCTCCTGGCCGAGGATTCATCGCAGGAATTTTGAAACGCAAGTGGCTCATAGCTCGATCAATAGGTAAGCGTTCCATGATGAGCGGCAGTGGCAACTCGGCAGCAGTGTGGGGCAAAGGAGTAGTGCGGAAGGCTGACGAGCAACTAAGCTTGGAAATCCCCAGCCTCGGGGAACCGCAGGTTCGATTTCGCCAGGGCCCTGGTCAACATATCTTCAACCGCTGGCTCTTCCAGGTTCTTCGCCATGGAGAGTTCGCTGACAAGCAGATACCGGGCTCGTTCCAGCATCTTCTTTTCCCGAAAGGAAAGCGGCTTGGACTGGTTCAACATGAGAAGGCTTTTCAGGACCGCGGCTACTTCCAGGAGCGAACCGGTCCGCATCTTTTCGGAATTCTCCTTGAACCGGTCTTTCCAATCGGCACTGTTAGCACAGTCTCCGTCGGTCAAAAATTCCAGAATTTTCTGAATTTCCCCGTTTTTCACAACCCGCCGCAACCCTACGCTGTTGACATTGTGGAACGGCACCATAACCTTGAGGCTGCTGGCCTTAATCTTCAGAAGGTAGAACTTCTCGACCGTCTCACCAAAAGTGCGGCTGCTGATCTGCTCGATAATGCCGACGCCGTGATTGGGGTAAACGACCTTGTCACCTATGTGGAAGACTGATTCAGAGCTGATCATGAGAAGTACCCGGAAGTGAATTGCTTAAAATTGCGGGGAAAACTGAGGGATAACACCTCTCAATTATACCTAAATACCTCGAACCCCGCAATTCTACCGACCTTCTCTGGCTTCGGCTGTTGCTTGGTAGCGACCTGAGGCACTAAAACTTCCACGTGTGGCCGCCCTAAGCAGTTGTAGCCATTAGGTTTTGAAACATGCCCGTGGAAAGTCCGCCGCAGTCGGTCGCTCAGAGTCGAGTTGCCCATCTCGATCAAGCTAGGTTTATAATCCCTCTCGGACATGCCTGAGCACATCAAGAAAAAACTACAAGCGGAGATCAACGCCCTCGAACACGAGCTGAACCATGAACTTCCAAAGGAGCTCAAGCGCGCGATTGCCCTTGGCGATTTGAGCGAAAATGCCGAGTACCATATGGCGAAGCAGCGGCAGGAGTTTGTCAAAGCCCGCTTGCGTCAACTCAGCCGCCGCCTCGCTGATCTGTCCTTAATCAACCTGAGCAACATTCCCAAGGACAAAGTCGGCCTGGGATCTACGGTTAAGGTTTACGACACTGACAAGGACGAAGAAATCGAGTACCACCTCGTAACCAGCGAGGAATCCGACGTAGCCGCCGGGAAGATCTCGACTACTTCCCCGATCGGTCGCGCTCTGCTGGGAAGGAAGGTGGGCGAAACTACCACGGTGATTACGCCTACCGGTAGGCGCGAAATCGAAGTTCTCAGCCTCACCACGATTCACGACGAGGCCGAAGCCAAATGACCTGGACCAGTGCCCTCGGACACGCCTGCGGCAAGCTGCTGCAAGCGGTCGTCAATCGCATGGCGCTGGCTCGCATCTCGCCCAATGTCCTGACCTTCATGGGACTCGTCATCAACGTGGCCGCAGCCATCCTTTTCGGATACGCCAACCCTGATAACCAGGCGCGAATGTTTCGCTACGCTGGCTTGGTCGTTTTCGCTGCCGGGTTTTTCGACTTGGTCGATGGCCGAGTGGCTCGTGCCTCGAATCAAGTAACTCGCTTCGGCGCCTTTTTTGATTCCGTTCTCGACCGCTACAGTGATGCCGCCCTGTTTTTCGGACTGCTTGTCTATTACGCCCGTGGCAACCGCTTCTTCTACGTGGTCCTCGCGGCGTTGGTAATGATCAGCTGCATCATGGTCAGCTACACGCGCGCCCGCGCCGAATCTCTGATTGGCACCTGTAAAGTGGGATTTATGGAGCGCCCCGAGCGCCTGGTGCTGATCATCATCGGCGCACTCTTCAACCGCATGGCTCCCGTCCTGTGGGTGATCGCAGTGTTGTCCACGTTGACCGTCATCCACCGCATGTACTACACCTGGCAGCAGACCGAAGCCATGGAACACAGCAATCCCGGCACTGCTGCCTAAGCCCGGTGCTTGTGTTTAATTACCTTCTTGACTAGTCAGCCCATTGCTGTGGCAGTCGTCGGTGTCGGCGCATTTGGACGCAATCACGTGCGCGTCTATCGCGAACTTGAACAGCGGGGCCATCCCGTGCGATTGGCGGCCGTGGTCGATACCGATCTCGCCCAAGCCCGCAGTGTCGCTGAGCAGTATTCTGCTGCTGCTTTTAATTCGGTCGAGCAAATGCTGGCAGGCGAGGTTGCCATTCAGGCCGCGTCCGTGGCCGCCCCTACGATTTTTCATTTGAAAACCGCCAGGGCATTGATGGATGCCGGCATTGACGTCCTTATCGAGAAGCCAGTTGCGGCTACGGTCAGCGAGGCTGAAGAACTGATTCGGGTCGCGGAAGCCAACCGGCGAGTGGCACAGGTTGGACACGTAGAGCGCTTCAACCCCGCCGTGGCGGCAACTATGCCTTTAATTTCGCGTCCGATGTTTTTCGAGGTGCACCGGCTCAGCGTCTTTACGCCTCGCTCCTTGGATGTCGACGTAGTCTTGGATTTGATGATTCACGATCTCGACATTGTGCTGTCCTTCGTAGATTCTCCCGTCAAGCAAATCCGCGCCGTAGGTCTGCCCATCCTTTCCCGCAAGGTGGACATCGCCAATGTGCGCGTGGAATTTGAATCCGGCTGCGTAGCCAACTTCACGGCAAGCCGGGTCTCAACCGAACGGGTGCGCAAGCTCCGCTTCTTCCAGCCGCAACAATATATCTCGATCGATTACGGCAGGCAGGATGTGCTGGTTTTCAGCGTGGGCGAGGAAACGGGGGGTGTGCCCTCGACGAACCCCCAGATAAGAATGGCGAAGCCCGAAATTTTCCCCCAGGAACCGTTGCGCGCCGAATTGCAGTCTTTTCTTGAGGCTGTCCAGACGCGTTCGAAGCCGCTGGTCAGCTTGGACGACGGTCGCCGCGCGCTGGCTTTGGCTTTGAACATCACCTCGGCGATTCACGAACACGGAAGGAAAATCGACATCAAAGGGCTGGAAGCTGCCGGACGATCTGGTTAAGGAGGTATTTACATGATTTTACACTCCGCCCAAACCATTGACGTTTGAGGCACAACCGAGATCTCGTCCTTCCGCGCTTAGCAGATTGACTCAAATAGTGCGAAAATGAAGAGCTGGCGTCAGCGAGTTCGCTGTCTTGGCGACCATCGCTGGTTGCTTGCGCTTCCATAAGTTAGCGGTCTATGCAGACTCTTCAAATCCCGCCGAGTAACCCTGTGCCCGGCAGACCGCAACCAGATCCGGCGCAGGGTGACCTTTTCAGCTCGCAGGGATGGGAGTCGCCTTATCGCGATGTGGAGACTGTGCCCGTTCTGCTGGTGCAGTTGCAAGACGACCTCTCTCGCTCCCGCATGCGCGAAGCCTTCTGGATTTCACTGATCGTCCACCTGCTCATCGTGATCGCGCTATGGAATTCCCCAATTCTTTCCTCGATCCTGGGACGCCTGTTCCCGCGCAGCGCCATTGCCTTGTCCCCTAATATGGCCTTGAAAAACAAGGACACAACTTTCCTGGCACTGCCACCTGACGCGGAGAAAATTACGCGGGCGCCCAAAACGGATAAGCTTTCTGACAAGAATCGGATCGCCCAATCACGTCGTCCGCATCTCGACCCGAAGGAATTGCGAAAGATTCTGGACGCATCCCGCGCGGGCGCGCCGGGTCCGGGTGGCGCTCCCGCCCCGAAAGCAGCGCCGGCACCAGCACCGCCCGAAGCCGCTCAGAATTCTGGTCCGTCCGCGGCACCGCCAGCAGCCGCCCAGCCGCCCGCACAAACGAGTCAAATGGCGAAGGCGACACCCCCGGCGCCACCGAAAGTTAATTTCGGCGCGACCATGTCGGCCCGATCTGCGATTGAGAATGCCGCCCGGGCTGCGGCCGCGAATCGTGGCACATATGGGGGCGGCGCAGGTGGAGACTATGGCCTCGGGCATGGCCGCCAACCCACCGATGTGGTCGGGAACATGGATGTGCTCAGCGACACCATGGGTGTCGACTTTGGTCCTTATCTCGCACGTGTACTGCAAGACGTCAAAACAAATTGGTACAACTTGATTCCCGAAGTGGCGCGCCCTCCCATCATGAAGCGGGGCAAAGTCAGCATCGAGTTCGCGATCACGAAACACGGAGAGGTTGCAGGCATGCGCCTGGTCGGTCCTTCGGGTGATGTGTCGCTCGACCGCGCGGCCTGGGGCGGCATTACCGGATCCAATCCATTCCCCCCACTCCCCAATGAGTATGGGGGGCAGTATCTCGCGCTGCGTTTTCACTTCTACTACAATCCGGATCGCAACGATCTGCAGTAGCTGCAGGTGTTCGCTTGCCATCCCCCACGGGGAAGGAACTGGAGAGTTCCTGCAGCAGGTCATTTACTCTTGTCATGCTCTCTCCAGCGGGCCGGAGCTAAAATGATGGTGTGGACAGCCCACCCAAACCGCTACCTGCCTGCGGCACGCGACCATCAAAAAAGCCTGTCTACCCGCGCGAGATCGCTGGCCTGATTCTGATCGCAGTCTTGATTCTCACTAGCATTCCTTACTGGCAAGCCATCTCGTGGAACATCCGTTAATCGTGCCGCCATCGGCTCCTGAACCGCTATTGATTGTGGTTCTTGGACCCACTGCTAGTGGTAAGACCTCGCTGTCTCTCATACTTGCCCAAGCGTTTGGCGGGGAAATCGTGAATTGCGATTCGGTAGCGATGTACCGCGATTTCGAAATTGGGACGGCGAAGCCTGGACGCGCGGAACGGTCCAGAGTGTCTCATCATCTGTTCGATTGGGTGGAACCGACCGCTGACCTTACCGCCGGAGCCTATGCCCGCCAGGCCCGGCAGATATGCCGCGAAATCAGCGATCGTGGGCGGCTGCCGATCGTGGTGGGCGGGACAGGTCTTTACTTGCGAGCACTGGTGGAAGGCCTGTTCTCCGGTCCCGAACGATTCGAAGAATTACGCGACCGGTTGCGCGCCCGCGCGACTGAGCGGGGACCACAATATGTCCATCGCATCATGCGCAGGCTGGACCCAGTTGCTGCCGACCGAATTCATGTTAATGACATACCTAAGCTCATTCGTGCCATCGAGGTTTGCCTGGCCTCCCGCCAAAGAATAACGGATCTGTGGAAGCAGGGTCGCGATCCCCTCGGTAGCTTTCGCATTTTGCGCCTCGGCCTGAATCCGGATCGTGCAAGGCTCTATGAGCGGATCAATATCCGTGCGAAACAGATGTTTGAGCGCGGGTTGGCGGAAGAGGCGGCTGATTTGCTCTACAAATATGGCGAGTCAGTCCGGCCACTTTCGAGTTTGGGATACAAACAGGCCGTCCAGTTGCTTCGTGGCGAGCTCACCCGCGAGCAGGCGATAGCTGCGGCTCAACAAGCGCATCGTAATTACGCTAAGCGGCAGATGACCTGGTTCCGGCGCGAGCCCGACGTGGACTGGCTCAACGGTTTTGGAGATGAGTTGGAAATTCAATGCCAAGCGATGGCAAGAGCGAGGGCAGCTTTAACAGCCGCCCAATCTCGTATGGATGTGAAGAAATCCTGAGTAAGCACCGTCCCTATCATCCTGCGGAAAGTCCTGGCAGGCTCGGTCACCGGCGGGATTCGGGGAGTTTCTTCTGCGCGAATTCAGGCAATTCTCCTCGAGTTTTGTTATCGTCACCTGATGCGCAGATTCCTGATTGTTTTACTAACCGTCATTTCCTGCTTGGCAACCGCTGAGGCCAAGGATCAATACCAGCGCCCGGGCCCCATCCATCTGGATCGCGGCGGCGAGAAGTGGGCGGAAAAAACCCTGCGCAAGATGTCCATCGAAGAGATGGTCGGACAGTTGTTCATGATCTGGGTTCGTGCCCGCTTCTACAACCTCGAGGATCCTGATCTTGCTCAGTTGCGAGAAACTATTAAGCGCGACCACATTGGATCATTGGCGATGACCGTTCCCGTCGATGGCGCCTTTCTGATCAAGACCGGCCCCTATGAAGCCGCCATGGCTCTGAACCAGATTCAGCACGACTCGAAGCTGCCGCTGCTGATAGCGGCTGATTTTGAGCGCGGCGTATCCATGCGCCTCGATGGCACAACGGTTTTCCCGCATTCTATGGCATTTGGCGCGGCCGGCAAGCTCGATTACGTCGAGTCCTTCGGCCGCATTACGGCCGAGGAGGCGCGCGCGATTGGTGTGGAGTGGAATTTCTTTCCCGATGCCGATGTTAACTCCAATCCCGCCAATCCCATTATCAACACACGCTCTTTCGGAGAAGATCCCCAACAGGTGGGGGATATGGTGGACGCCTACATTCGGGGAGCGAAAAGCGGCGGCATGTTGACCACCGCCAAGCACTTTCCGGGCCACGGCGATACGGCGACAGACTCCCATCTCGGAGTGGCCAAGGTTAGCGGCGATGTCGCGCGCCTCGAGTCGGTCGAGCTAGCTCCTTTCCGCGAAGCCATCCGGGCTGGCGTCGATTCGATTATGGTGGCGCACGTTACCGTGCCTGCGTTTGAGCCTGATGCCAACCGAGTTGCCACCACCTCGCCCGCCATCGTGACCGGCTTGCTGAAAGATCAGCTCGGATTCAAAGGAATTGTCGTAACCGATGCTCTAGATATGGCAGCCTTGACTCGGCTCTATGGCAATAACATCGGCCGAGCCGCGGTTGACGCTTTCAAGGCAGGAAACGATCTTCTCCTCATTCCCTCTGACCTAGACGCCTCCTATAAAGCAATGCTGGACGCGGTCAAGTCCGGCGAAATCCCCCAACCGCGCCTGAGTGCCTCGGTCTTGAAGTTGCTCGAAGCAAAGGCCTCCCTGGGATTGCAAAAGGCGAGGCTGGTCGATGTCGAAGCCATCCCTAAGCTCGTATCCCAACCGTCCAACACG
>Ga0066388_100000795_pt1 | contig 16099 bp, 13 predicted proteins | sample PanSoiMetaGPlot6_FD_64539 | JGI IMG/M metagenome (GOLD analysis project Ga0066388, IMG submission 64539) | Tropical forest soil microbial communities from Panama analyzed to predict greenhouse gas emissions - Panama Soil - Plot 6 (Hybrid Assembly) | ecosystem: Environmental > Terrestrial >... | reverse complement strand
AGTTCATCGGCCACCATCGGCGGCTGTGTCGAGACGGTCGAGACGACGGTGACGCGGACTCCTTTGCGCTGCACAGCCTCGACGAGCGAACGAAAATCACCGTCGCCTGAGAACAGCACCATGTGATCGATCGTGCCCGCAATTTCCATCGCGTCAACCGCAAGCTCGATATCCATGTTCCCCTTGACCTTGCGCCGGCCGGTCTGGTCGACAAACTCCTTCGTCGCCTTGGTGACAACTGAATAGCCATTGTAGTCGAGCCAATCGATCAAAGGCCGGATCGAGGAGTACTCCTGATCTTCGATCACTGCGGTATAGTAGAATGCACGCAACAGGTAACCGCGTGACTGAAACTCGCGCAGTAGCCGCTTGTAATCGATGTCGAAGCCCAGGGACTTTGCGGTAGCGTAAAGATTGGCACCATCAATAAACAAAGCGACTTTTTCACCAGGTACGGTCATTGTCCTTCTCACAATTCATAAGTGGTTACTTCCAATCACCCGGCGCTGCCAACGCGATGGCGCCGCGTGCGGTTCTAGGCTGGCGTTAACAACAGACCATTGCAGCATCTCCAATCAATTGGGGTGCCGCCACGCAATCACGCAGTACCGATAAAATTCCGGGCGACCGGCTTGCCTGCGGTATTGCAAGTGGTCGCGTAACAGACGGTTGCGGCTAAACCAAGACAAAAATGCTTGAAATTCAGCGCGCCAGAGGATACCTAGCAGGCAAATTCACGACAAGTTCCACAGATGGAGCGCCGAGCCGATGGCCCGTGTCACCGTAGAAGACTGCATTGATAAGGTTGAGAACCGCTTTGATCTCGTCCTTCTGGCGAGCCATCGGGCGCGCATGATTTCGTCCGGCTCGCAGATTACACTCGAGCGCGACAACGATAAGAATCCCGTGGTGGCGCTGCGCGAGATTGCAGAAACCACCGTGTCGCCCGGCGATCTCAAGGAAGATCTCATTCACAGCTTGCAGAAATACGTCGAGGTCGACGAGCCCGAGCCGGAGGTCCCGCTCATCGGCGCCGGTGCCGGCGCCAGTGTGGACTCGGACGACACAGAGGTAACGGCAGACCGCATGACCGAGGAGGAGTTGCTCAAGGGCCTCGAGGGCCTGGCGCCCCCGGAAGAGCCGCCGGAAGAGGAAGCAGAATAGGGCCCTGCGCTTTTGGCCTAGTTCTATGTGCGGCCCGGCCAAGTGCTGGGCCGCCTGCTTTTTGTCAACCAGTCAGCCAGAACCTTGCAGCGGTGGCAAAACAGGGTGATATCTTGAGGTAGTCAAATCCGTCGCGCCCCGCGAGGCAGCAGATATGGCTCGTACGCGCTCTGATCTCCCGCGCATGCAGAAGCAGGCTCCGACTAGGGGCCCGCAGCCCCCTGCCGCTGCCGCTGCAGCGCAAAAGTCGGAAAAGCCGCCCCAAACCCGAAAGCCGCCGATGATGCGGCAGTATGACCTGATCGAACGGGTGCGCCGCTATAATCCCAACACCAACGAGGCGCTTCTTAATCGTGCCTACGTTTACGCTATGAAAGCCCATGGCGAGCAGCGCCGAGCATCGGGAGACCCGTACTTCTCACATCCAATCGAGGTCGCGGCCATTCTGACCGAACTCAAGCTCGATGATGCGACCATAGCCGCCGCCTTGCTCCACGACACCATCGAGGATACCGAGGCTACCCGCGCCGAAATCGACAGTCTCTTCGGACATGACATCGGCACACTGGTCGAGGGCCTGACCAAACTCAAAAAGCTTGATTTGGTGACCAAGGAAGCGAAGCAGGCGGAAAATCTCCGCAAGCTCCTGCTCGCAATTGCCGATGACGTGCGCGTGCTGCTGATCAAGCTCGCGGATCGCCTGCACAATATGCGTACGCTCGAGTACATGCCGCCCGAAGCCCGCCGGCGAGCCGCCGAAGAGACGCTCGAAATCTACGCGCCGCTCGCCGGCCGGATGGGCATGCACGCGATGCGCGAGGAACTTGACGATCTCGCATTCCGTGAACTCTATCCGGAAGCATACGACGTCGTGACGGCCCGGCTTAATGCGCTCACCGAGCGCAGCAAGCTACTGATCTCAGAAATCGAAAAGCAGCTGGCGAAGAAACTGGGCGACCGTGGCATTGAGGCGAAGGTCATTGGACGCCGCAAGCGCGCTTATTCAATCTGGCGCAAGATGGAGCGGAAATCGGTTGGTTTCGAACAGCTATCCGATATCTTCGGATTTCGCGTTGTCGTGAAGACGCTGGCCGATTGCTATCAGGCGCTTGGCATTGTGCACAGCACTTGGCCGACGGTGCCGGGCCGCTTTAAGGACTACATCTCCACCCCCAAAGCGAACGACTACCGATCGATCCACACGACCGTTATCGGTCCCGGCAAGCAGCGGGTTGAATTGCAGATCCGGACAGTCGCTATGCATGAGATCGCCGAATACGGCATCGCGGCCCATGCCCTCTACAAAGACAATGTCGGATCACCTACCGAGCTGCTATCCCGGGAATCGACCGCCTATGCGTGGCTTCGCCGCACCATCGAGTTGCTGGCGGAAGGCTCGAATCCTGAGGAGTTTCTCGAACATACCAAACTCGAGTTGTTTCACGACCAGGTCTTCTGCTTTACGCCCAAGGGCAAGCTGATTGCATTGCCGCGCAAAGCGACGCCGATCGACTTTGCCTATGCGGTGCATACCGATATCGGCAATACCGCCGTCGGCTGCAAGATAAACGGCCAGATTGCTCCGCTCACATCCGAGCTCGTCAACGGTGACGAGGTCGAGATTGTCAGTTCGAAGGCTCAAGCGGCGCCGCCGGCCGCATGGGAAGCGGTCGTTGTAACAGGCAAGGCGCGGGCCGCGATCCGCCGCGCGACACGCGTGGCCGTGCGCAGGCAATATACGGGACTTGGACGTCGCATCGTCGAGCGCCTGTTCCAGCGTGCCAAAATGAACTATTCGGACGAAAAGTTAACCGGCGCATTGCCGCGCCTCGCGCGCACCTCGGTCGAGGATGTGATGGCAGCCGTCGGCCGAAGCGAACTCAAGGCATCGGACGTCGCCCGTGCGATGTATCCCGACTACAAGGAGGAGCGCGCTGCCGCCATGGCGGCAAAGCCAAAATCAGACAGCGGTTGGTTTGGCCTGAAGAAGCTGACTTCGGTGAAATTCAGGGTGCCCGACAGCGCCGCCGGACTGGCTATCCCCATCCGCGGCATCGACGGAGACTTGCCGGTACGTTTCGCTCCCAACGGAGGCGCGGTGCCGGGGGATCGCATTGTCGGAATTCTTTCTCCGGGGGAGGGAATCACGATTTACCCGATCCAGTCGCCGGCTTTGAGCGAATTCGAGGATAAACCCGAGCGATGGCTGGATGTCCGCTGGGACGAACAAGAGCAGGCGCCGCGGCGTTTTCCGGCGCGCATCGCTGTTCAGTCGGTCAACGAACCCGGCTCCCTCGCCCAAATTGCGCAAGTCATCGCCGAACATGACGGAAACATCGACAACATTCGCATGACGCGACGGGCGCCCGATTTTACCGACGTGACCATCGATCTCGAGGTCTATGATCTCAAACATCTCACCGCCATCCTGGCGCAATTGCGCGCCAAATCCGTGGTCGCAAAGGCGGAACGCGTCAATGGCTAGCGCATGATCCCGAAAAGCGGTGACGGGTTTGCGGGCATGCGCGGGGAAAACGCATGAATCGTCTCCGCCTGGGGGTCAACGTCGACCACGTTGCTACCATCCGCAATGCGCGCGGTGGTCGGCATCCTGATCCGTTGCGCGCGGCGAAGATCGCAATCGCGGCCGGCTGCGACGGTATTACGGCGCATCTGCGCGAGGACCGTCGACATATTCGTGACGACGATATTGTGCGGCTAAAGGCGGAGATCGAGAAGCCGCTCAACTTCGAGATGGCTGCAACGGAGGAAATGGTTCGCATTGCGCTAAAAACCCGGCCGCACGCCGTCTGTCTCGTTCCAGAGAAACGCACAGAGCGAACCACGGAAGGAGGGCTCGATGTCGTGCGTCAGCGCACGCAGCTCGCTCCCGTGGTGCACGAGCTCAAGCATGCGGGCATCAAGGTTTCCCTGTTCATTGGAGCGGCGCCGGCGCAAATCGAGATGGCGGCCGAACTTGGTGCCCCGGTAGTCGAAATACATACAGGCTCCTGGTGCGACGCGCTCGCGGAAGGCCGAATGAAGGAAGCGGAAACGGAGTGGCTTCTTATCCGCGACGGCGCGTTGCTCGCGGCGAGCGTCGGGCTTGAGGTCCATGCGGGTCACGGCCTCGATTATGCGACAGCCGAGACGATCGCCGCATTGCCACAGGTGGTTGAGCTCAATATCGGCCATTTTTTGATTGGCGAGGCGGTGTTCGAGGGCCTCGCCGGATCCGTGAAATTCATGCGTGCAGCGATGGAACGAGGCCGCAACAAGGCGCGCAGGGCAACAGCATGACCCCGAAAAACGGGCGCCGGTTTTCGGACAGGATCATGCGGAAAGAAGAAGCATGATTCTCGGGCTTGGTTCCGACATTGTGGACGTGCGAAGAATTGCGAGCGTGATCGAGCGTCATGGCGAACGGTTCCTTGACCGCATATTCACAGCAACCGAACGGACGAGAGCCGAGCACCGAGCGAACGCAGTCGAAACCTACGCAAAACGCTTTGCTGCGAAGGAGGCTTGTGCCAAGGCGCTCGGCACAGGGCTGCGCCGCGGGGTCTTCTGGCGGGACATGGGTGTGATCAACGTCCCCGGTGGACGGCCTACGATGAAGCTGACCGGCGGCGCTCTGGCGCGGCTGCAATCGATGACGCCTGCAGGCTGTGAGGCGCGGATCGACGTTTCATTGACCGATGAAGGCCCAACCGCGCAGGCCATCGTCATTATTTCGGCTGTGCCGTCAACAAACCGGACGGGAACGCCTTGAAGGGAAGAACCTCATTCGAAACAAATATTTGCAAGCCAGCCTTGTTGATTGCCTGGCAAGGTGGCAGCCGCTACAAGGTCGCCGGGGAGCGCGCCGGTTGATGGGACGAAAGGTCGATGAGCTTGACATCTGGAACAAAACGGAAAGAGGGCGGCGTTGCCGAAACGGTACGTGTCGTCATCCACGCACTAATCATCGCACTGGTGATCCGGACCTTCCTGTTCCAGCCCTTCAATATTCCGTCCGGCTCTATGAAGGCGACACTGCTCGTCGGCGATTATCTTTTTGTGTCAAAATACAGCTACGGTTACAGCAAATATTCGCTGCCTTTATCGCCGCCCCTGTTTTCCGGGCGCATCCCGAGTGACTGGTTGCCACAGCGCGGCGATGTAGTCGTATTTCGGCTGCCCAAGGATCCTTCCACTGATTACATCAAGCGCGTGATCGGTTTGCCGGGCGACAAAATCCAGGTCATCGATGGCGTAGTCAATATAAACGGGGTGCCGGTCAAGCGCGAACGGGCCACCGATTTCATCGAAACGGAAGAGGGCACGCGCGAAGCCCCGGTCAAACGCTGGAAGGAAACACTGCCGAACGGGGTGACTTATTATTCGCTCGATCTGGTGGACAATGGCTTTGCCGACAACACCCAGGTCTACACCGTGCCCGCGGACCACTATTTCATGATGGGTGACAATCGCGACAATTCCACCGACAGCCGCTTCAGTCAGGTCGGCATGGTGCCTGTCGAAAACATCGTGGGTAAGGCGCAAATCATTTTCTTCTCTGTCTATGAGGGCGAGCGCGCCTGGCAATTCTGGCGTTGGCCAGTTTCCGTGCGCTGGAACAGGCTGTTCACGATTGTCAAATGAGCCGCAAGGCCAAGGATAGGACGGCCCTCGAGAGCAGGATCGGTTACAGATTTGCCGATAAGAACTTGCTGGAGCGGGCACTCACGCATATTTCCGCCCTAGCGGGAGGCAATCGCGCGGCGAGTTATCAGCGGCTGGAGTTTCTCGGCGATCACGTCCTCGGCCTAGTCATCTCCGACATGCTTTACCGCGCTTTTCCAAAAGCGGACGAAGGCGAGCTTTCTCGCAGGCTGGCCGACCTCGTGCGCAAGGAAACATGTGCGGAAATTGCGCGCGCAATGGATCTTGGCCCTGCTCTCAAGCTGGGTAATTCAGAATCGCATGCCGGCGGCCGCCGTCGTACAACCATTCTGGCCGATGTTTGCGAGGCATTGGTCGGTGCCGTTTTTATCGATGGCGGTTACAAAGCGGCGGACGAACTCGTGATGCGCTTCTGGAGAGAGCGCATGATGAAGCCGCTCCGTCCGTTGCGCGATCCGAAAACCATGTTGCAAGAGTGGGCCCAGGCACGCGGCCTGCCGACGCCGGCCTATCGCGAACTTGCGCGCACCGGTCCACATCACGATCCCGAATTCCGCGTTGCCGTGGTGTTGCCCGACCGGCCGCCGGCGGAGGGGCTGGGTAGTTCCAAACGTGCTGCTGAACAGGCCGCCGCAGCGGCGATGCTCACACGGGTCGGCGTGGCGGCGGACAAACTTGATGGCTGACGTTGATACGCGAAACGGCGATACAAGCTGCGGCTTCATTGCCCTGATCGGCGCACCCAACGCCGGCAAATCGACTTTGCTCAATGCCTTGGTTGGCGCGAAAGTCAGTATCATCTCGCACAAGGTGCAGACAACGCGGACGCTGATCCGCGGCATAGCCGTCGAAGGCCACTCGCAACTTATCTTTGTCGACACGCCGGGCATATTCTCGCCACGGCGCCGGCTCGACCGTGCCATGGTAACGACAGCCTGGAGCGGCGCACACGAGGCCGATCTCGTCGGTGTGCTCATTGACTCGCGCAAAGGATTGGATGAGGAGGCGCAAGGTATTCTCGGCAAGCTCGGAGACATGAGGTCGCCCAGGCTTCTGATTCTGAACAAGATCGACCTGGTGGCGAAGGAGGCACTGCTGGGGCTGTCGAAGGCGGCAAACGCCGGCGCTCAATTCGAAGCAACCTTCATGGTTTCGGCGCTGACCGGCGACGGCGTCCCTGATCTCAAAGCCTGGCTGGCGCAGCACCTTCCGGCGGGCCCTTGGCTCTATCCGCGCGACCAAATGTCGGACGCGCCCGTCCGCCAGCTCGCGGCGGAAATCACGCGTGAAAAATTGTTCGAGCGCCTGCACCAGGAATTGCCTTATCACTCGACGGTCGAAACCGAGGTCTGGAAGGAATTGCGGGCAGGCGACATCCGTATTGAGCAGACTATTTACGTGGAGCGCGAAAGTCAGCGCAAAATCGTACTTGGCAAGGGTGGGCAGACCATCAAGGCGATCGGCGAGGCGGCTCGCAAGGAGATCGCCGAGATCGTCGAAGCCAGGGTGCATCTTTTCCTGTTCGTGAAGGTGCGCGAAGGCTGGGGGGAAGATCCCGAGCGCTACCGCGCTATGGGCCTGGAGTTTCCAAAGGAATGACTCGGGTTTTCATTTCGGGGAGACGAGCACGGAGCCCAAGACCGAGCGCCGTGATTTTCTTCGATTCTAGGAGTATGAATTCCGGGTTCTCCGCCCGGGGTGACGAAATAAATGCAATGGACCGATGAAGGAATAGTGCTGGGGGTAAAGCGGCACGGGGAGGCAAATGCCATCCTGGAGCTGATGACGCATGACCACGGCCGCCATCTGGGACTTGTCCGCGGTGGGTTTGGCTCGCGGCTCAGAGCAATCCTACAACCGGGCAACAGTGTTAGCGCCACGTGGCGGGCTCGGCTTGACGAACATCTCGGCAATTACTCGGTGGAGGGATTACGTCTGCGCGCGGCCAATTTTTTTTCTGCCCCGCACGCAATTTACGGCGTCACTCATTTGGCCGCGCTGATGCGGCTATTGCCCGAACGCGATCCCCACGCAGGTCTCTACGATGCACTCGACGAGATCCTTGGGCATCTCGACGATGCGGCGCTGAGCGCGCCGATGGTGGTGCGGTTCGAGTTACGGCTTCTTTCCGAACTGGGGTTCGGCCTCGATCTTGAGCGATGCGCCGCCACTGGTCTTTCCGGCGACCTTGTCTATGTCTCGCCGAAATCGGGCAGGGCGATATCGCGTACCGCCGGCGAACCATGGGCGGACAAGATACTGCGATTGCCTGCATTCCTTCGCCAACATCACCTCACGCCCACCGGAGAGGACCTCGCCGATGGGTTCACACTCACGGGCTACTTCCTCACCCGCAACGTGCTCGACGCGCGTGGCCTCTCGCTCGGCGAGGAACGCGCGCACTTCATTGCGGCGCTAAATCGCGCCTTGCCGCGTGGCCTAGCTCACCACCAGTAACGGCGGTAAGGACGCCAATACGGACCGCCCCCATAGTAGGAAGGGCCGCCACCGTAGTAGGGGCCGCCATACCCGTAATACGCGGGGCCACCCCAGCAGACGCGCCGCCACGCGCAGCCGCCGTAGGGTCCGCAACGCCAGATTCGGCGGCAGGCCACGTCCTGGATGAGGTTCGTGCCCTCGATCGCCGCCTTGATCCCGGCCGGCGTGGCGACCGTCATGGCCCCGGCTTGATTCGGAACGAGTGAACCCACCGAAAGAATGGCTAGCGTAGCGGCAGTTGCAAGAATAGTCCGACGCATTGCTTCCTCCATCCCAATAAAACCAAGTCGTACGCCAGATAACTCAGCCGAACATTTCAGGTTCACAATAGTGACTGGTGATTCGGAAGTATAGATGGCGGTGTCGTTCATCGCTTGTTCATTGAGGAACAACAGATTAGCTATTTGGCATGGGCAAGAGACTGATTCCCCCGGGGAAGGGCGAGGTCGAAGAGGTCGCGCTGCGCGAGGCTCTCGAAGAGCGCTATCTCGCCTACGCGCTTTCCACGATCATGAACCGCGCGCTGCCGGATGCGCGCGACGGCCTCAAGCCGGTGCACCGTCGCATCCTCTACGGCATGCGCCTGCTGCGGCTGGACCCCGGACAAGCCTTCAAGAAATCCGCCAAGGTGGTCGGTGACGTGATGGGTAACTTCCACCCGCACGGCGACCAGGCAATCTACGATGCCCTGGTGCGGCTCGCGCAGGAGTTTGCCCAGCGCTATCCGCTGGTGGACGGTCAGGGCAATTTCGGAAACATCGACGGCGATAACGCCGCGGCCATGCGCTACACCGAGGCGCGGCTAACGGAAGTCGCCCGCCTACTGCTCGATGGCATCGACGAGGACACCGTCGATTTCCGTGCGACCTACGACGGCACTAGTGAAGAGCCGGTCGTGCTGCCGGCCGCATTCCCGAACCTGCTTGCCAACGGCTCCCAGGGCATCGCTGTTGGAATGGCGACCGCCATTCCGCCGCACAATGTGGCTGAGCTGTGCGACGCTGCGCTTTTCCTCATCGACAATCCGAAAGCGCGCAGCCGTACCCTGCTCAAATATGTCAAGGGACCCGATTTTCCGACGGGCGGCATCATCGTCGATACGCCCGAGACGATCGCTGAAGCCTACACCACAGGCAGAGGCTCATTTCGCGTGCGGGCGCGTTGGAAGCAGGAGGACACGGGCCGGGGCACCTACGTGATCGTCATCAGCGAAATCCCCTGGCTGGTGCAGAAATCGCGCCTGGTTGAGAAACTCGCCGAGCTTATCAACGAGAAGAAGCTGCCGCTGGTCGCTGACGTGCGTGATGAATCGGCCGAAGACATACGGCTGGTCATCGAGCCGCGTTCGCGTTCAGTCGATGCCGAGCTGATGATGGAATCACTTTTCAAGCTCACCGAGCTCGAAAGCCGCATTCCACTCAACATGAACGTGTTGGTGAAAGGCCGCATCCCGCAGGTGCTCGGCCTTGCCGAAGCGCTGCGCGAATGGCTCGATCATCGTCGGGAGGTCTTGCTGCGCCGCTCGAGGCATCGCCTGGCGGAAATCGAACATCGCCTGGAAGTGCTCGGCGGCTATCTGGTCGCTTATCTAAATCTCGACAAAGTAATCAAGATTATCCGCAATGAGGACGAGCCGAAGCCCGTCCTGATGAAAACCTTCAAGCTCACTGATGTTCAGGCCGATGCCATCCTCAACATGAGGCTGCGCAATTTGCGCAAGCTTGAGGAGATGGAGATCCGTGCCGAAGACAAGGCATTGCGTGAAGAGCGCACGAAACTAAAGGCGCTGATCGCCTCGCCGGCCCAACAGTGGAAAACAATTTCGGGCCAGATCAAGGAACTCAAGGAAAAGTTCGGGTCCAAGACCGAGATCGGCAAGCGCCGGACGACCTTTGGTATTGCCCCCGCCCATGACGAAGCCGCGATCGAGGAGGCGATGGTCATACGCGAGCCGATCACCGTCGTCGTTTCCGAGAAAGGCTGGATCCGTGCCTTGCGCGGTCACGTCACGGATCTTTCAGGTGTGACCTTCAAGACCGACGATGCACTCAAGTTCGCATTCCCGACCGAAACCACCGCCAAGGTTATGATTTTCGGCAGCAATGGCCGCTTCTACACCATTGAGGCCTCGAAACTTCCTGGCGGACGTGGGCATGGTGAGCCCGTGCGTCTCTTTATCGATCTTGAAGATGCCGACGTCGTTGCAGCGCTCGCTTATCAGGGTGGCCGCAAATTCCTGGTGGCGAGCTATCAGGGAAATGGTTTCGCGGTCGCAGAAGACGAATGTCTTGGTACTACGCGCAAGGGCAAGCAGGTTCTCAATCTCAAGGCGCCTGACAAGGCGCGCGCAATGAGCACTATCGACGGCGAGTTGGCGGCGGCGATCGGCGAGAACCGCAAGATGGTGATCTTCCCACTCGATCAGGTCCCCGAAATGGGCCGCGGCCGCGGCGTGCGGCTGCAGCGCTACAAGGAAAAAGGGCTTTCCGACGTCACCACTTTCAAGGCGGACGATGGGATGTCCTGGAACGACGCGGCCGGCCGCAGCTTCACGTTGCCGATGAAAGAGTTGAAGGACTGGCGCGGGAATCGCGCCGATGCTGGACGTATCGCTCCAAAGGGTTTTCCGAAAAGCAACAAATTTCACGGCCTGCCAAGCGGCGGTAATGGCAGGGGCGGTGGTGCAGAGGATAGCGAAGCGTAAGTTCGGCCCACGGCACGTACGCGCGAAAACGACCGCATCTTCAACTCGCGACAAACAGCAACGAGCGCTCCGATTTTTCCAGGAGGGCAGAAGCGGTGTCGCCAAAGAACAGCTTGTCACCCGGCCGCCGGCCGACGCCTATCACCACGAGGTTGTGTTTGCGGCGCTCGAGTTCACCGAGGATCGCATCATCAGCCGCCCGCTTGGCGACGACCGCTGTGCGAATGCTCATGTTGTAGCCGTCGGCAATCGCGACGATGTCTTTCAGAATCGCCTCTTCATGACGACGAGTACGAATGCCTCGCCGCACGCCGCGGCGTGGAACCGTACGCACCGCAACGTAGAGGACTGTCACCGACGCCCTCGTTGCTCGCGCAAGAGTGAGGGCAACTTCCGCTGCGCGCCGCGAAGGCTCGGTTCCATTGACCGGGATGAGAATGCTGAACTTGTCTTCCGGATTTTTCAGCAGATCGTTGCGAACGGCTGATATGATCAAGGGTCCGCCAAATCCCTTGGCGAGGTTGGCGGTCCCTTTGTCGAATTCCTTACTTTGCTTGGAGGTTTGCTCAAGCCCGATGATAAAGGCGTCGTAGCCTTTTTCCGCCTCTTCAGCGATGAGCGCGGGGCTCGGCTGCTCGTGAACGATCGTCGTCACCTCGACCGGCGCATCGACCTTTTCCTCATTTTTTTGCCTGCTCTTAATTTGCGCGGCCGCCTGCTGAACCGCCTCACCGGCTGTTTCCGCTTTCGTTTCCTCTATTCCGGCTTTCTTGCCGCTCTTGCCGTTTTTCCTGCCGGGTTCGCTCTTCGGTTCCACTCTCTTCTCGTCGGACTTTCTGTTTTGATCGCCGGATTGCCCGACGCTCGCCTTGTCGTCGCTTTCCGGCATGGTGCTTTCGATTTTGCCGGGATCCGGAATGTGCAGGACCGTTGTTGGCATGCCGCGAGTGCCGGCCAGCATGCCGGCCACACGCGAGGCGAACTTTCCATTCGAGCTATCATCGACGGCGATCAGCAGGCGTTCGAGATTGGGTACAAAGCCCCGTTCTTCGATCTCCTCGCGCTCCAGCCGCTGTTTCTCTTCCTTGCGCATTGGAATACGGCCAAGCGCCCAGCGCAGCGTTGGCGGCATGGCGGTTGTAGTCAGTACCGCCATGGCCACGATCATGGTGAAGAGGTCCTGGTTGAGCGCGCCCATCGACAGACCGACTGTGGCTATGATGACTTCTGTCGATCCGCGCGCATTCATGCCGCACGCGAGTGCAAAGCCTTCCCGCCGCGTAAGACCACCAAGTTCGGCGCCGATAAATGCTCCAGCAAATTTTCCGATGCTGGCGACCAAGACAAGGCCAGCCGTAAACAGCGCAATTTTTGAATCGGCTAGGATCGTGAGGTCGGCGGTCAGGCCGGCAATGCCGAAAAATACAGGTGCGAAAAACGCCGTGATCAACCCACGCAGCTGTTCGTCGATGTGACGTGTCAGGATCGGCGACTCGCCGACCAGCAGGCCGGCAATGAAGGCGCCGAGCACTGTGTGCACTCCGATCAAGTAAGTAATCAACGCCATCACGCACATGATAATGAGGATGGCGGTAATTACGGCGAATTCGCTGACGAAATTGTCATTTACCCAGCGGATCGCGAAAAATACGATGCGCCGCCCGATTGTCAGGCTCGCCAACAAGAACAGGATTGTTCCGAGAACGCTTTGTGCCAGTGAAACCGGTTCGATCGAGCCGTGCGAAGCGAGGCTGAAAATGATCGAGACGATGATCCAACCGATGCTGTCATCGATGATCGCCGACGCCAGGATGACCTGACCGACGACACGACGCATGAAATTCATCTCGCGCACGACCATCGCGACAATCTTGACTGAGGCGATCGAGAGTGCCGTGCCGAGAAAGAGCGACGTGATGAGCCGTTTCTGCGGATCGGGCATGAGGCTATCGGGCAACATCTCGCCAAGTCCCACGCCGCAAATGAAGGGAATGACGATGCCCATCAACGACGCGAACACGGAGGCCCGGCCGGTTTGGCGCACCAGCTTGAGGTCGGTTTCCATTCCCGTGAGCAAAAGCAGCAGCAGGATGCCGAATTGCGCGATCCCGTCGATCATCGCTTTTTGTTCGGGAGTTTTTGGAAAGAGCGCGTGCTGGGCGTCAGGAAAGAACAGACCAAAAAACGATGGCCCGAGGAGCAGCCCGGCGATGAGCTGTCCCATCACCGCTGGTTGACGCAGACGCAGCATAGCTTCGCCCAGCAGCCGGCCGACGAGCATGAGGACGACAATCTCAACGATGAAAATGGCTTCTGACGAACCTTTGCGGCCATCGACGGCCAAGGCGGGCGCTGCTGAGATTGCGGCCAAGAGGAGCGATAAGAGGAGCGACCAGAACCACGAGGGGAGCAGCTTCATTTGGCGGCAATTCCCCACACCGGCCAGCGCCTCTGCGAGGCCCACTTTTGACAAGTGCTCGCATCGCCGCGAGGCGAAAGCCAAGATACGGTTTGGCGCGGAGTCCCGCCGCGGCGCAGTGCAAGCGCCCAACAACTCGAAAGAATCTGAAAAGTTCCCGCCAGCTGCAATTGCAAATTATTCGCAACTAATTATAATGTTAGGCTAGTCTGCTCTCCGATTCCTCCATGGATGCCACCGTAAGCTCACACCCAGACATCGAAGCCGACGGATGGCGGCGTAAACGCAGCCGGCCTCCGCTCGCGGAGGTATTCGGATCGGTCGCTACCAGGCCGACAGGTTCGCTCGGAAAGAAGCTCCTGGCGTTTCTCGGCCCCGGCTACCTTGTTGCGGTCGGTTACATGGATCCGGGTAACTGGGCGACATCGCTCGCTGGCGGATCGAAGTTCGGATACGCGCTCCTCACTGTCGCGCTGCTTTCCAATCTTATGGCGATCCTGCTGCAGGCCCTGTGCGCACGCCTCGGGATCGCGACGGGACGCGACTTGGCACAAGCCTGTCGTGACGCGTTTCCGCGCATCGTGGCATGGCCGCTGTGGGTGCTGGCAGAGGTTGCGATTTGCGCAACCGATCTGGCCGAGGTGATCGGCACCGCCATCGGCCTCAACCTGCTCTTCCATATTCCGCTCGAAATCGGCGTCGTGCTGACTGCGCTCGACGTGTTTCTCGTTTTGTGGATGCAAAATCTCGGCTTTCGCTACGTCGAAGCATTTGTGGTGACGTTGCTTGGCGTGATCGCGGCTTGCTTTGCGGTGCAGATCGCTATGGCCGACCCCGACTGGGGTGCAGTAATCCGCGGTTTTGCGCCGACCACCGAGATCGTCACCAATCCAGACATGCTCTATCTGGCCCTCGGCATCCTCGGTGCGACCGTAATGCCGCACAATCTTTATCTGCATTCGGGCGTCGTACAGACGCGCCGTTTCGGGACAAGCGTCAGTGATCGGCGCGAAGCCATCAAACTTGCGTCGCTCGATTCCACCATCGCATTAATGTTCGCGCTGTTGATCAACGCCTCGATTCTGATCCTGGCTGCGGCCACCTTCTACAAGGCCGGCAAGCACGACATCGCGGAGCTCGATCAGGCGCACTCTTTCATCGAGCCACTGCTCGGCTCGGCAATTGCACCGACACTATTTGGTGTAGCTTTGCTTTGCTGCGGCCTGAATTCGACGGTGACCGCTACGCTGTCAGGCCAGATTGTGATGGAAGGGTTCATTGACATCCGTCTCCCCGGCTGGGCAAGGCGGTTGGTGACACGCGCCATAGCGATTGTTCCCGCAGCGCTCGTGACGATCTGGTACGGCGCAAAAGGCACGGGGCAGCTGCTGATCCTTTCCCAGGTCGTTTTGAGCCTGCAGCTGCCGTTCGCCATCGTGCCGCTGGTCATGTTCACGGCCGATCGAAGCAAAATGGGTGCGCTTATCGCACCGCGCTGGGTTACCGCGTTGGCCGCGATCACGGCGGCGGTCATCATCGCGCTCAACATCAAATTGCTTGTCGATTTCGCGCTTGGAAATTGACGACGGCTACCTTTCGACGCGGGTCCAGCCGGACGGCATCAAACGCTCCTGCGGCAGGAAGCGGCCTTTGTAATCCATCTTGCGCGAACCCGGTACCCAATAGCCAAGATAAACGTATGGCAGGCCCATACGGTTGGCGCGGTCGATGTGATCGAGGATCATGAAGGTACCAAGGGACCGGTCGCCTTCGTCCGGATCGAAAAATGAATAGACCATCGACAGGCCGTCGCTGAGGACGTCGGTAAGCGCGACCGCGAGCATCTGCCCGTTCCCGCGCCCATGGATCCTGGCATCGGGGCCACGCCGCCGATATTCGATCAGGCGCGTGTCAACGTGGCTGTCCTCGATCATCATGGCGTAGTCAAGCACTGTCATGTCGGCCATGCCGCCATTGCGGTGACGCGCATCGAGATAGGCGCGAAACACCGAATACTGTTCGGACGTGGGAGAAGGCGAGCGCATATCGCCGATGATGTCGGCATTGCGCTCGGCGATCCGGCGCATGTTGCGCGACGGGGCAAAATCCTCCGCTACCACGCGGACTGACACACAGGCCCGACAACCCTCGCAGGCCGGGCGATAGGCAATCGACTGGCTGCGGCGGAATCCGCCGTGGGTCAACAGATCGTTGAGTTCGCCCGCGCGCTCACCCACAAGGTGAGTGAAGACCTTGCGCTCTTCCTGCCCGTCCAGATAGGGGCAGGGCGAAGGCGCGGTCAGGTAGAACTGTGGTGTGTCGCGAGAGTGCTGCGTCACGAGTTCAGACCACCATTTCGGTCGTACCGGGTGCTAGCGTACGCGGCGAATGCTCCTCGTCAAAGCCCTTTATCCGGCTTGTGCGCGCCCAGCGTGGAAACTCGATGCGCGAGCTGGATTGTTGATGACCACGGTTCCGAGCAAAATGTCGTGCAAAAGACGGTGACGCTCATTGAAGAATGCAACCAGGAGTACAAGCGGTGTGAAGAATGCATTCGTGAACCAGAAGGCAACGGCGTGCACCGCGCCGAGCACGAAGTAGGCCGGTGCGCCATACCAGGTGCGCATTTCCAGGTCCATGACCCGCAT
>Ga0066388_100000792_pt1 | contig 16119 bp, 17 predicted proteins | sample PanSoiMetaGPlot6_FD_64539 | JGI IMG/M metagenome (GOLD analysis project Ga0066388, IMG submission 64539) | Tropical forest soil microbial communities from Panama analyzed to predict greenhouse gas emissions - Panama Soil - Plot 6 (Hybrid Assembly) | ecosystem: Environmental > Terrestrial >... | reverse complement strand
CGAGAGCGCGCGGAAGCCGCGGTCGGTCCGCTTGGTGATGCCCTGGAGCACGACCGACCGCGCCGGCATGTGGATGCCGAGGGACATGGTTTCCGTCGCGAAGACGACCTTGCAGAGACCGCGCTCGAAGAGCACCTCGATGAGCCGCTTGAGGCTCGGCAGGATCCCGGCGTGATGGAGCCCGATCCCGAGCCGGAGTGCCTCGAACACGCTCTGGTTCAGCGTGGACTCGGCGACGGTGGGGCTCTCGCGGATCATCTCGCCGATCGCCGCGTCGACCTCGCGCTGCTGCGGAGCGCCGAGCAGGCCCTTGCCCTCAGTCAGAACGTCCTGCATCGCCCGCTCGCAGCCGACGCGGCTGAAGATGAAGTAGATGGCCGGCAGCCAGCCCCGCGCCTCGAGCGCCTCGATGAGGACGGTCGGAGGGACGACGCGCCGCGTGTACCAGCGCCCGCGGTCATCAGGGCCGCGGGGCTCGTCGCCGATGACCCGTGCGCGCCCGCCGCGCACGGCCGCCAGCTCGTGGATCTCGCCGGCCAGGTCCGCGATGACGTACGCGAGCGGCACCGGCCGGTGGGGGTGGTAGATGGGGACGATCGGCCGGTGGACGATCGAGATCCAGTCGGCGATCTCCTTGACGTTGGCGACGGTGGCCGAGAGGCCGACCAGCACGACATCGGTCGGCGCGCTGACGATGATCTCCTCCCAGACCGTGCCGCGCCCCTCGTCGCCCATGTAGTGGCACTCGTCGAGGACGATGTAGCGCAGACCGTCGAGTCCGCTGCCGTAGAGCGCGTTTCTCAGAATCTCCGTCGTCATGACGAGAATCGGCGCGTGCGGGTTCACCTTCACGTCGCCGGTGAGAATTCCAACGGTGTCGGCGCCGAAGGCGCGGGTAAAATCGGCGAACTTCTGGTTTGAGAGCGCCTTGAGCGGAGTCGTGTAGGCTAGGCGGCGTCCAGCCGCGAGGGCGGCGTGGATCGCGAACTCGGCGACGAGCGTCTTGCCCGCTCCGGTCGGCGCCGAGACGATGACCGACTGACCAGCTTGGATGGCGCGAATCGCTTGAATCTGGAAGTCGTCGAGCGCGAACGGATAGCCCGAGCGGAATCGCTCGAAAAGATCCATCTCGAGCACAGTAACATGGGGGAACAGGCGTGATCGTCTTTCACATCGCCATCACCGCGGCCGCGGACTATCTCACCCGACGCGAGGCTCATCGGCGCGAGCACATCGCGCGCCTCCAGGGCCTGCGCGCCAACGGCATTCTCATTGGGGGCGGCCCCTCGACCGACGGAGCCACCGCCGACCTCTTCTATCGCCTGCAGCAACCCTCGCAGCTCAAGCATGCGATCGAGGAAGATCCGTACTGGGTGGGCGGCGTCTGGACCCGCTATGAGCCACGCAGCTACGCCCAGTTCGTCGAGCCGTGGGAAATGGTGCCGGTCGTGCTCGACGGAACGCGGCGGGTCACTCTCGTGGAAGGGCCCGTCGCGGAGCCCGACATGGCACAGTTCGCGCTCATCGAGATGCGCGGCGCCGGCCGCGTGGCATTCGGCGGCTTCTTCGAGGGAGGCGCCACGCTGGCGGTCGTGAAGACGCCCGACCAGGCCGAGGCGATTCGCTGGTTCTCGGAGTCGGGCTTCTGGAAGCCGGAGGCCCTGACCGCGCGTCCCTGGCACCACGTCCTGTAGGCTGACGCTACTCCACGCCGGCGAGGGCGAGCACGCGCCGCATGCGCTCGATTGCCACGTCGGGGTCACGGAGCAGCCCGGCGCGGTCCATCAGGATTAACTGCTCGGCCAGGTGCGCGATCGAGCGGGCGCTCTCCATGCCCCCGACCATCCGGAAGTGCGACTGGTGCCCGTTCAGGTAGGCGGCGAACACGACGCCCGTCTTGTAGAAGCGGGTCGGCGCGCCGAAGACGTGACGCGCCAGCGGGAGCGTCGGGCCGAGGATCGCCTCGTACCGGGCGAGATCGCCCGCGTCCAGCGCCTTCAGCGCGGCTGACGCCGCCGGGGCGATGACGTCGAAGATGCCGAGCAGCGCGTCGCTCGCGCGCTCGTCGTCGCCGCGGATGGTCGTCGGATAGTCGAAGTCGTCGCCGGTGTACATGCGAACACCGCGCGGGAAGCGCCGGCGCATCGCGATCTCGCGCCGCTGCTCGAGGAGCGAGATCTTCACGCCGTCGATCTTCGCGGCGTGCTCGCTCACGATCGCCAGGAGCGTCTCGGTCGCGCGGTCGAGGTCGGGAGAACCCCAGTACCCCGCCAGCGCGGGGTCGAACATCTCGCCGAGCCAGTGAATGATGACCGGCTCGCGTACCTGGCTGAGGATGCGCCCGTAGACCTTCAGGTAGTCGTCCGGAGTCCGGGCTGCGGCGGCGAGCGCGCGGCTCGCCATCAGGATGATCCGGCCGCCGCAGCGCTCGATCCACGCGCACTGCTCCTCGTAGGCCGCCTCGACGTCGGCGAGCGTCACGCGCGGGCCCGGCTCGAGGTGATCGGTGCCCGCCCCCGACGCAAGCACCGCGCCCGGGACGCTTTTCGCCTCGGCCACCGTGCGCCGGATCAGCTCGCGGGCCGTTCCCCAGTCGAACCCCATGCCGCGCTGCGAGGTGTCCATCGCCTCGGCCACCGCGAGCCCGAGCGACCAGAGATAGCGCCGGTACGCGAGCGTCGCGTCCCAGTCGAGCGCGACCTCGAGTGTGGGATTGATGGCGGCGAGCGGATCGGCGACGACGTGCACGGCGGCGAAGCCCACGCGGCTCCGGATGCGCCCGCTCGGCGGCGTGACGGCGGCGCACCCGGTCAGCGTGTAAGGTGTCAGCGCTCCGTCGGCGCGTGGCAGCCGCAGCGTGCGGTTCATCGACTCCTCCTCGACGAGCAGTGTAGCACCCGCGCTCGGTTGACAGTGTCGCCGCCCTTTCGTATCGTGAGCCCACTTTTCCCGGGTCCCGCCGCCGCGACGCTCGAAGGAGGTCGGCATGGCTGCCACGACGACCGACAGGAATCGCACGAAGTTCCTCCTCGACGAGAAGGACATTCCCTCGAAGTGGTACAACATCCAGGCCGATTTCAAGACGCCCGCGCCCCCGGTGCTGCACCCCGGCACGAAGCAGCCCATCGGACCGCAAGACCTGGCGCCGCTCTTTCCGATGGAGCTGATCAAGCAGGAGGTGAGCCGCGAGCGCTGGATTCCGATCCCCGACGAGGTGCGCGACGTCTATCGGCTGTGGCGGCCGTCGCCGCTGTACCGAGCGCGGCGTCTGGAGAAGGTGCTCGGCACACCCGCCCGCATCTACTACAAGTACGAGGGCGTGAGCCCGGCGGGTAGCCACAAGCCGAACACCGCGGTGGCGCAGGCCTACTACAACAAGGCGGAGAAAGTCACGCGCCTGGCGACCGAGACCGGCGCCGGTCAGTGGGGCTCCGCGCTGTCGCTGGCCTGCCAGATGTTCGGGCTTCAATGCAAGGTCTACATGGTCAAGGTCTCCTACCAGCAGAAGCCCTACCGACGGATCATGATGGAGACGTGGGGCGCTCAGGTCGTGCCGAGCCCGAGCCCCGACACGCAGGCCGGCAAGAAGATCCTCGAGGCCGATCCGAATTCCCCTGGCTCGCTCGGCATCGCGATCAGCGAGGCGGTCGAGGACGCCGCAACCCGCGACGACACCAAGTACTCGCTCGGCAGCGTGCTGAACCATGTGCTCATGCACCAGACGGTCATCGGCCTCGAGGCGAAGAAGCAGCTCGAGAAGGCGGACGATGCCGCCGACATCGTGATCGGCTGCGCCGGCGGCGGCTCGAACTTCGCGGGCTTGTCGTTCCCGTTCGCCGCCGACAAGCTCACCGGCAAGAACCGGAAGGTGCGGATCATCGCCGTCGAGCCGGCGGCCTGCCCGAGCCTCACCAAGGGCAAGTACGTCTACGACTTCGGCGACACGGTCGGTCTGACACCGCTGGTGAAGATGCACACGCTCGGCCACACGTTCGTCCCGGCGCCGCTGCACGCGGGCGGGCTCCGCTACCACGGCATGGCGCCGCTGGTCTGCAAGCTCTACGACGAGGGCGTCATCGAGGCCGTCGCCGTGCCCCAGCTGGCCACCTTCGAGGCCGCGATGCAGTTCGCGCGCACCGAGGGCATCATCCCGGCGCCCGAGTCGGCGCACGCCGTGCGCGTGGCGATGGACGAGGCCCTTCGCTGCAAGCGCGACGGCAAGCGGCGAACGATCCTCTTCAACCTCTCGGGTCACGGCCACTTCGACCTCGGCGCCTACGAGGCCTACCTGGGCGGTAAGCTCCAGGACTACGAGTACCCGGCCGCAAAGGTCGACGAGGCCCTCGCGCAGGTGCCCAAGGTCAAGGCGTAGGAGGCGCGGCGGGCGCGCGGCCGCCGTATCGAGTGAGCGCGCACGCGGTCCGCGTCCTGCGTCTGGGCGCCGGGCTCGTCCTTCTCACGTACCTCTCCACGCATTACCTGAACCACGCCCTCGGCATCGTCTCGCTCGCCGCGATGGAGGCCGGTCGCGACTGGTTCCTCTGGTTCTGGCGCTGGCCCGTCGTCTCGTCCGTGCTCTACACCGCCCTCATCGTGCACCTCTTCCTGGGTTTCTGGGCCCTCTACCGGCGACGCACGCTCCGGATGCCCGCGTGGGAAGCGACGCAGCTCGTGCTCGGCCTGGCGATCCCGCCGATTCTCGTCGCCCACGTCGTTGGCAACCGGCTGGCCCACGAGCTCTACGGCATCAACGACTCCTACGCCCGCGTGCTGCTGCTGTACTGGGCGACGTCGCCGGTGCGCGGCATGCTTCAGACCGCGATGCTGCTGATCGCCTGGATCCACGGCTGCATGGGCGTGCACTTCTGGCTTCGGTTCCGCGCGGGGTACGCGAACGCAGCCCTGTGGCTCGTCGGCATCGCGGTGACGATCCCGGTCCTGGCGCTCGCCGGATTCGTGCAGGGCGGCCTCGAGGTCATCGAGCTGGCTCGCACCCCCGGGTGGGTCGCCACCGTCAGCGCCGGGAGCACGCCGGCCACGCGCGCCCACCTCGCCGCCGTCGGGGAAGGCATCATGGCCGCGTATGGGGCACTCCTCGCGCTGGCCCTCGGCGTGCGCGGCGCGCGGGTCTTGTACCTTCGGCACTGGCACTCGGTGAGGATCACGTACCCGGGCAGCCGCGTGGTGACGGTGCCCATCGGCTTCTCGGTCCTCGAGTCGAGCCGCTACGCCGGCCTGCCGCACGCGTCGGTCTGCGGCGGCCGGGGACGGTGCTCGACGTGCCGCGTCCGCATCGCACGCGGCCTCGACACGCTGCCCGAGGCCAGTGAGGCCGAGCGGCGTGTCTTGCGTCGCGTCGGTGCGCCGCCCGACGTCCGGCTGGCGTGCCAGCTCCGGCCCACGCGCGATACGGAGATCGTCCCGATCCTGACGGCTCGCGATGCGCTGGCGACGTATCTCGGCACCGAGCGTCAGGGCGTCGAGCAAGAGGTCGCCGTGCTCTTCGCCGATCTGCGCGGCTTCACGCGAGTGGCCGAGCGCCGGCTGCCCTACGACGTCGTCTATCTCTTGAACCGCTACTTCCAGGCGGTGGGCTCGGCCATCGAGCGGGCCGGCGGCATCGTCAACCAGTTCACCGGCGACGGCGCGATGGCGCTCTTCGGCGTGGAGCGAGGGCCGGCGTCCGGCTGTCGCGAGGCCCTTGCCGCGGCGGGGACGATGATCGCGGGAGTGGACGCGTTGAGCCGTGAGCTGCGCGGTGAGCTCGCCGAGCCGCTCCGGTTGGGCATCGGTATCCACGTCGGCCCCGCGGTCGTGGGCCGCATGGGCTACGGCGACAGCACCTATTTCACGGCGGTCGGCGACACAGTCCACGTCGCCGCCCGCCTCGAACAAGCCACCAAAGACTTCGACTGCGAGCTGGTGGTGTCAGAGGACGTCCTCGCTCGCGCCGACCTCGATCCGACGCCCTTCCCGGGCCACGAGATCGCCCTCCGCAACCGCGCAACCCCCGTCGCGGTCCGCATCATCAAGCAGGTCGCAACACTGTCCACGTTCTGGAGTTAAGCGCTCGTTGTCAGAGAAAAGCGCGATTGCCCCGCGAGCCCGCCAATCACGAGCGCCGGTCAGGGCTCATTGTCTGCGATCTCCTCGCGCAGCGCCGCCCATTTCAGCAGGGCGTCGAGAGCCGGGCAGAGAGCTTGGCCCCAATCGGTCAGTGCGTATTCGACCTTGGGCGGCACCTGATGGTGGACGACTCGCCGGACGATCCCGTCGTTTTCCATCTGGCGAAGCTGCTGGATCAGCATTTTCTGTGAAATAGCCGGAATCGCCCGCTCCAGCTCCGAGAAGCGCAGGATCTTCCCGCCGAAGAGATAGAACAGGATGAGGAGCTTCCATCGCCCCTCGAGGACCTTGAACGCCTGCTCCACGTCCCGGGCAGCCGTGACGGGCGTATAGGCCTTACTTTTCGGTAAGTACCTTACTTTTTTGTCTGTTCTGGCCATTCGGTAAATGTATCGACATCATGAATTACAGGCAACGCTACCAACAGAACGGCGCAAGCAAACAGAGTGGGATCGCCATGCCATTGCCACTGCCCAAAGCGATCGATCTCTTCATGTCGTCCGAAAACGCTCATGACCTCGAACCGCTTGCCGACTGCTTCGCGGCAGACGCTACGGTGAGCGACGAAGGCCAGACCATACGGGGCCTCAGGGCGATCCAAGCCTGGAGGCTCGAAACCGCGAAGAAATACGGGCATACGGTGGACCCGGTCGCCGTCGCTGCACGAGACGGCAAGACCGTCGTTAGTACCCAGCTCACGGGCGAGTTTCCGGGGAGTCCGATTACACTCGATTTCGTTTTCACGCTCGAAGGCGGCAAAATCGCCGCGCTCGAAATCCGATCATGAGCGGATATCTCGAGCTCGAAGAAAGGCGAGCGCTCGTGACCGGCGGCACCAAGGGGGTGGGGCAGGCCGTGGTCGCCGCGCTCCGTGATGCTGGCGCGATCGTTCTGACCACGGCCCGGTCGCGTCCAGGAAACCTTCCGTGTGCCGAGCACTTTGTTGCCGCCGACGTCTCCACGGCCGAAGGATGCGCCACAGTCGCTGATGCGGTCCGCGACCGCCTTGGTGGCGTAGACATCCTGGTCCATGTCGTCGGAGGCTCGTCTGCCCCAGCCGGGGGGTTTTCCGTTCTCGACGATCAACAATGGCACAGAGCGCTGGATCAGAATCTTTTCGCCGCCGTGCGTCTGGATCGCGCGCTCGCGCCCTCAATGATCGAGCTGGGCTCGGGCGTGATCATTCATATCACGTCCATCCAGAGTCGACTTCCATTGCACGAGGCGACGCTCGCGTATGCGTCGGCAAAAGCGGCGCTCGCGAATTACAGCAAGGGGTTATCGAAGGAGCTCGGCCCCAAGGGCATTCGCGTGATCCGCGTCTCGCCCGGATGGGTAGAGACGGACGCGGCGGTGCGCCTCGTGAGCGAGCTCGCAGCGAAGAGCGGCACAGACTACGAGGGTGCGCGCACGAGACTCATGCAATCGCTAGGCGGTATCCCGATCGGGCGCCCGGCCCGTCCCAAAGAGGTTGCGGATCTCGTGGCGTTTCTCGTCTCGCGGCGTGCCGCGTCGATCACGGGCACGGAGTATGTGATCGACGGCGGGACCATCCCGACCATGTGACACTTCGTGCGAGAACCGGATCAGGCGGACAGAATCCGATCGTAGCGGCCGTAGTCACGCGCCGCGTCCATCATCCACTTCACGCAGTCAGGATTCGCGCGCGGCGGCAATTCGCACGAGGTCGACAGAACGAAGCGCGAGCGCTTGCCGACCGTGTCGATGCAGCGGCGCACCTCGGCCTCGATCTGGGCCTTGGTGGCGCGCTCGAAGATGGTCACGTCGACGTTGCCGATGGCCACCACGCCGCGCTGGTTGCCGAGCGTCACCAGCTTGTCGAGCTGGTCCACCTTCAGCGCCGGATCGCCCTGCTGATCGAGGTCGATGGTGATGGCGACGAAGCCCACGTCGACCAGGTCTTCGTGGATCTGGTGCGTGGTCCCGCAGATGTGGACCGTCGTCCCGACCTTCTTGGCGCGGAAATAGTCCACCAGCTCCTTGTGATACGGCTTGATGAACTCGCGGTAGGTGTCCGGGCCCACCAGAGAGCACGACGCGGTCGGATCCGTGTAGCTGAGCCCGATCTTCGTGCCGACCACCGCGTCGCCGAAACGCTTGGCGTACTCGGTCGAGAAGCGCATCAGGTCGTGGACGAATTCCGGATCGTCGATCGTGTCCAGACACATGAGCTCCGGGTTGCGCAGGAGCATGGCGATGGTCCACGGCCCGGTGAGGACGGCGCCGAGCCCGCTCGGCAGCCGGGCCGCCGAGAGCGCGGCGCACTGCTCGAGGAACGCCGGCAGCCGCCCGTCCCTCAACGGGTCGGGCACCTCGAGCTTCGCCAGCCGGCCTTTGTCATCCTGGAGCACGTGCCGATCGATCGACGGCACGACGTAGTCCGAGTACTTCACGTGGCAGCCGACCGCCTCCGCCTCCTTGGCCAGATCGTTGAAGGCGATCATGATGTCGGGCTGGTAGCGTTCGTAGTAGTTCAGCATCGCCTGCGTGGCCCGCGTCGGGTTCGTGCAGTACTCCTCGATCGAGAGGCCGTCGAGGCAGCCGGCGAACGAGCCCGCGATGGGATAAGCGGGCACGCGGTCGGCGAAGCCTCCCTTGTAGGCGGCCACCACACGATCTCGCCCGGTCACGTTGGCCTGATTTGCACTCATGGGGCGCCCTGACGCGATTTTAGCATCGGCGCGAACGCACTCAGGGTGCGCTCGATCTCCTCGGGGGAGAGATTCGGCCGGATGAACACCATCGGCATGTCGGCGCCGGCCGCGTGCCACTCGGCGAGCCGTGCCCGGGCCTGGGCCGGCGTGCCGAAGACGGTCAGCTCCTCCAGGAGCGTCTCGGCCTCCAGCGGCACCGCGCCCGTGAAGCGCGGCGTGTTGGCGGCAATCACTGCTTCGACCTCGCGCTCGAACCCCTGGCGCGCGAGCGATCGGCGATAGAGCGGCCCCATTGTCGTGAGATAGAACGACACGAACCACGAGGCGCCGGCGCGCGCCTCCTTCGGGTCGTCGGCCACGACCGTCGGTACCGACGGGTAGATCGCGACGCGCCGCTCGCCACTGCCTGCGCGCGCGGCACCCTCGCGCAGGAGCGCCTTGCCCTGCGCGAGGCAACGACGCGGATACATGAACGGCAGCCAACCATCGGCCAGCTCGCCCGCAAGCCGCACCGATTCGTCGGTGAGCGCGGCCAAGAAGATCGGCAGATCGGCCGTCGGCGCGAGATTCAGCTTGAGGGGCCGGGCCGAGCTCGCAGCCTCCAGCGGAATGCGCTCGCCGCGAAGCAGCGCGCGGACCTGAGTCACCGTGCGGCGCATCCGGGCTATCGGCGCCACGAACGGCACGTCGTGAAGCCCCTCGGTGAGCTGGGCGGTGCTGGCACCCAGGCCCAGCACGAAGCGGCCGCTGGAGATGGCGGCGAGGGTCGAGGCGCCCATGGCGAGGGTGCCGGCGCTGCGGCCCCACACGCCGAGGATGCCCGTGCCCAGCACGATGCGGCGCGTCTTCACCGCTGCTTCGGCCATCAGCACGGTGACGTCGTGGGCCCAGGTTTCCGGAAGGAAGTAACCGTCGTAGCCCAACCGCTCGGCGGTCGTCGCCACGTCGACGAGCGCGTCCCGCCGATTGTCGAGAGGCATCACGCTGACACCGACGAGCTCGTGACTCATGCTGTCCTGGACTCCCCTGTACGCCGTCGAGAAAACAGTGTTTACTGGGCATCGAATTTCGACTTCGCGGGCCGGCCGAGCCGGACCTTAGCAGAGGAGCGCGGCATGATCAAATCGTGCGTGGCGGTGGCCGCATTCCTCTGCGCGGCCGCCCCCACTGCGGCGCACGGCCAGGTCTTCCTGGCCTCGCAGCCGCACCCGGAGTTCCTGATCGGCCCCCTCTTCGTGGTCGCCAACGTGAGCCCGGGCCTGGCGCCGGTCACCGTCAACCTCTCGTTCAGCCTCACGGTCAAGCCGGGGGTGCGCAAAACCGACATCAACCAGGACCTGTACCTGCTGTGGCCGGCCGAGGTCGCGGAGAGCACCGCGCCGGGCTCGGCGGAGCCCCGGCTGATCCGGGAGGTTGAGGGCCGAGGCTTCTCAGTCACCGGAAGCGGCCGGCTGCTCCTGCGAAGCCGCGACCGGCTGCAGGTCGGTACCACCGCGATCGGCGAGCCGCTCGATGTGCTCGCCTCGTACGTCGCCTACACGCGACCCGGTAGCCAGACCGGCTCCGTGACCTATATCAAGATCCCGTGGACGCCGAGGCTGGCCGATCAGCTCGCGGTCGTGACGCTCGTGCTCCCGCTGCGCGGGCTCATCGCACCCAAGGCGACCACGTGGTTCGATGACTTCTTCTGGGGCCGCCGACAGGTCATCACCATCGGTTTCGGCGACCTGGGGCCGCCCGTGCTCGGGCTCTTCTCGCTCTACTACGAGCGCCGCGACCGGGTCGTGCACCTGGCCCGCGAGTACTCGCTGCTCATCGCGAACTTCGGCGACTCGGACCACCTCAAGATCGAGGAGATCACACCGTCCACGGCGGTCCGGCGCCAGAGCCGCGTGCGCGCCGGCGGCGAGGTGGTCGCGCTCACGCTGCTCCCGTCGCAGGACGCCACCGCGCAGAGCCTCCGGGTCCAGTTTCACTACTTCAGCGGCCGCATCAACTGGCGGCCGGTGGTAATCTCCGCGCTCGTCCTGCTCGTGACGAACTTCGCGGGCGTGCTCATGTTCAGCTTGGAAATGAATCGGCGGATCCGCCGGCGCCGGCGCGCCAAACGGCGGATCGGTGCCGCCGCCGCGGCGACGAACGGCACTGTCCCTTCGCGGGAGAGCCTGACTACCCTGATTCCCGTCGGCACGCCGTACGCCGAGGTGGTGGCGCGATTCGGCCGCCCCGACGAGGATCACGAGCGCCTCACGCCGCCGGGCCGGCGCACCGTGATCTACCGGGGAACGAACGACGGCGAGCAAAACGAGGTGGCGATCGAGCTTCGCGACAATCGAGTCACGGAGGTCACGTGCGTCACCAGTCACTGACCACGAAGGGGCAAGGAGCCTCGGCATGATCAAGCCGTATACCGCGGTGGGCCTCATCCCCACCGTGCGCGGCATCCGCAAGCGCAGTGACATCAAGATCAACCTCGAGCACCTCTCGCACCTGGTGAAGGCGGCGTCGTGGCTCTCGAGCCTGGATATTCCCGTCCGCCTGATCGCCTTCCCGGAGGGCGCGCTGCAGGCTTTCAACGACGAGGTGCTCGACCTCGACCACGCGACGTTCGCGCGCGAATGCGCGATTGACATCCCGGGCGAGGAGACCGAGGCGCTGGGCAAGATCGCGAAGGAGTACAACGCGTTCATCATGGCGCAGGCGAAGGCGCGCCACCCCGACCTGAAGGACCGCTTCTTCAACGTCGGGTTCATCATCAACCCGCGCGGCCGCGTCATCCTGAAGCACTACAAGGTCTCGCCGCTCTTCCCGGTGGAGCACTCCGTCTGCCCCCACGACGTCTACGACTGGTGGATCGAGAAGTACGGCCGGAACATGGACGCGTTCTGGCCGGTCGCCGACACGGAGATCGGCCGGCTCGGCATCATGATGGCCAACGAGGGTTCGTACCCGGAGAACGCGCGCGCCCTCGCCTTGAACGGCGCCGAGGTCGTCTACCGGGCGTCCTATCCGCACCCGGCGACCGGCAACGAGATCTTCGAGATCCAGAGCCGCGCCCGCGCGCTCGACAACAACATGTACGTCGTGGCGCCCAACATGGGGACCTACTACCTCTTTCCGGAGGAGACGACCCCGATCGACACGTTCGGCGGCCGCTCGTTCATCATCGACTACAAGGGGCGGATCGTAGGCCGCCAGGACTACGGCGCCGGCTCCACCTACGTCGGCGGCGTCGTCGACATCGAGGCCCTCCGCGACCACCGGGCGCGGGCGCAGTGGGACAACTGGATGAAAGACCTCCGGACCGAGCTCTATCAGCTCCTCTATGAGAGGCCGATCTATCCGAAGAACCTCTACCTCAAGCGGGCGCCCATGAAGCACGCCGAGTACCGCGACAAGGTGATCAAGCGCCAGATCCGGCTCATGCACGACCGCGACATCTGGAAGAGGCCCGACCGATGAGGACACTCGTGCTCGTACTAGCGCTCCTGCTGGCGCCGCGGCCGGCCGCGGCGGAGCTCCAGCTGCCGGCCGGGTTCACCGCGCAGGTCTACGTGACCGGCGACGGCTTCGACACCGACGTCTCGCGAGGCATCCGCGGCTTTCCCTCGACCTCCACCCTCGCGTTCGATCAAACCGGCGCGCTCTATCTCGCGCGATCCGGCCGCCGCTACGTCGGCGGCGAGGTGTACGATCGCTCGCCCCTCTATCGCATTCCCGCCGGCGGCGCGCGCCTGACCCCCGACACCGAGGCGCGTTTCTTCTACGGGCCGCCCCTGCCGAATCCGCAGGTGGCCCGGACGCGGCGTGCGGGCGAGCTCTTCGTCACGACCTTCGATCGCGAGCGACGAATCGGCGCGCTCTACCGGATGATCGACGGGCGCGCCGAGCTGTTCGCCGGTGGCACGCCGGAGCGTGGCAGTCAACCGGTCATGCGCCAGCCCGAGGGCGTCGCCGTCGATAGCTCGGGCAACGTCTTCGTGGCCGACCGCACTCAGGGCGTCGTCATCCGGCTCGACGGCGACGGCCGCGTCGTCGACCCGCGCCATCTGGTCATCACCCGGCCACGCCTCGTAACGGTGGACGACAGCGATCGGCTCTGGGTCAGCAGCGACGGCAACGCCGAGGCGCCGATCCAGGAGGGGCCGGGGCAGATTGTGCAGCTCTCGCCGCAGGGCGCGCCCGCCGTCGTGCACCGTGGGCCCGTCCCCGCAGGCTTCGGGCTCAGCCCGTCAAACCGGCTCTTCGTCGCCGACCGCCACGAGAAGCAGATCTTCATCCTCACGCCGGACGGCAAGCGGCTGGCGTTCGCGAGCTTCACCGCGAACGACACGCCCAGAAGTCTCTGCTTCGCCCCGATCACGCCCGAGACGAAGCGGGCCGGTGTGGCCGGCGATCTCTTCGTCGTCATGATCCGCGCCGGGGCGTGGCCCGTGAACGAGGTCGTCCGCATCTCCGGTCCGTTCGACGACTTTGCGGGGCAGCCCTAGCGCCGCAGCCGATCGATCGGGCATTCTTCCCGTCGTTCTGGAAGTCTGCCCGCTCGCCCTTGGGGCCTCTCGTCGTAAGTTGCTGATTCGACGTGTCCCCTCACAAGGCACACATCCTGCTAGGCAGACGACTGCAGAAGCAACAATTGAAGGACGGCCTCAGGGCACGACGGAGGACGCTATGCACATGGACGACCTCTGGTTTGACTTGGCCATCCGGGGAGAGCCGGATCTGCAGGACGACGTCGTCGAGCGATTTCATCTCTTGGAAGGGGTGGAGCCTGGCCGCGACGCCGAACGCCCCACGCCGGATCTTCCGCCGCAGGACGGCGTGAGCGGGGTGCGCCCGGCGACGGCGACCGACTGCTGCTAGACCGCGGGCGCCGACCTCAGCGCTGCCGGTCCAGAAGCGTCTGTAGATTCTCGACCGCTCGCCGCACGTCAGCCTCCCGCGGAGTCGATATCGACACCACCTGCGGCTCGACGTGCTCGGCCCAGGGTCTCCAGATGATCCGCTCGGCGGTGAACAGCACGATCGACGGAACGCCGAGCGCCGCCGCGAGGTGGCTGATCCCCGAGTCGTTGCCGATGTATGCCGCGGCAATGCTCAGAACCCCCGCGAGGACGGTGAGGTCAGGCTCCCCGAGCACCATGCCCGGCCGGCCGAGTGCCGCGGAGAGCCCGGCCACGGCCTCGGAATCGGCCGGACCGCGGTGCACCACGATGGCGAGACGCGACTCTCGCCGTACGAGGCGATCGAGCACGGCTGCGAAGCCTTCAGTCGCCCAGAGCTTGCCTCGACCGCCCGCGCCGGGATGAACGACCAGGAGCCGAGCGCGGCCGTCCCAGCCGAGCCGCTGAAGCGCGAGCCGGCCTTCGGCGACGAGCGCCTGCCCGGCAGGAATCGGTTCGCGCATCGCTCGATCCGCGGCCGCGCCGATCGTGCTCAGGAGATGCCGCCACACCTCCTGGCCGTCAGGGCCAACGGCCGGAGCGACCACCGCTTCGGGTACGAGCGCCGTGACCCGCCGCGCGAAGTGGGGCTCGCGGGAGCCAAACCACGACACCAGATGGCCGGCCTCGCGAAGGTCGGCTGCGCACCGCCCGGGCCATTCGCCCTCGCCCCCGATGGCGTCGGGCTCTTCGAAGAGGGCGGCGAGCCCGAGCGCGTCGAAGTCGACCGATCGATCGACGACCCCGAGCGCGGTGAGGAGGCGGCCGATCCTGGGCTGGGCCGCGAGCGCAAGCGCTTCGTCGGGCCAGCGCCGTCTCGCCGCGCGAAGCGCAGGGATGGCCAGCAGGACGTCGCCCAGCGCGCCCGGATGGAGGACGAGGGTCAGCGGCGGAGCAGCGCGAGCGCGGCGTCGTGGAGGCGTCCGTTCGTCGCCAGCGCCGTGCCGGTGTAGATCGTCGGCTTGCCGTCCCAGTCGGTGAAGCGGCCGCCCGCCTCCTCGACCAGGAGCCTGCACGGCGCCAGGTCCCACGGCTTCAGGTCGAGCTCGGCGTAGATCTCGGCCTTGCCCTCGGCCACCAGACCGTAGCCCGAATAGTCGCCAAAGCCCCGCTGCCGCTCGGTCGCGTCGACCAGACGCATGAACTCGTCCCATCGTCCGGCCTGGCGGACCGTTCCGAGCCCGGCGTGGAGGAGAAAGGCGCGGGACAGGGTCTGCTCGCTGGAGACTTGAAGGCGCTCACCGTTGAGGAAGGCGCCGCCGCCGCGCCGGGCCGTGTAGAGATCGCCCGTGACCGGATTGTGGACGACGCCGACCGTGATCTCGCCGTGCTCCTCGAGGGCGATCAGCGTCGCCCAGAGGGGGACGCGGCGGACGAAGTTCTTGGTGCCGTCGATCGGGTCGATGATCCACCGCCTCTCGCGGGAGCCCGCGCCGCCGAACTCCTCGCCAAGCACCCCGTACTCCGGGAACGCGCGGCCGAGGATCTCGACGATCACGCGCTCGGCCTCGCGATCGGCCTGGGTCACCGGCGTGGCGTCGGGCTTGATCGTGACCTCGAACCCACCCCGGTAGTACTTCAGCGCCACCTGTCCGGCGGCCCGCGCCGCCTCGACTGCGGCATCGAGGGCCGCCTGGCTCACCGCGCCGGCTCCTCCCCCGGGAATGGCTCACCGCGCTCGGCGAGCACCTGCGCGTAGATCTCCAGCGCGTCGACCACCACGGGCATGCCGCCGTAGGTGGCCATCTGAAAGATCACCTCGGCCACCTCCTGCCGCGTGGCGCCGACGTTGAGCGCCGCGTGGATGTGGGCGCGCACCTCGTTCGGTCGGTGCAGGGCCGTGAGCGCGGCGACGGCGCACAGCTCGCGCTGCTTCTGCGAGATGACCTCGCGGCTGTACATCACGCCCGTAAAGAATATCGACAGCTCCCGCGCCAGCCCCTTGTCGAACCGCTTCCACGTCTCGAAGGGCGAGGGGCCCTTCATGGTGTGGAACAGCTTCTGGCTCGTGCCCTTCGTGCGGGCCTTCAGCTCCGCGTCGTCCATCAGCGCCATGCGTGTCTCCTTGTGGTAACGTCAAGCCTCGACGCCTGTCGCGTCGTCACGATATCGTAGCCGAGAGGACCGCACAAATGCTCAACCCTCACGTGTTCCGCGCCTATGACGTGCGCGGGCTCGTCGGACCGGACATCAACGCCGACGTCTTCCGTCAGGTCGGCCGCGCCTACGCAACCCTCATCCGCCGTAACGGCGGCCGCCGCATCGCCGTCGGCCAGGACAACCGCGTCTCCTCCGGCGAGCTCAAGCGCGGGTTCATCGCCGGCGTGCGGGCCGCCGGCGTCAGCGTGGTCGACATCGGTCTCTCGACCACGCCG
>Ga0066388_100000791_pt1 | contig 16122 bp, 9 predicted proteins | sample PanSoiMetaGPlot6_FD_64539 | JGI IMG/M metagenome (GOLD analysis project Ga0066388, IMG submission 64539) | Tropical forest soil microbial communities from Panama analyzed to predict greenhouse gas emissions - Panama Soil - Plot 6 (Hybrid Assembly) | ecosystem: Environmental > Terrestrial > Soil... | reverse complement strand
CAAGCGCGGTGAGCTCGAGAAGGCCAAGCAGGAGGAGCTGCAAGCAATCAGCCTTGACCCCGGTTCAAGTCTGGCTCATGGAGACCTCGGGGTGATTCTCGGCACGCTGGGTGACTTTGCCGGTCAGGTCATCGCCGAGAAGAGGGCGATCGAGCTGGACTCCTCAAACGCACCGGCCCATGCTAACTTGGGCTGGGCGCTTGCCCGCCGCGGTGACTGGACCGAAGCAGCGGCCGCCTACCAGAAGGCGGTTGCTTTAGACGCTAAGCTGCTTTCCGCCGAGGTCGGGCTGGGGGTGGCCCTGGCTAAGGTCGGGAAATTAGACTCTGGCATTGACCGGCTGAAAGCAGCAGCGGCTCAGGAGCCTGCTTCCTCTTTGCCGCACACGGCGCTCGGAAGCCTGTTGGCTGGTCAGGCCAAGGTGCCGGAGGCCATGGCCGAGTTCAAGCAAGCGCTCAAGCTGGAGCCGGGAAATTTAGAAGCGCTTCAACGGGTCGCTGGCCTCCTGCTGCAGGAGGGCGACTGGAGCGGAGCTGCCGAGCAGTACCGGGATGTTCTGAAGCAAAGGCCGGACTCCGTCGATAACCGAATTGGCCTGGGCCTCTCCTTATCGCGCCTGGGTGATCGCCAGGGAGCGCTGAGCGAGTTCCGCAAGGCCGTTGAGCTCGATCCCGGAAATGCCTCGGCACATGCCGGGCTGGGGCTGGCACTGGCGTTGGACGGCAAGCGCCAGGAGGCGGTGAGTGAAGCCAGGCAAGCGCTCAATATCGACCCGAAGCTGGAGCTGGGACAGGCAGTCCTCGACAAGCTGTCCGGCGACAAAGAAAAGTAGTCTGCTCGGGAACAAATTAGCCGCTCTCAAAGTCTTCTCTTTAATAAAGTCGCTGTTACATTGACGGAAGCTTGTTTCGTCCTTGAGTTTATCGGTGTTTGCTCAGAGGAGCGGCGCTGAAGCTACGTCTATCTTGGCAGCGGCTGCTACACTCAAAGTGAAGGAGACCATGAGCCGGCCAGGGTAAGCGCTGGAGGATGGCTAGAACGGTGAGAGGAACTCCGGCAAAATTTGCTCTCCTAGTCAGTCTCCTTTTTCTCTGGAGCCAGGCTGCTGCGCTCTCGGCAGGCCCCTATGAGGAGGGGCTGAAGCACTTCAACGCCGGGCGCTATCGCCACGCCGTTCAGTATCTCAGCGAGGCGGCGATTCGGCAGCCGGCCAGCGTTATGGTGCACTACTACCTGGCAAACGCCCTGGTGCATGTGGGCCTGCACCCGCAGGCTGTCTCCGAGTACGCACTGGCCTACCGGCTCGATCCCACGAGCACGGTAGCGACCTACTGTCGGCAGGCCCTGCAAGCATACGGTCAGCCTGCTTCCGAATATTCAGGCAGGAATGCAGCGTACCGCGGCGCCGGTGGTGCTGTACCCTCGGCGGAGTCGGTGATTAATGACCTGGGTGGCTCTGGCGAAGCCGAGGAGGTCCACCGGGCTAAGTCGGTGATCCGGCGACAGGCTGCCTCCGAAAAAGAGAAGCACCGCTGCACAGGAGAGATGCTGGCCACAGGTGCACTCGGCCAGGCTGAGCTGGAGGCGCGACGCATTCAGGAGGATGCCAAAGCGGAGATTCAGCGCATTCTTGAGCCTCCACCGATGATCGTGGGCAGAGGCAGGCTGGCTGTCAATCCCTATTATTTTGATCCGAACCTGGCGCGTTTGAAGGCTGAGCAGGTACAGCGCAATGCCGACGAAGCGGCCAACAGCGCAAGGCGGGCTGCGGAGGTCAGAGCCAATCAGTTCAGGGCCTGGTCCAAGGAACGTGAGTACTCGCTCGATGAGGTTGTGGCTAATCTCGAAAGCCAGCTAGAAGAGCCGCCCGGGCGCAGCAGCGTCCACCTGCAGCCGGTCGGCACCGATCTCTACGTGCGCTTCTATGGTTATGGACGGGCCGCCAAAGAGCTGCCGGAAGCTCGACCGGCTGTTCTACGCATTGTTGACCGTGATTCCGTCCCTGAATCGGCCAACGGCTTGGCTGGGCAGGCTAAGCACCTTAACCCGCAGAAGCTGCGCTACATCAAGGTTGTACACGGAAGGATTCTGCATTGACAGCATTCCTCGACCCCGGCTATGATCCTCGGTAGTCTCGGTCTGGGACAGAGCTAGGTAAGTTTTGTCCTACAGCATCGAGTAACCGGGGTCCCGTCTCGAGACGATGACGTAGACCTATGAACCTTGTGAAGCGTTCGCAGGGAGTAGGAAACGATTAAGCGTCAAGGAGGTTCCCCACCTGGGTTTTCCGGGTCAAAACTCGCAGCTGGTCCTTGGCTGAGACCACTTTATTGAAAATCAGTGCTCCGGCATCCTCGAACTTCGACGTCTCCGTGCCTGACGGCCGGCTGCGGAACGAGGCTGCGCTCTCGGGGTAAAGCTCATGAAAGATCTGGAGGTGTCACTTCCCGATGCTCGGGCCACCTGGGAGCTCGGCCTGGCTATTGGAGCGGCAATCGAGCGCAAGGCGATACTGGCCCTGGAAGGGCCGCTAGGGGCAGGCAAGACCCTCCTGGTAAAGGGTATTGCGGAAGCGCTTGGTGTGGTTGAGGTGATCAACAGTCCGACCTTTACCATGCTCAACGAGTACCACTCAGGCCGATTGCCGGCCTACCATTTAGATCTCTACAGGCTCACCGAGGAAGAGGGGATCGTAGCCGCCCTCGGCGGTGACGATCTGGCGTTGCTGCGTGCCGAGCTGGAGGAATTCATTCACGCTGACTGCCTGGTGGTCATTGAGTGGGCGGAGAGGCTGAGGCCTTTCCTGCCAGTTGATCACCTGCTGATAAGGCTCGATTATGCCGAGCAGCGGCCAAGCAAGGCAGGCGACAGGCCCCGCCTGCGGAGCGGCTCTCAGGAAGACAAAGCCGGCGCAGCCAGGAGCTGGCAGTCGAGCGACGAAGCCCAGGGAGCGTGGAACAGGAGGTGGAGTGGGGCAACGGTTGGCGAGGAGCGATTCGCCGCCGACGGAGCGCCCGAGATGGGCCGGAAAGCGGCGCTCTCGGGAGGAGGCGCGACGGCCTGCCGAATTGTTGAGAAAATTGCTGCTATGGTTATTTGTACCTAAGCATAGTTCTCCGGGCTTTCGCCCGTGCGGAGCGCCAGAGGCAGCTCAGTGGGAGTGCCGCTGGTTCGGGCAGCTACCCCGGGTGGTTGTCAGGCGGTTGTTGACGACCGTGATATACTCACCGATCGTCACGGTATCTTGACAGGTGCCGGTCCAACCCGGAGGGGTAGTTCCTAGAGGGTTCGGATGTTGATTCGGTAAGCAAGACTAAAAAAGTTGGTAGTGTCGCCACATGGGCAAGTCACTTGTAATCGTTGAGTCTCCCGCCAAGGCCAAGACCATCAGTAAGATCCTGGGCAAGGACTTTCAGGTCAAAGCCAGCATTGGCCACATCCGGGATCTGCCCCGAAATAAGCTTGGCGTCAATGTTCGTAAGAACTTCGAGCCAGAGTATGAGGTTCTTCACGAGAAAGAGCCGATCGTTCAGGAGCTGCGAGACGCAGCCAAGGAAGCGGACAAGGTCTACCTTGCCCCCGACCCAGATCGCGAGGGGGAAGCGATAGCCTGGCACCTGTCTGAGCTGCTTGCCCTGCCAAAGAGCAAGCTGCACCGCATTGAATTTAACGAGATCACCCGGGACGCTGTTCTCGCGGCCATGAAGGCGCCACGGCAGATCGACAAGCGTCTTGTTGATGCCCAGCAGGCGCGGCGTGTTCTGGATCGCCTGGTCGGTTACAAGATAAGCCCGCTGCTTTGGCGGAAAGTAAATGGACGCTCAGCCGGGCGAGTTCAGAGTGTGGCAGTGCGTCTTATCTGCGAGCGCGAGGCCGAGGTGGAGAGCTTCCAGCCTCAACAATACTGGTCGGTGAAGGCAGATCTGCACCGGGTCCGCTCAAAGCAGGCTTTCACGGCTGCCCTCTACAAGTATCACGGCAAGAGGGTTATAGCGGCCACTGAAAAACCGAGCTCCACCTCCCTTGTGATCGACAGCGAGGATAAAGCACAGGAGGTCGTCAAAGCGGTTCGCGATGAGGAGTTCAAGGTCACATCGGTAACCGAGAAAACCAGTCAGCGACAGCCGTTACCGCCGTTCATCACCTCCACGCTACAGCGCGAGGCTGCCGGCCAGCTCGGCTTTGCGGTCAAGAAAACCATGCAGGTGGCCCAGGCCCTTTATGAGGGCGTCGAGCTGGGCACTCAAGGTCCGTCCGGCCTGATTACCTACATGCGTACCGATTCAACCCGCGTGGCTGTGCAGGCTCAAGAGGAAGCGCTGGCCTACATAGTAGGGCACTTTGGCAAACCCTATTGCCCGGACAAACCCCGGGTCTACAGCCGGAAGGCCAAGAATGTCCAGGATGCGCACGAAGCAATTCGCCCGACCAGCGTGGAGCGCACGCCAGAATCCATACGCACCTATCTGACCCCGGATCAATTCAAGCTCTATAAGCTTGTCTGGGAGCGCTTTCTGGCCAGCCAGATGGCGGCAGCCGATCTGTTGACCAAGACGGTAGAGATCACGGCTGGACCGGGGGTGTTCCGCGCTTCGGCAACCGAGGTCAAGTTCCCCGGCTTCACAATCGTCTACAACCGGCTGCCCAACGGAGACTCCGAGAGCGAGGAAAATGGCGAGGCAACAGGCAGCCTCCCGGATTTGAGCGAGGGTGAGGAAGTGAAACTCAAATCGCTCAATCCCAAGCAGCACTTCACTCAGCCGCCGCCACGCTACAACGAGGCCTCGCTGGTTAAGACCCTGGAAGAGCTTGGCATCGGGCGGCCATCCACCTACGCCACTACCGTGGCCACGATCATCGACCGCAAGTATGTGGAGCGGCAGGGAAAGATGCTGGTGCCGACCAAGCTAGGCCAGGCCGTTAATCTGTTGCTGGTTGAGCATTTTGGTGAGATTGTCGATGTTGGCTTTACTGCCGAAATGGAAGCCAAGCTGGACAAGATCGAGGATGACGAGATTGAGTGGCACGGAATGTTGAAGGCTTTCTATCAGCCATTTGGGGTGACGCTCAAGAAAGCACGAGAGAATATGAATAAGGTGGTCATTCTCTCTGACCAGAAATGTCCTGCCTGCGGCGAGGCGATGGCGGTGCGCTCGTCCAGATTCGGACAGTTCCTCGGCTGTGTTAACTATCCAGAGTGCAAGACCAAAATAGCGCTGACCAAAGAAGGGACACCGGTGCCACCGGACAGACCCTCAGATGAGCTCTGCAAGACCTGTGGTTCGCCGATGGTGATCCGTTACGGCCGATACGGTGACTACCTGGCCTGCTCGTCGGAGTCCTGTCAGGAGCAGCGCCCGATCGTCAAGTCGACCGGAGTAAGCTGCCCGCGAGATGGTTGCGGGGGGGAGATCATCGAGAAGAAGTCCCGCCGCGGCAAGATTTTTTACGGCTGCAGTCACTACTCGCAAAAGAAATGCACGACAGCCTTCTGGTATCCGCCGCTGGTATCGGGCGGGCCTGGCGGTGGCAACCGCTGTCCTCAGTGTCAGAGTCTGCTCATCTATAAGACCCTGAAAAGAGGCGACCAGATTGCTTGCTCGTCCAAAGAGTGCGGCTTCAGCCAGGTCTGCAGCGGCCAGGAGATCAGGGCCTAAAACTTACAAGTTTCTGAAGCCTGGCGCAGCGACCGCAGTCTGCTACGCTTTGTCGTGGAAGCGCTAGCATCCTCTGGGGGCGCGGGCAGCTTGCCCGCGTTTCCAAAAGAACGCCGCTGCTGGCAGGCGAGACGCCTGCTCCCAGGAATGAGCGGTCCGCATGTCATGTTAACCAGATGGGCATGGAGGCAGGTCCTGCGTGCGCCCTGCTTCTCAAGGTGAGCTGATGAAGGGCAGTCAACAAGCCGATTTCAGTCTTTGCCCCAGTTCCATGGTGTTAGAATGGAATCACATTAAAGGACTCTAGGGAGGCCGGCTGGCAATGTTCGAGAGGTTTACCGAGAAAGCCATCAAAGTAATCATGCTGGCGCAGGAAGAGGCGCGCAGACTTGGCCACAACTTTGTGGGCACAGAGCAGATCTTGCTGGGGCTGATTGGCGAGGGCACAGGAATTGCCGCAAAGACGTTGAAGTCGATGGGCGTCAACCTCAAAGACGCTCGAGTGGAGGTTGAGAAGATCATCGGCCGGGGCTCCGGCTTTGTCGCCGTGGAAATCCCCTTCACACCCCGCGCTAAACGAGTTCTGGAGCTATCCTGGGATGAGGCCAGGCAGCTCGGCCACAACTATATAGGCACCGAGCACCTGCTCCTGGGGTTGATTCGCGAAGGAGAGGGTGTAGCGGCGCGAGTCCTGGAGAACCTGGGGGTCGACCTCACCAAGGTGCGCAGCCATGTGATCAGGCTCCTGGGTGAGAGCGGCGCGGCCACGGCTGGTGCCTCCACATCGACCGGGACCGGGCGCTCCAAGACCCCGACGCTCGATGAGTTTGGGCTCAATTTGACGCAGGCAGCGCAGGAATCCAGGTTAGATCCTGTGGTCGGGCGCGAGAAGGAGATCGAGCGTGTCATTCAAATCCTGGGGCGCAGAACCAAGAACAATCCGGTGCTGATCGGCGAGCCGGGCGTGGGCAAGACAGCAATCGCCGAGGGTCTGGCCATCCGCATCGCCAACGCCGACGTTCCAGAAATCCTCTCCGACAAGAAGATCGTGATGCTGGACATCGGGCTGCTCGTGGCCGGCACCAAATACAGAGGCGAGTTTGAGGAGCGGCTCAAGAAGATTATGGACGAGATCCGGGCAGCCGGTAACGTCATGCTGGTGATCGATGAGCTGCACACCCTGATTGGCGCTGGCGCCGCCGAGGGAGCAATTGATGCGGCTAACATCTTGAAACCGGCCCTGGCGCGAGGGGAGCTGCAGTGCATCGGCGCCACAACCATGGACGAATACCGTAAGCACATCGAGCGAGACGCGGCGCTGGAGCGGCGCTTCCAGCCGGTAATAATCGACCCACCTTCGGTCGAAGAGACGATCGAAATTCTGCGCGGACTGCGACCGAAGTACGAAGAGCACCACCGGCTCTTGATCTCCGAGGAGGCGATCGACCAGGCAGCGAAACTCTCTGACCGTTACATTAGCGACCGCTACCTGCCGGACAAGGCGATCGACCTGATTGACGAAGCCTCCTCGCGGGTGAGACTGCGAGCCAGCTCGCTGCCGCCTGAAGGCAAGGAGGTTGAGCGCGAGTTGAGAAAGGTGCGCCGTGACAAGGAGATGGCCATACGGAACCAGGAGTTTGAGAAGGCTGCCTCCTTACGCGAGCAGGAGACGAAGCTGTCGGAGAAGATAAGGGAGATCCAGTCACAGTGGAAGGCCAAGCAGGAGTCCGAGAAGCCGGTAGTGACCGCCGAGGAGGTGGCTTACGTGGTCAGCTCCTGGACCGGCATACCGCTCCTGAAGTTAACGGAAGGCGAATCCGAGAAACTCTTGCATATGGCCGATGTGCTGCACCAGCGGGTGATTGGCCAGGATGAAGCGGTCGAGGGGATCTGCAAGGCTATTCGCCGGGCCCGGGTCGGGCTCAAGAATCCGCTCAGGCCAATTGGCAGCTTCATCTTCTCCGGACCGACCGGGGTCGGCAAGACCGAGCTGGCAAAGGCTCTGGCCGGCTACTTCTTCGGCTCTGAGGAGGCGCTCGTGCGCATTGATATGTCCGAGTTTATGGAGCACCACACAACCTCGAAACTGATCGGCTCACCGCCGGGCTATGTTGGCTACCAGGAAGGCGGGCAGCTCACCGAAGCGGTACGCCGCAAGCCTTACAGCGTGGTCCTGTTCGATGAGATCGAAAAGGCGCATCCTGATGTGTTCAATGTGCTCCTGCAGATTCTCGATGATGGACGGCTTTCGGACAGCAAGGGGCGTACCGTCGACTTCAAAAACACAATCATCATCATGACCTCGAACGTCGGTGCCCAGTTCATTGATAAGACGGCGCTGCAAGTCGGCTTCCAGCGCACCGCTACCGCCGATGGCGAGCATGCGGAGCGCTACAAGAAGATCAAGGACCTGGTCATGGATGCTATGAAGAAGACTTTCCGACCAGAGTTCCTGAATCGCATCGACGAGATTGTGGTCTTCCAGCAGCTGACCAAAGAGGAGATCCGTCGGATCGTCGACCTCATGTCTGCGGATCTCCAGGGACGCATTAAAGCGCAGGGGATGGAGCTTCAGATCAGCGATGACTGCAAGGACTTCATCGCCAAAGATGGCTACAATCCGACCTATGGTGCCCGCCCGCTTCGGCGCTCGATCCAACGCCTTCTTGAGGATGCTCTCGCCGAACAGGTTCTCCAGGGCAGGTTCAAGGAGGGCGACACGATCGAGACCGTCCTTGACGGCGAGATCATCAAGTTTGAGAAGGCAAGCAAGAAGCCCAGCAAAGCTGAAAAGGCGGAGAAGGCTACTGACGACAAATCCGGAGAGGAGAAGGCTCCTGCCGCGAAGAGCTGATGCGGAGCTGATATCCAGATGTCGGACAAACGAGAGCTGACCTGGACGCAAGACCTGCTGCGGTCGTTTTCCTACGTCGAAAAGAGCGTCAACGAGCAACCTATGCTGGTCATTGCCGTTATGGTGATGTCGGTTTTTTCCGGGCTGGCCCGGGGAGCGTCCTTTCTGTCCCAGGCTGTTGCTGGGGTCATGTATTTTGCGGTCGCCCATGAGCTCATCCACGTGGTCTGGGACGACCTGGCCGATAGTGAAGAGAAGTCGTCGTCAGCGCTCCGTCACGGAGGCCCGCCGCTGCTGAGCCTGTGCTTTCTGCAGGTTCTCTTTGTCGGTATCTCACTCCCGCTCGTCCTGGCTCTTCTGGTGCCGTCCATCTGGTGGGCTCTCAAGTCGAGCCTGGCAATCGTCTTTGTCTGCCTGGAGGACGTGGGCGCGATCCAGGGTCTGAAGCTCAGCCACCAGTTGATTGATGGCCGTTTCTTCCTGTGTTTGCGCTACCTGGCTCCAATCTTTCTGGTGCTCATGGTCCCGACCTGTCTGACCTGGGGTGGGCTAGACTTAGGCCTGGAGGTCCTTTACCAGCAGCCGCTAGGCTGGCCGATCATGCTCGGGGCGACGACAATTGCCTCCTTATTGAAGGGTGCCTCCCTCTTTTTCTCCCAGCTCCTGCTGATTGCTTGTCTGGTCAGGCTCTACCTCTATCTGAAGGACAAGGCTCCTGACAGTCAAGCAACCGCCGGTGTATGATGAATCTGTCGGGGATCCATCTGGTCTCCTGTCAGTGTGGCGTTGTAGGGAAACTTCAATCTCCAAACTCGGTCCATGTGCCTGCTAGAGAGTGGAAGTGGTTGGGGAGTTTCTGGTACCTGAAGCTGAAAATGGATCGGCTGCAAATCGGTCGCTGTCCTGGCGACCGGATTAGCGGTGGCCAGGCACGGACTGGACCGCCTGCCGCTGTTTTGGTGGCAAGTGCAAATCCAGGCAGCCGATCTGCATATCGAGAATCATCGATGACCGGTGACGAATCGAGTTTGGCTGAGATGTTCACCAGCTGGAAGGAGCGGCGCCCCAATTGCAGCGATTAGCTCGCTATCTGTTTGTCACTCGGAGTCTGCAGGCTCCATATCGGGAAGTTAAGATGCTACATATCGTGAAGAAGAAACCAACCATATCCGAGCCTTTGCTCAGGGCGTTCTGTAAGACTGTGCAAGAACGAAGAGGGTCTCTCGGGATCTCGCAAGAGGAGCTGGCTCATCGCGCAGCGCTTCATCGCACTTACATCAGCGATATTGAGCGGGGGTCGCGCAACCTCTCCTTGAGAAGCCTGATCCGTCTGGCCGGTGGCCTCGAGACAAGCGTGTCGGCCCTGCTTCGTATTGCTGAGATTAAGGCGGCGTACCTTGCGCGCGTCGAGAACGGTGAGTCGTTCGCACCAGGCCGGCTCGAGGTTCTTGAGCCTCGGAGCAGTTGATCCGGGGGCAGCGGATCGGGCCCTGGTCTCAATTAGGCAAAGCCGGTATGGGAAACCTTCAAGTCGGCCAGCGGTGTAAAATGCCGGTGCCACCATGAGTGGTGTCAGTCTGCTTGCCTGATATTGGACCGAGGCTGCTAGCGGCAGGCGAAAGGCTTGTGCCCGGGCAAGAGCAGACCACAGGCTGCCTCAACCAGGCACCGATCGGCTGCTGTGATTAACTATAATAACTAGTATAAACCTGACAAGAGGAAGAGTGCTGAAAATGGGCAGCGACGCCCAGATTTTCAGATCTCTTCCCCAAAAGTTGGCGACCATTGGCCTGGCAGCCGGCCTAAGGCAGATTCCTCAGGAAGTCCGTCATCGTCCGCTCAAAGGCCTTGATGTCGCCGGCATCGAAGCTGGTGTGCCCGGAGTCTGGGAAGCGGACAAACTGCTTGGGCTGGATAGCGTCCCCGTACAGGTCCTCGGAGTGCCTGATCGGGATCATTTGATCCTTCTCGCCGTGCAGGATAAGCACAGGGGGATGCCGGCGTTCCAGGACCGCGGCATTACTCAGCGGCGGTCTGGGGAACAGCCACGAGGGGTAGACTCTCAGGGCCGGCAGCTTCTCCTTGGCGATGCGCTCGAGCGAATAGTAAGGGGAGTGAAGAACCAGGGCACCGGCCTTGCGTTTCTCCGAGACGTACGTGGCCACACCGCTTCCCAGCGACATGCCGTACAGTACAACGCTGTCCGGGGCGTAGCCCCGCACCTTGACCAGGTAGTCGTAAGCAGCCACACCGTCCTCGCTAATCGATTGCAGCGAGGGCTTGCCCGCGCTCATGCCGAAGCCGCGTGGATCATACTGGAACACTGAGCCGCCGCTGTCGAGCAACAGGCGGGTCAGGAACAGCCTGCTGGCGATGTCACCGGCGTTGCCCGGGTGCACGAGATAGATTTTGCGGCTGCCGGGCTTGAGGTAGATCCAGCCGTGCAGCATGGCACCGTCAGCAGTCTTGAAGAGGACCTCGTGATTCTCCACCTCCTGAAAGCTGCGCAGGTCGCTCTGCGAGCCGAGCCCCTGATCCGGGCGGAACAGCTGCGAGTAATAGAGCTGTGGCGAGAGGCGCGGGGAGAGTCCGAGATAAACAGCCAACAGAACAAGCAACGTGGCGCAAATGATGCGCTTGCACCGCGTCAGCATGGTATCCCTGCTTTCCGCGATCAGGAGCGGCCTGGCAGCACCAGGCCGCTCCACAGCGAGTTGGGTTTGGACTAGCGCAAAAGGCGAAGGCGGCGGCCGACCACCGACCAGTCGACGTTGCTGAAGAAGGCCTCGATGTATCTGGGACGATCTGCCGGCTTGTAATCGAGAAGCCAGGCATGCTCCCAGACATCCATCACGAGCACCGGCACGAAGCCGGCGACGCTGCCCTCCTCGTGAAGCGTGATCCAGTGGTTCGATAGCGCACCGGTGAACGGGTCCTGGAAGAGGACAGCCCAGCCGACGCCGCGCAGAGCTCCCAGTTTGGAGAAGTCCTCCCGCCAGGCCTCGACGCTGCCAAAGGACAGGGACAGCACCTTGGCCAGGCGACTGCCGGCCCGGAGCGTGGAGCGGCCGGCGGTCAGGTTGCCGAAATAGAGCTCATGCAGGCGCATGCCGTTGTATTCGAAGCCGAGGCGGCGCTTCAGCTCAGCGTACTCGGGGCTGCCGGCGTTGCCGGCTGCCGCAAGCGCAGCCAGCTTCTCATTGAGCAGGTTGGTGTTCTTGACGTAGCCGGCATAAAGGGCCAGGTGGATCGCCAAGGTCTGATCGGAGATCCCCTTGAGCGCTTTCAGATGCGAGAAATCCTTGGTAACGTACGCCTGGAAAGGAATCTTTTCAGACATGGGCGCCTCCAGGCGAGAACGATTGTTCTTGCCGGTCGTGACTGGGCGCAGACGACCGTTGAAGGTCGCCCGGGCCGAAGCAGTAAGCAGGAAGGTGTTCGGGCTGGGCTGGCATCCGGGCTCTAGATCCGCGGTGAGCGCTGCTGCCCGCACTGCCGCGCCCATCTGCTCGCTAATGGTCTAGCTACATGTGCTCGGCAATGCGCTCGGCAAGCGCAGCAATGGTGTACGAGGGGTTGCGCCCGATCGCCGTCGGGATAAGCGATCCATCGGCAACGTACAGCCCCGGATAACCAAAGACACGCCCGAGCGAGTCGACAACCCCCTCTTGCGGATTGTCGGCCATCGGGCAGCCGCCCAGCGGATGGTAAGTAACCAGCCGGTTGAAGATCGAGAAGACGTTGGGCACGTACTTGCGGCCCTGGGCGCTGGCAAGCTGCGACATCGCTTTGTGTAGCGAAAGCACCACCGGTTCATTGTTGATGCCGCCGGGCCAGTCCAGGCTGAGCATGCCCAGCTTGTTCAGCTTCAAGCGACCACGCGCACTGTCCATGCCGACCCCAACGTAGACCAGCATGTCGAGCGCCTTGCGGGCGAGAGCGCTGGCGCTGAATTTGTGACCGGCCATGGCCAGGGCAAAGGTGGAGATCCGGCTCCAGTTGCTGGTGCTGACCAGGCCGGCCGTCCAGGTCGGGTTAGCATAGTCTTCGATAGCGTAGTCGCCGTAATCGATCATGCTAGCGATCACCGGACCGCGGTCGCTATCCAGATTCAGCCCGGATGCACCGGGATTGAGCGCACCGCTGAGGACGTTGCCGTTGATGCTGAAGCGGCTGCCGAGCGCGGGGCTCAACTGCCGAAGCATGCCGGATGCCCTGGACCTGAGAAGAAGCTCGGTGGAACCGAAGCTGCCGGCAGCCAGCACAACCTGCTTTGCTTCCAGGTAGCCGGTCTCGGCCAAACGGCCGTCCGGATCATAACGGCGGAAGTGGACTCGCCATCTGCCGCCATCCGCCGGCTCGACGGCGGTTACCTTGTGCAGCGGGCGAACCTCGGCCCCGAGCGCCTCGGCTGCAGCAATGTAAGTGATATCCACGGTGTTCTTGGCGTTCTGCGGGCATCCGGCCAGACAGAGACCGCAGTAGTTGCAGCCCAGCTGGCGGGCAGCGCCGTGACCGTTGGCTTGTGGATTGTTTTCGTCACCAAAATTGACCGCCACTCGCACCGGACGCCAGGGCTTACCCAGTTGGTCGGCCGTCGCCTTCAGCATCTGAGCGCGCGTGACCATGCGGCCGTTAACCGGGTCCGGCACGCTAGGGGTGCCTGGTACCAGGGCCGGCCGCAAGTAGCGGTCCGCGAGCCGGTAGTAACGCTGAAGCTCATAGAGATCAACGCCGGCCGGCCAGCCTCTGGCAAAGATCTTTTCCGGCGCCTCGATTACCACGTTTGCCCAGATCAGGGAGCCACCACCAACGCCTGCCCCGACCAGCCCCTGGAGGTTGAGCATCTGTCTGACCTCGAAGAGCCCGAGACGCTGCCTCTGGGGCCGCCATAGCTGGCGGCCCCAGAAAAAGTGCTTGTCTCCAAGCTCGGGGAACGGTGTGGTCGGCTGGTCGCTCTCCCTGGCCGGGAGATTTTTGCCGCGCCAGCGGCGCCCACGCTCCAGCACGCACACGGTCTTGCCGTCCTGTGCTGAACGCAGGGCCACGGTCCCCCCACCAAAGCCTGAGCCTACAACGACAACATCGAATCGTTTGTACATGAGAAGCCTCCCGGCGGCCGGCTTGAGCCGGCCGCCGCCGCTGGATCAGGCTGCAAAGCGATCTGGCCGCTCAGGCGCCTGCCGGGCAGCGAAACAGCCGGCGGAGCCGGCATGACTGAGCGCGCACCACAGCTGGTGCGCTGCTTCAAATCGAGAGATCTGCCAGGTCGGAGGAATCGGCTCGGGAGAGGGATACCGCCTGCTGGCTGGGTGAACTCGGCCGGCGCTCACTTTTGGGCAAAACTACCCGAAGACCGATCGGATCCCGGAGCAGTTGCTAGTAGCCAGGTCTTGAGCGCTTCTGAGCGATAAGGTCGGTTTGCTTATGAGGTCAGGGAAGAAAATTTCACCGTAAAGCTAACCGAATTAAGCACCCGGCCACAATTTCTGAATTTAGCTGGGGATCAGAAATTTGCTGCCTATCGACGCTCTCTTTCGCTAGGTGAGCCTGGAAATCTCAAGCCGGATCTGCGTTTCCAGTGATAATCCGGGCAACAGTTAGCGCTTCCGTGCTGCAAACAGATGATTCAACTTCTCTAAGGTCGCACAACTTACTGCTGGCCGCGTTAGCGCAGCGCTGCTTACGGAGCCAGAATAGTGAGGCTGCCTGCTTGCAAAGAGGCGCCTGAAGAGACAGACATGACTTGAAATTCTCCGGCGCGATTGTTTAGGTTGACGGCGCCTTTATTATCACGAATTGTTGGAACAAAACCCAGACTCAGCACCAGAGTAGCAGTCAGCTAACCGGCCTTTCCGCTCACCACCCGCTATGCGAGCAGGTCGTGGTCATAGGGCCGTCCGGTGCGGAGGGTACTGCCATGTCAGTTGAAGTAACCACACGAGGCACGCTTCAATCGCGAAACCCGGCAACGTTGGAGGTTCTTGGCGAAGTCAAGATTCCCGCTCGGGAGGAGATTCTTCAAGTCGTGAGCGCAGCCCGCGTTGCCTTCACGTCGTGGCGCCAGCTCAGCCTCAAGCAGCGATTGGCGTACATCGAGCGTTTTCGGCGAACCGTGATGGAAAACCGGGAAGAGCTGGCCAGGTTGATCACCTGCGAGACCGGCAAACCCTTGCTCGAGTCGTTTGGCACGGAGCTTTTCGGGCCGCTCGAGAGCTGCTCCTGGCTCCAGCGCAACGCCCCCCGGTTGCTTGCTCCGCAGTCTGTAAAGTTGAACCCGGTGTTCTTCCTGGGCAAGCGATCCTACAACGTCTGCGAGCCGCTGGGCGTCATCGCCATCATCTCCCCCTGGAACTACGCCTTCTGCATCCCGGTGTGCAGCATGCTAACCGCGCTTGCGGCTGGCAATACGGTGGTGCTCAAGCCGTCGCCGAAGACGCCGCTTGTTGGTGAGGCGATCGGCGAGCTTTTCCGCAAGGCTGGCTTTCCGGATGGCGTGGTCTCAGTCGTTGCTGGCGACCGGGAGGAAGCCAAGACGCTCGTCCTCTCGGATGTGGATCGCGTTGTCTTCACCGGTAGCGTCGGTGGTGGCAGGGCGATCATGGGATTGGCGGCCCAGAGGCTGCATCCGGTCACGCTCGAGCTTGGCGGCAAGCATCCGGCAATCGTCCTCGACGATGTCGATGTGGACCGCGTGGCTCAGGCCATTGTCTGGGGCGCCTTCACGAACGCAGGACAGGCCTGCGTGTCGATTGAACGGCTGTATGCGCTGCGCCCGATTGCCGCCCGGCTGGCCGAGCGTGTGGCCTGGCACACCAGCCAGCTCAAGCTGGGTAACGGGCTGTCTGCGGATACTGATGTGGGCCCGGTCATTGACCAGGAGCAGGTAGATCGCATCCAGGCGCTGGTCAAGCAGGCGCTTGTAGCCGGCGCTGTTGCAGTCACCGGCGGGCGCCCTCGCCCCGATCTGGGCGGATACTTCTTCGAGCCGACTGTGCTCACCAACGTCGATGAGAAGATGCGCGTCATCCAGGAGGAGATCTTTGGCCCGCTGCTTCCGATCGTCGCGGTGGACAGCGTCAAAGAGGCGCTCAAGCTGGCCAACAGCTCCAGCCTGGGGCTGGGCGCCTCGGTGTGGACCGCCGACCGGAAGCGCGGCGAAGCGCTGGCGCGCCAGATCGAGGCCGGAATGGTCTGGATCAACGACGGCTTGTACAGCCACATCTGCCCGGACGCCCCCTGGGGTGGTATCAAAGATAGTGGCTTCGGCACCACCCACGGTCCGCTGGCTTTCCATGACTTCGTCTTCGTCAAGCACGTCGGCGTGGACAAGCCCGGCACCAGGGACTGGAACTACCCCTACAACGCGGACAGGCTTGCCCTCTTTCGCCAGGGCATGGAGCTGTGCCACAGCCCCAGCTTGCTTGGCAAGATTAAGGCGCTGCTGCGCCTGATCCCGACCTGGATCAAGACTCGCCGGAGAGGACAATAGCGCCGCTTGCTGGCATTGATTAAGACCGGCCCATTTGCTGCGATCCAATGTAAGCGTTCCGAGCTACGTCGCAGGAGAAGAGCGCCGTTTAAAGCGCTTTTCTCCTGCCGGTGCAAGTC
>Ga0066388_100000790_pt1 | contig 16123 bp, 8 predicted proteins | sample PanSoiMetaGPlot6_FD_64539 | JGI IMG/M metagenome (GOLD analysis project Ga0066388, IMG submission 64539) | Tropical forest soil microbial communities from Panama analyzed to predict greenhouse gas emissions - Panama Soil - Plot 6 (Hybrid Assembly) | ecosystem: Environmental > Terrestrial > Soil... | reverse complement strand
CAGTTTCTGGGTGAGGGTCGCGACCACGAACGGGTCGGTGTTGTCGAGGATCAGGCCGAGCTCCGGGCGGAGTCGCTGGCCGATCCGCTGCGAGTAGTGCTCGGGGATCACGATCGTGGCGCCCGAGCGGCCCTCCCGGGTCTCCCGCAAAGCGCCGTCCAGGCTGTCGGCGAGGTGGATCTGGAAGGTCCGGGCGTTGGCCTCGACGGCCTCGAACTTCTCGCGCAGGACGAGGGCGTCGGGGCCGCGGTCGAGGTCCACGAGGGCCACCCGAACGTCCTTGATCTTTCCCCCGAACGCGTAGCCCAGGATGACGAGCTGGAGGAGGGGCATGAACAGCGACGCGATCAGCAGGGCCGGGCTCCGGAAGTACTTGCGGAGGTCGCGCGCGATGACGGCCCAGGCGGGCAGGAATCGGCTCGGCAGCAAAGGTCCTCCGCTAGGTCTCGAGCGAGCGCTGATCGTAGCGGAGCTTGTCCGAGCTGTCGCGCAGGTCCCGGCCGGTGAAGTGGATGAACACGTCCTCGAGCGTGCTGCCCCGCAGCGACATCGAGGAGATCGTCACGCCGTGCTCCCCCGCCGCCGGCACCAGCGCGGCCAGGGTGGCCGAGCGGTCGTGGCTGTGGATGCGGCAGAGCCCGGAGGAGAGCTGGACCGAGTCGACGCCGGGAAGGCCCTCCAAGACCTTCAGCCACGACGGCGGGGAGGGGACGAACGACGCCTCGATCGTCTCGTCGGCGGGCAGGAGGGCCTTGAGGCTGGCCGCGGTGTCGAGGGCCACGATCCGGCCGTGGTCGAAGATCCCGATCCGCTCGCACGCCTGGTCCGCCTCTTCCATGTAGTGCGTGGTCAGGAAGATCGTGAGCTGGGCCTCCGACTTCATGCGCGCCAGTATCTCCCACATCGAGATCCGCGAGGCGGGGTCGAGGCCCGTGGTGGGCTCGTCCAGGAACAGCACCTTCGGCCGGTGGACAAGGCTCCGGGCGATCTCGATCCGCCGGCGCATCCCCATCGAGAAGGCGCCCACCTGCTTGTCCCTCCACTGCTTCAGGTCGATCCGCTCCAGCAGCTCTTCCACGAGCTCGCCCCGTCTCGGCTGGGGGACGCGATGGAGCTGGGCGCAGAACTCGAGGTTCTCGGCGGCGGTGAGCTTGGGGTCGGAGGTGAGGGCCTGGGGGACGACGCCGATCGCCCGCCGCACCGCGTCCGGGTCGTGCTGCACGTCGTGGCCGGCGACGCGGGCGGTGCCCGAGGTCGGCGTGAGCAGGGTGGTGAGGCAGCGGATCAGCGTGGACTTGCCGGCGCCGTTGGGGCCGAGGAGGGCGAAGTTCTCCCCGTCGGCCACCTCGAAGCTGACCTCGTTGACGGCGACGAGGCTGCCGAAGTCCTTGCGGAGCGACTGGACCTCAATGGCGGCCATGGATCACCCGGGGGACGCGCCGGCGCGCTGCGGCTTGCCGGAAGGCCTCAGAGCCCGACGACAAACCGCCGGCCCTGGTACTCGAGCTCGACCTGGTGGTCGAGGATGCGGATGACCCGCGCGCCCGAGATGGTCTCGCCGGTCACCAGCTTCTGCTTGTTGATCACCGCCACCGGCTTGCCGTTGATGACGGAGATCGCCTCGAGGGACAGCCGCGGGAAGCCCGACTCCGCCGGGCGCGCCACCGGGGGCACCGTCTGGGGAAGGGCGGGTACCGCCGGCCTGGCCATGGCGGGCGCCGGCGGCGTCTGCGCGCTGGAGGGGCTCCCGGCTTCCTCCGCCGGCGGGCGCGTGACGGGCGGAGCCGCCGCGAGGGACGGGGGGAGCGCCGGCGCGGGAACGGCGGTCGACGGCGGCGTCGTTCCGGGAGCCGGCCGGGTGACCGGCAGCATCGGCGCCATGGGCCGGGTGGCCACGGGAGTCGGAGTCGGAGCGGGGACCGGCTCGGGCTTGGGCGCCGCGGGAGCCGCGGCGCTGGCGCTCGCACGCAAGGCGGGCGCCGGGCGCACGGCCCGCGCGTTCACGATTTTCACCGCGGGCGGCGGCGCCGCGGGCCGGGACGGGGCCGCCGCCGACACGGCGGCGACGCGCGGGGCGGGCGACGGATCGGCGGCCGGGGGGGGCGGCTCGGTGGCGGCCGCCCGCGGCGGCGCCGCGCCGCGCGGCGGGAGGGCCACCGGCGCCGGGACACCCGCGGGCACCATGACGTAGGCGGTCATGCCCGAGTGCAGCCGGCGCTCGGGATTGGCGAGCGCGACCTTGATGCCGAACGTCTTGATGTCCCGCTTCGTCCGGTTCACGTCCCTCTGCGTCGCGAACTCCGTCTCGGGAGAGATGAAGCTGACCCGGCCCTGCAGCTCGTCACCCGAGGCCAGGCGCACGGGAAGGACCTGCCCCACGACGACCCGGTTCATGTAGCTCTCTTCGAGCTCCGCCCTCACCCACACGTCGTCGAGGTCGATGATCGTCACGATCGGGTCGCCTTGCCGGATGACCTCGCCCTCGCGCGCCACGCGCAGCGAGACGACCCCGGAGAGGGGGGCCCGCACCTCGGTGTAGCCGAGGCGCGCCGTGCTCTGGGCGAGCTGGGCCCGGGCCTGGTCGAGCTGGGCGCGGAGCTGCTCCACGTCCTGCGCGCTCACCGCCGCCTGGCGCTCGTTGGCTTTCGCCACCTCCACGTCGGCCTGGGCGACCCGGACGCGGTCGTCGAGCGACCGGATGCGGGCCTCGGCCACCCGCAGCGACGTCTCGACCTTCTCCGCCTCCTGGCGCGCGAGCAGTCCCTGCGAGACGAGCCCCGAACTGCGCTCGAAGTCCCTCTGGAGCTGTCCCAGTTCGGCGCGCGACTCCTCCCGCTGGCTGACCGCGAGCTGGAGGTTGGCCTGGGCGCCCGCGAGCTGCGTCCGGACGCGCTCGCGGTCCAGGTGGAGCTGCTCCCGGCCCTGGCTCAGCCGGGCCTCCTGCTGCTGGACCGCCGCCTGCTGGCGCTGCCGCTCGGGCTCGATCTCGTCCCGCTCCAGCTGGGCGATCACGTCGTCCCGCTTGACCCAGGAGCCCTCGTTGACGAGGAGGCGCTGGATCCGGCCGTCGATCTTGGCGGCGATGATGACCTCGTTGGCCGCCACGACGCCGCTCAGCCGAAGCCCGCTCGTATCCTGGGAGCGGGCATGGTAGTAGGTGAACCCGCCGACGAGCAGGACGAGACCGACCACAGCCGTAAGGGATTTCATGGACCCGATGGACTTGAAAGCAAACCTGGACACCCGCTCGGGAGAGACGAGGGGAAGGCATTCTCCAATGGGCGGGCCGGGCTGTCAAGCATACTTTCCTCTTGACACGGAAGGCACTTGCGGCGTACCTTGCGCTACCCGGCTGGCAGGTTCGTCCCTCCCGTCGCGCAAACAACGGCCAGGGATTTTATTTCAGGCGTTCGCCGTTTGGCTATTTTGAGTCGTCCTTTGTTCAACGAGGCGTACTAGCCGCTAGGACAGTGAGTTCGTCGTTTGGGGTTCCCGGCGGCCCTCCCCGCTCCCCCTGGTGATTGAAAGACAGCCGAGATGCCCAAGATTCGAGTCGGCGGTCTCAACTTCCACTACTGGCAGTCGGGCCAGGGGCCGGACCTCATCCTCGTGCACGGCCTCGGGGGCAACCTCGCCGGCTGGCACCTCACGATGGTTCCCGCGCTGCAGCGCGAGTTCCGGGTGACGACGTACGACCTGCGCGGCCACGGCCGCAGCGACTCGACGCGTTCCGGCAACACGACGCGGGACATGGCGGAGGACCTGCGGGGGCTCATGGACGCGCTTCACATCGGGTCGGCGCGGATCGTGGGTCACTCCTGGGGGGCCGACATCGTCCTGCACTTCGCGCTCCTCTACCCGGAGCGGGTGAGCCAGATCGTGCTCATCGAGCCCGGGCTGCTCGCCCCGCTCGCCGACGAATACCGCCGGCCGGACTGGGACGGCTGGCCCTACATCACGCGGACGCTCGAGCAGCTGCTCGGAGCGCCGATCCCCCCGGACAAGCACCACGACCTCGAGTACCTCGTGCGGCTGACCATCGAAATCCCGATCATGTACGGGCCGGCGAAGGGGCGCCTCCGGGACGAGGAGGCGGTGCTGCGGGTGATCGAGATCGTGATGCCCGTCTGGAGCGGAGCGGAGGACGCCGGTGAGCTCACCGTCGAGTCGCTCGCCCGGATCCCCCACCAGACGCTCGTCCTCGCCGAGTCGAACACGGTCTTCCGGACGGCTTTCCAGGCGGTATGCGACCGCCTGCCTCGCTGCCAGGCCGCGACCTTGCCGGGAGGAAAGCTCAAGCACTTCACCGGGCTCGAGCATCCCGAGCTGATCCTCGAGCACATGAAGGCCTTCCTCCAGCCCGACCCGGTGCCCTCCGTCCTCGAAGGAGCCTGAGGCCCTTGGCGCGGTTCCTGATCGCGGTGTGGCCGTTCCCGGGCCACTACTTCCCCCTCGTCGCCATCGCCCGCTCGCTGCGCGAGCGCGGCCACGAGGTGGCCTTCTACACGGGGGCCGCCGCCCGGGGGGCCGTGGAGGGCGAGGGCTTCCCCTGCTTCTGCTTCGAGAGCGTGGACGAGGAGCACGTCGAGCGGACCCTGTTCGAACGGGACCATTTCGCGTCGTGGAAGCTCCCGTTCCGCATGAAGACGATGCTGCGCGAGTGGCTGATCGGCACCGTGCCCGGCCAGGTCGAGGACCTGCGGCGGATCGCGGCCGAGTGGCGGCCGGAGGCGATCCTGTCGGAGACGTCGATGTGGGCTCCGATGCTCGTGCTGCACGAGACCGGAGACATCCCGGTGGCCGTGTTCTCCACCGTCGCGGCCTGCCTCATCCCCGGGCCCGACTCCCCCCCCGCGGGGCTGGGCCTGCCGCGTCCCCGCGGGTGGGCCAGCCGCCTGGCCGCGCGCACCGCCCGCTCGGTGGTGGACGTGATGGCCTCCGACTTCCGCCGGGCGACCGACGAGCTGCGCGCCCGTTACGGCCTCGGCCCCCTGCCCACCTCGGTCGCCGAGTACAACGGCCGCATGCCCCTCTACATCGTCCCCACGACGCCGGAGTTCGATTACGAGCGGCGCGACCTGCCCCCGACCGTGCACTACGTCGGCCCTTGCCTGTGGAACGCCGGCGACGCCGAGACGGCTCCCGCCTGGCTGGACGAGATTCCCCGCGACACCCCGCTCGTGCACGTCACGGAAGGCACCGTGCACAACCAGGACCCCATCCTGCTCCGGGCGGCGATGCAAGGGCTGGCCGGACAGCCCTTGCAGGTGGTGATGACGACGGGCAACCGGCGGGACCCCGCGGAGCTCGACCTCGGCCCACGCGCGGCCAACGTCCGCGTCGAGCGCTTCGTTCCGCACCGGTTCCTGCTTCCGCGCACCGACGTGGTCGTCACCACCGGAGGAGCGGGCACGGTGATGACGGTGCTGGAGGCCGGCGTCCCGCTCGTGGTCGTGCCGACCGAGTGGGACAAGCCCGAGAACGCGCAGCGCGTGGCGGAAGCGGGGGCCGGCGTGCGCCTCTCCCCCCGCCGCCTGACGCCCGCGCGGCTCCGGGCCGCCGTGCAGAAGATGCTGAGCAATCCCTCCTATCGCCGCAACGCGCAGCGCCTGGCGGCCGTCTTCGCCAGGCATCGTGGGCCGGACCGGGCCGCGGAGCTGCTGGAGGGCCTGACGGCCGGGCCTCTCGCCGTGCGCGCCGACTCGAGCCCGGGCCCCTATCTGGAGGAGAGGTTGTGATGAACGCCTTGATCACTTCGAAGCCGGTGTGGCGCCTCGCCGTGGCGCTCTTGGCCGTCTCCGCAGTCCTCTCCTCCGCGAGTCCGGGACACGCCCAGCTGGTCGTCGGACCGGAGATCACGGAAGCCGCGACGCAGGGCTTCGGGGATCGCCAGAATTCCATCGCCTGGGGCATGGCGTGGTGGCCCTGCACGTCGCCGACCTCCTGCCAGCCGTGGCAGAACAAGCTCTACGTCGGGACCGGACGCTCGATCTTCTGCGTGCAGCAGGCGACGCTGGAGTACTTCAACCCCGACAACAAGTTCTATCCGCCCAAGGACAAGGAGATCGTGTGCACGCCGGACGCCCACGACCTCCCGCTGCAGGCCGAGATCTGGCGCTGGACGCCGGAGACAAACACGTGGGAGAGGGTCTACCAGGCGCCCAACGACGTCCCCATCCAGGGCACCATGAAGACGACCTCGCGTGACATCGGCTACCGCGGCATGCTGATCTTCAAGGAGGCCGACGGGACCGAGGCCCTCTACGTCTCGGGCGACACCACGCGCGGACAGAACGGGGCGGGCTTCGACGGGCCGGTGCCGCCGCCGCGCATCCTGCGCTCGGTCGACGGTGTGCACTTCGACCCGGTGCCCTTCGATCCCGACGCGGTCCTCGGCAGCCCCCTCGTCAGCGGCTTCCGATCTCTCAAGAACTACAAGGGCAGGCTCTACGTGGTGGGCACGGTGGGGCAGCTCGGCCACGGCATCCTGCTCGAGGCGACGCATCCGGAGCTGGGCGACTTCCGCCAGGTCAGCGGGAACCGCCCAGACGGCAAGCTGCTGACGTTCTTCGAGATCGAGGTGTACAACGGCTTCCTCTGGGGCGGCACGGGCGTGCAGCCGCAGAACGACCCCACGCCGTTCTCGCTCATGAAGACCGACGCGACGGGTGACCCGCCGTACACGTTCACCACGGTCATCCCGCCCGGCGCCTACCGCAAGCGCAAGCCCGCCCCGGCCGTGATCAGCATGGGCGTCCTCAACAACCGGCTCTTCGTCGGCACCGACAAGGAGGTGCTGCGGGTGAACCCCGACGACACCTGGGACCTCGTGACGGGCACCCCGCGCAAGGCGCCGGACGGCACACGGTACGATCCCCTCAGCGGCTTCGACGACGGCTTCGACAACTTCTTCAACCTCCACATGTGGCGCATGTCCACCCACCCCGGCGCCCCGGGCGTGCCGTGGCTGTACATCGGCACCAACGACACGGCCACCAAGTGGAGGAACCTGAAGGGCCTCGGAAACATGCTGAAGCCCACGATGGGCTTCGACGTATACGCGACCGCCGACGGCTGGCACTACACGGCGGTGACGCAGAACGGCCTCGGGGACTTCCACAACACGGGCCTGCGCAACCTCGCCTCGACTCCCTACGGCGTCTTCTTCGGTACCGCGAACCACTACCACGGCATGGAGATGTTCAAGGGCTTCAACGCTCCCAACCCGGTCGGCACGCCGCAGCGGCTGGAGGTCGAGGGCGTCGGGAAGATCGCCGGCCTGACGTGGGAAGGGTCCCCGACCGCGACGAAGTTCCACGTGTTCCGGGAGACCGGGTTCGCCGCGGCTACCGAGCTCGCGGTCACCGACGCGAGCCTGCCCACCGGCCGCTCCTACGTGGACCAGTCGCTGAAGATGTTCAAGACGTACCGCTACTACGTGGTCGCCGAGGACGCGAACGGAAAGCTCTCCGAGCCCTCGAACACGGTACGCACCCCCTTCAAGGGTCCCATCCCGACGTTCAAGAGCCTCGAGGCGCAGCTCACGAAGTGGAACGCCCCCGCCTCGATCACCGGGCCCCTCGGCGAAGCCAAGACGGCGCTCCTGCTCGATACTCCGGACTTCACGACCGCCCTCGCCAAGCTGCAGGCCATCGGCGTCCTCATCACGCCGCCGAGCCAGCCCATGCCGTTCCCGTACCAGTCCCAGGACCTCGGCGTCCTGCTCGCGAAGTTCGTCCGCCGCGTCGGCCTCGCCCAGGCGGGCGCGCTTCCCGTGAAGATGCTCATGAAGTGAGCGCGGCCCACGCCCGAGGTTCCGCGCCGGACCGCGCCCACCTCGGGCGGCTGGGCGACGTCCGCTTCCGCCCCGTCTTCATCATGGGCAGCGCGCGGTCGGGGACGAGCATCCTCTACCGCCTGCTGACGCTGACCGAACGCCTCAACTACGTCAGCGCCTACCACCTGATCCAGTACGACGAGGTGCTCGCCAACCACCTGGCGGGGACGACGGAGGCGGCCAAGAAGCGGCTGGCCGAGCGCTTCCGCGAGCTGGGCATCGCGGGCACCCGGTTCGACGGCGTGGAGGTCTCGCCCGACTTCCCGGAGGAGTACGGGTTCCACCTCGGACCGCGCCAGCAGGTCAGCCCGAAGACGCTCCCCGCGTTCCTCGAGCTGTGCCGGAAGGTGCAGTTCGTCTCCGACGCCCGCCGTCCGCTGCTGCTCAAGAATCCCTGGGACTCGCGCCGCTTCCTCTACCTCAAGGCGGTGCTGCCCGACAGCAAGTTCGTCTTCATCCACCGCAACCCGGCCGATGTCGTCCAGTCGATGCTCGCCGGGATGCGGTCGCTCCTCCGCGAGCGCAACGCCTACCACGCCCTGCTCGCCGACGCCTACGACCGCCTGATGGACCGCCCGGTGCGGCGCTCGCTCGCCCGCATGCTCTTCACGCGGCGCTTCGGGCTGGGAACGAGGGTGGTGGGCTGGCAGGTCGCCCGCACGGCCCGCTACTTCGTCGACCACGTGCGCTCGCTGCCCGAGGCCGACTACCTCTCGGTCCGCTACGAGGACCTCTGCCGGACCCCGGAGGCGGTGATCCAGCGGATCCTCGACTTCCTCGGCCTGCCGCACAATCCCTCGGTGAGGTACCAGGAGCTCATCCGCGTGCGCGAGCGGCCCCGGGCCGTCTCGGGCGACCCGACCGCGATCCTCCGGCGGCTCGAGCTGAAGCCCTACCTCGCCTACTGCGGCTACGAGGCGGAGTGAGCATGCACGGCCCCGCGGACCCGGCGGCCTGATCAAGCCGGAGCAAGAAAGGAAACGGATGCCCATGGCAGGTGACGTCTCGGCGCCGCACTCGAACACCCCCTCGATGGCCAAGCCCGCGTCGCGGGCGCGCACCAGCCCGGCCCGAAGGGCGTTGCGGCACGTGTTCAACACCCTCGGGTACTCCCTGGCCCGGAAGGACCAGGACCACTTCGACTGCCCGTCGGTTCCCGTCCCCTCCGCGGAGATCGTGGAGCGGGCCGCCGGCACCTTCGCCAACTCGTTTCCCATCTCCCCGAAGTGCGGGCTCTCCGAGGAGGAGGTCGGCCGGAGGATCAAGGACTACTTCTGGCACTACCCCTTCGAGTTCGGGAACCACTTCGTCGAGGCGACCGACCTCAACTTCCGCGGCCTCCAGGGACGCCACTACAAGCGCTTCTTCCACATCTTCCCGGCGCTGCTGTCGCTCACGGGCGGGTCGTTGTCCGCGCAGACGGTCCTGGACATCGGCTGCAACGCCGGCTTCTGGAGCATCCAGGCCGCCCGCGCGGGGGCCCGCTCGGTGCTCGGCGTCGACGTGAGCGCGAAGAACGTCGAACAGGCCACGTTCATCCGCGACATCATCGGCCTGGAGGGAGTCGAATACCGGACCATCCCGGCCAACGACGTCTCCCGCGAGGCCCTCGGCGAGTTCGACGTGACCTTCTTCCTGGGCCTCCTCTACCACCTCGACCGGCCCGTGGAGGCGCTGGAGCGCCTCCACTCGGTGACCCGGCGCTGGGCGGTCGTGGACACGACGCTCGCCCGCTCCGACGTCCCCGACGGCGTCCCCATCCTCAAGCTGGAGGAGGACGTCGTCCACGACCAGAACATCTCCAACCGGCTCGCCCTCGTGCCCTCGAAGAGCGCGGTGCCCCTCCTCCTGAAGCACGCCGGCTTCCGGGAGGTCTACTGGGTGAAGCCCGCCACCACCGACCTTCCCCTCGATTACGTGACCGGCGCCCGGATGACCTTCATCGCCCAGAGATGAGCTCCGCCGTCTCCAACCCGGAGGTGGCCGCCCCGACGATGGTCGGCCTCCTGCGCGCGCGGGCGCTCGAGACGCCCGCGCGGATCGCCTACCGCTTCCTGAGGGACGGCGAGGTGGAAGAGGCCGCGCTCAGCTACGCGGCGCTCGACGAGCAGGCCCGCGCGATCGCGGCCTGGCTGCAGGAGGCGGGCGCGGCCGGGGAGCGCGCGATCCTCTTCCATCCCCCGGGCGTCGAGTTCGTGGCCGCCTTCTTCGGCTGTCTGTACGCGGGGGTGGTCGCGGTGCCCGCCTACCCGCCCCGTCCGAACCGCCCCGATCCCCGCATCCAGGAGATCGTGGCCGACGCGCAGGCCCGCTTCGCCCTCACCACCGAGGCGGTGCGGTCCACCCTCGAGCCCCGCAGCTCCCAGATCCCCGGCCTCGCCTCGCTGCGCTGGCTGGCCACCGACACGCTCGGCGCCGGCCTCGCGGGGCAGTGGCGTGAGCCGGCCCTCGACGGCGACGCGCTCGCCCTGCTCCAGTACACGTCCGGGTCGACGCTCACGCCGAAAGGGGTCATGGTCACCCACGGCAACATCCTCGCCAACTCGGAGGAGATCGACCGCGCCGCCCGGCAGAGCGCCGACAGCATCTTCGTGACGTGGCTGCCCCACTTCCACGACATGGGGCTCATCTACGGCATCATCCATCCGCTCTACAAGGGCTGTCCGAGCATGATCATGGCGCCGGCCGCGTTCCTGCAGCGGCCGGTGCGCTGGCTGCAGGCGATGTCGCGCTGGAAGGGGACGGCGAGCGGCGGACCCAACTTCGGCTACGACCTCTGCACGAGCCGGGTCACCGCCGAGGAGTGCTCCGGCCTCGACCTCAGCCACTGGAACATCGCCTTCAGCGGCGCCGAGCCGATCCGGGCGTCGACCGTGGAAGGCTTCGCGCGCGCCTTCGCCCCCTGCGGCCTGCGCCGGGAGGCCATCGCGGGCGCGTACGGCATGGCCGAGGCCACCCTCATGGTCACGATCAGCCACCGCGGGAGGGGGCCGCGGTTCTTCCGCGCCGTGGCCGCCGAGCTGGAGCGCAACCGCGTCGTGAGCGCCCCCGCGGGCGATACGGAGGCGCGGACACTCGTCGGCTGCGGGCCCGTCGCGGACGTTCCGCGCGTGGCGATCGTCGACCCGCAGCGCGGCCTCCCGTGCCCGCCCGGCGAGATCGGCGAGATCTGGGTCTCCGGGCCGAGCATCGCCCGGGGCTACTGGAACCGACCCGCCGAGACCGAGCAGACCTTCGGCGCGAGGCTCGCGGACGGCGGCGGGGACCGCTTCCTGCGCACGGGCGACCTCGGGTTCGTGAGCGACGGCGAGCTGTACGTCACCGGGCGACTCAAGGACCTGATCATCATCCGCGGCCTCAACCACTACCCGCAGGACATCGAGAGGACGGTGGAGCAGAGCCACCCGAGCCTGCGGCCGGCCGCGGGGGCCGCCTTCTCGGTCGACATGGACGAGGAGGAGCGCCTGGTCGTGGTGCACGAGGTCGAGCGCGCGCAGCGGAACTCGGACCTCGGCGAGGTCGTCGCCGCCATCCGGCGCGCGGTGACCGACGAGCACGAGGTCGACGTGCACGCGGTCGTGCTCATCCGGCCCGCGAGCATCCTCAAGACCTCCAGCGGCAAGATCCAGCGGCGAGCGTGCCGGGCGGCCTTCCTGGACGGGACCCTGAGCGTCCTCCACGAGTGGCGCCGTCCGGCCGGAGCCGCTCCCGAGGCTCCCCCCGCGCCGGCGGCCGCCGCGGCGCCGCGCGGCGAGGCGGAGATCGTCGCCTGGCTCGTCGCGCGCCTCGCGCGGGAGTCGGGGATCCATCCGGACGAGATCGACCTCGGCCAGCCCTTCGCGTCCTTCGGCGTCGATTCGGCGCGGGCGCTGATCCTGATCGGGGACCTGGAGACGTGGCTGGGCCGGCGCCTGCCGCCGATCGTGCTGTGGAACTATCCGACCGTCGAGGCCCTCGCCCGCCACCTGGCCGCTTGATGCAGCCCCTCGCGATCGTCGGAATGGCCTGTCGTTTTCCCGGCGCCCGGGACCTCGAAGGGTTCTGGAACCTGCTGCGCAGCGGCGGGGACGCGATCCGCGAGATCCCGCTCGAGCGCTGGGACTGGCGCCAGCTCCCCAACACGTCGCGCTGGGGCGGGTTCCTCGACCGCATCGACACGTTCGATCCGTCCTTCTTCGGCGTGTCCCCGCGCGAGGCCGCCTACATGGACCCGCAGCAGCGGCTGCTCCTGGAGGTGGCCTGGGAGGCACTGGAGGACGCCGGCCTCCCCCTCGAGCGGTGCTCGGGGCGGCCGACGGGCGTCTTCGTCGGGATCTCGACCTACGACTACGGCGCCCTCACGATGGGCGACACGGAACTCATCACCGACGGGTACGCGAACACCGGGGGGGCCCTCAGCATCGCCGCCAACCGGATCTCCTACCTCTTCGACTTCCGCGGGCCGAGCATGGCCGTCGACACCGCCTGCTCCTCGTCCCTGGCGGCCGCCCACCTGGCCTGCCAGAGCGTGTGGCGCGGCGAGTCGGAGGTGGCGCTGGCCGGCGGGGTCAACCTGATCCTCTCGCCGGCGCTCACCATCGGCTTCTCCCGGCTGAAGGCGATGGCCTCCGACGGCCGCTGCAAGTCGTTCGACGCGCGGGCGGACGGCTACGTGCGCGGCGAAGGCGCGGGGTTCGTGGTGGTGAAGCCCCTCGACCGGGCCCTCGCCGACGGCGACCGCGTCTATGCCGTCGTCCGCGGCAGCGCCCTCAACCAGGACGGCCGTACGAACGGCATGACCGCGCCCAACGGGCTCTCGCAAGAGGCGCTGGTGCGAGAGGCCCTGCAGTCGGCCGGCATCGAGCCCTCGCGCGTCGGCTACGTGGAGTGCCATGGAACGGGCACCGCCCTCGGCGACCCGATCGAGCTGAACGCGCTGGGCACCGTCCTGGCCCAGGGCCGGGGCTCGGGGCCCCGCTGCGCCGTCGGCTCGGTCAAGACCAACTTCGGCCACCTCGAGGCGGCCGCGGGCATCGCCGGCCTCATGAAGCTGGTCCTCACGCTCCACCACCGGGAGATCCCGCCCAGTCTCCACTTCGACAAGCCGAACCCGCACATCCCGTTCGACACGCTGCCCCTCGAGGTCCAGCGCGGGTTCGCGCCCTGGCCGGAGGAGATGCGGCCCGCCCTCGGCGGGGTCAGCTCCTTCGGGTTCGGGGGCACGAACGTGCACCTGGTCCTGGAGGAATCCCCCTCGCCCGCCACCGCTCGCGCGGCGCGGAGCGAAGCGGCGGAGACGGCCGCCGACCGGCCCTGCCTCCTGCCTCTCTCCGCGCGCAGCCGCGACGCGCTGCCCGACCTGGCCCGGGCCTGGCGCGACCTCCTGTCGCCGGCCGCCGACCCCGCCGGCCCGGCAGCGGGGGCATCGCTCGGCGACCTCGCCTTCACGGCCAGCCGGAGGCGCAGCCACCACGAGCACCGGCTGGCCGCCGCGGGCCGGACTCCCGCCGAGATCGTCGAGCAGCTCGACGCGTTCCTGGCCGGCGAGGCGCGCCCGGGGCTGTCCAGCGGCCGCGCCGTCCACGGCCGCCGGCGCAAGCTGGCCTTCGTGTTCTCCGGCCAGGGGGCCCAGTGGTTCGGCATGGCGCGGCGGCTCCTCCGGAACGAGCCGATCTTCCGCCAGGCCTTCGAGCAGTGCGAGCGGGCGGTCCACGCCGAGACCGGCTGGTCGGTGCGTGAGGAGCTCGAGGCCGCCGCCGAGGAGTCCCACCTCGATGCCGTCGACGTCCTCCAGCCCACGCTCTTCGCCATCCAGGTCGCGCTGGCCGCCCTCTGGCGCTCCTGGGGCATCGAGCCCGACGCGGTGGTCGGCCACAGCATGGGCGAGGCGGCCGCGTCCCACGTGGCGGGCGCCCTCAGCCTCCAGAACGCCGCGAGCGTCATCTGCCGGCGCAGCCGCATCATCAAGAAGCTGAGCGGGAAGGGGGCGATGGCCGCCGTCGAGCTTTCCATGGACGAGGCCCGCCAGGCCCTTGCCGGGTACGAGCACCTCGTCTCCATCGGGGTGAGCAACAGCAACAGCTCGACCGTCCTCTCCGGCGATCCCGCGGCGATGGCCGAGATCATCGCGACGCTCGAGGCCAGGAGCGTGTACTGCCGGCGGGTGAACACTTCGGCGGTCGCCGGCCACAGCCCCCAGATGAACGCCGTCCGCGACGAGCTGCTCGAGGCGCTGCGCGAGGTCGACTCGCTGCCGCCGGCCATCCCGCTGTACTCGACGGTGACCGGCGAGATCGCCCGCGACCTGCGTCTCGACGCCGCGTACTGGATGCGGAACCTCCGGGAGCCGGTCCTCTTCGCCACGACCGTCGAGCGCCTGCTCGAGGCCGGCCATACGATCTTCCTGGAGCTCAGCCCGCACCCGATCCTCCTCCAGGCGATCCAGCAGACGATGCGCCACGTCGGCAAGGAAGGCGTCACGCTGCCCTCGCTCCGGCGCGACGAGGACGAGCAGGCCGTGATGGTCGGCAGCCTCGGCGGCCTGTTCACCCTCGGGCGGACGGTGAAGTGGGACGCGCTCGGTCTCGAGGGACGCTGCGTGCCGCTCCCGGCCTACCCGTGGCAGCGCGAGCGCTTCTGGCTGGAGGAGACGAGGAAGAGGAAGCGGGACCGCTCGGGGTCGGGCCATCCCATCCTCGGGGCGCGAGTGGAGTCGGCGGCGACCGGCGCCCACCACTGGGACGTGGAGCTGAGCGGCGAGGCGCTGCCCTGGCTCAACGACCACCGGGTCCAGGGATCGGTCGTCCTGCCCGCGGCCGCCTACCTGGACATGGCCCTGTCCGCGGCGCGGGAGGCCTTCGGGCCCCACGCCCACGAGGTCGTGGACGTCGATTTCAGGAAGGCCGTGCTGATCCCGGACCGCTCCGAGCAGCGGATGCAGCTCGTGGTGACGCCGGGCTTCCCGGGCACGGCGACGTTCCAGTTCTTCAGTAGGGGCGCCGCCGCCAACAGCCAGGCCTTCTCCAACGTGCCCCACGCGGCGGGGACGTTGCGGCTCGCGCCGGCGGGGAGCTCGGAGACGCCCGCCGACCGCCTCTCCCCGGAGGAGATCCAGGCCCGTTGCGCCGAGACCCATCCGGGGATCGCGCACTACGAGGACGCGCGCGAGCGCGGCGTCGACTACGGGCCCGCCTTCCAGGCGGTGCAGGAGGTGTGGCGGCGCGACGGCGAGGCGATCGCCCGCCTGCGGTCGTCGGCGGACACGCCCGAGAGCGCTCCCGGCTACTCGATCCACCCCGCCCTCCTCGACGCATGCTTCCAGGTCCTGGCCGACGCCGCCCCCCGCTCGACCGCCACGGGCGTCTACCTCCCCGTCGGCCTGCGTGGCTTGAGGCTCGCCGCCAACCTCGCGTCCGCGGCCCCGCGCTGGGCCCACGCGCGCGTGGACGAGGGCTCGCCGGCCGGAGCCGACATGCTCCAGGGCGACGTCTCCCTGGCGGACGAGTCGGGGAAGGTCCTCCTGACGGCCACCGGCCTCCGCCTGAAGCGGCTCGAAGAGACGAGGGGCGCCGCGCGGGCGAGCCTCGACGACTGGCTGTACCAGGTGCGGTGGCCGCCGACGGAGCTCGCGCCGCCGGCCTCCGGGCGCGCGCACACGCCGGGGCGCTGGATCCTCTTCGCCGACCGGCGCGGCGTGGGTGAGAGCCTGCGCGCCCGGCTCGAAGGCCGCGGAGACTCGTGCCTCGTCGTCTCGCGCGGCGAGGAGTACGCCGCCGACGGTCCCGGACGCTACCGTCTGGACCCGGGCCGGCCGGAGCACTTCCGGCAGCTCCTGCGCGACGCGCTCGGCAACGGCGGCCCCGCCTGCCGGGGTGTCGTCCACCTGTGGAGCCTGGACACGCCGGCCGCCGACACGACCCTCGCCACGCTCGAGACCGCGCGGGAGCACGCCTGCCTCAGCGCGCTGCACACCGTGCAGGCGCTCGCCCTCATGGGCCGGCGCGACAAGCCGCGGCTGTGGCTTGTGACCGCGGGCGCCCAGGCGGTCGAGCCGGAAGCCGCCCCCGTCTCGGTCGGTCAGTCGCTCGTCTGGGGCCTCGCCCGCACGACCGCCCACGAGCACCCCGAGCTCGGCTGCACCGCCGTCGACCTCGGCCCGACGGGGACCGAGGAGGCCTCCGCCCTGTTCGCCGAGGTCTGCGCCGACGACCACGAGGACCAGGTCGCCCTGCGCGGGGCGCGGCGCTACGCGGCCCGGCTGGCCCGCTTCTCGCCCGAGGCCGCGGCGGCGGCGCCGCGCGCCCGCCC
>Ga0066388_100000789_pt1 | contig 16130 bp, 14 predicted proteins | sample PanSoiMetaGPlot6_FD_64539 | JGI IMG/M metagenome (GOLD analysis project Ga0066388, IMG submission 64539) | Tropical forest soil microbial communities from Panama analyzed to predict greenhouse gas emissions - Panama Soil - Plot 6 (Hybrid Assembly) | ecosystem: Environmental > Terrestrial >... | reverse complement strand
CGCACGTCCTTGACCTTGAGCGCGCCGATCATGTCGCGCATCGCCGCCATGCGGCTGCGACGCTCCTTGGGATCGTCGGTCGTGTGCGTCATGTCGCCGGTGAACACGATGAAGTCCGGCTGGCGCGACAGCCCGTTGATCGCAGCGACGACTTTCTTGAACGTGCCGGCGGCATCGGGATTGATGGCATCGTCCTTGAAGCCCCAATGGGTATCGGAGAGCTGCACAAAGAAGAAATCCTCCGGCGCCGCCGTGGTCGACCCGCCGTAGACCTGCGCCGACGCCTGCGGCGCGATGGCCGATCCGAACACGACGCCGAGGCCGCCGAGGCCCGCAAGCGCGATCAATTCTCGTCGATCGAAGTCGCTGGTCATGATGTCACCCTCCTTGAGGCTCGGATTGAGCCGCTTGAGGCTCGGATTGAGCCGCCAATGAGAGTGACCGTCGGGCCCGGAAATTCCCCGGATCGGCGAAAAATAATTGTTGGAATTCGGGAATAAGATTGCGGCCAGCGCGCTCTCTAGCAAGATGTCACTGCCGGCCCTGCTGGACGTAAACTGTGAGTAACGTGCGCGTAAACAAGCAAAGAGGTGTGTCATCAGCGACGACGAGCAGACGCGCTTTCGAGCTGTCGTGCTTCCGCATCTCGATGATGGCTATCGGCTTGCACGCTGGCTGACCGGCGAGCGGGCCGACGCCGAGGATGTGGTGCAGGAGGCGTGCGTGGATGCGTTCCGCGGCATTGCCGGCTTTGCCGGCGGCAATGCCCGCGCCTGGGTTCTGACCATCGTGCGCCATGCCGCCTACCGCTGGCTGCGCAAGAACCGGCCGGCCGCGCTGGTATCGGTCGCCGATCTCGACGCACTGGCTGACACGCAACAGGGCCAGACGCCGGAAGCCGCACTGATCGCCAAGGCAGATGCCGCGCGGCTCGAGCGGGCGATCGCCGCGCTTCCGGTGCCGTTCCGGGAAACGCTGGTGCTGCGCGACGTGAACGGTCTCGACTATCGCGATATCGCGAGCGTCACCGGCGTGCCTATCGGCACCGTGATGTCGCGCCTGGCGCGCGCCCGCGGCCGCCTGATCGCCGCTTTGGGAGTGGATGAGCCAAGTGGATAAGCCAAGTGGATAAGCTATGACCGACAACCTCCTGGTGCACGCTTATGTGGATGGCGAGCTCGATCCGGCACACGCGCTCGAGCTTGAAGGCGCGATTGCGGCGGACGTGGCGCTGGCGGCGGAACGCAACCGCGTGCAGGCCTTGCGTGATCTGATCCGTGGTCGGCTGGCGCATGAGCGAGCGCCGGCGAGGCTCGTGGGTCGGATCGAATCTGTGCTCGGCGCGCGGCGGGAGCGCTCGCGACCATCATGGGGCATGATGGCGGCAGCCGCCGTGCTCGCCGCCGTGGTGGCAAGCGGCTCGACCTGGTTGACGTTGCGCCCGCAACCACCCAACACGACCGCCGAGATGGTCGTCGCCAGTCACCTGCGCGCCCTGATGGCGCCGCAGCCGATCGATGTCAGCTCGTCCGATCGCCACACCGTCAAGCCATGGTTCAACGGGCGCGTCCCGCAGGCGCCGCGCGTTGTTGATCTCACCAACGAGGGTTTTCCTCTGGTCGGCGGACGCATCGACGTGATAGATCGCATGCCGGTGCCGACGCTGGTCTACCGCCATCGCCAGCACCTGATCAGCCTTGTCGCAATTCCGGCCGCGGCCAATATGCCGGAGCGGCAGACGATCGCTGGGTACAACGTCATCGAGTGGTCCGACAACGGCGTCCGCTACTGGGCCGTGTCTGATCTCAGCGCGGCCGATCTTGACAGTTTTGCCAAGGCATTTCGGGAGGCGAGCCCGGACCGTTGAAAGAATCGATGGACGAAAGCGGTTTCGCCATACTCCGGTCACGAATACCCACTAACCGCTCCGCCCGTTTCGAGACAATGCGTCGGTTCTGCCGCCCGGCTCCCCCTAGGCGCCGGTAGCGGCCGCGCCGCCTTTTTTCGCGAGCACGGTCATGTTTGCCCTATTCGAGCGGCTGCTGCCGCCTACTGCCATGCCTGAGCAGCCCGAGCCGCCCGCCGGCTTGGTCGGATTCTATTGGCATTTCGCACGCCAGGCCAAAGGCTTGTTCATCGGGCTGTTCGCCGCCGGCTTCGTGGTGGCGCTGCTCGATTCGCTGATCCCGGTGTTCATGGGCCGGATCGTCACCCTGATCACGGCGACCAAGCCGGAGGAGCTGTTCGCCAATTTCTGGCCGATCCTGCTGGCGATGGCGCTCGTCCTCCTGGTGCTGCGCCCGCTCGCGCTCACCAGCCAGAACATCATGGCCAACCAGGCGATCGCCGCCAATGTCGGCAACATGATTCGCTGGCAGAGCCACTGGCATGTGGTGCGGCAGAGCTGGGCGTTCTTCCAGAACGATTTCGCCGGCCGCATCGCCAATCGCGTGATGCAGACCGGGCCGTCGATCCGCGAGACCCTGACGGCACTGCTCACCGCGGTCTGGTACATCCTGGTCTACGGCACCAGCGCGCTGGTCCTGCTCGCCTCCGCCGACCGCTGGCTGGCGCTGCCGATCGTGCTCTGGTTCAGCGCGTATCTTGTCATGCTGCGGGTGTTCGTGCCGCGCATGCGCGACCGCTCCAAGGACATGTCGGAGGTGCGCTCGATGCTCACCGGCCGCGTCGTCGACAGCTACACCAACATTCTCACCGTCAAGCTGTTCGCGCGCGCGCAGGAGGAGGATGCCTATGTGCGCGAGGCGGTGGACGAGCACACCGGCATGTTCCATGCCTCGCTGCGCCTCAACACGCTGTTCGGGCTCACGCTCTCCTCGCTCAACGCCATGATGGTGACGGGCACGGCCGCGCTCGCGCTGTGGCTGTGGACGCGCGGGATGGTCGAGGTCGGCACAGTCGCCATGACGCTGCCGCTGTGCTGGCAGATCGTGAACATATCGGGCTGGGTGGCCTGGCAGGTGACCAACATCTTCGAGAACGTCGGCGTCGTGCAGGAAGGCATGATGACCATCGCCAAGCCGATCGCGCTCACCGATCGGCCGGACGCGCCCGAGCTCAAGGTCCCGCGCGGCGAGATCCGATTCGAGGACGTGCGCTTCGGCTACGGCCGCGAAACCGGCGTCCTCAACGGCTTCTCGCTGACCGTGCAGCCGGGCGAGAAGATCGGCCTCGTCGGCCGCTCGGGCGCCGGCAAGTCGACCGCAGTCAATCTGCTGTTGCGCTTCTTCGACGTCGAGGAAGGCCGCATCCTGATCGACGGCCAGGACATCACCAAGATCACGCAAGAAAGCCTGCGTGCGCAGATCTCGGTGGTGACGCAAGACACGTCATTGCTGCACCGCTCGATCGGCGACAACATCCGCTACGGGCGGCCTTCCGCCAGCGACGCCGAGGTTGAGGTCGCGGCGAAGCTTGCGCATGCCGACGAGTTCATCGGCGTGCTCGAGGACTGGAAGAACCGGCGCGGCTACGCCGCCCAGGTCGGCGAGCGCGGCGTCAAGCTCTCGGGCGGCCAGCGCCAGCGCGTCGCGATCGCGCGCGTGATCCTGAAAGACGCGCCGATCCTGGTGCTGGATGAGGCCACCTCCGCGCTCGACAGCGAGGTCGAGGCCGCGATCCAACAGAGCCTCGGCACCTTGATGGCGGGCAAAACCGTGATCGCGATCGCGCACCGGCTCTCGACCATCGCGCGCATGGATCGGCTGGTGGTGCTCGATCATGGCCGCATCGTTGAGCAGGGCTCGCACGAGGCGCTGCTCAAGCTCGACGGCCACTACGCGGCCCTCTGGCGACGTCAGTCCGGCGGCTTCATCGACGCCGGCGCCACGCCGCAGGCGGCGGAGTAAAGCGCCGCTTCGCGAAGACGCGTAGCCCGCATGAAGCGCAGCGTAATGCGGGATCTCCGCTCCCGGATTTCGCTGACGCTCCATCCGGGCTACAAACGCGTCACTTCGGCGGCTCCATCGCGGCCTTGCGCAAGAGCGGCGCATTGGCCGGGTCGGCCATGAACTTGATGAACGCAGCCGCCACCTCGGGCTGCTTCGATGCCGCCAGCACGCCGGCGCCGACCTGCCCATATTCCATCAGCTCGGCCGGCAACGGACCGAGATACTCAGTCCCCGGATGGGGCTGGATCACATTGGTCTGCTGGATGCCAATCTCGATGTCCCCAGCCGCGACCGCCTCCGCGACGAGCCGGCCCTGCACGATCGTAATCTTGCTCTTGATCTGGTCGTAAATGCCGAGCTTCTGGAACAGGCGCGTGTTGAACGGACCGGTGCCGGCATTGGTGTGGCCGATCGACTTGGCGTTCAGCATCGCCTGCTTGAAGGCTTCGGGCGTGCTGATGTCGGGCTTGGATGCACCAGCCTTGATCGCCACGCCATTGCCGACGCGCGCGTATTCGACCACGCTGCCGTTGACGACCTTGCCGGTCTTCACGAACTCGTCGAACTGCTGAAGTCCGAGCGAGGTCACGTCACCAGTCGTGCCTTCATTGATCTTCTGGTTCAGATTGGGGCCGCCCTGGAAGCTGACATTGACCTTGTTCCCGGTCGCTTTCTCGAACGCAGCGGCCATTTCCTTGACGCCGGACTCCGTAGCCTGGTTGAGATAGACCACGATCTCGGCCGCGTGCGCCGCGACCGATGTGCCGAACAGCGCAAGCGCACTCGCGGCGGCCATCATCCATTTTTTCATAAGCTCCTCCCGATGTTGTTCGTGTCAGTTCGTCAGTTTCAGCGCGCCGGCGGCTCCAGCCCGCTCTTGCGGACCAAGGCCTCGTTCTCTGGCGCACCCATGAAGCTCACCATCGCGGTCGCCGCCTCCCGCTCCTTCGAGACCGCGAGCACGCCGGCGGCGAAATAATTGTACTGCTGCAGCTCCTGCGGCAGTGGGCCTGCAAGCTCGGCGCCCTTGACCGGCAGGATCACGTTGATCTGCTGCAGCGCGATCTCGACCTCACCGCGCGCCACCGCTTCCGCGGCCGGGAAGCCGTCGAGGAACTTGGTGCGCGCCTTGAGCTCTTCGGTGAGCCCAAGGTTCTTAATGATGTTGGCGGCCATCAGCCCCGATCCGACCGTCGAATAGCCGATCGACTTGGCATTGCGCAGCATACGGACGAAGGCTTCGGTGTTGCTGAGGTCGGGCTTGGGCGCGCCCGCCTTGATGGCGACGCCGATGCCGGCGCGCGCAAAATCGACGCGGCGGCCCACCACCTTGCCCTTGCCGATGAGGTCGTCGATCACCGGCGGATTGCCCGTCACGACATCGGCCGGTGCGTTCGAGTTGACCTTCTCCATCACGTTGCGCTCCTGGCTCGCGACCACCTTGTGGCCGCTCGCGCGCTCGAAGCCGGCCGCCAGATCGCGAATGCCGGAGATGTTGCCCTGCGAGCCGAGGACCAGGATCTCGGCGGCCTGTGCACCCTGTGCCATCAGCGCGAAGCCAAGGGCGCTCGCCGCAATGGCGCTCAGCAAATTCAGCATGACGTCCTCCCGATTGTTTCTCTCAAGCTTAGCGCGAGAACGGCTCCACATGGGTCTTGCGCAGCAGGGGCATAGCCGCAGGCGAAATCATGAAGGCGATCATGGCACGCGCGGCCTCGGGCTCCTTGGAGCCCGTCAGCAGCGCCACGTTGGATGGGCAAGGCTTGTTGATATCTCCCGGCACGGGGCCGACATAATCGGTCCCTGCCACGCCGACCATGATGTTGGTCTGCTGGATGCCGATCTCGAACTCGCCGCGCGCCAGATAGTCGGTGACTGGGCCATTTGTGGTGCGCACCGTCTTGGCTTTCAACTGCTCGGTCAGCCCGAGCTTCTCGATGCCCTCCGCCACATGCGTGCCACTGCAGCCAAAGGAGTAGCCGATCGACTTCGCCGCGATCAGCGCCGCCTTGTAGGCCTCGACCGTGCTGATGTCGGGCTTCGGCGCGCCGGCGCGCACCGAGACGCCAAGGCCCGCCAGCACGAACGGCGTCACCGTGGCAGGCACGACCTTGCCCTTCTTGATCAGCGCCTCGAATTGCTCCGGATTGGCAGTGAGCAGATCGCCGGGAGCATCGGAGTTGAGCCTGCGCTCGAGCGCTGCGCCCGCTTCCTGGATCACCGAGACCTTGTGCCCGCTCGCCTGCGAGAACGCCGCCGCCAGCTCACGCACGCCCGGCGTCGCGCCCTGATTGGTCAGGATGACAAGGTCGGCCGCGGCAGCGTCCCCCACCCCCAGCGCACCCACGATGCAGGCAGCCGCGATGCTCGCGCGCGATCTCATGGCATCCTCCCGTTTGTTCACTGCCGTGACCTGAAGCGAAGCCGCTCAGCTTCGCTTGGCCGGCTCCATATGGCCCTTCTGCAAGAGCGAGATTGCCTCCGGCGAGGTCATGAATTTTATCAGCTCGCGCGCGAGGTCCTGCTGTTTGGAGGCTGCCGTCAGGCCGACATTGAATGGGCACGGCTTGTTGGCGAAGCCCGGCAGCGGGCCGATATAGTCGGTGCCCGGAATGCCAACCAGCACGTTGGTCTGCTGGATGCCAAGCTCGAAGTCGCCCTTCGCCAGATACTCGGCCACGGGGCCGCCGCCGGTGAGCTTGATCTTGGGCTTCATCTGCTCGCCGATGCCGAGCTTCTCTATGCCCTCCGCCGCATGCGTGCCGCTGCAGCCGCGCGAATAGCCGACCGACTTCGCCGCGAGCAGCACAGCCTTGTACGCGTCGATCGTGCTGATGTCGGGCCGCGGGGCACCGGCCTTGACAGAGGCGCCGAGGCCCGCGAGGCCAAACGCCGCATTGGTGCCGTCAACAATCTTGCCCTTCTTCATCAGGTCTTCGACCTGCTCGGGACCGCTTGCGAACACATCGGCAGGCGCATTCGATTGCAGCTTCTGCTCCAGCGAAGGCCCGGTCTCGAACGTCACCGTGACTTTATTCTTGGTCGCCTTCTCGAACCCGGCGGCAACCTCAAAGACCCCGGTTGACGGGCCCATGGTGGTCATGATCCAGAGCTCGGCGGCCTGGCCGGTTCCGACCGCTCCCGCCAGGGCCAGAAGACCCGCGGCCAAAGCGCTCCCGTAAACCCTCATGGCTTCCTCCCTATCGTATGCGGCCTTGCCGCAGATCGTTGTCACGCAGACTATTCGGTCTTGCAGCCGCGAGCCAGTGGCCTTCCGCCGCGCCTGCGCTCAAGCGGCAAGCGCCTGTGCGAGGGGGATAGCATCCCGTGTTAGCCTCGCAGCCGCCCCTGATAACCCGCATACAATACCTTAACCCAGATATCTCATGGGCCGAATATCTCACGCCACCGCAGCGTCAAATCCGGCGCAACAGCGGCACGCAATGTTTCAAACTTGCTTTTGCCGAGATTGGTTGTAACGAAAGCGCATTGCCTCAGCGAAAGTAACGATACATGACAAAACGGCCGCTCTACGTCGGCATCGATTTGGGTACGACCAATTCCACCGTTGCGGTGTTTGACGGCGAAGAGGTGACGCTCATCCGCAACAGCATGGGCGGCGTTCTGACGCCGAGCGTGGTCCGCATCGATGCGCGTGGCAACGTCACCGTCGGGGCGCGTGCTCGACGTTTCCTGGATGCAGATCCGGCAAACACCCGCAGCGAGTTCAAACGCCTGATGGGCACCACGCATCAGCTGGAGTTTCCAGCGAGCGGAACCTTCCGGCAGCCGGAGGAGCTCTCGGCCGAAGTGCTGAAATCGTTGCGACAGGACGTGGCTGATCAGCTCGGCATCGCGCCGGAGCGTGCTGTGGTTTCGGTTCCGGCACTGTTTGAGCTGCATCAGACGGCGGCAGCCTCCAACGCCGCGCTTCGCGCCGGCTTCGAGCGCGTTGAGCTTATTCAGGAGCCGGTCGCCTCGGCCATTGCCGCCGGCTGGACCCAAGGCGGCAGCAACGGGCCGTGGCTGGTCTACGACCTGGGTGGCGGCACTTTCGACGTATCTCTGCTCGAGACGCGCGAGGGTCTGCTGCGCGTCGTCGGGCACGACGGCGACAACTTCCTCGGCGGGCGCGACTTCGATCGTGCGCTCATGGACCTGGCGCTGGCAAAGCTTGCGGCCAACGGCATCGTTATCGATCGCGCCAATCCTCGGCATGCCCAGGCGCTGCGCCAGCTGCGGCTCGCCGCCGAGGAAGCCAAGATCGAGCTGACGCGCGCCGCCGAGGCGCCCATCTTTATCGCCAACCTCGATGTCGACGGACAAAGCGTGGACGTCGACTTGATCATCACACGATCCGAATACGAGACTGCGATCGGTCCGCTGGTCGACCGCTCGCTCGGCATCTGCATGCGCCTGTTGGCGACACATGGGCTCGGCGAGGGCGCACTTGAACGTGTGGTCCTGGTTGGCGGTCCCACGGTCACGCCGCTGTTGCGAGAACGCGTCCGCGCCGTGCTCGGCGCGGACTTCGGCGAAGGCCTCGATCCGATGACGCTCGTCGCCCAGGGCGCCGCGCTGTTTGCCGGCACCGTCGCGCTCGACGGCCGCCCCGCTGCTCAGGCGCCCGCCTCGACGGGACCAAGGGTCTGGCTGCAATTCCCGGCCATGACCTCGGACCTTTCGCCGTACGTGGTTGGCAAGGTGCTCGAGCAGTCGGACACGATCAAGCAGATCAAGATCACGCGTTCTGACGGCGAGTGGCAAAGCGAACCGACGCCGTGCGAAGCGGACGGCACGTTCACCGTCATGGTGCGGCTGCTGCCGCGCCAGAACACGACCTTTGAGATGCAAGGCCTTGATGGCAGCGGCCGCACCGTGTCGTTGCAGCCTGCGAGCTTCTCGATCACCCATGGCATCACGCTCGGCGACCCGCCGCTGTCACGCTCCGTCGGCGTGGCGCTCGCGAATGATCGCGTGCACGTCTATTTCAACCGCGGCTCCCCATTGCCGATCCGCCGAGTGTTTGTGCTGCACACGGTCGAGACCGTCCACCCCGGGACCGAGGGGCACGTGCTCAAGGTTCCGATCGTGCAAGGCGAGTTCGTCTGGGCGCATCTGTGTCGCCTGGTCGGCACTCTCGAGATCCCGAGCACCGAGCTGACCGCGCCATTGCCGGTGGGCTCGGAGGTCGAGCTGATGCTCGAGCTTGATCGCGGCGGCCAGCTTCGCGCCCAGGCGCGCATCCCCGCCATTGATCGGATCTTCGATCGGGTTGCGCTGTTGATGACGCCGCAGATCTCGCTCGAGGCGCTCGCCGACGCGCTCAAGAAGCTGCGAACGCGCGCGGCCGACCTGTCGCGTGCCGCGTTTCAGGACCGATCCGGCAAGACCGCTGCGCGGCTCTCGGCGGCAATTTCCAGCCTGGACGAGGCCGAGCAAAACATCAAGGCTGCCCACGGCGGCGATCTCGACGCGTGTGAGCAGGCGCGCCGTGCGCTCTCGGACTTCGATGCCCTGCTCGCCGAGATCGAGGCCGAGCAGGCCTGGCCCGAGCTTGGACGGAAAATCGAGCAAACCTTCGCAATGGCGCTCAGCTGGGTTGCGGGCTATGGCAACGATGTCGAGAGATCAGCGCTGACTGATACGTACCAGGCCTGCAAGCGCGCGTTCGTGGCCAGGGACGCGGACGAGGCCGGAAGGCAACTGGCGGTCATCGAACAGCTCGGACTGGCGGCGTATTTTCGCCACCCGGATGCATGGAAATGGGAATTCGATCGCTGGGCCGCCCGCGTCGGAGAGAGCACCGACCTTCGACGCGCCACGGAGCTCGTTGCCAAGGGGCGGGAGGCAATCCGGCAGCGTGACTTTGCGACAGTCGAGCGGATCGTCAACGAGCTATGGCGTCTCGCACCGGTGGATCATAACGAGCAGAAACTCGGCCACGGGTCCGGGCTGAGAATGCGATGACGATGCATGATCCTCTTGCCGATTGGCGAAGCAATCCGTTCTTCGTGCTGGAGATCGCGACCGACGCAACGCCGACCGAGGTCGAACGGGCCGGCCAGCGACTGCTTGGGCTGCTGGCGATCGGCAGCGCAAGCGCGGGAATTTATCAGACACCGCTCGGGCCGGCGACGCGTGACGCCGACCGGGTGAGGCAGGCGCTGGCCACATTGCGCGATCCCGAGCAACGCGTCCTCCATGAGCTCTGGGCCAATGTCGTGCCTGCGGATGGGCAAGCATCGAGCCACGCCGACACGGCTCCATGGAAGGAAGCCGAGCATGCGCTCGGCTGGTCCGGACTATGGGCGCGGTAGCAGGCATCATTATCGCCATCTTCATCGGCCGGCTGCTGTACGGCTCGATCAAGGTACCCACGGTCGTCTTGGTATGCGCCGTCAAGCTTGCCTTGCTCACGTTCACGGCCGCAGTCGTGCAGGCGACCGAAGTCCCCGCCGCCGAGGTCATGCGCGTGATCGCATTGGTGCTGATCTGGGCGCCGACGATCGTCCTGAGATGGATCATCGTGCCGTTGCGAATGCCACGTCTTGCCTATTGGACGGTCAGGATTTGCTGGCCGCTCGGCCTGGTCAAGGAGATCCGAGCAGGCGGTGTCATATACGGCGCATTGGCGATTGCGCAAAACGATGCACCGGGTGCGGCGATCAGGTGGCTTGAGCAAAAGCTCCATCACGCGCAGCCGTCGCGAGGTGCGGGCGTCGTCGCGACGGGACTGTTGGCAGCCCTGCGGAAAGAGGACAACTTGGCGCGCTGTCTGTTCGCCATGGCCGAAAGGATGGACCGGCGGCTCATCTCACCATCGGTGCGCGCCATCGCGCGTGACTGGCTGGTCGTGGATGCAGCACGGGTCGGCAACTGGCAGAAGGTGATCCGCCTGGGCCGGCGCGGCTCGGACAGTATGCGCTGGTCGTGCAGCATGGCCCACATCGGCGAGCGGCTCACCGGAGATCCTGAGGCTTGGCGTAACTGGCAACTCTGGCCGTGCTTTCTATGGGCGCCGCGGCGACGCGCGACCTATCCGCTGTTTCGACGGGCGCTTACCGTGCCGGTCCGGAGATCGGTGCTACCGGAGGCGGCGCCAACCGTCGCGGAACTGCCGCTCGCGCTCGGCCACCTTGCGCGTGCGCTCGATGGCCCATGTGACGGCAAGGCCCTCGCCCGATCAATCGATGCCGTCGATCGCCAACTTGAATCCATGCGCGGCAGGATCGAAGAGCGCCTCAAAGCGCTTGGCAGCCGCAACGATGCCGGCGCCGTTCTGACCGCTTTTCGCCAGCGCCTGATCGATCTCGTGACTCCGCTGATCGAGGATAACCCCTACCTCGCCCGCGAAGCGCAACGAGGCTCGATCATGGAGCAGGCCGTTTGGCAGGTTCGGCGTCGACTGTTTGGCGATGTCGAAGCCCGCTGCAAGGACTATCGAGAGCGAACGGACGAAAGGAGCGCGCTCGACCCGGTCGCTGAATGGGAGGCGTGGGCGCAGCTGCATGGCTCGGCCGATCAGCTGCTGGAGCTCGATCCAAACGTGGAGAGCGCGCTGTTTCAGACGGTCTTTGCACCGGTCTGCAATTTCGCGGCGTTTCAGCATAATGGACGCAAGCGGATCGCGCTTGCGCATGACATGTTCATTTGGCTCCTGCGATATTCCCGGAGCGACCCGCAGGCACGGCAGCTGCTTGCCAGGAACGTGCAGGCTGGAATTGCCGCAATTTGACGCAAACAGCTCAGGCGACCAGCTCCCGCATGATACGATGGAGTCTCGCCTGGCCCTCGAAGCCGATGCCGGGTCGCTCAGAGAGCCGCAGATAGCCGTCCTCGACGCTCGCGTCATCGGCAAAGCCGCCGAAATCGCCGAACACGCCGGGATAGGATTCGGCGCCGCCGAGCCCGAATCCGCCCGCGATCGCGAGCGACATCTGATTGCCGCCATGCGGGAACAGCGCGCTACGCGGCCAGCCATGCCGCTCCAGCATCGCAACGGTCGCGGCATATTGCACGATGCCGTAGGCCTGCGGCGGATCGACCTGGATCACGTCGCGGCGCTCGGGCTTGAGCCCACCGAAGCGCACGAGGTTCTCGACATCCTGTGTCGAGTAGAGGTTCTCGCCGGTCGCCAGCGGCGGGGCGTAGACGCTGGCGATCTCGGAGAGGAGCGCAAAGTCGAGCGGATCGCACGGCTCCTCGAACCAGCGCAGCTCGAAGGCGCTGAGCGCGCGCGCATAGGCAAGCGCCTCCTCGCGCGCGAATTTGGCGTTGGCATCGACTGCGAGCGCGGCGCGGTTGCCCAGCGCTTTCTTGACCATCTCGACGCGGCGTACGTCGTCGGCGAGCGGCAGGCCGCCGACCTTCATCTTCACCATGGTGTAGCCGGCGTCGAGATGGCGCATCATCTCGTCTTGCAGGTCGCGTGTGGTCTGGCCCGGCAGGTACCAGCCGCCGCCGACGTAGCAGAACACGCGCTCTGAAACCTTGCCGCCGTTGTAGCGCTCGGCGAGGAGCCGGTGCAGCGGCTTCTCGGCGATCTTGGCGACCGCGTCCCAGAGCGCCACCTCGATCGTGCCGATCGCGATCGAGCGCTCGCTGTGACCGCCGGATTTCTCCCGCTGCATCATCACGGCGAGCACCTTGGCGGGATCGAGGTTTTCACCGGTCGCATCGAGCAGCGTTTCAGGCTTCGCCGCCAGGATGCGCGGAATGAAGCGCGCGCGCATCTGCGCCCCACAGGCGTAGCGGCCAGTGGAATTGAACGCGAAGCCCGTGACCGGCTTGCCGTCGCGCTTGACGTCCGTGATCACGGCCACCACCGAGGTGGTCATCTCGGTGAAGTCGAAGCTCGAGTTCTTCAGCTCCGACTTCAGCGGAATCGCGGTTTCGCGAATGTCGACGATACGCATGAATGAAAATCAGTCCATTTTCAGTCTTGTAGCCCGGATGGAGCGAAGCGAAATCCGGGATCGGCTTGCTGAGCCTCGAGGCTATCCCCGCATTACGCTACGCTCCATGCGGGCTACGATCGCCTGCACTCATTAACGTTTTGTCATGATACACGATTTGCCGCGGTGCGGCCCCACTCCCGTCACGTTGCGAGATAACATGCCCGCGGGGTGGTGACGCGGGAGGAATCAGCATGCAACGCTGGTTGCCGCGCGACCTCTGGTCGGATGCGCGCCATTATCAGATCGCTGCTCTCTCGACATTGCTGATCTATAATTTCGGCTGGCTCGATTTCGGCGCGCGACCGCTCAATAGTGCGCTGGCGATCGCAAGCTCGCTTCTGACCCAGGCGCTGTGCTCGCGCTACTACGGCCTCCCCAGCATCGACCTGCGCTCGCCCCTGATCACCGGGCTCTCGCTGAGTCTGCTCTTGCGTGCCGATGAAGCCTGGCTGCATGCTGCTGCTGGCGTCATCGCCATCGGCTCCAAGTTTGTGCTTCGCATCGACGGCAAGCACATCTGGAATCCGGCCGGTCTCGCCATCGTGGTGCTGCTGTTGACCTCGAACGACGTCTGGATTTCGCCCGGACAATGGGGCTCGGCGGTCTGGTTCGCAACGCTGCTCGGCTTCTTCGCCATCCTGGTGCTGCATGCGGCGCGCCGCTCCGACATGGCGCTGTTCTTCCTCGGTAGCCATGCGGCGCTTCTGCTCGCGCGCGCCTGGTGGCTCGGCGATCCGATCGCCATCCCGATCCACCAGCTGCAAAGCGGCTCGCTCCTGATCTTCGCGTTCTTCATGATCTCCGATCCGCGCACCTCGCCCGATGCGCGGCTCGGCCGCTTCGTGTTCGCGGCTTCGGTCGCACTTTCCGCCCATTATCTCGCGTTCTTCATGCAGATGCGGCCGGCGCTTTACGTTGCGCTGATCGCGCTCTCCCCGCTCACCCTGCTCATCGACCGAATCCTGCCGGCAGAGCGATTTGCCTGGACCAGGCCGGCCAGCCAAGGAGCCTCCCGATGACCAAGACCTTTTCGTCGCGCCTGAGGACCACCGTCGCCGCCGTCGCGGTGCTGGCCGCGATCGCGGGCCCGGCGGCCGCCTTCTGCGGGTTCTACGTCGCCAAGGCGGATTCCAAGCTGTTCAACAAGTCCTCGAAGGTCGTGCTCGCCCGCGATGGCGACACCACGGCCATCACCATGGCGAGCGACTACCAAGGCGAGCCGAAGGAGTTCGCGGTCGTCATTCCGGTGCCGACCTTCATTGAAAGGAAGCAGATCGGCGTGGTCGAGATGAAGACCATCGATCACCTCGACGCCTTCACGGCGCCACGGCTGGTTGAATATCACGACCCTGATCCATGCGCGCCGCAGGTGGCCTACAGGGGTGCCCGCGCCATGCCAGCCACTGCAATCAACGTGGCAGCAGCGGGTCAGGTTGCCGAGCGCTACAAAGGCGTGACCGTCGAGGCCAACTACGACGTCGGCGAATACGACGTGTCGATCCTCTCCGCGCAGGAGAGCGATGGCCTGGTCAACTATCTCAACGACAACGGCTACAAGATTCCGGCCGGCGCCGACGCGGTGCTCGGCAGCTACATCAAGCAGAAGATGCGCTTCTTCATCGCCAAGGTGAACCTCGACCGCATGCAGAGGCTTGGCAACGGCTATCTGCGGCCGTTGCAGGTGCGCTACGAGACGCCGAAGTTCATGCTGCCGATAAGGCTTGGCACCGTCAACGCCAACGGGCCGCAGGACCTGATCATCTACGCCCTCAGCCGGAATGGCCGGGTCGAGACCGCGAACTATCGCACCGTCATGCTGCCGTCGAATGTCAACGTGCCGTTGTTCGTGAAGGACGACTTCCCGACCTTCTACAAGTCGATGTTCGAGCGGGCGGTCGCGCGCGAGAACATGCGCGCGGTGTTCGTCGAATATGCCTGGGACATGGCCTGGTGCGACCCGTGCGCAGCCAACCCGATGAGCAACAAGGAGCTGGTCGAGCTCGGCGCGCGCTGGATCGGGGGCGGCGACGACAGGCCGTTCCGCTCGATGCAGGGCGCCAGCGCCTATGTGACGCGCCTGCACGTGCGCTACGACGCGAAGACGTTTCCGGAAGACCTCGTGCTGATGGAGACGCGCGACCGCTCGAACTTCCAGGGCCGCTATGTGCTCAACCATCCCTGGAAAGGCACAACGACCTGCGAGGCGAGCGCCAAATATCGCGCCAGCCTGCCGCAGCGGTTTAGAGACGAGGCGCAGAATCTGGTCAACCTCACCGGCTGGCCGCTGACCGATGTGCTCGCCGAGATGGAAGCGACCGGGCAGTCGACGCGGACGCGGTGAGGCCTCGGCACTTGCAGGGTGGGCAAAGGCGATGGCACAGCGCTTCCGCACGACAAGCCTATCGTTCGCCGTGCCCACCATCTTGATCTACGACGTGTGGCTCGTCACATGGTGGGCATGGCGTACGATAGGCTCCCAACGCGGAGAGCCACTGCCATCGCCCTTGCCCACCCTACAAGTCTATCTTCGTGGCCCAAGATCAAGATGCAGAAATAGATTGAACGACGTCACCTCATAGCCGCCGAACGGTTCGCCGTCGACGAAGCCGTTCTTGCGGTAGAGCGCGAGCGCGGGCTCGAAGGCTGGGCCAAATCCGGTCTCGAGGCTCAGGCGCCGATAACCGCGCTCTTTGGCAACGCCGAGGATGTAATCGAGCAATGCGGCAGCCACGCCTTGACGTAAATGCGCCGGATCTGTGCGCATTGATTTTATTTCACCAGTAACCGCATCAATCTCCTTGAGCGCCGCCATGCCAAGCAGCTTCTCGTCACGCCACGCCGTGTAGACGTTGATATCGGGAGCCTTCAGACGCGACAGGTCGAACGCATTGACACTTTCTGGCGGCGAGTTCGCGTACATGCCCGCAAGATGCAAGCGCAACAGCGCCAGCAGCTGCGGATTCTCGAAATCGCCTGGTACGATGATCATGCGGGCTATCCTGGCAACGACCAGGATAACAGTTTCGGCTAAGTCAATCCGGCTTCAGACCAGCAAGCCAGCGACCGGCTTCACTGCGTTGCTCTCGGGGAACACCTTGCTCCCGAGCGCAGCCTCGTCGACGCGCAGATGATCCTTGAGCAGGCCCTTGAGCACCGCGCGCAGATCGGTGGTCGGCTTGAGGTCACGCTTCTCGTGCAGATTCGCCTCCTTGAGGCCCGGCCAATCGGCCAGCACGCGACCGCCCTTGAGCGCGCCGCC
>Ga0066388_100000788_pt1 | contig 16133 bp, 16 predicted proteins | sample PanSoiMetaGPlot6_FD_64539 | JGI IMG/M metagenome (GOLD analysis project Ga0066388, IMG submission 64539) | Tropical forest soil microbial communities from Panama analyzed to predict greenhouse gas emissions - Panama Soil - Plot 6 (Hybrid Assembly) | ecosystem: Environmental > Terrestrial >... | reverse complement strand
GGAAGCCTGCTGATTGCCTTGCTCGCATTGGTTCCCAGATTTTTTTTCTATAGCTTCGATGCCTTTACCGGTCATGGGCTGGGCTGGCTTGCCACTCCTCCCCGGGATGGCCTTCCCGAGTATTTATGGTCAATCACGGTCGGACACTGTGCCCACTTGTTCTGGGACTCGCTGGCATCGGGCACCGGTTCTGGTGGCAGTTTGATGGCGTTGGCCCTGACTTGCCTGGTTGGCATTTCGCTGGTTTACGTAAATAGAAGCGGTTCGCGAGATCAGAAGCTGTTTGTCAACACGCTGATCGCAACCAGCATTGCCGTGTTGATGCTCAGGGATCTCTTGTTGCTGGGGCGCAGCGCAACGATCACCCGTTACATATTTCCAACGCTGATCGGGTGCCAGTTAGCGCTTGGCTATCTGTTGGCCGGTAAGACGGACAAAGGCAAAAATGATGTGTCAGATCGACAACGGGCTCTTTGGGTCGCTGTTCTGGTGTCCATTGTCATTATCGGTTGGCACGGGTCGTTCAAAGTGTCCAGCGCTCCTGCTCACTGGGCTAATTGGCCTCAGGTAACCGCCAGTGTGCCGGAGATAGCCGCAGAAATCAACGGCGTCGCCAAACCTGTGGTTCTCGTTCCGTTTCAGAGCAGCTCACGGATGCCTCTTGTGCTGGTCGAGCGGCTGGCGGCCGGTGCCGACATCATCCCTTGCAGCTCGACGATGCCAGGCTGGCGGGATAGCATGCTGGCCGAACTGCACGCCGGCCGAGCCGTGTTTGTCTGGGATCCGAGACTGGAGCTGATCTCCGAACTGCGGAATGGCTGCGACCTTGCCCCGGTCAGCATCGAATCTAGTGGCAAGGCCTGGAGAATCCTCCGCCGCACTGGTGTCAGTGGTGATGCGTCTCCAGAAAGCTGATGATCATTTCAGCATTTTTTGCTCTGTCTTGGCACAGATACAGCTGGTAGGAGCGTGACGATGAAACCACGGCCAACGAAGCAAGCAGGCGCGAAGCAGCTATGAAGGCTTTTTTCACACAGCTCTTGAGTCCAGACTGAAGGAAAAATTCGATCACTTGAGGCAAGCCCAATCCAAAAACGCAGTCCCGCATCAGATAGCGCAGGGCTGCTGCCTTACCGATCGCCACCATTCGTGGAGAGGGCGCGGTGGTCCAACGACCGCAGAACAGGTACTTGTTGCGAACAGCGGTTGCGGCGACCTTGTCCCCGAAGAACTCGAGATCTACAAGAACCTTGTACCCCCCGAATTTTCGACCCACGACTCGCTTGAATCGATCGGGAATAGAATCGGCGTTCTCACCGTTTGTAACTCCCAATCGAAAAGGAAACGGAAAAACCTCACCGCGCGCATTGATGAAGGGCGTGTCCTCGGACAACAGCTTTACTTCGGGAGTCGCCAGCAGAGACAAGGCCAAGGTCGTCTTGCCACCGCCCTGAGGTATCAAGAACAAGCAGCCAAAGTCTCGATAGGCTATGCCCAGAGAGTGAACGCGATGAAGTCCTTCGTAGTCCAGTTTTTCGCCAATCCGAGACAGCACCGTCAGGTACAGCTTTTCATATGCGACCTGCGGATCGTCGCAATAGATCTGACCTGATTCATGCTCATAGTCGTAGACTGCCAGCGCCTTCCCCTGATAATCGACATATCGAACAGGCCCGCGCTCAAAGCATACAAAGTTAGGTGTGTGCATCACCTCGTCCAGAGGCGGAATTGCAGATTGAGGAGGCGCCTGCAAATGCACGGTGAGCCTGATATGGGCCGAGCCTGCCGGTGCCGGGACGAGAAACCTGCGAAAGTCGAAGTCGAACCACGTGAGTATTTGATGATCAGCGCACTCTATCCGAGCAGTGATTCCCTGTACGGAGATGCATCTGTATTCGATCCTAGTCCCCTGGCTGATCAAGTCGCTCGCGCACTGGCGGCCAGTGCGACCTCCCGTGTGCGATCAGGGGCCAGCCGTAAAATGGTCAAGCTGACCGGCGAAATATTGCGCTGCGAGCGGCGGCGCAGGTAGTTGTACAATCCGCGTGCCATGCCAACTGCATATGAAATATGGAGAATTGGAAACAGCGGAAATGCGCCTAGGCCCATGGGCAGCGAGCGTGTCCTTGCAGCCACTGATATCGAGCTAACTGCGGCCAGTGCCAAGTACGTCCAGAAAGGAAAAAGGAGCAACGTTGACTGCGTGAAAAGCAAGGTGAATATGTAGAGCAGAAACAGCAGTGGTGCAAAGAACAACAGATCATGGGGTCTTGTTCCTTCCAGGATATGGAGTCCTCGACCCCTTCCATACCGGAAGCCTTGCTTCATGAAGGCTGCCACTGAATTTCTCCTTCTTCGAAAGGCCAGCAAATTCGGGTGGTAATACATAAGTGCACCGCGGGCGTTCAAGCGTTTTAGGAACTCGGGGTCCTCGCCCGGATAAAGTCTTGTGTCGAGACCGGATACCTCTTCATAGCAGGTTTTTCGGATCATCAAATTGCACAGGACCAATTCCTCGCCCTCAACCGCGCGTGTGTCGCCGATGGGCAGACTTCTTGCTCGCGTAATGCAGCCTCCGAAGTACGATCCGAAAACCTCACCTATACACTTCTCCAACAAAGATGCTTCCGGATCTGTAATCGCCGGCCCGCCCACAACCGCAACCTTGGGATCGCAGAAAAACTGCAAACCTTCGCGAATGGCATCGGGATGGACGCAGGAGTCATCATCGAGAAAGTACAAGATGTCCGCCGACGCAGACTTCGCCGCCTCATTCCGTTGCCAGGATGGTGCCTGGCCTTCGACCACGATGATCTCCAGTGGTCCCTGCAGAAGCCGCGCACGTGCAAGGCAGGAAATTGCTTTCTGCGGATAATGTCCAGCTCGCATCGGAATGATCACAGATAGGAGAGGCTTCAAAGGCATAGCTCGGACACTGAACGTTCTCAACTCCGAAAAAGGAATCAGGGTGCTCGGAACAGCAGTATGGAATCTCCTGCTTTGCCCACGGGTTTCAGGGCGCAGAACCAGGTAATTTGGCTGGGCTCGTACAGGCGAGGCTGCTCGCGCCAACGTCCCTCCAGCATGACGAGTTGGTGCTCGCCTTTCCAATCGGCCATGATCCGCTGCCATTCCTGCAGAGGAATGGCAATAATTTGGCCTGCCGACGGCCGATCGGGCAGCTTAAGTGGCCGGACCAAATTCCCCAGGTAATAGTACGGGTTACCAGCTCCCGAGTAAATTAATCTGGCATCAGTTATCTTCTGCCGCTCCAGTAAGGTTTTAAGGCGAAGGAAGTCGGTGTCCCAGTCATAGTTAGAGCCTGAGGCAATCCAGCCTCCGTTATTCTTGCCACCGGCAAACTCATTAAAATAAGCTAGATAACCGGGCCAGCTGGCCAGAGAAGAAATCGTGCCCCAACAGAGCAAGGCGGCGACGACAGCAAGCAGCCATTTGCGGCCGAGACCTCGGCTGCTGCTCAGTCTGCGGCACAGGATCACAGCGGATAGCATGTACAAAAATGGAATGACTGGTAACAGGTGCCGAATACCGAGGTTTAGATGGCCGGCGATTGCTGTTGCGAAGTAGACTATGCTGAACACAACAGCGCTGACCAACAGAAAGTGCTCCCTGCAGATGCCTTTCAACGTGGTCCGCCCAGCGGAAATCTTGCTAATCAGTGCTCCGGTACCAACAAGGCTAGCCAGACTGAGCAGCAGCAAGAAAGCTGCAGGCTCTTTGCTCACAAGCAGGATAGGAAAGTAGAGTGGATTTTCTCCGCCCTTGCGGAACTCGCCCAACAGATAAATTCGTTTCGGGTGGCCAATCTGCCAGTGCAGTCCCTGCGCACACAGACCGGTAAAGTACCAGGACAGTCCCCGCAAACAACGATGATCTTCAGTCAAACGGATGATCACCGGAGCTGCAACCCCGAAGTTTGTCGAGAAGACGACGTTGTTGTATTTGTGTTGGAATTCAGGCGGCAAGTTGGCCGTGTGCCATTGATAGGTGGCCCAAACCACGCACAATCCGATCAAGGCGATGACCGCAAGGTTAGCAGCCAGCTTCAAGAGTTGGCGGGCCGCTGTAGTGAGAGTGCGCCTCAGCTTTGAAGATTCAGATGCAAGAGTAACCCAAACAACTCCGAGGATCAGATAAACGGGATAGAGCATCACCAGTGAGAACTTTACGAGCTGGGCGACACCCGTGACGAGCCCGACCACGCATAGCGACGTCTTCGATGGCTTGCGCAAGAATTGGACAAACTCTGTCAAGCACACGAAAAAGGCGGCCGCGGCTGCAACATCGTTGGTGACAAATCGAGCATGCGCCAGAACAGTTGGCGAAGTGGATAACATCACAAGCGCTACTAATCCGGCTGCGTCGCCGTATTCTCCGCGAATACGCTTGTAATACCACAGCAGAAAAATTGCAGCCAGAACCATGAGCGGAACTCTTGCTGCCCTCAGTATTGCTTGCGCATCATTGCCAGCGCCATAGAAGAAATAGTCGATGGCCAAACGATTGTGCTGCTGGACGTTCGGTCCGTCCAGGGGCGACTTCAGATGCATGAACAACAGCGGTAGCGCTGCCAGGTCTTTTACCAGTGGCGGGTGCCAGCAATTGAGTTGGTAGTTTTGTGCGGTTACGCAGACGAAGCCGCTTGTGACGTGTTCGGGCTCGTCCCTGCACGGCGAGTCGTCCCATGAAGAGGTAAGCATGCAGATTGACGCGATCACTATTAGGAGCGCAGCACAGAACGGACCGGCGCGAAACTTTATTTGCTCACGCGGGCCAGCTAGTTTGGTCGTGCCCACATTTGTGAATTCGATGACCTGGCTCATAGGGCGTACGAAAGTTTGAAAGTGGCACTAACACTTATCATCGGAAGTCTTGCTCAGGCGGATCGATGACTGGCAGGCAAAGGCTGCTGCGTGGCTTGCGGGCTTGCGTTTAGATTCCTGTCCGCAGAAAAGTCCAGATGATTGGGCAAGCTCAATTGCGCGCTGTCGGCCGCTGTCCCGCAATTCGGGCAGGGGCTGGTTGTTTTGGCAGCTGCTTGCTGCGGTTGTTTTCGCACCCATCGGGCAGCTACAAGAACCACTGCTGCCGTAATCGCAAGGTCCAAGAGCATTCCTCCGAAATGCCCGAACTTAATTATGTTCATGCTCACGCTACCGGCGGTATCGGCCGTTTGAGATAGCACCAACTCTGCCGAGCGCCAATCGTGAAGCCCAAAAGCATGCGAAAAAATTGGATGGAAAACGTCATCGAGGAAGGCAATGAATGTGCGATTAACTGCCGCGCCAGCGAGAATGCCCAGGATCAGAGGCATGGCGTTGGTCTTGTCCAAGAATTGTTTCAGCCTGGAGATGAAAAACATGTCACTTGGGCGCTCCGAAGACCGACCCAGTATAAACCATGCTTGTCAATATTTTGAAATTGCCTTCGGCGGCAGCAGGCAAGAGGTTAGCTGCGCAGTGGCAAGACAACAGAGAAGCGGCTCCCCTCTCCCACCTTGCTGTCGACCTCTATCTTGCCGTGATGGGCCAGCACGATTGCCTTGACGATCGCCAGTCCCAAGCCTGAGCCGCCGGCCGCTCTCGATCTGGATCTTTCGACCCGATAGAAGCGATCGAATATGTGGGGAATCTGCTCGTGCGGAATGCCGATTCCGGTGTCTGCAACGACCAGGTGCGCATGATGCCCGTCATGACTGAGACTGACTGTCACCGTGCCGCCGCTGTCGGTGTATCTCAGCGCGTTGGACAGGAGATTGGAAACCAACTTCTTCATCCCTTCCGGATTGGCGTACATCGAACAGTCCTGGACTTCCGCCGACTTCAGGTCGATCCCCTTCTCTTTGAAAAGCTGGGCAAATTCGTGAACAGTCCCCGATACGATCTCGTGAAGCTGAATTTGTGTGGTGGCGGACAGGAGACGAGGGCTGGTAGTTCTGGCCAGCACCATCAGGTCATCGACCAGGTTAGACATGCGCTCGGTAGATCTAGTTATCACATTCATGCGCCCTGCCGGAACGCCTTGGTCTTCCAGTTCTTCGTCGATGGCCTCGGCGTTGGCCTGAATTATGCTGATCGGCGTGCTCAACTCGTGCCCGGCATCGGCGATGAATTGTTTGAGAACTCGCATGGACTCCTCAACTGGTTGCACCGCCCGCGAAGCAAAATAGTGCCCGGCAAGCCCGAGGCAAATCAAAATCAGCGGTGAAGTCATGGCCATCGCCAGCAAGAAGTGCCGCGTGGCGTCGTCGCGCGCCCGAGTCGGATGCTGCAGCTGCAGGTAGCCGACCAGCTGGCCCCGTCGTACGATTGGAACGGACAAGACTCTCAAAGAATATGTTTTGGCTCGCTTTTCTGTCCGGTTGTCCGCCAACCCGGGAGCCCCCTCAGGGCCGTATTGTTCCAGGAGGAGCCCGTTGCGGTCATATAGTTGCACTGTGACGAGAGAATTGGAGATGATCTTCGTGTCTTGGGCGAATTCGGAGAGCGCAGGCGTCTCCTCCTGCACAGTCACATGCGGTAAGACGACCGATGTGGTATGTTCCAACTCTTCGTCAAGCGAAGCCGTCATGCGCATGTGAAAGAGCCATATGGTGAGAATGGACAGCACAACGAAAACCAGTGCGGACAAAAGCACGAATAAGGTAGTCAGTCGCCATCTCAGACTGGCAAACATCAGCGAGCCTCGAGCTTGTAGCCGATTCCATGCACGGTGACTATGATCGACGGTTTGCCGGCAGCGTCGATTTTCTTTCTCAGCGTTTTTATATGGGTGCGAATCGTGTCAGGTAGTGCCAGTGTGTCCGATTCCCATACGCGGTCGATCAGCGATTCGGCGCTAAAGACCTGATTCGGATGACGCATCAGGAATTCGAGTAGGCTGAATTCCTTGGGCAGCAAGTGAATTTCCTCTCCGTTTCTTGTCACCTTTCTCGCTATTGGATCCAGGCTAAGGCCGCCGATCTCGAGGACCTTGGCGGCCATGCTGTGCGGCCGCCTGAGCAGCGCTCGTACTCGGGCGTGCAGCTCTGTCAGGTGGAAAGGCTTGGTGAGGTAGTCGTCGGCCCCGGCATCGAACCCAGCCTCTTTATCCTCGATGGAGCTGCGAGCGGTAAGCATAATAATCGGCGTGATACCACCTGTGGAGCGATACTGGGCGGCGATCTCCTTGCCGCTCAACCCCGGCAACATCCAATCCAGAATCACCAGATCGTACTTGTAAACCTTGAGGCACTGCAGTGCCTCTGGTCCGTTATCCACTATTTCCACAACATGATGCTGGCGCTCGAGAGACTCTTGAATCGGCTCCGCGAGATCCAGCTCGTCTTCGACTATGAGAATCTTTGCCATACCTGCTCATTTTACATAAATGATTGGGCAAACGCGGTCCAAGCCGTTTGGACCGCGTCCGGTAGACAGGTCGAGCGTCACCGCTCGGGCTGTCAAGGTTTCGTTCGAAACGGGGAAAGGGGAGCACCTTCTGGTTCAGGATCCCGACTGCATAGAGCTCGGCGTCATTCCCAGCGAACACAGTGGCCGTGGGACTCTCATAACTTCGGATCGAGAAGAGATTGCCGCGATCGCTCGCCTGTCTGGCAATGACCGCACGAGTGCGTATGCGTCAGATTGTGGATATCAAGTGACATGCACCTTCGGTCGTCGCAGGGATTTGGTTCTGCCTGCCGTAGCACTTCTCGGGTTATGGGAAGTCGCACCGTCTTACCCACATAGTCATTCAGAAACTGCTGGGCGATGGGGTCGAAAGTAAATTCTTTAATGGGCAACTCCGTCGAGCGCAGCGCGCGGGAGACGATGGAAGAGACAAGAATCGCAGCAATAAAAAACGAAGCGATGTGCAGCCCGTCAATAGCGAGGACGAGATTCAGTAAGCCGGCCAGAGCGGAGGCGCCTGCAAACCGGACAAACCGAGGGCAAGTTTCGGGAACAAGAGGGCCGACAGCAAGAACATGGTGCCCACTGAATGGTGAGCCTCCATCACCCGATCCTTCCAGGTCGTAATCAGATCAGGATTCGCCAGAATGTATTGCGCGCTCGTCCAGACAACGACCGCATTCTGTTCGTTCAGCCCTTGAAAGAACCAGGTTTTGAAACGCTGCTTGAATCCAGTCATTTGGTGCGCAGGATCGTAAGAAGAAGATTTTCGAATGCCTCTACCTGTACGCCTGTTGCTACTTTTACCTTGCGCCCGCCGAACAAGACCGTCGAAGTCTTGCCTTGTGTTCGCCCCTGGGTGGCTACATCAATGCGCTGTTCCTTGAACGTAAACAACGCCGGATCGATGGCGGCAGCCGCGGTAACCGTGTCCCAGAAATAGTATTCGAACCCTTTCACCAGCGACCATAGTTTCATGGCCAGCATGGAAGCCCGGCATGTATCCGATTGAGCATCGAGTTTCTCGAGAAATTCCTTGGTTACGGGAAGCTGATTGGTAACATCGAGCGGAATAATTTTGATCGGTACACCGGTGTCGAGTATCTTCTTGGCTGCCATCGGGTCGGCATACATGTTCCATTCAGCGCTGCCATCGCTGGTCTCCTGCTCTACATTGCCAGGTACGCTGAAGGCACCACCCATAATGATGAACTCTTCCACCTTTTGCTTGAGATCGGGTCGCTCTTCAAATGTGGTGGCGATATTGGTGAGTGGTCCGGTGGCCACCATCGTAACGGGAACTCGCGAATTGCTGAGGCAGTCAATCGTTACTTGCTCGAGCCGGCGCGTGCGCCCCTGTTGATACAGTTTCTTGAGCGCATTCTCGCTGAACAGCGGCAGCTCGTTCATTATGAAGCTTTCGCGCCGCCAGTTTTCAGGAAATTGGTTGGGTACGGGGTCTTCGCTGTAAGCGATCTCGGCTCCTTCCAGGTCCAGATAGGTGGCCATCTTGAGCACGGCTTCAAACGCTTGATCGGCATAACAGTCGCCGTTAGTGATCGCAATAGCCTGAAGATCGATCTCCGACGATAGCCAGAGCAGAATACTGCTCAGAAGGTCATCGACGTGTCCGTCGTTGCTGTGAATTACTGACTTGGGCATGGATAACCGCGGCGCTCGGCCGAACTGCTTGGCAAGCGGGGCCGGACAGATAGATAAGTGTACAAGAGATCAGGCACACTGCCATATGGCGTATTGCCGGGACGATGGTGTAGGCACCAGCGTAGCTCTAGTGAATTCATTATTCCGTCCGCAGCCAGATTCGAGCAGAATCGAAAGCAGCCGCTGGTTCGAAGGAGGCAAAACGAGCGGAGACTCAGAGGGAACGCTTCACCGTTGAGACGGCAAGGCCGACATACAAACGCCGAGCGCAGATATCCAATCAGGAAATGCGAAAAACACAAAAGGACGGCTGGTCGTGATCGCAACGGTGAAGAAGGCCCCCTGGACGGGGGGCATGCCCGTAGCTCGCTTCCGCTTGCCTGCATGTCATATGAGCTCGTGATGAGGACTTCGAGATGAGTAGCGTACAACCAGCAGAATCTACTTTCCGCCAGAGATGGGCATTGGCCCGGGCCATTCGGATGCTCCTGAGCGTTCAGCCGGAGTTCAAAGAAAAAATTTGGGAAGGATATCTCCATCCGCAGACCCATCAGATCACTTTAGTCGTCCACGAATCGGTGGTAATTAGAGTACGCGCAGTGCTCGACTGGGTCCCCGGTTTTGAAGCAGTTGCCTTTGGTGATGCGCTTGAGAAGGCGAAGGCGCCGCGCGATGACAAGTGCGGATTCCTCGGTCTGAGCCTGGACCGCTTGCAAACGCGGGTCGACCTCTATCGAGTTCTTGAATCTGGTTTGCCCAGCGTTTTTCCAGGCTGCATCAAGTCAATGTCCATGGATCCCGGCTCGCTTGAACCAAAGCTATACATGATCACTGCCAACGAAGGCGTCGTTGAAAAAGTCGCCGGCCTGCTCAAAGAAGCCGCTCACTTCCAGATCCTCTACGCCACGGAGGACTAGTTAACGTGTCCGAGTGCGATCAGGGAGGCATCGGGACCTACTATCTTTAATGTTGCTCCGAATTACTGAGTCTTTGGCGGTGCTTTAGCGGTAGCGTCGGCCTTTTTCAGCTTATTGAGGCTCGCCTCGAATGATTGGCGAAAATCGGACACCCTGCTGACGTCTTCGCCCTGGGTTCCGGTTGTCGGCCAAATCTCTGATCGGAAGCAGAGCGTGCCGTCGTAAGTGAAGGGAACGAAATCGTTTGCTCCCCGAACAAGCAGTCCTTCGACTTCGTTGGTTTGCCTGTTGAACACCGGCGACCCGGAGTTGCCACCGTAGGTGTCGAGATTGGCACTGAAATAATGCTCGGGATCGTTGTTGAGGATGGAAGACCCTCCGGCGTACTTTTGCGGCAAGCCGCATGGGTGGCCGATTACATAGACTGTCTCATCCTTTCCGATCTCACCGGAGGCGCGCAATTTCGCGGGCAGCCTGTTAACCACCGGGCGGTCCAGGCGCACGAGCGCCCAATCTCTGTCGGGACCCAGTGTAAGCTGAGAATCGAGTACGGCGGCCACCTTGTACACATTGTAGGCCGGAATCGAGAGCACGGCAGTATCGGGGTCTTTCATGCGAAAGCCGAATACGACGCGGATATTATCCGGGGGAATGCTCTGATCGCGCAGGCAGTGCCCGGCTGTCGCGACAATGTCTGGTGCTATCAGCACGCCGCTACAAAATGCACAGACTGGTTGTCGCGTAAATCGCTCTGTCGGACAGAGTTGGTAGGCCTCTGCAAATGGTGTTCCGATGAGATTGGCCGCTCCGTCTACCTGGGTCTGCACGTTGCTCGCCTCAATTAGCGCAACCGTTGCGTCTGCATTCTTGAGCACGACGTTGCTGTCCTCGAGGATCGACGGTAGTCGAAATATATCGTGTCTGTCGTCGATTCCGTAGACACCTCTCTCTTTGCTCATCAATGCCTTGTATAACTCGTCTTCTGAAAACTTGGAGAGGCCGCGATCTATACTCTTGCCACCACGAGGCGTCGCAGTTACTGGGTGGGCCATTGGCTTTGGCCAATTGATCGGTCCGCTTTTGGCCGCTCTACTGAGCAGTTCTTCCTTAAGGGACTCTGCAGAGACGGTATCTGAAATAGCTGTTGCATCGCTCGAGGTTGCGATTAATCCAGGAGTAGCATGCGCTGCCAGGCAGGGACTACAGCCGGATAACCGCTCTTCTGCAGGGGAAGGCACAGGCGCAGCGAATAGAAACATCAATGTGAGCAGGATGCCAGGAAAGACGATACGCATAACAAAACCCTCGTCAACAATCCAATCTGATCCTCGCGTGTTTGAGGTGCAAAATCAATGTGGCATTTTCATCTTCGAAGCTGAAGAATCTTATTTCACCGCACGAATATTTAGAGTCCAACATATCAGATCCGCCGCAGCCAAAACATCGTCATCCTTCCGTTGCCTCGTCGCTGGCACCGGCTTGGTTAAGAGGCACTTCGAGTCGGACCTCTGTTCCTTTACCAAACTTCGCGGTCGGCGATTTCCATTCAATGTTGCCATCAATGAGCTCGGCGAGATTTTTCATTCCCGAGACGCCGTAAGACGTTGGTGCCATTACCTTCGGATCCATGCCCTGTCCGTTGTCGGATATGGAGAGCACAAGCTCACAATCGTCGGTCTTGAAGCAGACCTCGGCGGCATTGGCTCCTGCGTGTTGAAGAATGTTGGTGAGACCCTGTTCGGCAATCCTATATATGGCGCGCTGTGAATCCTTATCGAGCTTCTTCAATTCGCCGGCCGTCTCGTCTTTGAAGGTGATGTCGATACCAGCATCGCGCGCCTCGTCGACGAGCTCGCGAACGGCATCAGAAATTCCGAGATTGTCCAGTACGGCCGGGTAGAGGTTGTTCATTATTCTTCTGATCCCGCCAGAAGCTTCGGAGACGACAGCAAGCGCCTTGGCAGCGGCGTCGTCATCCGATTTTGCCTTTACGAGGGGATTTATGTAGGTCGTTACGCGGAAGAGTTTGCCGAGGGTGTCATGATGAATCTCCTCCGCCAGCCTCTTTCGCTCATCTTCCGCGCCTCTGCTCACGGCCCGAGCCAACTCCCGACGCGCCTTGATCAGAGCTTCGTTGGCGAGCAACAAGGCAAGGTTCTGCTTGCGAACTCGCCTCATGTGCCCGTACATGAACAGGAGTTGTACGGCAAACAGAACGAAGGCAAAATCAATCCACAAGGCCAGAGACGAAAAAAGAACAGCGCTGGCGACCAGCCCTAACACTGGGGCAGCCACAAGCATCGCCAGTGGGATCCAGGTATTGGCAAACCGATAGTTGGCAAGCACAAAGATGATGCTTACAGCCAGTTGACAGACCAATAGGACGATGACGTTGACCGGCCGCGAACCGCCGTATTGCAGCTCGCTCTCCACCGCTTGTGCCACCAGCTCTACCCCCTGTCTGCGACCGGCAGGAGTGGTATAGACGTCGCGTGCGGCATCGTAATACCCGCCGAGCAGCACGATTTTGCCTTCGACCATCTCTCTCCAGCCTCCGCCGCCCTGCACCGCGAGCACGTCGGAAGCCGACAGCCGGCGAAGATACTTCGGATCGCTGCACACGCGCAGAACGAATTGCTCGTTGATATCGCCGTCTGATCCCGGGGACTTCCCGCGAAATGCTTTCACAATCGACCAAATAAACGAGTCTTCGGGCTCGGGACTTGAAACACCTTTGTATTGCACCAGTATTCTTCGGCAGTAGTGACGAACTATGCCATCGGGATCGGATGGCATAGCCGCCAATCCGTGCAAGCGGCCAGCGGGCGGGCGATCACTGCCGAGCACGCGCCCGGCCATGAGCAAGGACCCGCCGGGGCGACCTGCTTGACCCGCATCTTCGCTGGAGCGCGACGGTTGTGCCCAGATGATCTTGCACGGGAGGTCAATGGACTCCAGACTCTTGAAGCGGGGGTCGGTTGTATCAAGGTCAACGGCAATGAGCGCAGGGCGGCCATCAGCGATCGCATTGATCAGGCGCAGGACTTCTTCGGGGTTGAGCGGACTGCGCTCGTTGAACAGGCTCTCGTAATCGGAACTGGTGATTCCGACGATGTAGACGTACTTGGAAGTGAGCGGATGCAGCCAGAGCAAATTGTCGAGAGCTGTGCTTTCCAGGCTCCGCAACCATCCGAGCGCGTGCGCGAAACAAGTGAGCACACTTACAATCACAATGAGAGGAATTGCAGACAAAACGGAGCCCCTCAAACGAGAAGATTGCCGTTCGGTTGATTGCCTATCTGTCTGTGAGCTATTCATCGGCTGAGGGTCATTCCGACCAGAGCGTCTTCAGCAGTTTCGTTCTGCACTGCAGTTGTACCGAGCGGCTGATCGGATCGATCCATCCGCAAGAAGTGTTCGTAAGATTGTCGATCGCTTCGTAAATCCAGTTTTCGATCCCGGAGGGGGGGCTTGCCACCCTAATTGGTGATGATGGGCCGTCAGCCGCTGCAAATCTCAATCTCTGGCCGTTGATATCAACCAGTCCAATTACGATCGAACCCTCTTTCGACTGCGGTACGACGCGAGCGCTATTCGGTATGGCATCACCTTGATGCAATTCAAGAGTGGAGCCATTCCAGGAGAGACTCCACTTACCAGTTATCTCCAGTACGAGGCCGACAATTTCTTTTCTGGAGGGCTCGGGCAATGGCTGTGCGATTACCCTGCCGCTGTTTGGCTGCGGCTCTGTGACCGGTGCCGACTGCATTGGGGTGGAAGCCGCCTGGAAGATGAACAGCACTGCCGACAGTGCCATAACGGGCGCATGGCCAGGCCGGTTTTTCTGCTCGCGTAGACGTGACCTCACTGGATTCCCCCTGCCGGCTTGCATGCACAATAGACTGGTTTTGCTCTCCGCATGTTCCACCGATGGCCGTTTGGCAACTTGAAGGATATTGAGGTTATTGTGGCCTTGATGGCGCTCAACCGCAAGTCCAACTTCCTGGAGTCATGGTTCTGCAAAGCTGGCGCCGATCTCTGTTAATCGGAAGATGCCACGACGCGCCGAATTCCTCACACCTCCAGCAGGAGTCCCACCTGAGTTGCCTTGGCGCGAATTTCTCCGGCGCGGATACGCAACTCTTGCTCAGTGATCAATCCCCGCTGGAGGGCGATCCAAATCGCACGGCAGCGCGGGTTATGAGCACCGGAGTTGGGCGTGCCCTTGGCGGGAATGCCCAGTTTGGTATAAAGGGACCGCAGCCTCGCCTGCACCGCCTGCTCTGTCAGATAGCAGAGAGCCGCTGTTGCTCGGTCACTCAAGCCCAGGGCGATAAAAACTAGCGCTGTGTATTCTGTTTCGGTTAGCCCGAATCCTCGAGTACTGACTCGATCAAAGATTCGAAAAACTTCGCGGTCGATCCAGCAATCACCGGAGAGCAAAGCTTCAGTCGCCTTGGTTACGTCTTTCACCACATTGGTTTTCATCAACCAACCAAATGTGCCTGCCGAAGCCGTCACGGTCTTGAGGTTGCGAACGTAGGTTTCGCTCTTGTGACTGGATACTATCAGGATGGCCGCTTTGGGATGGCTCTGCCAGATCTGCTCGGCCGTGCGAATCCCGTCCATTGGCTGGTCCCGAAAAACGACGTCAAGGAATATGATGTCGGGCTTGTGCGCGAGGGCCTGCGCCATTGCGCCCTGGACGCTGGCTGCCTCATATACTTCCTTCAGAGTTGGAAAGCAGCGCTTGAGCTCGTCTTTTAGCCAGTTGCGAAAGAACTCGTCATCGTCAGCAATCAACGCGGTGAATTGTCGTGGCTGACTCTTCTGAAAACTGTCTTCGCTGGATGTACCAATCGTACTAAATAGCTCGTCTATGCTCTTCATGATCGTTGCTCCTCGCCAGTCGGTCTGTCTCAGTATGACGTCGCGGAGGTAGCCGCGAACTGATGAAAACACTAAACGTTTGAGGATGAATACCCGGAGGCAGGAGGGCTGGAATGGCCTTCAATATAAGGTCACGAGCAGCCGGTCGCAGCGGCGATAATGTAATCTGGAGCGAATGGGCGATGGAAGGGGTCACCTTGATGGATGCAATGGAGAGCCGAATTGCGGCCAGTAAGCAGACGTTCTCCGCTCTGGTGGCCGACGATCACGACTACACGAGGTCATGGTTGGCTGAGCAACTGCAAGCGCATCCAACAATCTCAGAGGTTTATCAGGCAGCCACTGCCGAGGAGGCGGTCAATAAGACTTTATCTACGAAGGCAGATCTTGTATTCATGGACATCATGTTCGATGCGCCGGTGCGCAGGCAGCCCCGCGCTGCCGGTGCCCAAGACGCTGTGCTTGATGGACTGGCTGCCGCTCAAAGGATCTGGGAGAAACTTGGCGACACGAAGATTATCATCGTCACCAGTCATGCAGCGGATTCCTTTGTTAAAAGGGTATTCGAGACAACGCCGGAGACAGCAAGCTTCGGATATGTATTGAAGGACAAGTTGGCGCGAGTCTTCGACGAAGCTCTTGATGCCGTCCTTGCTGGTGACTGCTGGATCGATCCGGCGGTGAGGCGAATTCACGATCGCCAGCAGAAAGGTGGATTCGCGTTGCCGGACAACCTTTACGAAGTGTTGATGTGTATTGCGCTGGGATTGAGCGATCAAACCAGCTCTCGGCTCCTGTACATAGTCGAGCAATCGGTCCAGTTCCGATTGAGAAAGTTGTATAGCCACTTTGGCATTCCGCCAAAAGGCGATCCGAAAGCCGGCATCTACAACTCCCGCTGCCGTGCCGTCCACCTGGCCGTAGAGCGTGGTCTCATAACTGATTCCGACCTGAAGCTCTGGGCGGAACGATTGCAACAAAGGGCAGATGATATGGAGCTCGGAGTAACAATCTAGGTATTCGAGACAAAGACGAAGGAGTTTCGCAAATGGGGCCGATCTCAGGTTGGCCCCATTTGCGCTCGATCGCCCGGCGGTTACGTGAGTTCGGCCCGCAAGAAGCTCTGGATTGGTTTGCTGAATGTCATGTCCGGTTTCCTCTCTGGAATGAAGCTGATCGGCGACTCGCATCTAGCCGCTGACCCATGATGCAGCTTGCCGCAATTTGAACGCTTGAGGTTTTCACTAATGGC
>Ga0066388_100000787_pt1 | contig 16136 bp, 12 predicted proteins | sample PanSoiMetaGPlot6_FD_64539 | JGI IMG/M metagenome (GOLD analysis project Ga0066388, IMG submission 64539) | Tropical forest soil microbial communities from Panama analyzed to predict greenhouse gas emissions - Panama Soil - Plot 6 (Hybrid Assembly) | ecosystem: Environmental > Terrestrial >... | reverse complement strand
CGCTGACCGAGCCGGGGAAAAACAGCCCCTACCGCGATCGCGGCGTGGCCGAGAACCTCGATCTGTTTGCCCGGATGCGCGCCGGCGAGTTTCCCGACGGGACGCACGTGCTGCGCGCCAAGATCGATATGGCGTCGCCGAACCTGAACCTGCGCGACCCGACGCTCTATCGCATCCGCCACGCCGCGCATCACCGCACCGGGGACGCCTGGTGCATCTATCCGATGTACGACTACGCCCACCCGCTGTCCGATGCGCTCGAGCGGATTACCCACTCGCTCTGCACGCTCGAGTTCGAGGATCACCGCCCGCTCTACGACTGGCTCGTGAACGCGCTGATCAAGGACGACAAGCCGCAGCAGATCGAGTTCGCCCGCCTGAACTTGAATTACACGGTGATGAGCAAGCGGAAGCTGCTCCAGCTCGTGCAGCAGGGGCATGTGGCCGGCTGGGACGATCCGCGGATGCCGACGATTACCGGACTGCGGCGCCGCGGTTACACGCCGGAATCGATCCGCGACTTCTGCGCCCGCATCGGCGTGGCCAAGAAGGAGAACATCATCGACGTCGCGCAGCTCGAACACAGCATCCGCGAGGACCTGAACAAACGGGCGCCGCGGGTGATGACCGTGCTGCGGCCGTTGAAGATCGTGATCACGAACTATCCCGAAGGGCAGGTCGAGCACGTCGACGTCATCAACAACCCCGAGGACGCCGCGGCGGGCACGCGCAACGTGCCCTTCTCCCGCGAGTTGTTCATCGAGCGCGACGACTTCATGGAGTCTCCGCCCAAGAAGTTCTTCCGCCTGTCGCCGGGCAAAGAGGTGCGGCTGCGCTGCGCGTATTTCGTCACCTGCACCGAGGTCGTCAAGGACGATCGCGGCGCCATCGTCGAGCTTCGGTGTACGTACGATCCGGCGACGCGCGGCGGCGACTCGCCCGACGGCCGGAAAGTGAAAGCCACGCTGCACTGGGTGTCGGCTGCCCACGCGATACCGGTCCAGGTGCGTCTCTACGATCGTCTGTTCTCGGTCGAGGATCCGGACAACGTGCCGGAAGGGCGAACGTTCCTCGACAACCTCAACCCGCAATCGCTCGAGATCGTGGCCGCCGCCCAGGCGGAGCCGAGCGTCGCGGCACTTGACACGGGGGCGCGCGTTCAGTTCGAACGGTTGGGCTATTTCTGCGTGGATCCCGATTCGCGTAAAGATGCCCTGGTCTTCAACCGCACGGTGTCGCTGCGCGATACGTGGGCCCGGATCGCCCACAAACTCGAGTAATTTGTCGGCGCCTCGGCGGGTTCGGCGGAACTCATCTTGCACCCCGTCCGGCCGTGCATCCACGGGAACGCTGGCAAGCTCTCCAGACGACACTGACCGCTGCGCGGTCGGCGGTCGAGCGCGGTGACCGGGAGGCCGCGCTCGATGCGGTAAACGCCGCGCTCGAACTCGATCCAAACTTTCTCGCTGCCCATTCGCTGCGCGAACGCATCGTCGCTGGCGATCTGGCGGTGTCTCCGCCGGCGGCGTCAGCAGTCAACGCCGTCCCGCACACGAATGGAATGCCGAACGCGCTGCCGCAACCGATCGCGCGACCCGACGGTTACGCGAAGTTCGAGCAGCGGGCGATGCGCCGCAGGGTCGACCGGCGAGTCGAAGCGGCGAAGCAAGCGATCGAAAGGAAACACCTCAAGCAGGCGGCCGCTGCGCTCGACGAAGTCATCGAGCTCGATCCGAACCTGCCCGAGCTGTCCGACCTGACCGTGCAGTTCGACCTGCTGCGGCGTTCCACAGCGAGATCGAAGCGCGGGCCGACGCTCGCGGCGGCGGCAGTCATCGCCGTGTCGCTTCTCGGTGGCGCGTCGTGGCTCCGCGACCCCTCGGTGCCGCTGCTGTCCCGATCGACGATTGCCGCCGTCCCGCTGATCGCGGCTCCTGCCACGTCGACTCTCGATGCTTCCGAGTTGGAGCCGGTCGCCACCAGCGGCGTCGATGTCGCGGTCGCGCAAGAGAAGGAGACGCCGGTCAACCAGACGGTTGAAAGAGTTGAGCCGCCTCCGGCACGTCCGGTTCAGTCTGTCGCGGCTGCAGTCCTCGCGCGTCCCGCGGCCGAGCCGATCGTCGAGCCACCGGTGGCGGCCGCGATAGCCGTGACGCTGCCACCGCCGCCGATTCAGCCGCCGCCGACGCAACCGCCGGCGCCGGTCGTCGTCGCGCCGGCTCGACCGCCGCAGGAAGCCGCCGCCGTCGTCGCACCAGTGATGCTGCCGGTACTAACGAGAGTCGAGGAGGACGAGCACGCGCTCGTCAAGCAGACGCTGCAGCGCTATCGTTCGGCGTATGAAGGACTCGATGCAAGGTCAGCGCACGCCGTGTGGCCGGCAGTGAACCAGGTCGCGCTCGCCCGCGCGTTCGACGGCCTCCAGTCTCAGACTCTGATCTTCAACGCCTGCGAGGTCCGGGTGCGAGGCGACGCGGCCACCGCGACGTGCAGCGGATCGGCGCGATACGTGGCCAAGGTCGGCAACCACGAACCGCGCACCGAGCCTCGCGTCTGGACCTTCACGCTGCGCAAGATCGGCGAGGACTGGAAGATCGACAGCGCTCGCGCCGACAGGTAAGAAAGTCAGAAGTCAGAAGTCAGACGTGAGAAGTGAGAAGTAGAAGTTGGAAAGTACTTTCATTTTCTAACTTCTCCCTTCTCCCTTCTCACTTTCTGTTTAACGTCCCAGCGCGTAGTCCAGTCCCAGAAACGGCGTGATCGGCGCGGTGAGGCCGCCGCTCGTCAGGGGAATCGTGACGTTCCCCGCCAGCACCCACGTCCGCGACAGGTTCCACTTGAATCCCGGCACCGCGGTGAGAATCTGAAGGCTCGTCGTGTCGCCGGTGAGGCGGATCGTGTTGACCCCGCTCAGCAGCGGATGCGGGGCGGTGATCGACAGCAGGTGTCCCGAGCTGTCGATAAACCGGCCCAGTAGCTCACCGACCATCGACAGTTTGCTGCCGGCCGCGACCGCCACACCTGCGCCGTAGCTGAGCTCGTTGGCCAGACCGCCGCGCGTCATGCCGGCGTTGGCATGTGCCGACAGCCGCCCGGCTTCCACTGATCCGATCGCCGTGAACTTGACCGACGCCGAGCCGGCGCCCAGGAGATCTTCTTCGCGTCCAGTCGGCAGCCGTAGATCAACCGCCGCGGCCAGCGCCGTGTTCTCGTCGTCGTACAGCGTGTACTTCGTCCGCACGAGCATGTCGGCGAGGCCGGTCGCGTGTCCGCTGCCCGATGCCTGCCTGAACGTCCGTCCGCGATACGTGTTCACGCGGGAGCCGTCGATGTTCAGCGAGATCACCGGCGCGGCGAACCCTACTTCCATCCGTCTGCTGACGCCGACTGTTCCGTACAGTGTCGCGACGCTGGCGTCGATGTTCAACGTCAGTTGATCGATATCGAACGGCGCAGCTTCATCGCGGAATTGATTGGCCGTGGTGACGAGCGAGCCGTCGCGGAGGTTGCGACCGTCGAGCGAGGTGAAATGGAACTGTTGGAAGGTGACACCGAACGACGCGTTTCCGCGTCCCGCGGTCAGTGCGCGTTCGAGGAAGAACGGACCGAATGTCTGTGTCGGCCGCTCGACGGTTCCCAGTTCCGGGTTCAATCGATAAACGAACGCGCCGGATGAGGAGGCAACTGGCAGCGTGGCAAGGTTGGCGAGCAGCGCGCGCGAGATGGTAACGCTTGTCGCCTGTGCAGCGGCGCGGTCGCGTTCGACGCTTCCGGTCTGCACCGACTGGTTGGTCACCAGAAACGCCAGGACATCTTCGAGCGTCTGGGCCTGTGAGGGCGCCGCCGTACAGAGTACAGCGGCAAGCGCGACAACCCTCGCTCGGCTCTTGGTGCTGATTCTCATTGCGATTGTTTCACCTCGAGGGCGGTTGCCTTGACCGTTCCGTTCGCCTGCACGTCGCCTTCGCCGTCGACGGACCGGCCGTTACGAAGGTCGTCGCACTTGGAGTGGTTGAAGTCGGTCGAGCCGTCGACGACGATCGTCCGACCGGCCGTCGTGAACGTGACGTTCGGACAGCGCCCCGACAGGCCGGAAACTGATCCGGAGAAGTCGACGTGCCGGGGACTCGGCGGCGTCGGCGTCGGCGTCGGTGCTGGTGATGGCGTCGGCGTCGGCGTCGGGGTGGGCGTCGGTGTCGGCGGCGTCGGCGTGGGCGTGGGCGTTGGGGTCGGTGTTGGCGTCGCCGCTGCCTGCGAAACGATATACGTCTGGCCGGCGATGCTCACGTGTCCGACTCGTGCGGGTCCGCCATTCGCGACAATCGCCACGCCAACTGTTCCGTTGCCGTCGCCAGATTGTCCCTGCGCGATCGTGATCCAACCCGCCGAGCTCGCCGCCGTCCATCGGCATCCGGCGAGCGCCGTCACATTGACAGTCAGTCTGCCGCCGGTCGCCCCAACAGTGTCGTTCGTGCGCGACAAAGAGAAAATGCAGGGAGCAGCTTGCTGACTGACGGCAACACTTTTCCCACTCACGACGATTGACGCGCTCCGCGGCGCGGGAACCGGATTGGCCGCGACCGAATACGCGACAGTCGCCTCACCCTGACCATTGCGGGCGCCGCCGATCGCCACCCACTGCGCGTCACTGGCGACCGACCACGTGCAATCGCGCGCGGTCGAGATCGTCAATGCGCCTTGGCCACCGGGGGGCGGAAACGAGGCGGGGTTGCTCGTCACTGTCAAATTGCAGCGGTCCGAGGACGCCGACGGTGCAGTGATTGACGTTTCCGTCTTGGTGCATGCGTTCGAGACGAACGCTCCGCATGCGACAGCGAGCGCCATGAAAGTCTTGATGTCACAACGCATCAGTTCACCATTCGTGCACGCATCGCAAACCATTCGCCAACCTTCGGTAATTGAAGAGGTAGGACGCGCTGATACAATTTGCCGGATGACGTTGGACGAGGCGCAGCGCCTCGCGTCACGCCTTCGCGACGAGCTTGGCCGCGCGATCATCGGACAGCAGGCTGTGGTCCACGACATCCTCACGGCGTTCTTCGCCGGAGGCCACTGCCTGCTGCGCGGCGTCCCCGGCCTCGCGAAAACCCTGCTCATCAAGACACTCGCCCAGGCGATTCACCTGAAGTTCAATCGCATTCAGTTCACCCCCGATCTGATGCCGTCGGACATCATCGGCACCGAGGTGATTGAAGAGGATCGCGGCACCGGCCGCCGCGACATCCGCTTCATCCCGGGCCCGGTTTTCGCGAACGTGATCCTGGCCGACGAGATCAACCGCACGCCGCCGAAGACGCAAGCGGCGCTCCTCGAGGCGATGCAGGAATACCAGGTGACGGTGAACGGCATCCGCTACGAGCTCGAGCGTCCGCTCTTCGTGCTCGCGACCCAGAATCCGATCGAGCAGGAAGGCACGTATCCGCTGCCGGAGGCGCAGCTCGATCGCTTCATGTTCAACGTCGTCATCGACTATCCGTCAGCAGCTGAGGAGCATCGCATCCTGTCGTCGACCACGCGGAACGATGAGCCGGCGATTGCGGCGGTCGCCGCCGGCGCCGATATCGAGGCGATGCGGCGTCTCGTCCGCGACGTGCCGGCGGCGTCGAACGTGATCGACTACGCGCTGGCGATCGTGCGCGCCAGCCGGCCATCCGGCAGCGCAGCCGATGGCGTGCCCGGACCGGTGCGGCGGTGGGTCAAGTGGGGCGCCGGTCCACGCGCCGGACAGGCGCTTGTTCTCGGCGCCAAGTCACGGGCGCTGCTCGAGGGACGCAGCGCCGCGTCGCCGGACGACGTGCGGGCGGTGGCCGCGCCGGTGCTGCGGCACCGCATTCTGCTGAACTTCCAGGCCGAAGCCGATGGCGTCGACGCCGATCAGATCGTCGGCCGGCTGCTCGAATCGGTGCCGGTATCCTGAGGCGCCAATGGCGATCGACGCTCCGTGCCCTCCTGAGGTTCTCGCGAGCGTCGGCGATCTCGAGCTCGTGGCCAGAATCGTCGTCGAAGGGCTGGTGTCCGGTCTGCACCGCAGCCCGTTCCATGGCTACAGCGCGGAGTTCAGCCAGTACCGCCGCTACCGCCCCGGCGACGACTTGAAGTACGTCGACTGGAAACTGCTCGCGCGGACCGATCGCGTGTACACGAAGCAGTTTCGCGAGACGACGAACATGGCCGCCTCGTTCGTCGTCGATGCCAGCACCTCGATGGATTTCCCGCCGGGTTCGATCGCTGCGATGACGAAGTTCCGCTACGGCGTCATCATTGCCGCCGCGCTGGCCCATGTCGTGTCGGGCCAGGGCGACGCGGTCGGACTGGTTGCCGGCAACGTCGTGCTGCCGGCTCGCGGCGGCCGTCAACACCTGCGTCGCCTGCTCGCGTCGCTGGCGTCGATCGCTCCAGCGGGCGCATGGGACGGCCTCGACGTCGTTCGCGGCGCCGCCGATCGGCTGAGCCGGCGCGGACTGTTGATCGTGGTTTCGGATTTCTATGACGACGAGGAGCGGATGACGACCGAGTTGAGGCGGGCGCAGCGCATGGGACATGAGGTCGTGCTGTTCCAGGTGCTGACGCGCGACGAGATCGAGCTGCCGTACAGCCGCGACCTCGAGTTCGCCGATCTCGAGAGTGGCGCGAGGCTCGCGGTCAACGCCGCGTCGGCGCGCCGCGATTATCGCGACGCCGTCGCAGACTTCCTCGAGCGCATGCGGAGTCGCGCCCTGGCCGAGGGCTTCCACTACACGCTCGTGGTCACCGATACGGCGCCCGAGCGCGCGCTGCGCAGCTTCCTGCTCTCGCGCCAGGCCTGAACGTCCGTGATCTGGCTGAATCCAGTCGCGCTGGTCGCGTTCGTCGCCATCGCGGCGCCGATCCTGATCCACATTCTTGCGCAGCGGCGCGCGGAGCGCTTCGTCTTTCCAACGCTCCGCTTTCTGCGGCCGACGCGGTTGACGTCGATTCGGCGCCACGTGCTCGAGGATCGCCTGCTCCTCGCCGTGCGATCGGCCATCGTCGCCGCGGCGGTTGCGGCCGTCGCCGGTCCGGTGATCGTGACCCCGGCGCGGCGCGACGCCTGGAACCGGCGAATCGTCCGCGCGGTTGTCGTGGACGCGCGCGTGACGGCGTCGGACGCGAGTCGCGCGTCCGCCGCGCGGGAGCCACGCGCCTACCGTGCCGCCGACTTTCACGTGACGACGCTCGTCGATGGACTCCGGCGTGCGACCGACTGGCTGGGTCAGGCGCCGCCGGCGCGGCGCGAACTGCTGATCGTCGCGCCGCTGACCATCGGATCGTTGTCCCCGTCCGATCTCGCCGCCGTGCCGGCAGACGTTGGAATCGCGTTCGAGCGCCCGACATCACTGCCGACCCTGCGAACGATCCGCTGGGGCAGCGTTCGTTCGTCTGGCGGAACGATTGACCGTCAGGTGAGGCTCGATGGCGTCGCGACGTCGGTAATAGATCTGCCAACGCGCGATCGGACCGCGCACACCGCTGCGCTGCCCATCGAGGTGGTCGCGTCGGAGCGAGCGAACGCGTTGGTCGATGCGGCGTTGACGGCGGTCCTCGCTCGGCGTGTCTGGTCGCCGCCGCCCGGGCGCCGCGCGCAATTCTTTGTATCAGACGACGACACGGCGTCGCTCGCGCGCTCGATCGCCGTCACCGCGGCACTGACTCCCTGGATGGCCGAGGCGATCGCACGAATGATCCGGGACACGGATCTTCAACAGGCGGCCGCGCGCACGTTGGAAGTCCTCGGCGACGATCGCCTTCCGAAAGGCCCGTGGCGCACTGTCGCGATGTCTGCTGCCGGTGGTCCGCTGGTCGTGGCCGGCGCGTCAGGCGATCGGCTGCTCGTCGTCAGCGCCGCCTCGCCGTCCAGCGCGGTCATGCCGATTCTGATCCGCGCGCTCGCAAATGCGATGGCGGAGACTTCCGATCTCACACAGGCCGAGGTGCTCGGCATCCCGGATGAACAGTTGAACGCGTGGTCGCGCCCTGCCTCCGCTCCGGCGCAGCCGCGTCTCGACGCGTTGGATATCGACGATCGGCGCTGGCTGTGGGTCGTGGTGCTCGCGTTGCTCGGCGCCGAAGCGTGGCTTCGCCGTTCGGCGCGTGGGCGCTCGACCGTCGTCGATGTTGGAGAGACCGTGCGTGTCGCCTGACGTCGAATCGGGCCACAGCGAGGCGATCGCCGGCATCGTGCGACAACTGTCGCGGCGCCGCCGTGTGCTCGGGCTGATCGAAGCCGCCGCGTTTGCCGCGGCCGCGAGATACGCGTTTACCTCGGTGGTTGCCGGCGCGCTCGTTGGAGGAGTCGTCGCGGCGTGGCGATGGCGGCAGGCGCATCGGCGGACGATCGTCCGCGCGATCGAGCATGCCGATTCGCTCTCACGCAATGTGGTCGTCACCGCGGACGAACTGCTCGGGGGTGCGCTGACGACCAGCGACGTGCTGCGCGCTCGCGTCCTGGCGGACGCCGCCGCCGTCGTTCGGCGCGTCGATCGAGACACGATCGCTCCAGCCTGGCCGGCAGTGCGGGCGACCTCAGTCGCGCTGCTCCTGGCGATTGTGGTCGTGGCACTTCCAGTGAGCCGAGGCCGCCTCGCGCACATGGCATCAGCGGTTCGGCCGCCGGTGAGCCTCAACCGCGGATCGGCCGCGGCGCTGCGCATCCGCGCCACGATCGAACCACCGGCGTACACAGGATTGACGGCCGGCGCCTCGGAGAACCCCGAGCAGTTGCAGGCGATCGAGGGAAGCAGGCTCACGCTGGCTGTCGAGGCATCCGCCGATCGCGTCACAGTGGTACACGACGGCGCGTCTGCGGCGTTGAGCCGCGGAACCGATCGCCTGTTTACATACCGCGCTGAGTTGAAGACGACGGGCTTCATCGTGGTCGATGCCGGCGGCACCCGCCGTACGATCCCGATTGTCGTGGCGCCGGACGCGCTTCCGTCCGTGACCCTGACGTCGCCGGGACGCGACCTCGTGTACGCCGGCGGCAATGCGCGCATCGCGTTCGCGGCGCGCGCGACCGACGACTTCGGTTTGCGGTCGCTCCGGCTCCATTACACCAGGGTGTCCGGCTCGGGGGAGAACTTCGCGTTCGAAGATGGTGAGATCCCGCTCGACGTCGCGCGGGCGTCGGCGCGCGACTGGAGCGGCCGCGCGAGTCGATCGATCGGCGAGCTGAACCTGAAGGAAGGCGACATGCTCGTCTACCGCGCGGTCGCGGCCGACGCACGCGACAGCGGCGGCACCGGCGCCTCGGATGCGTTCTTCATCGAGATTTCACGGCTCGGTGTCGCCGCCGGCGATGCGTTCACACTGCCGGAGGAGGAAACTAGATACGCGCTCAGCCAGCAGATGCTGATCGTGAAGACCGAGCGCCTGCTGCAGCGGCGGTCGGCGCTCTCGGATGCCGGCTTCGGCGAGGAAGCGCTGAACCTGGCGGTCGAGCAGCGGATGATTCGGGCGGAGTTCGTCTTCATGCTCGGCGGCGAAGTCGAGAGCGAGGAGGCCGAGGCCGAGCAGTCGAACGAGCTGCAGGAAGGACGGCTGCAGAATCGCGGCCAGCGCGACGTGCGGGCTGCGACGATCGCGATGAGTCAGGCCGAGAGATTGCTGACGGGCGCGAATGTTCATGACGCGCTGGTTGCCGAGCGGGCCGCCGTCGCGGCGTTGCAGCGTGCCTTCGCCCGCGATCGCTACATCCTGCGTGCGCTGGCGGCGCGGAGTCAGCTCGACTTGACGCGGCGGCTCACGGGCGCGACGACCGATTCGGCAGACTGGCAGCGGGTCGTTCCCGACGCGCCGGCCAATCGTCGCGCGGCGCTGCTGCAGGATCTGTTGAAGGGCGTCAGTGAGCTCGGCGGCCGTGAACCGGCGTCGTTCGCGGCAAGCGCGCGCCTGCTCGCGGAGGAAGCCGTCCGCGTCGACCCCGCGTCGGAGTCGCTGCGGCAGGTGGCCACGGCGCTGCAGCGCGCCGCGACCGCGACCGATCCCGAAGCGCGCAGCCGAGCGGTGTCTGCCGCGGGAGCGGCTGCTGCCGCCGAAGCGCGACGCGCCCACGCGGATGCGGCGGTCGACGCGTACACCCCCGCGGCGCCGCTTTTCGGCGCGTTCTCCGACGCGATGGCGGTCGCTGGGCTGAAGCCTTCGCGCTACGAAGGAGAGCGGCGGTGACGCCCGGATCAGGTTGCGCGAGGCCTTCGTACCGAGGGCACTCCGGCGAGCCTCGCCGAAGCTCGCCTGAGCCCCGCGCGAGCGGAGGCGCGAAGGCGTCGGCCGAGCGTCTCCCATGCTGATCGCGTTTCGCGCCATCGCCGTCTCGATCGCGGTCGCCGCCGTGATCGATGTCTCGATCCCCGGCATGGCAGCCACGCGCCCGCGCCTTGCGCTCGTCGTACAGAACCCGCAGTCACCGGACGCCGAGCGCGTGCGGATGACGATCGCACGGGACCTCGGTTCCGACTACGACTGCGTGCCGCACGTCGTCTCCGACGCGGCCGCCGCGATCGTCATCGGCGATCGCTATCCCGCCGAGCCCGTTCCCGACATACTCCCCGTCTCAACCGTGACGATGCCCGTGCCGACTGATCAGGTGCGCATCGTCGGTGTGTCAGCGCCCGCCGAGGTGCCGCCGGCGACGACCATTCGGATCGTTGCGAATCTGGCGGCACATGGCGTTGCCGGCCGCACGACTGAGCTGCGCGCTCGCGTCGCCGGGGTCGAGGCCGCGTCGGCGTCGCATCGCTGGGGCGAACGCGACGAGCGGTGGCAGGCGCCGCTCGACGTCGTTCCGGTCGGCGAACCGCCATTCATTGTCCGGATTGAGGCGGTCACGCCAGGATCGAACGCCTCGTCAACGTCTGCGGCCGATCTCGTCGTTCTCCGCCGCGACGCACCGCTGGCCGTCGAGTTCTTCGACGCGCGGTTGTCGTGGGCTTCCACCTTCGTTCGGCGTGCGCTCGAGTCCGATCCGCGTTTTCACCTCGAGAGCGTGAGCATGGACGCGCGGGCCCTGTCGACGAAAACGCCGCGCGCGGTGCCGCTCGACGATCGCCGCCTGGACGCGTTTTCCGTTGTCGTCGTCGGTGGACTTGATCACCTGTCGGGAGACGCCGTCAGCGGCCTCGAGCGGTACATGCGCGAACGCGGCGGCGCGGTGGTGCTGCTTCCCGATCAGCGAATCGACAACGGACCGCTGCGCCGGTTGCTGCCGCCGCTCTCCGAACGGCTCGTCGAGCAGCCGGCGGTGCTGGTATCACCGGGCCTCGACGCGTCGTTGCGCGCGTCGGAGTTGCTGGTTGCGGGGGGTCTTCACCCGGGAAGCGATGTCCTCGCGCGGGCGCCCGGAGACGATCGGGCGCCGGTTATCGTGTCGCGACCGTTCGGCGACGGGCGGGTGCTCGTCTCCGGGGCGATGGATGCCTGGCGCTATCGCGCGGTGGCCGATGCGGCGTTCGACCGGTTCTGGCAGGCGACCATTGCAGGGCTCGCGCTCGCTGCGCCGCCCGCTCTCGACGTGATGGTCGCGCCACCGATTGTCCGGCCGCTCGAATCGGCCGAGATGGTTGTTCGCGTTCGTGGAAGCGCGGACGCGCGCGTCAGCGCAGCCGTCAACGGTCAGCCAATCCGGCTTGCACCGGACGCGGAACGAGGTGTGTATCGAGGCGGAATCGTCGGCAGCGCGGCGCGCCGGCACACGACAATCGACGTCCGCGCAGTCGGTGGTGATGGACGTGTCGAGTCGCTCGTGCGGACGGTGCCGACACTGAGCAACGCCCGGCCGTTCGTTCGAACCGAGCCATCATTGTCGATGCTCGCCGCATCGCACCGCGGCGTCGACGCGACGCCGGACCGCGTTGCCGAGGTCGAGCGATTCATCCGCGCGTCGGCGCCGCCGTCGCGCGCCGCCACGATGCGTCATCCGATGCGATCGGCGTGGTGGATCGCGCCGTTCGTCGCCTGCCTGTCCACCGAATGGTGGATTCGTCGCCGAAGGGGGCTCAGGTGAAGGCGGCGGCGAGTTCAGCGTTCAGAGTTCACAGTTCAGGTTTCTCCTTCTCGTTCTGGTTCGCGTTCTCATTCTGGTTCGCGTTCTCATTCTGGTTCGCGTTCTGGTGCTCGTGCACGAGCGAACGTGAACGCGAACGCGAACGCGAACGTGAACGTGAACGTGAACGAGAACCCTGAACGCTGAACCCTGAACTCTGAACCCGTTCAGCCCTCCACAATCGCATCCGCCTCTATCTCCACCAGCATCGCCGGATCGATCAGCGACCGCACTTCGACCATCGACGTCGCGGGACGGATGGCGCCGAAGACTTCACCGTGCGCGCGACCGACTTTTTCCCAGTCGGCGGCGATGTTCAGGACGTAGATGCGCGTGCGCACGACATCCTCGAGGCGTGCGCCTGCTTTGCCGAGCGCGGTCTCGATGTTCTTCAGCGTCTGCATGGCCTGTGCGTACGCGTCGCCGGCGCCGACCAGCGCGCCGTCGGGCCCGGTCGCGGTCGTGCCCGACACCGACACGTGATTCCCGATGCGCACCGCGCGCGAGTAGCCCACGATTGGCTCCCATTTCGTCCCGCTCGAAACATTGTCACGCTTCATCTCGACTCCAGTGTCTGATCGACACCACATCCGTCGTGATCGACCGACGATGCACCCGATCCCCCGACGGTCGTAGGGAACGACCTTCAGGTCGCTCCACACCATCGATCGTAATCCTCAATCGAACCGTCCTTCGAACGATCGCTCGACCATCGGCCTGGTGCGCTCGTACATCGCAATCTGCTGTCCCGCCGGATCCCGGAAGACGACACACGGTCCCTGCGGGATTTCAAACGGCTCGTCCAGATCGGTCCACCCGGCGTCCAAGAGATGTTGGCGCGCCCGCGTCAGCGCCGCCACGCGATAGATCAGAATCGTCGCCTTCGGCGCGAGATGGCTGGCGAGGAGTACGGCGGGGCCCGCGGCGGACAACTGGACCGCCGCCACGGTGACGCCGCCGTCGCGAATCCGCCAGCGCAGGCGGCCGCTCAGCGTTGCGGTATAGAACCGCTCCGCTGCTTCGAAGTCCGGCGCGGGCATATAGATGAAGTCGAGCGACTCGAAGGTGTTGGGTGGCATTGGTCCGACCGATAAGCGTAGCGGAACATGCGTGGATTGTTCAGACCGTTGCCGCACCGCCTCACGCGGCTGTTCTCGATTCTGATGCTCGTTGCCTGGGCCGCGACGATGGCGTTGCTGGTTCGGCGGTCGTACTTCCAGGCTTCGGCCGCGACGCTCGCGACCGATCTGGCGCGCTACGGCTCGGCGGCCGTCTGGCGCGGCGTGTACTACCGCGGCGAAAAGATCGGCTTCACCGTCAGCCAGACGACGCCTGAAGGCGACGGCTTCGCCCTCGAAGAGGACGGCCGTCTGCAGATGGCGCTGCTCGGCGCGACCACGGCGGCAACCATCCGCACGACCGCGCACGTGGATGCCAGCTTCACGCTGCACGCGTTCGAGTTCTCGCTCGATCCCGGCACCGGAGCCATTGAAGTGCGCGGACAGCTGGACGGCCGGCGCCTGACGCTCGAGGTGCGGACGCCGAGCGGCACCCGCACCGAACAGCGCGAGCTCGACGAACCGCCGGCGCTCTCGCTCAACCTGTCGCGCCGCCTCGCGAGCGGCGGGCTCGTGACCGGCGCGCGCCATCAGTGGACGGTCTTCGACCCGGCGACGCTTCGCAATTCACCGGTCACCGTCGACGTCGGACGCCGTGAGCTCGTGCGCGGCGGCGGCACCGCGCCGCTGCCGGCGTTCCGCGTCGAGATGGCGTTCGCCGGCCTGCGCACGACGTCGTGGATTACCGACACCGGCGAAGTGGTCCGTGAAGAAAGCCCGCTCGGCCTGATCACCGTTCGCGAATCGGCCGACAGCGCACGCGCGATGGCCGTCTCGCGGCGGATGCAGGTCGATCTGCTGCAGACCTCGGCGATCGTCCCGCGAATGATCTCGCGCATCGACGAGCCGCGCGATGTGCGCCGCATGACGCTCCGTCTCGACGGCCTCGCCGCCGCCGGCCTTGCCGCCGCCGATCTGAATGGTGCCGCGCAGAGCATTGACGGCAATCGCATCGAGCTCATCGATCCACGCGAGCTGCGGCCCGAGCCGATCGATCCGGGCGCCGCCCGCTATCTGTCCGCCGAGCCGTTCATCGAGAGCGACGCCCCCGAGATTCGCGCCGAGGCCGAGGCGGCGGTTCGCGGCGCCGACGGCGATCGCGCGCGCGCCGAGCGGTTGACGCGGCACGTCAACGCGCTGCTCGACAAAAAGCCGACGGTGAGCCTCCCGTCGGCCCGCGAGGTCCTGCGCACCAGAGTTGGCGACTGCAACGAGCACACCGCGCTCTACGTCGCGATGGCGCGCTCGATCGGCATCCCGGCGCGGATCGCCGTCGGTCTCGTCTTCGTCCACGGCGCCTTCTACTACCACGCGTGGCCGGAGGTCTACGTCGATCGCACGGACGCCAGCGGCCTGTGGCTGCCGGTCGATCCGACGCTGAACCAGTTTCCAGCCGATGCGACCCACGTGCGGCTGACGCGCGGCGGTCTCGAGAAGCAGGCGGCGATTCTTCCGCTCATCGGCCACCTCTCGATTGTCGTCGAGCGCGTCGAGCTCGCGCCGAACAGCACCCCGATGCTCGTCGGGCAGCAGCCGATCGATCTCGGATCGATCGCCGTCCCGATTCCCCAGCGCGAGTCGTCGTGCTGCACCTGCCGCCGATGATTGCGATTCACGATCTGGTGAAGCGCTACGGGCCGTTCACCGCGGTCGACGGCGTGAGCCTCGACGTCCAGGCGGGCGAGATTCACGGCTTCCTCGGACCCAACGGCGCCGGCAAGACGACGACGCTGCGGATGATTGCCGGACTGCTGAAGCCGTCGTCCGGCCGGGTGATCGTGAACGACCACGACATGGCGCAGGAGCCCGAGGCAGCGAAGGCCTCGCTCGGGTTCATACCCGATCGCCCGTTCATCTACGAGAAGCTGACCGCCGGCGAGTTTCTCCGCTTTCACGGCGGACTCTACGGCATGGACGACGCCGGGCTCGGCGAGCGCGTCCGCGAGATGCTCGATCTCTTCGAGCTGGGGCGGTGGGAGAACGAGCTGGTCGAAAGCTTCTCGCACGGCATGAAGCAGCGCGTCGTGATGTGCGCCGCCTTCCTGCATCGCCCGCGCGCGGTCGTGGTCGACGAGCCGATGGTCGGACTCGACCCGCGCGGCGCGCGGCTGATCAAGAACGTGTTCCGGAGAATGAGCGAGCGTGGCGTCGCGCTGCTGATGAGCACGCACACCCTCGAGGTCGCGCAGGAGATGTGCGATCGCATCAGCATCATCCTGAAGGGACGGATTATCGCGCGCGGGACGGTGCCGGAAATCCGCGCGATGGGCGACGGTCACGACGATCAGCTCACGTCGGTCTTCCTGAAACTCACCGGCGGCAGCGGTCTGCAGGAGATCGACGAGATCGTCTGATGACCCGCGCCTTTCCCTATCTGCTGCTGCCGCATCTGTGGGCGTCGCGCAACCGGGCGCGGCGGCGCGAGCGCGGCGACGTGTCGCGCGGCGTGCTCTTCGGCGGGGTCGCGCTGGCGGTCTGCGCAGCGCTCTACCAGGGATCGTCCTGGCTGACGGGACAGCTCGACGCCTATGCCGAGCTCGGGGACTACCTGCTGCGCATCGGATTGTCGTGGCTGTTCCTCACGTTCCTGTCATTCCTCGCGTTCAGCGGGGTGGTGACGGCGCTCTCGAGCTTCTTCCTGTCCGACGATCTCCGGCTGCTGCTCGTCGCGCCGGTCGCGACGCGGCGGCTGTTTCACGCCCGGTTCACGCGGACGCTCGTGCAGTCGTCGTGGATGGTCGTGATCTTCGTCGTGCCGGTGCTCGTCGGCGTCGGGCGTGCGCGCTGCGCCGGGCCGGGCTACTACGCGACCGCGCTCCTGACGATCGCGCCGTTTGCCGTGATCCCGGTCGCCGCCGGGACCGCGGTCACGCTGCTGCTCGTCAACACGTTTCCCGCGCGGCGCGCCCGCGATCTGCTGATGCTGATGGGCCTGTTGTTCG
>Ga0066388_100000786_pt1 | contig 16139 bp, 14 predicted proteins | sample PanSoiMetaGPlot6_FD_64539 | JGI IMG/M metagenome (GOLD analysis project Ga0066388, IMG submission 64539) | Tropical forest soil microbial communities from Panama analyzed to predict greenhouse gas emissions - Panama Soil - Plot 6 (Hybrid Assembly) | ecosystem: Environmental > Terrestrial >... | reverse complement strand
GTCGGGTGTTTGGGTCTCCGCGCCGCTGCTCGTGCTCTTCCCGATCCTGCTCCAGGTCGGCTTCGTTTTCGTCGGTGGGCAGGCCGGACGGCTCTTCGACGTACAGCAAATCCGGATTCACTTCCCACGGATCGTCTCCGGCTTCGCGGTCGGCTTCCTTGCCGGCGGCCTCGTGGCCATCCCTCTGCTGCGCCTTCCCGGCGGGACGAACGGCCTGTTTCTCATCGCCGCGATCGCGCAAGTTGCGTTCGTCCTGCTGCTCACAGTGACGGCCGGCCGGTTCGCCGAACAGCTGGGCCAGGTGGAGCGCGCACCGCATGGGTTACCGCGACCTCCGCTCCACCGGCTTGTCTCCAGCCGCTTCGTGCTGCTGCTGATCGCCTACCAGGTCCTGTCCGCCGCGGGCACGTACATGGCCGAGTACATCCTGTTCGACCGCGCCGCAGCCCGATTCGCCAGCGCCGATAGCCTGGCGCAGTTCCTGTCGCGGTTCACGATCGCTCTCAACGCCGTGAGCCTGGCGTTTCTCGCGCTGCTCGCCGCGCCGCTGCTACGACGTTTCGGGCTCCGGCTGGGGATCGTCGCGAATCCGGCGGTAGTGATGGTGTTCGCAGTGGCGATGCTCATCTCGGCGACAACCGCGGGCCCCGAGTCGCTCGCCCTGTTCGCGCTGGTGGCTTCCGCCCGGATCGCCGACGTCGCGTTGACCGACGGCGTCACTAGGGCGTCGCTCAACACCTCCTTCCAGGTGCTCCCGCTCGAGGACAGGCTTGCCGTGCAATCGGTGGTCGAGGGCGCAGGCCTGCCGATTGCAATCGGCGTGACGGGCGTCGTGCTCTTCGCGTTGCGCACAGCCGGAGCCTCGGTCGCCGTCATCATCGCGGTGACCGTCGTCGTCTGCGTCGCGTGGGCTGCCGCTGCGCTCCTGCTCTATCGCGACTACGCGCGCGCCCTCCTCGTTGCGCTGAAGCACCGCCTCCTCCGTGACGCTCCTGTGGATGTTGAGCACGCCGAGACTGCCGCGTTCCTGCACGAGATGCTCGGAAGCGACGACGGGCGAGCTGTGAGGCTCGCGCTCGACCTTCTTCCGAGCGCCTCGGAGGCCTCAGGGGAGCACGGCGAGCTGGCTCTGCTGGCGGATGACCCTCGACCCGACGTGTACCTGCCGGCTCTCGTGCGGCTCGCGGAGACGGGTGACGGTGAGGCCCAAGCCCGCCTTCGCAAGACGGTGCGAACGCTGCTTTGCGACCCCGACTCGAGCATCCGGGCCGAGGCGCTGGCGGCGATCGGGCCTGCCGACGTCGACCTGGTCGACGAGGTGGTGACGGCGCTAGAGGTCCCTGCCACGATGAGCGCGGCGGCCGCGGCTCTCGGACGTCTCGGCGACGCGGCGTTGCCCCGCATCGCGGCCGTGCTCGCGGAGACGTCGGAGCAGCCCACGCCCGCGACCGTGCGCCTGGTACGGGCGACGAGGGCTGCGTCGCCCGACCAGGCGGCGATGTGTCTCTTCCCGTACATCGAGCTTCGCGACCGGGAGCTCGGGCTCACGGTGCTTACAGCGCTCGCTGCGGCGCGGGCCGACCCCGCGCCGATCGCCGCGGCGCTTGACCGGACGCTTCGGGCCGACGCCGAGCATTTCGCCCGCTGCGCGGCGGTCAGGCAGGCGGTGGGTGCCGGCTCGGAGCTCGCGCACGCGCTCGGCGACGAGCTCGAGCTCCTGCGCCGTCGCGTCCTCGCACTCCTCGCGGTGCGGTACGGGGCGGAGGAGATCGGCGCGGTCGCCAACAGGCTGGATAGTGACACGGACGACCGACGCAGCCTGGCGGCAGAGACGCTCGACGTGACGCTTACGCCGGCGGATGCCGCCCTCGCGCTGCCGCTCGTTCGGACGGACCTTCCGCTTCCTTTTCGGCTCCAGCAGCTTGCGGGTGTCGCGCCCGTCACTCCGACGGATCGGGCAGCCGTCCTCGAAGACATCCTGTCGGACGGACAGGGCCACTGGAGGTCAGACTGGCTTCGGGCGTGCGCTGCCTACGAGTCCGGCCTCGTCGCCCGCGCGTGAGAAGCCGCGTCGGAAGGGCCCCGCGGCTCTCCGATAGCGCTCAAAGTTCCCGCCTTCGAGAACCGCCTCCTCGACCACCTAGCGTAGTGCTACGCGTGCGCGGCCGGAGCGGACACGTGGTCCTGTGTCAGGTCTTGGTGAAACGGTCCGCCGTCGCGACCGACCTGCGCGGGCGCGGCTCACAAACGTTTGTCGATGAAGCAGAACCGACGCGAGTCGTCACGGACTCGCGCAGCGAGGGCCGGACTCGCGTCGTTTGATGGAGGCGGCGGGAATCGAACCCGCGTCCGCGGTCGCACCGTCAGAGCGTCTACAAGCTTAGGCTGCCGTTGAAGTTCGCCCGCCGGCCGGTTGGCAGCCGACCAACCGCCGGGCTAGCCATCCTTTGGTGTCGCGCTTCGGGCGATTGGCTCTCCCTAGGCGCCGAGCCCGTTCGTTGATGCCGCTTCCCGGATCACGGGCCGAATCCGGGGCGACACGCTTCGCTACTGGTTAGGCAGCGAGAGCGAGTGCGTGATCGTTATCCGCACTTACGTTGTTCCCGGTTGTTTTACGAGGCCGACCGGGGACCTCGGCTTGCGACTCTGCCGGAGAATCGACCACGTCGAAACCAGGTCGCCCCCGTATGTTGTGCCGCAAATTGTAGCCTCGGGCCGTGGATTCGATTCGATCGGAGCGCCTCGAGCTCGTCTCGATGTCGCCGGATTTCATCGACGCCCTGCTGTCGGGGCAACGGGCGGACGCGCAGGAAGTAGCGGGTTTGAAGCTGCCCGATGGCTGGCCGGACGCTCACGACAGCCGGTTTCTCAGCTTCCGCCTCCGCCAGATGCGTGAGCGACCGGAGATCCAGGAGTGGTTCGTCTACGCCGTCGTCCAGCCGGACGGGGAGCGGCAGATGATCGGCCACGCCGGCTTCCACGGACCGCCCGGCGTGAACGCGGTCAAGGCATCCGACGCCGTTGAGGTCGGCTACGCGGTCTTCGAGCCCTACCGGCGGCGCGGTTACGCGACCGAGGTCGTGGGCGCTCTGATCGACTGGGCCGCGCGCGAGCATGGTATTCGGCGCTTCATCGCCTCGATCTCGCCCGAGAACGAGCCGTCGTTGGCACTCGTTCGACGCCTTGGTTTCAGGCACATCGGCCAGCACTGGGACGAGGAGGACGGCGAGGAGCTCGAGTTCGAGCTTCGGGTCACCGACGACGCCTGAGCGCCCGCTCGATGTCCCGCTGCGCGTCGCGCTTGGCGATGTCGCGTCGCTTGTCGCGCTGCTCCTTGCCGCGGCCGACGGCGAGCTCGAGCTTTACGCGGCCGTTCCTGAAGTACATCCGGGTTGGGACAAGCGTCAGGCCTTTCTGCTCCACCTGGCCGGTCAGGGACTCGATCTCGCGGCGGTGGAGGAGCAGCTTTCGGTCACGCTCGGGATCGTGGTTGGCGACGTTTCCCTGCGCGTATTCGTCGATGTGGGCGCCGATCAGCCAGACCTCGCCGTCCCGCAGATCGGCGTAGGCCTGGGCAAGCGTCACCCGCCCGTCGCGTAGCGACTTCACCTCTGTCCCGGTCAGCTGCAGGCCCGCCTCGTAGCGATCCAGGAGGTGGTAGTCGTGCCGTGCGCGCCGGTTTTCGGCGATCGGCTTGATTCCGATGCTCGCTGCCATCCTGGCGAGTCTAGGCGCAGGGGCGCGGGAAACGCGACTGAGCGGTAATGCGTGTCACCGCCACGCCCTGCCTCAAGACCCCAAGCTGCGAGTCAAAGGCGCCGCGACTCAGGCCGGCGCGAGCTCGACTTTGCCGGCGGGCTTGTCGATCGACTCGACGCGGACGTCGATCGGATCGCCGAGACGGAACGTGCCGCCGCCGCGGCGGCCGACCAGGGCCGTGCCGAGGTCGTTGAGCTCGAAGTAGTCGCCGGCAAGGCGTCGGGCGGGCAGGAAGCCTTCGAACACCTCGCCGAAGCCCGCGAACAAACCTGAGCCGATGACCCCCGTGATCTCGCCCTCGAAGGGCTCCTCCCAGCCGCGTTCGTACAGCTGCGAGTCCAACAGCCAGGCCAGACAGATGTCGTCGGCGCGATATTCGACGTCGGCGGCGGCCCGCTCACGGGCAGACGTGTGCTCGGCCAGCTCCTCGAGATCGTCCGGCGCCGCGTCATCGGAGACGCCAAGCTCCCGCAGCAGCGCGCGATGAACAACCAGGTCGGGGTAGCGGCGGATTGGCGACGTGAAATGGCAGTACGCGGAGCTCGCAAGCCCGGAGTGGCCGAGGTTGCGCGGGTCGTACCGGGCCTGCTTCAGCGAGCGCAACACCAGTGACGGAAACGCAACCCTCCCCCGCCCCGACTTCTCGGTGTACTCGGTGACGAGCTCGCTGGCCTCCGCCGCGATCGCGGCAGCCTCGACAGGCGAGAGGTCGTCCGGCGCCGGCGGCGTCGGCACCCTCAGGTCGGCGAGCTTCGCCAGCAGCAGCTGAACGGCCTGCGGGTCTGGTCGCTCGTGCACACGGAAAAGCGCCTCGCGACGACGGCCGGCAAGCAGCGCGGCGACACGCTCGTTGGCCAGGATCATCAGCTCCTCGACCAGCATGTGCGAGTGCGCTTCCTGCGCACGCCAGGCGCGGGCGACGCCGCCGTTCGAGTCGAACTCGAACTCGATCTCCGGCGACTCGACGCGCAGGGCGCCGCGGGCGAACCGCCGCTCGCGCAGGTCGGTCGAGACCACTTCCGCGCGCTTCAGCGCCTCGGTCAGGTCGGCGTCGGCACGCTCGCGGCCGGCCAGGATCGCTTCCGCGCGCCCGTACGTGAACCGCTCGCGGCTACGTATGACCGAGCGGTAGAAGCTCGGCTGACCGCCGTCGAGCGGCATCTCTACGGTGACGCAGAGCCGGTCCTCATGCGGGCGCAAAGAGCAGAGATCCTCCGAAAGATCCTGCGGCAACATCGGCGCGACGCGCCCCGGCACATAGGTGGAGAACGCACGCCCGGCGGCGCCGCGGTCGAGCGCTGTCCCGGCCTGCACGAAGTAGGAGACGTCCGCGATGTGCACGTACGCCCGGTCGTCCCTGAGCGTCAGCGCATCGTCGAAGTCCTTCGCCGTTTCGGGGTCGATCGTGAACGAGATCTCGTCGCGAAGGTCGACCCTGCCTTCGAGCGACCGCTCGGGCGGCTCGTGCGGCTCGAAGCTCTGGCGCGCCCCTGTGTCCACCAGCAGCGCCTCGAGCACGGTCTCGATCCGCTTCGCCGAGCCGAGCACGCGCTCCACACGGGCGCGGCCACGACGGCCGGAAACAACTGCGAGATCGCCCGGCCCCGCGTCGCCTGCGCCTTTGCGGTCGACCACGATCGGCATGCCGGGCGTGAAGTACGGCTCGCCGACCAGCAGCTTGCCCCGCCGGGCAAGCTCGACCACGACTGGTTCTAAACCTGCAGGAATCGGCGGATCGTTAGACCCGAGCCCGCGGCCCCGAGCAGCAGCCCGGTGAGGAGAATGATCAGCGCCGTCAGCCCGAACGGCCAGGCGTGGATGTCGGACGCCCGGATCACATGCGGCATGATCCGCGGCAGCGCGATCTCCTTGCCCAAGACGAGCAGGACGATCGCCGCAAGCGAGCCGACGAGGCCGGTGATCAGGCCCTCGAGCATGAATGGACCACGGATGAACCAGTTCGTGGCGCCGACCAGCTTCATCACCTCTATCTCGCGCCGACGCGAGAAGATCGCCAGCCGGATCGTGTTTCCGATCAGCAGCGTCGACGAGACGAGCAGCACGATCACGGCGAGGATGAAGAAGATGTCGATCACCTTCGCAGCGGTGAGGAGCTTGTGCGCCGTCTTCTTGCCGTAATTGACGTCATGCACACCGGTGGGTAATGGGCTCAGCGATTCAGCGATCCTTGCCGTATCCTCGCCGCGCTTCGGTTGCACTGTCAGCGCCGGCCCGAGTGGGTTGTACGGCAGCGTCGAGCCCCTAAAGAGCTCCGGGCTCTTCTTCCGCATCAGCGCCAGCCCCTGTTCGGCAGTGACCGGCTTCACGGACTTGACGAGTGGATTCGCGATCAGCTTGCTGCGAACGGCGTTGACCTCTTTACCGTTGTCGGGGACGCCATGGTTGAAATAGACCTTGACGACGAGCTCATGCTTGTAGTGGTTGCTGAGCGAGAAGGCCCACGTCGAGAGGCCGATCAGGAAACCGAGCAGGAACATCCCGATCAGGACGGTCATCGTCGCGGCCGCCGTCGTGGAGACGTTCGCGAACAGCGAGCGCACCGCTTCGGAGAGCAGGAGCTTGAACCGCGCCACTAGGAGGCGTACCCTCCGCGCCGTTCGTCACGCGCGAGCCGCCCGTCATCCAGGGCGATCACCCGCCGGCGCATCTTGTCGACCATCTCGCGGTCGTGCGTTGCCATCACGACCGTCGTGCCGGCCCGGTTGATCCGGTAGAGCAGCTGCATGATCCCGACCGACGTGTCGGGGTCGAGGTTCCCCGTCGGCTCGTCGCAGATCAGAAGCGGCGGATGGTTGACGACCGCGCGCGCGATCGAGACGCGCTGCTGCTCACCGCCCGAGAGCTCGTCTGGAAGCGAGCTCATCTTGTGCGCCAGCCCGACGAGGTTGAGCACCTCGGGCACCTTGCGCCTGATCGCGCTGGTGCCTTCGCCTTGCACCTTCAAGGCATAGGCGACGTTCTCGGCCGCGGAGCGGTCCGGGAGCAGTTTGAAGTCCTGGAAGACGCAGCCGATGTTCCGGCGCAGGTACGGCACCTTGGAGCGCTTGAGGCGCGTCAGGTCACGGCCGCCGACGACGATCTTGCCCGAGGTCGGCTCGATCTCCTTCAGTACCAACCGGATCACGGTCGACTTGCCCGAGCCCGAAGCGCCGACCACGAAGACGAAGTCGCCCTTCTCGATCACGAACGAGACGTCAGTCAACGCGGCGACGTTCGGCTCGTAGATCTTGCGGACGGAGTCGAACACGATCATTGCGCCGGCGGTCGGGGTCGGCAGACCGCCGTCGCCGTCGACCTTCGGACGTTCGAGGACCTCGATTGGTATGTCTGTCTTCAGCTCTGTGTCCATGACCGGAGACCAGGCGAGTGACCGAGCACGGCCACTCCGGTGGGTTCAAGCAGGAGAGTCTAGCCGAGCCTCCGGAGCTACAGCACGTTGCCGGCCGCTTTGGCCAGTAGGTACTCGCGAATGAAGCCGTCGAGGTCGCCGTCGAGAACTGCCTGCGTATTCCCGGTTTCATGACCCGTCCGGTGATCCTTGACCAGCTGGTAGGGCTGGAGGACGTAGCTCCGGATCTGGCTGCCGAAGTCCGCTTGCTGAGCAACGCCACGCTCGCGGGCGAGCTCGTGCTCGCGCTTCTCCTGCTCCACCTCGGTCAGACGCGACTTGAGGATCCGCAGCGCCGTCTGCTTGTTAGCAGCCTGCGAGCGCTCGTTTTGCACCGAGACGACGATGCCGCTCGGAACGTGTGTGATCCGAACGGCAGAATCGGTCTTGTTGACATGCTGCCCGCCGGCGCCGCTTGCGCGGTAGGTGTCGACCCTGAGGTCGGACTCGTCGATCTCGACGTCCTCGTCTTCGGGCAGGAGCGGGCTGACGATCACCTGCGCAAAGGAGGTATGCCTTCGGTGGGCCTGGTCGAACGGCGACAGGCGAACGAGCCGGTGCACGCCGCGCTCGGCCTTGAGAATGCCGTAGGCGTTCTCTCCCTTGACCGTAAACGTCGCCGATTTCAGGCCCGCCTCTTCTCCGGGGCTCGCCTCGACGAGCTCGGCCTGGAAGGCGCGGTCGGCCCCCCAGCGCAGGTACATCCTCAACAGGATCTCGGCCCAGTCCTGGGCGTCGGTGCCCCCGGTGCCGGCGTGGATCGTGACGACAGCGTCGCCGGCGTCGTACTCGCCGGTGAACAGCGCGTCCTCCTGGAGCCGGTCGAGCTCGCGCCGAAGCGGGGCGATCGAGGCGGCGATCTCGTCGGCCATCTCGCCGTCCATGGCGAAGAGCTCGCGCGCGTCCTCGTAGTCCCCAGTTAGCCGCTCGAAGCGCTCGAGCCGTCTGGTCAAGCGCGCGTGCTCCGCCGAGACCCGCGCCGCCCGTTGCTGGTCGTCCCAGAATCCCGGTGCGCCGAGCTCGGCCTCGAGCTCGGCGATGCGGCCCCTCAGCTTCTCCGGGTCAAAGGTAATCACGGACCCAGGCGAGCTGGGTCCCGATCTCCTCGAGCTGATGTTGGAGGGGTTGTTGCGTCGGCTCGGTCACGCGGTCGATGGTAGCGAGAGGCGAAAGGTTGTCCGATCCGGCTAAGCGCCGTGGCACTTCTTGTACTTCTTGCCGCTCCCGCACCAGCAGGGGTCGTTGCGGCCGATCTTGTCTCGCGGCGCAACCGTGCGTGTTGCCGTCGCGACCGAGCCGCCGCCGGCCAACAGGGTGCCGGCGGTGACCGCAGCTCCGTTGCCGTCTCCCGCCGCGGCCGAAACGATCGCCTGCGCGCCGGCGATCTGATCGTGCTCGTACGCGAGCGCGGCGGCCTCGGCGGCCTGGGCCTCCTGCAGCCGCTGCAGCTCGTCGGCGTCCTGTGGCTCGAGCTGCGCGTGGAAGAGGTGGTTGACGACCTCTTCGCGGATCGAACCGTTCAACTCCTCGAACATCACATGTCCTTCGGCGGTGTACTCGACGAGCGGGTCCTTCTGCGCCATCGCCCGGAGGTGCACGCCCTCGCGGAGGTAGTCCATGTTCTCCAGGTGCTCACGCCAGCGCGTGTCGACGACCTGGAGGATGATGAAGCGCTCGAGCTCGCGCATCAGCTCGGACCCAAGCTCCTCTTCCTTGGCCGCGTACCGCTCCTGCGCCTCCTCGGTGAAGTCCTCGATCAGCGTCTCCCGTGTCAGCGAGCCGACGTCCTCGCGGAGCTCGTCGACCGTGATCGGCTCGTCGGCAGGCTGGACGTAGGTGGCGTCCATCGCCTTGACCAGGCCTTCGAGGTCCCACTCCTCGGCGTAGTCGCTCTCGGTGAAGTGGCCGACGATGCCCCCGATCACTTCGTCGACCCAGGCGCGCACCTCCTCGGAGAGATCCTGACCCTCGAGCACGCGCCGGCGCTGGTCGTAGATGACCGTGCGCTGCTTGTTGAGGACGTCGTCGTACTTGAGCACGTTCTTCCGCGCGACGAAGTTCTGCTCCTCGACCTTCTTCTGCGCGTTCTCGATTTGGCGCGAGAGGATGCCCGCCTCCATCGGCTGGTCGTCGGGCACCTTGAAGCGCTCCATGATGTTGTGGATCCGGTCGCCCGCGAACAGGCGGACGAGATCGTCCTGGCCGGACAGGTAGAAGCGGGTGTCGCCGGGATCGCCCTGACGGCCTGAACGGCCTCGCAGCTGGTTGTCGATGCGCCGTGCCTCGTGGCGCTCGGTGCCGAGAACGTAGAGACCGCCGAGCTCGGTAATGCCCTCCCCCAGCTTGATGTCGACGCCGCGACCGGCCATGTTCGTGGCGATCGTGACTGCGTGCGGCTGGCCGGCGTCCTTGATGATCTCGCTCTCGCGCTCGTGCTCTTTCGCGTTCAGGACGTTGTGGGGGATCCCGCGTCGCTGCAGGAGCTGCGAGAGGTACTCGGACTTCTCGACCGCGATCGTGCCGACGAGGACCGGCTGGCCCTTCTCGTGCCGCTCGACGATGTCATCGATCACGGCGTCGAACTTCGCTTCCTCCGTCTTGAAGATGAAGTCGTTGTTGTCGTCGCGGGCGACAGGCACGTTGGTCGGGATCTCGACCACGTTCAGCCCGTAGATCTCGACGAACTCCTTCTCCTCGGTCTTGGCCGTACCGGTCATACCGGCCAGCTTCTCGTAGAGGCGGAAGTAGTTCTGGAGCGTGATCGTCGCCAGCGTGACGTGCTCTTCCTGGATCGTGACGCCTTCCTTGGCCTCGACGGCCTGGTGGAGCCCCTCGCTCCAGCGCCGGCCTTCCATGATCCGGCCGGTGAACTCGTCGACGATCTTGACCTCGCCGTCCTGGACGACGTAGTCGTCGTCACGGTGGTAGAGCGACTGCGCCTTGAGCGCCTGGATCATGTGGTTGACGAGCTGCGAGTGTCGGGGGTCGTAGAGGTTCTCGATCCCGAGCGCGCGCTCGAACCTCGCCACGCCCGACTGCGTCGGCGCAATCGTCTTGTGCTTCTCGTCGTACTCGTAGTCGGCGTCCGGATGCTCGCCCTTCTGCAGCGGATCGTGGGGCACGGCGTTGAGCGTCTTCGCGACCCGAGCGAAGTCGTAGTAGATCTTGGCTGCGGTCTCCGGCTCGCCGGAGATGATCAGCGGCGTCCTCGCCTCGTCGATCAGGATCGAGTCGACCTCGTCCACGATCGCGTAGCTGTGGCCCCGCTGGACCACCCCGTCGAGCCCGACGGCCATGTTGTCGCGCAGATAGTCGAAGCCGAACTCCGAGTTCGTCCCGTAGGTGATGTCGGCCTCGTACGCCTCTTTCCGCTCGGCGAACGGCATCATGTTCTCGATGGAGGCGGCGCGCAGGCCGAGCTTCTCGTAGACCGGCCCCATCCAGCCGGCGTCGCGCTTGGCCAGGTAGTCGTTGACCGTGACCAGATGGACGCCTTTCCCGGCGAGCGCGTTCAGGTAGAGGGGCTGCGTCGCGACGAGGGTCTTCCCCTCACCGGTCTTCATCTCGGCGATGTCACCCTCGTGGAGGACGATGCCACCCATCACCTGGACGTCGAAGGGGCGCTGCCCGAGCGTGCGCTTCGCCGCCTCGCGGACGGCCGCGTACGCCTCGAAGAGGAGCTCCTCGAGGGTCTCGCCGTTCTCGTATCGCTCCTTGAACTCGACGGTCTTGGCCGCGAGCTCGTCGTCTGAGAGCTGCTCGAACTCGGGCTCCAGCGACGCGACGTAGTCAGCCTGGGACTGCAGCCGCTTGAGCCGGCGCCCTTCGCCGAGTCTGAGAACTTTTTCGAGGCTGCCGAGATCCTGGGGCATGAGATTCAAGGGTAGCCGCTAGAGGGCGGCAACCCGGACCTCCCAGAGATCGGCATCCAGGCGCTCTGCATGAACGGCGTACGCGGGGGCGCCGGTTGCCTCGCCAAGCCGCTCGAGCTCGGGAATGCTCCCGAAGACCGGCATCCCGTCGATGCGGGCGGCCTTGCCGTCGCTCGTCTGAGTCAGCTCGATCACGTCACCGTCGGCGTCGACCTTGGCGAGCTCGATCCGGACGGCCGAGACCGCCCAGAGCTCATCTGTCTGCCGAACCGCATGGGCGCGGTAGGGCGGTGTCAGCTCCGCCTCGACCGCCCGAGCGAGTGGATCGAGCGCGGCGTCGCCGTCCTCGTGCTCGACCAGAAGCGATCGGTCGGGGAGCGTGACGAAATCGACCTCGTTCCCTGCCACGTCCGGCGCTTCCGCCGTGACGACCGCGTCCCAGCGCCGCGCACGCTGAGGAGCACCCGAGCCCGCCAGTCCGCCTCCCAACGAATCGAACTGCTCACGGAAGGTCAGAACGGGGTCGATCGGCGCGGGAGGCCGTTCGGCGTCCGCCTCGTCGACCGAGCGGTCGAGCCCGGACTCCCGGAGCAGGCGCTCGTTCAAAGTCTCGCCCCGTCGAAAGAACCGCATCTCGGGAGGCCTACTGCGGCTCGATCAGGCCGTACCCGCCCTGACGACGGCGGTAGACGATGTTGACCTCGTCCGAGTCGGCGTCGCGGAAGACGAAGAAGTCGTGGCCGATCAGCTCGAGCTGGAGCACGGCCTCCTGCGCGCTCATCGGCTTGACCGCGAATTGCTTCGTCTTGACGATCTGCGGTTCTTCGGGCATCGGGATTCCTTCGTCGGGTGCCTGCCGGGCCAGACGACGGCGCCGGCCTCTCTTCTCGCGATAGCGGGTGACCTGGCGCTCGAGCTTGTCGACGAGCTGGTCGATCGACGCACGGATGTCCTGCGAGCTTTCACGAGCTCGGAGCACAGGCCCGTTGGTCCACACCGTCGCTTCGGCGACGTGGGTCTCCCGGATCGACGGATTCTGCTCGGCTGAGAGCTGGAGCTCGATCTTCGGATCGGGGAGCTGGCGCTCCAGCTTGCCGAGCCGCTTTTCGGCATACGAGCGGATCGCGTCGGTGACCTCGACCCCGCGGCCCTTCACGCGAAGCTCCACACACGAAATTTACCGGACAACTCGTGCAAAAGTCACTACCTCGACCCGCCTTGCGCCGGCCTTGCGCAGCGCCGAGGCGGCAGCGTTGGCGGTGGCGCCGCTCGTGAAGACGTCGTCCACCAGCACGAGCTTCCGCGGGACCGAGCCACGGGCCGCAAAGACGCCCGCGACGTTGCGCCGCCTTTCAGCCCGCGACAGGCCGCGCTGACGCTTCGTCGCCCGGCGGTGAAGCGGGGCAGCAAGCGGCAGTTGCCAGTGGCCGGCCAACCCCTCGGCGAGCTGGCGCGGCGGGTGATGCCCACGCTCGAGCCCGCGATCCGGGTCGGGCGGGACGAAGACAACGGCGTCTGCTCCCGGGTGCGCGACGACCTCCAGCACGATCTCCACCGCGGCTGCGGCAAGACGGCGCAGCGCGCGCTCCTTCCAGGCGGCGACGAAGGAACGGACGGCATCGTCATACACCACGGCCCCCCGGGCCTTGGCGAACGCCAGCCGCCGGCCGGCGCATTCGTGGCAGCGCCGCACCGGCCAAGCGGTCGGCGCGCCGCACCGCTCGCAGAGCGGGAGCTCGATCCGCGGCAGCTGCCAGAGACAGGTACGGCAGAGCTGCGTGCCACGCACCCCGCAGACGACGCAGCGCTGAGGCAGGAGAAGATCGAGCACGAGGCGACGCTACGCGCCGAGCACGCGCGCGTCAGGCTCAGCTTTGTGAAAACTCGCGATCGGCCTGCTCGAGCGTCTCCGGGGAGCCGATGTCGTACCAGCGTCCCGGGACGCGCCAAACGTAGAACGGCGTCCGCTTGAACATCCACTCGACGAGCCGGCCGGGTTGGTCCGGGTTGTTGCCCTCGGTGAGGTAGAGGTCGATCAGCGTCAGCACCGAGCGCGGGTAGAAGTAGAGGGCGATCCCGGCGAGCGTGGTCTCCGGCTGCTCGGGCTTCTCCTCGAACGCGATGATCCGACCGTCGGCGTCGGCCGTGATCGCGCTGTAACGCTTGACGGCCCCCAGATCGCCGACGTCGATCACGGCAGTCACGGGCGCATCCTTCGCAAGCCCGAGCTTCGCGAAGTCGTCGAGCCTACTGTCGTCGAAGATGCTGTCGCCCGCGGCGACGAGCAGGTCGTCGTCGATTACCTCCTGGCGGATCACCAGACCAAGGTCGCCGATCGCACCGAGCTTGTCGTCGTCGGTCGTCGTCCCGTCGTCGACGACCGCCAGCGAGAACGGCCCCCGCCAGCTGCTCGCGAAGTCCCGGAACCGATCTGCGAACTTGTCGTTCGTGACGACGTAGACGAGGTCGAGGCCTTCGACCTCGGCGAGCTGCCCGAGCAGGCGCCCGAGGATCGTGCGCCCCCCGACCTCGAGCAGGTGCTTGGGTTGGTCGAGCGTGAGCGGGTAAAGCCGCGTTGCGTACCCCGCGGCGAGAACAATTGCCTTCACTACTACGAGGCGCGAAGGTAGAAGCCGGTCACCCGGAGAATGCGGAGCATTTTTCGGGTCAGGTTCCCTCGTCCCAGGAAGCGAGGTACTTCGCCTGCTCCTCGGTCAGGGTGTCGATTTCGACGCCCAGCGTCGCGAGCTTGAGCCGCGCGATCTCGGTGTCGATCTCGCTCGGCACCGGGTAGACGTGGCGCTCCAGGCTGGCCGCGTTGTTGACCACGTACTCGGCGGAGAGCGCCTGGTTGGCGAAGGACATGTCCATCACGGCCGCGGGATGACCCTCGGCCGACGAGAGGTTGACGAGGCGTCCCTCCGCGACCAGGAAGAGGCGCTTCCCATTCTCGAGCTCGAACTCCTCGACGAACTCACGGGCTTTCCGCGTCTCGGTCGCGAGCTGGCGCAGCGCCGGGAGCTCGATCTCGACGTTGAAGTGGCCGGTGTTCGAGAGGATCGCGCCGTCCTTCATCCGCTCCATGTGGTCACGCGTAATCACGGACTTGTCTCCGGTTGCGGTGCAGAAGATGTCGCCGACCTCAGCCGCCTTGTCCATCGGCTGCACCTCGAACCCGTCCATTGTCGCCTCGAGCGCCCGGACGGGATCGACCTCGGTGACGATCACGTGCGCGCCCATCCCGCGCGCCCGCAGCGCCACGCCCTTGCCGACCCAGCCGTAGCCCGCCACGACGAAGGTCGCTCCGGCGAGCAGGATGTTGGTCGCGCGGACGATTCCGTCGATCGTCGACTGCCCGGTCCCGTACCGGTTGTCGAACAGGTGCTTCGTGTTCGCGTCGTTGACCGCAATCACCGGAAAGCCGAGCGCGCCGTCGCGCTCGAGCGCCTTGAGGCGTATGACGCCGGTGGTCGTCTCCTCCATTCCTCCGAGGATGTCGCCGAGCTGCTCGCGCCGGTGTGAGTGCAGGACGCCGATCACGTCGGCGCCGTCATCCATCGTCAGCTGAGGTTTGTGGTCGACGGCTGCCTCGATGTGCCGGTAGTAGGTGTCGTTGTCTTCGCCCTTGATCGCGAAGACCGAGACGTCGAACTCCTCGACGAGCGCAGCGGCAACGTCGTCCTGGGTCGAGAGCGGGTTGGAGGCGCACAGGACGATGTCAGCGCCGCCGGCCTTCAGCGTCCGCATCAGGTTCGCCGTCTCGCTGGTCACGTGCAGGCAGGCCGCGATCCGGTAGCCGGCGAGCGGCTGGTCGGCCTCGAAGCGGTCTCGGATAGCTGCCAGCACCGGCATGTGCCGGTCGGCCCAGGCGATCCTGCGCACACCCTCGGGCGCGAGCGAGAGGTCCTTGACGTCGTGACGGGTGGTGGTGGCCATTCGATCCTTTCCTTGTGATCTAGATCATTTGGTCAGGCCGCGAGCAAGCGTTCGTGCTTGCGCTGCTCCCAGTCGAGGGCGGAGAGCTGGGTGCCCGCGAGCCAGGTTTCAACGGCGGCCTGCAGCGCAGGCTCCCGCTGCAGACGCACGGTGAAAGCGAGCTCGTCGATGCCAACGCCAAAGCGGCGTCGCAGCTCGTCGAGCGAGCGCAGCTGGTTCAGCTCGAGCAGTCCGTATTGCCGGTAGCCGCCCGCGCTGCGAGGAGGAATCACCAGCCCGGCTTGCTCCAGGTAGCGGAGCATCCTGGGGGACCACCCTGTGCGTGCGGCGGCCTGGCCGACGGTCAGCGACTCCACAGCCGGAACGTTAACAGACTTGTGTCAGGGTTGTGAAGTGCCCTCGCGCCCGTACTCGTCGTCGAGCCGGACGATGTCGTCCAACTCCGCGGTCGAGACCTCGAGGATCGTCGTGTCTTCGAGCGCGCGGACGCGATGCACTGTGCCGGGCCGGAAGCGAAACGCAGCCCCGGGGCCGACGATCTCCGTCTTCAACACCGCCTGCCCGACCTCGCCGAGCTGGAGCTCCGCCCGGCCCTCGAGGACGTACCAGCTCTCGTCCTTCTCCCGGTGGAACTGGAGGCTGAGCGCGTGGCCTTCGCGGATAAGGAGCACCTTGCCCGCGTAGCCCTCCGTCTTCGCCCAAATCAGCTCGTGACCCCACGGCTTCTCCACGCGGTCGGGCTGGAAGGAGAAGGCTTCGAGCCCCTCCAGGTTAGGGGACGACAACGGCCCCTCCATGCTCAGGCGATCCTACGCTTCTAACCATTCGGGATGCGCCTGGACGTACTCCTCCGCCCGGCGCAGGTCCTTCGGCGTGTTGACGGTCAACCAGAGCCCCTCGTGGCGGAAGGCGGCGAGCGCGCCTTCCGCGGCGAGCTCGGGAAACGCCGAGGTCTCGTGGTCGCCCCGCTCGGGGAAGCGGGCGAGCGCTTCCTCGCCGAGCACGTAGACCCCGCAGCTGACCCAGCACTGGATCGTCCCGCCTTCAGCAAAGCCGGTCACCTGGTCGTTCTCCAGCTCGACCACCCCGAAGGGAGATTTCGGGCGCGCAACGGTGATCGTCGCTGCGGCGCCGTTGGCCCTGTGGCTCTGGAGGAGTCCGGC
>Ga0066388_100000785_pt1 | contig 16140 bp, 12 predicted proteins | sample PanSoiMetaGPlot6_FD_64539 | JGI IMG/M metagenome (GOLD analysis project Ga0066388, IMG submission 64539) | Tropical forest soil microbial communities from Panama analyzed to predict greenhouse gas emissions - Panama Soil - Plot 6 (Hybrid Assembly) | ecosystem: Environmental > Terrestrial >... | reverse complement strand
TATACTAACATCGGAGGTACATACGGTTTGCTTCGCCGTTGGAATGAGTCTGAGCGTGCCTTTAACCGCGCCTTAGCGCTCGATCCGCATAATATAAATGCATCTTTCCACCTTGGAGTTACTTATATCAATGGCAGCGGCGAGACTCAGCGCGCCAGGCGATTGTGGGAAGAAGGATCAAAGGACGACACCAAAGGGCAAGTTAGCCCATACGGCATTGTGATTTCTCAGATGGTTCGCGAGGACGTGTATCTCGACGTGCTTGAGAGACATTTCGGTGAAGCTCTTAAGAGATGGGACTTGCGGCCGACTAACACAGCCGAAGAGCGGCTAGACAAGCTGAAGGCACGAATTGGGATTCACGTGCTTGCTGGCCAAAATGCGGCAGCAAAACCAGAGTGCGACGAAGCACGCGTCTTACTCGAAGCTAAGCTAGCCGGGCGTCAACCAGAAGACCGTACATCGGTAACAGAGTTGGCTTGGGTGTACGTTTGCCTCGGACGTAACGCCGATGCGCTTCGCATCGCGCGAGAGGCTGCAGAGTCTATGACAATAGAAAAAGATGCGATTTTCGGTGCGAATTTCCTTTTAGGTCTGGCCCAAATCGAAGCGCACACTGGTCAGTCCGAAGAGGCGGTGAAAACACTTCGGAAACTGCTCACAATCCCTGCGGGAGAATACGTCTCCCTTACGCGTCTAAAGATTGACCCCGTGTGGGACCCAATCCGGAGTCATCCCGAGTTTCAAAAGCTTCTTTCTGAACCCGAGCCGGAAACTGTTTACAAGTAACCTCCCGCTGCCAGCTACAGCTGCTTTATGATGGCAATTTTCTGCCTGATCTAGGGCGTTGGCTTTACACCGAACTCGACCCAAAGCACGAGATCATTGAACGCCTGTGCTAGCTCCTCAGGAGTGAATGTCAGGTGACCGTATCGCTCGATCTCTCGCTGAGCGAGAAATTCAGATGCGCCTGCAGCTGTCACCGTATCTCTGTATGACATCTGGTGGAAGCCTGGAACGACAGGATCGCGTGAGGTTGCAAGAGTGAGCATCGGAATGCGGAGCGCGCCCGAAGGATTGTAGAAATGTTCCAGGTAGGCCAATGCGCTCGGTGACGCGGCAAAGCGCTGAAGACCGCCGTTGATCGCCTGAAGCTGCTCTGGTGGGAGCGCTCCGGTGTATTGCGTTTCGGAGTTATCAAAAAACCCTTGCCGATGCGTGCGGTTGTTAAGGTCGGTAAATTCCATCGCGTAATAAGCCAGGGCTGTCAGGATCGACTCGACGAGCTCCTCAGGTGTCGTGAACGGAATTGGAATCTGGTCAATTTGAGTCATCGCAAGGGCGCCGGTTGGGTCGGCTTGCATAGCTGCCATGGCCGGTAACACAACTGCCTGTGTAACATCGATTCCTTCCGGCACATGGGCCGCATTGCCGGGCAGCACTCCCGGATAGAGAAAGTTAAACAGCGTCCAGACATTTGCCTCATAATCAAATTGCCGTCGTGAGCCGCCAGCGACAGCGCCTATGGGCAGCGCACCGGAATAGATACGAGGGTAAGTTTCGCTGAGCTTAATTGCAATAAGACCGCCCATGGACACGCCCGTTAGGTAAACGCGCACTGGTCTACCGAATCTCGCTGAAAAAATACCCAGCAGCTGGTGCGTGCGCTCTGCTCCGTCTTTCACAGCCCATCCGTTTTCCGAGAAACTGGAGTAGGCGACCGCAAAGCCCTGCGGCACAACAACGCTGGTAAGCAGACTGCCTTCCGGCGGCAGCGTCACCGGTTCGCCACCAGGGACAAAGCCATGTGCATAAAGCACCAGGTGACCGTTCCAATTTGTCGGTCGGACGAGCCGGTAGAGGGAACCGCCGACGCTTCCGTCGACGACTTCGTCTGCGAATGTCCAGCCGACATTGAGGAAAACCGCAAAGATTATTACGAAAGCTCGCTTCAAAATATTCATCTCTCTTTCCTAATGTCTCAGCACTGCACGAGTCACTGCAGGGTCGATCGAAGACACGGGACTCTCTCGACCGATCCAGGGATCGCCGTCAAAATAGAGCCGGAAAATTTTTTCAGCGGTGCGCGTAGCCAGTGCCTGTGTTGTCAGGGTCGGGTTAGGTCCGCCGATCCCGTTGGCGAGCGCTGAATTGTCGGCGATAAAAAGCCGCCTCACCCACCGCGCTTCAGCATTTTCATCAAGGACCGAGTTGTCTGCGCTCTGTCCCATCCGCATGGTGCAATGGCTGTGAATCACAAAAGGCGGTTTGTTGATGCGATGCACCTTCGTCGCACCCAGTCCACGAAGGAGAAGCACGGCTTGTTGAACCAGGAACTCGCGATTCGCGATCGTCCGCGCCGATCGGCTTCTTTGATGTATCTCGATCCGTGGCACTGGCCCATGTTCGTCCGGCGGGTAATTTGATGAGAGCGTCACCCGGTTCTGTGCTTCGACGTCGTCATCGGTAAACACGTCGATGTTCAACAGCCGATCGACATTCGACATCGCTTCCTTCAAGTTCGTGCCGATGAGACGACCTACCGTGTCCGCGCCGTAGGCTCCGCCCGGAAGGCCGTTGTCATAGAAGCCGGGAATGCCTGCATCGCTGAAGGCGCTGAGCGCCGCTCGCAATCCGGGCGTCTCACCCACGACTTCCAGCATCCCGACGCTGGGGAAATCGATCCGTCCGCCGCAACCCGGCCCTCGCGTAGATCCCGTATCAAAAGGCATGACCCCGGTGATGGCATCCACGAAATGATCGGTCAGACCGCGGCCTACCCATCCATTCGGATTCGGGAGACCGCTGTTAAACCACAGGCGAGGAGTTTCTACTGTGCTACAGGAAAGGATGATCACCTGTGCTTCCTCAGTAATAACTTCACCGGTCGTTCCTATGCGCCATGTAACACTTCGCGCGATCGATTGTGCGTCCGTGTTGATACGCGTCGCGAATGCATCCGGGATCAATGTGACTGCTCTTCCTCCACGCGCCCAGCGATCGCACGTCAGAGCCATCGGAATGTAGCTGACCGACGTCGAACGCTTGGCCTTAAGATTGATCGGCGCACCTAGTGGCTCGAAACAGCCTTGCGAACAGTGGCCACAGAACGTACAGCCTTCCGCTCGCGGAAACAAAAGCCGCTGCGGGTCGTTTGTCCTGCCTGCGTTGCCGCGCGGTTGCAAAATCGCGTTCTGCTGCGGCCGGAATGCAGCCTGCGTAATGTCCTTGCTCCGCTCGACCGGAAGGCCAAGTTGTTGCGCGCCTCGGAAAAAGATCTCTTCCTTGAGGCCCATCGGCGCGGTTTCAACCGGCAAAGTGTGCTCGACCCATTCGTAGTACGGCAGGAGTTCGCGGTAGCCGAATGGAAAGAGATGATCTATGTCGTACCTGTTCCGGTCTACGCCCTGGTAATCTGTGAAGACACCAGGGGCCGCGCGCGGTGAGTTTCCCTGGTAGTGGTTTGTTGTTCCGCCTACACCTGACAGCTGAACAAACAGTGTGCTTTGCGCCAGCTCGCGTACCCATGGCGCTCTCGATCGATCGGCTGGTCCAAACCGAAAGTACCCACTGGCCGGGTTGTTCGCGTCGCTCTCGAAGTGAGTCCAGTCATGTTCCGGATCAGCGAACCGCGGGCCTGCCTCAAGCAGAAGCACATCGAGTCCGCGGCACGCCAGTTCCTTGGCGATAACCGCTCCACCTCCTCCGGCTCCAACAACAATGACATCACGCATACTCTTTCTCCTTCACCGCACCTGACGCCGATTCTCGAAATAACGCAGGAACTCGTTTCTTCCGTCTGATATGCCCTGGTAACTGGAGAGGTCCCACGCAATCGGGTGTCCTGTAAGGGAGCGTGTTACTGGGTCGAACACAGCTGCCTCCGAGTAACAAAAGAACGCGACAAACGCCGGCAACACGCCAGCGAGCGGTTTAAGCGAATCGGTGCCGTCCATGATTTGGAAGACCGCAGCTTTCTCCGCAAACGAAAGGCACGCGAACGGCGAGGGGAACTGACCGCTCGGCGAAGGATTCACGACCAGGGCGATGCCGTTAAGAATGCCTGCGACCGTCGCGGAGAATTGCGGCAGAAACGGCGTGGTTTCATCGAGTGTCGCAATCAGAATGTCCGTAACGCCTTCATCAACTCCTCCTGGCTCGACGGTGCTAACACCTTGAGCAACCGAGTAATCGTCTGGACCCGGAACGATACAGGACAATAACCCGTTGAAGGTGTCGTGAAGCAGATCGAGGGTGGAGACGTCAGCAGCTTGGAGCCATCCACGACTTGTTAGGAGGTCTGTGCCCCGAGCAAGCGCCAGGGCCGCGCTGACTAGTAACATGTTTCCGAGGAAGCCGCGCCGCGAGACGCGCTTTGCCCCCGACTGGTAACTATCGAGCCGTTGCGTTGTGATCGAATTCGGGCGGCCGCGATCTTTGACTGCCACATTTTTCATCTTTGTTGGAGCTTGGTTGCTAGCTTTTGCTGTTTATCAGTTTCGTGTTTTAATGGCCGTTGCCGCCTGGGGAGACACTAATGGTAAGCGAAGCGGTGTTGTTCGCCATATTTGGGTCGGAGGTGTTCGAAGCCACCGACGCGGTATTCGTTATTGTAGTCTTTCCTCTGACGATCACGGTTACGCTGATCTGGGCTGACTCCTGCCCGTTATTTAAAATGTCGCCCACGTACCACGTAACCGTTCCGGTCTGCCCTCTTGGCGGCGTCGTGAAATGGCCTCGGTTTGCCTGGGCACGATAAAACGTCGTGCCGCTGGAAAGCAGATCGTTCACAATCGCGTTTATCGCGGCGTCAGGGCCGAAATTACGCACCGTGATGGTATAAGTTATCAGATCGCCTTGCTTGGGGTGAAGGTTATCGACCCCGAGGCCGACGAGCAGATCCGCGCTCCCGACATGCGGAGTAGGCGTTGGCGTGGGAGTGGACGTCGGTGTTGGCGCCGGTGTAGAAGTAGGGGTAGCTGTGGCCGTAGGCGTTGCCGTGGGTGTGGGTGTAAAGGTTGCTGTAGCTGTAGGCGTTGGAGTTGGGGTCGGTGTTGGACTAGGCGTCGGTCCCGTCTGTAACTCGAGTGCCCCGATATCAATTCCGCTGCCAGACACGCGTGAAAAACCGGGGCCGCGTTGGTCATAGGTCAGTGGTGGATTGAAATCATTGGGATTGAAGTTCGGATCGCCGGCGTTAATTGCTGGGCTAGTGGGCTGAAGCGCGAGTGTGAACGTTGGGCCACCATTGTCTTGCGGCGCGAAAGAAGTGAACTGCGGATCAGTATTAATTTGGTCGCCGTTCGCTATAAGAAATCCGCCCCCAGGATCACTGCTCAGGTTGTAGCCCAGTGAGATAACCACGCCGTCTTGGTTAACGATGTTTGCGCCTTGCGGGCCGGCATTCACGATTGTGTTCGCGAGTTTGACTGGGACGTCAGGGGTGTTATTTGAGATGTGGATGCCGCCGCCGTCGGGCGCCGAGTTGCCGCTAAGGGTGCTGTTGGCGATCGTCACAAAGCCATAATAATTGGAGATACCACCGCCATCGACCGAAGCTGAGTTGCCGCTGAGGGTGCTGTTAGTAATCGTGAGCCCACCACCGACACTGGAGATGCCGCCGCCGCTGCCCAGCGCTCCATTGCCGCTGAGGGTGCTGTTGGTGATCGTCAGGAAGCTTTGGCTGCTGGCGATGCCTCCGCCTGAGGCGTTGAAACCGTTGGCCGTGTTGTTGCTCAGGGTGGTGTTGGTGAGCGCCAGCGAACCGTGCCAAATCCAGATGCCACCGCCACCGTCGTGGTTGGCTGAGTTGCCGCTAAGGGTGCTGTTGGCGATCGACAGAGAGCCGTAATAATTAGAGTCGTAATAATTGTAGATACCACCTCCAGCGATGGAAGCTGAGTTGCCGCTGATGGTGCTGTTGGTGATTCTCAGCGAGCCGTTGTTTAAAATGCCGCCGCCATAGTTTGCATTTCCATTGGCGATCGTTAGTCCGGAAATGCTGATCGTGTCCACGACCGCCGCGTTGTTGGTGAACACGCGGGTTGTGAAATTACCGTCCACGGTCAAAAGGTTCGCGCCCGGCCCGGTAATCGTGAGAATTTTGTCTATTACTAGTGAACCGGTCGTGAGCGTGATTGTTTGTCCATTCAGCGATGAATCGAAATCGATGGTATCGCCGGGAGACGAATCATTGATTGCCTGCCGCAACGAACCCGCGCCATCGTCATTGTTATTAGTGACAGTGATTGTGGCCGCCAATGCAGATCCAACAAAGATGAGCAGGAGCGCGATGGAAAGGAGGTCGCGCGTCCAAGACGAGTCACGAATGAATTTTCTTATCTTTTCAGTCATCGGGAACTGACGATTCGTTCTCACATCCATCTCTAAAGGAATGGGATGACAAAGTTCCGGAGAATTTTCTTGAACGTTCCGACGCAGCGGTTCGCTTCTTGCCGATCCGGGTTTTGAGAAACTCGTAGAGGAGCGGAAGAAACCGGTCGCTTTGAATCGATTACCGCGATTCTACGAAACGCTGTGCAGTACAGGATCGGTGTCTGACACAGACGCCCTACAATTTCGAATTTAAACGCGCGAGGATCTCTGGATCGCGAACATCAGCCCATTCGCCGATGAGCTCGATCGCTTTTACTTTTTTACCGGACTGGGCGAGGTCGCGAATCGCATCGGTCAGTTCGTATTCGCTGCGTGGGGACGGTTTCAATTTTACGGTGAACTCGAAAATGCTTGGCCGAAACGCGTAAATCCCGGCGTTATACCACGGGCTCGTCGGTTCGCCTGGTTTGGGTTTTTCCCGAAGATCGACGACATGCATCTTCTCATTGAGAAGCACCGCGCCACCTTTGGTAACGTCTTCGCCGCGCGTGATCGTCAAGAGTGCTTCGGCATCGTCAGGAAGATCGACCACGCGTTTGTAATTCCCCGGATCAACTAAAATGTCGCCATAGGCCAGAACGAACGGACGATTCTCGACGAAGTCTTGAGCGAGCTCGACAACGCGCCCCGTACCATCCTGCACAGTTTGCGTAGCGTATTCGATGTCGACGTTGTAACGCCTGCCATCGCTGAAAAAATCCCGTACCGCTTCGGCATGATAGCCAACAATGATCACAAATCTGCGTACACCCGCATCGCGCAGACCTTCTACAATGTGTTCCAGGACCGGCTTGCCGCGCACTTCGATCATCGGCTTGGGAACATCAGCAGTAAGCTCGCGCATGCGCGTGCCGCGCCCGGCTGCCAGCACTACTGCCTTGTCGATTTTCGTCATGACTTACCAGATATTTCGAGCGCACCGGCAGCGGGCCAATGACGCAAGCCAGAAGTTCGGGCTACTTTTTCTCGCCGATCATCAGCGCGGGCAGGTTAGCTTGTTTGATCAATTCGCTTACTTTCGGCACATCTTCAGCTTTTAGTTGGGCCCACTTCTTTAACTGTTCTTCCAACTGGGTGTTCAGCATTTGGAAAACGTTAAGTTGTCCCTGGGTCGGCTCCGAGTCGCCGTACTCGATTGTGTGGCTGAATGTTTCAAAGCGTTCGTTCAGCATGTCGGGAAAGGCGAGATTTCCTTCCGACCCTTTCATGTTTACTTGGATAAGTTTCTGTTCGATCTCCGACATTTTGTGGTCGAGTTCGTCCGCTGCCGCGAATGCCGCTTTTAACTTGGGATCGTCACCGAACCGTTTGTGCAAGTTTTGAATCTGCGATCTGAGATCGCGGATTTGATTTACGGCTTGGTGCAATCGCGACATGGAATCATTCACCTGTGTCGCCAAAGCGAATTGCTTTTGAACGGCAGCCTCCGCGCCCTTTGTTCGCGGATCGATCGCCAGATGCAACGGCGCAGTTCGCGACTTGCCGCCGACAGTCAGTTTCACCTGGTAATCCCCGGGCGGAGCGAGCGGTCCTCGTGGTCCGACGCCGGAGTAAAAAGCACCAGGTATCTGAGTGGGATCATCGTAGCGCAGATCCCATGCGAAGCGGTTCATCCCTGCGTTTGCCGGAATTGTTTTCGGTCGCTCAACGCGATCCGGCCATTCGGGTGGCTGTTCGCCTTCTTTTTTCTCTTTGCTGGAAAGATGCCTGACGACTTTGCCTGAAGCATCCAGAATATCGAGCGACACCTCTTCTTTTGGTGTAGCCTTGAAATAATAATTAATGATCGCGCCAGACGGCGGGTTGTCACCGACTGGCTGTCGCTTGTCGAATTCCTCAGGGTAATGCAAACGCAACGCGGTCTGCGGTTGATAAAGAATCATATCTCCCGTGGCAGATTGCGCGCTCAACTGACGCAGCGGCGTCAGATCGTCCAATACCCAGAATGAACGGCCGTGAGTTGCTAGGACCAAATCGTCATCCTTTACAACCAGATCGTGAATCGGCGACACGGGCAGGTTCAACTGAAGTGGTTGCCAATGCGCGCCGTCATCAAACGAAACGAAAACGCCGAGCTCTGTGCCCGCGTAGAGCAATCCGCGTTTCTTGGGGTCTTCGCGTACCGCATGGACGTACGCACCATCGGGGATGCCAGTGACGATGGCGCTCCAGCTTTTTCCCAGGTCTGTCGTCTTGAAAATGTACGGCCTGAAATCGTCGAGCTTATGCCGGTCCACGGCGACATACGCACTGTTGGCATCGTGCGGAGAGGGATCGATGAGACTAACTGTGCTCCACTCGGGCATCTTTGGCGTGACCTTGGACCAATGCTGTCCGTCATCGGTTGTTACGTGAACAAGTCCATCATCCGTGCCGACCCAGAGCGTCCCTTGCTTCACTGGTGACTCTGTGAGCGCAAATACGGTGTCGTAATATTCAACTGAAGTGATGTCGTTGGTCAGCGGACCGCCGCTTGGTTGCTGTTTGGACTTATCGTTGCGCGTCAGGTCGCCGCTGATCTGCGTCCAACTCTGTCCGTGATCGGTCGATTTGAAAACACTCTCTGCGCCCGTGTACAAGACGTCGGGATTATGCGGAGAAAGGGTGAGCGGCGTTACCCATTGAAAACGATGAATGACATCGGCAGCGCCGTGACCGGAATTATCCAGAGGCAAGACACTGACGTCCTGTGTCTCTCCCTTAGCCTTGTTGTAACGATAGATTGAGTTTTCGTTATTTGAATAAACGATGTGCCAATCGCGTGGATCGGCCACAACAAAGCCGGCCTCGCCGACGCCGACTTCGAACCAATTCGCAGGCCCGATCGCTCCCCAGTCCGTGCGACTGGCAATACCAACGCTGCTATTGTCCTGTTGTGCGCCGTAAATGTGATAAGGGAAAGCGTTGTCCACGGAAACATGGTAAAACTGCGCAGTCGGTTGGTTATTTTGGGTCGTCCACGTTTTTCCACCGTCGATCGAGATGCTCACGCCTCCGTCATTGGCATTAGCGATTCGATTCGGATTTTGCGGATCGATCCAGAGCCCGTGGTGATCTCCATGACGCGCGGGTAGCAAATTAAAAGTTTTTCCGCCATCAACCGAACGAAACAAGCCGGTGTTTAGAAGGTAAACTGTGTCAGCGGATTTTGGGTCAGCGTATACTTTGTTGAAATACCAGGCACGCTGGCGAAATCGGCCGTCATCATTGACGCGGGTCCAATGTTGTCCGGCATCATCGGAACGATAAAGGCCGCCTTCCTTGGCCTCGATGATCGCATAAACGCGGTTCGAATCGGCGCCGGAAACTGCGATGCCGATTTTGCCCAGGATTCCATCGGGGAGGCCATTGCCCTCGAGGCGCTTCCAGGTAACGCCATTATCTTCGGATCGGTAAAGCCCGCTTCCGGGACCGCCGCTGGAAAAAAACCACGGTTGCCGTCGCACCTGCCACAGTGAAGCGAAAACAATGTTCGGATTATGTGGACCAAAAACAATATCGATCCCGCCGGTGTTCTCGTCTTTGGACAGCACTTTCGTCCATGACTTCCCACCGTCAGTAGTTCGAAATATCCCGCGCTCTTGGTTAGGACCAAACGCATGACCAAGAGCCGCCACGAGCACGACGTTCTCATCTCTTGGATCGACGATTAGTGCGCCGATTTGACGGCTGTCTTTTAACCCAACATTCTGCCACGTCTTGCCGCCATCGATGGATTTGAAAACTCCGGTGCCGTAGGTGGTATTACCACGAATGGCCGCTTCACCGGTTCCTGCATAGATCACGTTGTGGTCTGATGGCGCGATAGCGATCGCTCCGATCGATGAAATGGGTTGCTTGTCGAAGAGGGGGGTCCAGTTCGCACCGCCGTCGATCGTTTTCCAAACTCCTCCTGCAACGGCGCCAAAATAATAAGTGTCTGGCTCGCCCGGCACGCCTTCAATTGTTAAGGCTCGCCCGCCGCGAAACGGTCCAATCTGTCGCCAGTGCATCCCGTTGAACAATTTTTCATCAACGCTTCCAGGCGGAGCAGGCGTAGGGGATGGAGTGGCTCGAGCAGAAGGTGAAAAGAGTGCAGACGCTGCGAAAATGGTTTGAACTAGCCAAAGAAAACGACAACCAGGCGTAATCATCCGCCTAAGGTGGAAAGCCTGCGACTTCGTTCAACTGGAATCGCACCCGCGAACCGAACAACGCTGCGGCGAAAATTTTCGCAGGGCCGCCGGGAAATGTTTGTTAGGCGTTGATCGCAGCCATCCTCGGGGTCGAGGCTTCCACTGGAGTTCCACCTGGTTCGCCGCCGCCAAAATGCCTTGCGGCGAAGTATGAGCCAATGACTAAAACCGCCGCAATAAACTGAGCCACGAGCGTTTCAACTGTCGGGAACACGGCAAACCAGAGTCCCATCCACGGCGGGAGGTACGGTTGCAGCGATTCGATCCGAGTCGTGGGAATCCACTGTGCCAGCTGCATTTCCTGCGCTTGTTCGCCGACCATTACCAGCAACACGACTCCGAGAAGAATGCCGGTAGTGATAAGCATTTTCCGATACGGTAGCCGCTGCTGAAGGACAAATGTCAATACCGCTACCATCGCGGTCAGAACCATTCCCAATAGCGTGCCTTTTAGCACGACGGCACCACCCAGTCGCAGATGATAGCTTTGCAAGAAAAGGACGACTTCAAACCCTTCTCGATACAAGGAGGTGAACCCGAGCAGAACTAATCCAAACCAGAGACGCGACTGAGAGATTTCGGCGGCGCGCGCATTGTCGAGCAACGCTTTGCGGCGGCGATTGTGGGCGCGAATCCAGCCGCCCCAATAAATCTTGTGAAAGAACCAGTTCATGATGACGAGCAACACGATGACCGCCAGCAAGCCGGTAGCGGCTTGCAAATCGAGTGCGGACATGTTGTCGCTCAGTGAGCCGACGATGTGCACTGCGATGAACCACGTGATCAAACTGGCGATAAACGCAAGGCCCGCGCCGATTGCAACTGGCCGACGATGGGCGCGTTTGGCTCCTGTCATGCTCGCAGTGATCGCTGCCAGAACCAGGATGCATTCCAGGCCCTCGCGAAAGACGAGAATCCCAATGTCCAGAAACGCCACAGTCGGGCTGGTATTGGGGCGTGTCGGATCGGGCGCGCCGTGGGCGGTAACTCCCTGCCAGACCAGCATTGCAACTACGCAAAGTGCAGCTAGGACGATGCCGATGCGCAAAGCAGGCTTCATTCGCTCAAAGCTATCATAATGCTGGCGCCGCTGCTGCCGGTTGATTGCTTTTTTTTAGCGGCTGATTGCGGCGCGTAATCGCTTTTGGCCAATCATTTGCGTTCATACCTCGGCGACTCACGGTGACCTCGCCATGCCGGAGTATGTGTTGGGTCACCATCTCAAGGGCGAGGGGGAGCGACTGTTGTGATTTACGGTGAAACGAGTAATTTCCGGCGGTGCAACGAGCCCGCGGTTTTACGTTGATCGAGATAGCTCTCTCTATCTTTATCCTGCTGTTGATACTGGTGCTAGCAGTGCCCAGTTTTAGCGGCGTGATAGCAAACAGGCGGCTGAAGCAATCGCTGGATGAGTTCAACAATCTTGTGCGCCAGGCGCAAACGCTAAGCGTCAACGAGCGCCGTCCTTACCTTATCGTTTGGGGGAAGAACAATGTCATAGTACGGCCGGAAGCTTTCGCAGAGCATGAGGAAACCAAAGCAAAGGCCGAGTTCCGTCCGAACAGGGGAAGCACGTTAAAACTCTCGCTGCCGGTGGCATTAGCAGAGAAATATCCGGCGGAATGGATTTTCTGGCCATCGGGAACCTGTGAACCGGCGACTGTTCGCTTTCAGGGCCGCGCTGGTTCATGGACGGCGAATTACTCGCCGCTCACGGCACGGCCAGAGATTACGAGTTATGCAGTGCGATAGAGATTCGTTAAAGCGTTTAAGTGTTAGATCATGGAAGCGGACAGAATCACGCCGTTTTGACGCTTCGGTGTTTCAATGCTTGGCCGGCTTTGCTCTTTACGAGGTTCTGCTTGGCATCACGATTTTCGCGCTCGGCGTCATCGCGCTTGGACACGCGGTCGAAAATTGCCTCAATGCGAGCACGATTAACGCCGAAGAAGGCGTGGTGCGACAGATTTTGTCGAATCGCATGGCAGAAATCCAGGCTACGAAAGCTGTTCCTGATAATTCCAAGGAAATCAAGGTCGATACGAATTACGGAGGAATAAAAGTTGTTCAAAAAACTACGGCAGCCGAACTGACAGAACAGGATAATACGCTTCTCACCGGAATCTACCTCGTCACGTTAACTGCTCAGTGGCAGCAGGGCGGTGTTCCTCAGTCAAAACGAATCCAGTTTTATGTTTACCGGCCAGGGTAAGAGAGAACCATTAATGGATGGAAGAGGTAGAGACGCCGCGCCGCGGCGTTTCTACCGACGTGGTTTCACGTTGCTCGAAATTATGCTTGCGGTGGGAATCCTCGGGCTGATGTCGCTGGCGATTTTTCGTTTCGTGCAAGCGAACATGACGGCGCTGCGTTTGTCATCCGATACGGCTGCAAGCGACTCACAGTATGACGGGCTGCGCGATCTGCTGACATCGGAATGGCAAAGCCTTGGTTCCGTTAATTCGAAAATGTATGGAGAACCGTTTAAGCTTAATGAACGCGAGCGTGATTGGATACGGTGGAATTCCGATGCCGGTCCTGGACTTCTGACTCGCTATGCGCCGGGCGACTTTACCGTTACGCTGCGCTTACAACCGGAAAGCGACAAGAGCGACCAGCTCGATCTCGGGGTCCTGCGAAAACCGAAGGACGATCCCGATGTCGGAGAAGGCCACGAAACATGGGTGCCATTAATCAAGAATGTGAGCAGTCTCCAGATCAGTTACTTCAATCCGAACTTGAACACGTGGATCGATCGATGGTCAGACACGAACCGGACGCCATGGTTGGTGAAAGTGACCGTAGGGCGCGCTGATTCAGCAGTGCCTTGGGAAGCAATTATTCCATTGAAGCGCACGCCGTATTGAGAATGAAGACTTCAAATTCGAAATTGCGTGGCGGTGCGGCGCTAATGCTTGCGCTTTGGGCCTTGTTCTTGTTGAGCGCCATGGTCATTTCGTGGGCGCTGGACATTAATTCGCGCCTTGCAGTTTCTGGTAATGCCAGCCGTGTTTTGGACGCAGAAGCCATGGCATCATCGGGTGCCGATCTTGCACTACATCCGCTGATCAAGCCCGACTCCGCGAACTTGCACAGACAAATAGGCAATCAGCAAGGTTACGACGTCCAGATGACCGGCGAAGAGGGACGCTTGGACTTGAATTGGCTCACCCTTAATGAAGACCAGACGAAGCTGGCAATTCTGCGCCAATATCTGAGGCTAAAAGGTGTAGAGCTGAACGACGTTGATACAATGGTAGACTCGCTGCTCGATTGGGTGTCGCCAAATCAGGGGCTTCACCACCTGAACGCGTGTTCGGAGACTGACACTTACCAGCCGCCGCACGCACCGCTGACTTCTGTGGACGACCTAAAGAAAATCTGTGGGTGGGAGAAATTTACTGCGCAGCCAGGCTGGGACCAAGATTTTACGGTTCTGCCACTGCAAGTTCTCGGCCAATATCGAATCGATCTTGCCTGGGCTTCCCGCGATGTGTTGCGCGCATTGTCGGGTATTTTGCCGGGTATGAGCGACGATAGAGTCGATCGCTTCCTTCAGTTGCGCCGGGGTCCAGACGGAATCGATGGAACTGCTGATGACTATCAATTCGGCGGTACTCCTCAGTCGCTGCCGGCCGCCCAGACTGGGGGCTCGCTACCACCAGAGGCTCTAACTACGCTCGGCCTCAACCCGCAGCAGGTTCCGCAGCAGCTTTTAGGCTTGCTAACATTTAAAGGTCCCATCTTGCGCGTTGTGAGTACCGGAAAATCGGGCGACGTTAGCCGCTCTGTGCAGATGATAATATCAAAAGCGAGCTTAGGCGCGGCAGGTGGCCCTCCTCAGGTGATGAGTTGGAAGGAGCTTTGATATAGAGACAGGGATGCCATCCATTTTCATAATTCCCACGGCGCACGGATGGAATTTTCTGCGTTCGTCCGCGGCCGCATCGCCACGCGAAGCGGCTGCGGGCAGTGCCGGGCAGAACGGCTCGTGGAACGTGCGCAAGCTGCAGAACCTCGGGGAAGCCGTGCCGTTGCTTTCAGCGAGCGACGATTTTGTCCTCGGCCTGCCTGTTGCTGCTGTGCTCGCCCAGCGGTTTCGCCTGCCCAGTGTCGATCCCGCGGAGTTTCCCGAAATGATTCGGATCCAGATCGAGAAGGTGTTGCCGTTCTCAGCTGAAGAGGTGACCACCGACTTCGAAGTGATCGGGCAAGACGAAAACGAAAGTGTGGTCTCGGCTGTGGCGATCAGAAACGAACAGCTTGCCGAGATTGCTGCTCCCTTGCTCGATCGGGGTCTCATCCCGCGGCAGGTCACCGTTTATGCCGCGCAACGCGCCAGCACATATGCCCCCAAGGGAAATGCGCTGCTTATTTATCCGGAAGGCGAGATGCTCGTTTACGCCATGACAGAAAACGGCAAACTGAGCCTTGCCCGGGTGTTTGAAAATGGCAACGGGGAACAACTGCAACTTGAGCTGCCCCAGTTGCGAATGAGTGCCGAGCTGCAAGGCATCAATGCTTCCTTTCCTAATGTCTTGTTAGACGAAACCTGCTACCAAATGCGTAGCACCGTGGAGGGAGTCCTTTCCAGCCCCACTGAGATAGTGGGGGTCGAGCTGCCACCAGCGTCAGTTAAATTGAATCTGCTGCCAGAAAGCTGGCGCCGCCGTCGCTCACAGTTGATCAGGCAGGCAGAATGGCGAAAGCGCCTGGTGTGGATAGGTGGCGCTTATGTTGCGCTTCTCTTTCTTTTGTTCGCGTATCTGGGCTTGCTCCGATTTCAGATAGGACGCCTTGACCGGCGCATTGCACACGACTCTCCTGAGACGCAGTTCGTCCGTGCGACGGAAGCGAACTGGAAGGCACTGGCTCCGGCGATCGATGCGCGTTATTACCCGGTCGAAATTCTGCTGCACCTTTTCGAAAGTCTGCCATCGTCCGAGGTGAGGATTACGGCGTACAACCAGTCAGCGCGGCAGATCTCCGTCGATGGCGAGGCAAATACAGCCGCTCTTGCTTATCAGTTCATCGAAAAGATAAAGAAGAATCCCGATTTGCGAGCGTTTCAATTTGACATGGCTGCGCCTCGCATTCTGCCGAACGACCATGCGCAATTCCGATTGGAGGGGAAGCCACGATGATGCCAGCATGGTACCAGCGAATGAACCCGCGCGAGCGTGTGCTGGCGTGGGTAGCGGCCGGCACGGTGTTTGTGTTACTCAACCTTTTCGTTTTGAACTGGGTTTTCGGCGCGCTGGCGAGTGCACAAAAGCAAATTGCGACGCGCAGGGCTACCTTAGCTGAGCAGGCTCTTTACGTGAAAGAACGAGACCTTTGGACGAAACGCGACGCATGGATCCGCCAACATCAACCAACCCTCAAAGATCCAGCAGAAGCCTCTGCACTGCTTGACCAGTTAAAGGGAATAGCCGGCAAATATAATGTCTTGGTTGAGAATCCCGCGATCGGTTCTGGGGAAACCACGCCATATCATCAGACAGTTTATGCTTCGATTGAAACAAAGAGTCCCTGGCCGCCGCTCGTTCATTTTCTTTATGATGTGCAG
>Ga0066388_100000784_pt1 | contig 16153 bp, 13 predicted proteins | sample PanSoiMetaGPlot6_FD_64539 | JGI IMG/M metagenome (GOLD analysis project Ga0066388, IMG submission 64539) | Tropical forest soil microbial communities from Panama analyzed to predict greenhouse gas emissions - Panama Soil - Plot 6 (Hybrid Assembly) | ecosystem: Environmental > Terrestrial >... | reverse complement strand
GCCCTACATGCAGGGCCACGCCGAGGTGCTCTTGAAGGAGAAGAAGATCGCGGCCATCCCCGACTGGAGCCGGGCGCTCCGCCCCGAGTTCATGGAGCGCGCGCGCACCGCGACGTAATAAGGGGTCAGACCCCTCGCGCGGACGGTTGGAGCCAAGGCTCCAAGCCTGGAGGCGAGGGGTCTGCCCCCCGACCAGCCGGTCTCGAATCACACAGCTGTCCTGCCCGTGGCGATGTTGGCGAGCTGCATCGCCCTGTCTAACGTCGCTCGCGAAACAAAAAGCATGCCGGGGAGCGATGGGAGGTGCGGCGATGACGGACCGCTGTGGCTTGGCTTGACGACGGCGCACCATCGGCCATCGGCCCTTGCGCCGCTGCGGATTCGCAGCTTCCGCATCCAATGGCCGTCCGACCTCCTGACCTCCTGCGCCTTCGAGATGGAGAACCTGATCCTCGGCTGGTACATGCTGGTCGAGACCGGCTCGGTGCTGCTGCTGTCGCTGTTCGGGGCACTCCTCTACATCGGCACGCTGCTGGCGCCGTTGTTCGGCGTCGCCGCCGACCGGATCGGTCACCGCAATCTGCTGTGCGCCATGCGCGGCTTCTACATGGTGCTGGCGGCGACGCTAATGGCGATCGCGCTGGCCGGGGCGCTGAGCCCGTTTGCGGTATTCTGCATCGCCGCACTGATGGGCCTGGTCCGCCCGTCGGACCTCGGCGTGCGCGGTGCACTGGTAGCGCACATCGTGCCGGCCGAGCAGCTCATGGCGGCCATGGCCGTCTCGCGCACGACCTCCGACGGCGCCCGCATCATGGGGGCGCTCACCGGCGCGAGCCTGTTCGCCGGGTTCGGCATCGGCCCGGCCTACGTGGTGGTGACCGCGTTCTATGCGGTCGGCCTGCTGCTGCTGGTGGCGATGGGCCGGCAGGCGGGCGCACCCCCGCCGTCCGTGCTGGCTCGGGTTGCCAGGGCTGGCGCGGCGCAGTCACCGGCAGCGCGGGCATCGCCCTGGAGCGATCTCGTCGAAGGCCTGGCGCTGGTGTGGTCGACGCCGGCGCTGCTGGCCGGCATGCTGGTGGCGGTGCTGGTCAACCTGCTGGCGTTCCCGCTCTGCATCCAGCTGCTGCCGTACGTGGCCAGGGAGATCTACGGAGTCGACGAGAGGGGGCTCGGATTCCTGGTGGCGAGCTTCGCGAGCGGTGCGCTGGTCGGCTCCGTGGCGGTAACCGTCGGCCGCAGGATCGCGCCGGCACGCACCATGATCCTGTCGACGCTCGCCTGGTTCGTGTGCGTGCTGGCCTTTGCGCAGATGCGCACGGCCTGGAGCGGCGCCGCGATGCTGGCGCTCGGCGGCTTCGCCCAGAGCCTCAGCATGGTGACGCTCGCCGTCGTGCTGCTCGGCATCGCCGGCGGGAAATTCAGGGGGCGCATCATGGGCGTGCGCATGCTGGCGATCTACAGTCTGCCGCTGGGGGCGCTGGCGGGCGGTGCCCTGTTCGGTGTGATTGGCTTTCGCGCCACCGGCACGCTGTACGCTCTGGCCGGCGTCGCCCTGACGCTCGCCATCGCCTGGCACTGGCGCGCCGACCTGTGGCCCGCCGATCTGCCGGCGAACGGCGGGTGAGCGCGAGCCAAACCGGGTCGCGGTTTCGCGTTCCGTCGAGGACCGCCCATGCTATGCTAGCGCCGGAGTCGAACCATGCCGAAGACGCCCCGCATCATCGCCGATCCCAGGATCATGATGGGCAAGCCCGTCATCGAGGATACGCGCATCACCGTCGAGCTGATCCTGACGCGCCTCGCGGAGGGGCGCTCGGTTGACGACATTGTTACCGAGTATCCGCACCTAACGCGCGCTCAGGTCACGGCCGCCATCGAGCACGCGCGCGCCCTGGTATCTCACCCGGCTGAAGCAGCCGAGTAGCGCGGTGCGGCTTCTCATCGACGAGAACGCATCGCCAGTAATACGAGATGCGCTACAGGCGGCAGGACACGACGTAGTAGCGGCCGCCAGCGTGTGTCCGGGCGCCCCCGATGGCGACGTGGTCGCGCTGGCCATCGCGGAGGGACGTATTCTTGTTACCGAAGACAAGGATTTCGGCAATCTGGTCTTCCGACAGGGGCTTCGCCCACTTGGACTCGTTCCGGTCCGCCTGCCTGGCCGTCTGCCTGCTGAGAAAGCCGCGCGATTGATAGACGCGCTGAAGGGCGAGAAGGCCGATGATTCCATTCTCGTGGTCGGGCCTCGACGCATCAGGCGTCGGCCACTGCCTTAGCACTCTGGGGAGAAAGACAATGTACGAACCCATCGCCCGCAACTTCAGGCTCCTCGCCCATCACGAGCTCGACGGCTTCGGCGGCATGGGCGAGGGCATGTCGATCCAGATCGCAAGAGACGGGCGGCGCATCCTGTGGCTGGCGCACGAGAGCGCGCCCAAGAACTTCACCGGCGTCGACGTGTCCGATCCCAGGGCACCCAAGGTGGTCGTGCAGACCGACCTGCCCCAGCCCTACATGCGGTCGAACTCGCTGGAGACGGTCGGCGACATCATGGCCGTGGCCTATCAGGTGCAGCGGCACGGACAGAAGCCCGCGGGCTTCGAGCTGTTCGACATCTCGGTGCCGGAGACGCCGAAGTCGATCGCCTTCGTCGATGCCTCGGGGCCCGGCTCGCGCGGCGTGCACCAGCTGTGGTTCTGCGACGGCGAGACCGTGCACATGGCCGCCGGCGCGCCCGACTTCGTTGCCAACAACCCGCTCGACGACCAGTTCTACCGCGCCTTCGACGTGCGCAGTCCCTCCAACCCCCAAGAGGTGAGCCGCTGGTGGCTGCCCGGCACCCGGCAGGGCGACAGCGCGCCGCCCCCCCGCCGCCACACCGCCCCGCGTTACGACATGGGCTTCCGCGCCCACAACACCAACGTCTACCCCGAGCGCCCCGACCGCCTCTATCTCGGCTACATCGACGGCGGCATGTTCATCCTCGACATTTCCGACCGGGCACACCCGAAGCCCTTGTGCCGATGGGACAACTCGCCGCCGTTCTCGGGCTTCACCCACACCGTGCTGCCGCTGTTCCAGCGCGACCTCCTGGTGGTGACCGACGAGTCGGTGGTGGATGACGCCAAGGACTGGCCCAAGCTCATCTGGATCATCGACGGCCGCGACGAGACCAACCCGGTGCCGATCTCAACCTGCCCGGTCGACGGCGTGGAGGACTACGCCAGGCATGGCGGACGCTTCGGTGCCCACAACATCCACGAGAACGTGCCGCGCCCCACCGCGTGGCACTCTGACCGCTGCATCCTCGGCACCTTCTTCAACGGCGGGTTGCGCGCTTACGATATCGCCAACCCTTACCAGCCCAAGGAGGTCGGCGTGTTCGTGCCGCCGGCACCGAACGGCGCGCCCACCGGCGCCATCCAGCTCAACGACGTGTTCGTCGACGAGCGCCAGATCGTCTACACCGTTGACCGCCACGCCGGCGGCCTCTACGTCCTGGAGATGAGCTTCTGATAGGGCGGCCGCGGCATGTCGCGGCAGGCCGCAATAATCGCTCGCGGAGCTCGCAGAACACCGCGATGATCGCAACCTTGAAAGAACCCCGGTGGCAGGCCAGCCTTCCGGGGCCAGTAAAAGCGCGCGCTCCTTCTTGTGACACGCCCCGGACGCGGGGACATTATGCGGGACGCGCCGTTGGGAAAGCTTGCAGAGGTAACGGACACGAGTTGGGCCAAGCGCCACGCGCTCCACGCAATGCACTCACGTTTGATGACTCAACGTGTACATCCCGCGCATGCGCGCCGCGAGCGTAGTTTGGGTTAGGGCCGAAGGCCCGTAGCCCAAAGTGTCCCGGATGCCGCCGTTCGTCATTGCCGCAAGCTCGCCACCGCGTCGCGGATGCGCCGGTCGTAGTCATCGGCGAGCGCGCCGAGTGCCGCCGCGCCGTCGCCGGCAAAGGCGGGGCCGTGCATCAGCGCCAGCGTGCGGGGCGCGAGCCTGCAGAGGCCGCGGATGGTGGTGCCCATGGCCGGGTTGAGGCAGGAGTATCGAAACAGATCTTCCGCGGCGATTGCGGGCCCCACCACGTCGCCCTCCGTCAGCGCTGGGCCGCCGCCGAGCTGGGTGACCCTTCACCGCGGCACGGCGGATCGCGCACACTCTCGCGAGCCGCAAAATGAAGGGTCGGGCGCCTCGCAGAGGGCACGACGCACCCGACACTTTTTCACGTCCCAAGGAAGAGGCGTGCCCGCGAGCGCGCCAGCGGCTGGGAGGGGGGTTGCCGCCGCGCAGTACAGCAACGCTGGAGGTTCCGGGTTCCGCTCGTTGATGGATTCTTTTTTCGGTATGCCCCCGTGTTGCGTGCATTGGGACTACGGGTTGGCATTGTCCAGGAGGATTTTTCCGAGCGCCTCTCGTTGTGCTACAAAGGATGACCTGCGGCAATCCTGAGGCGATGGCCAATGACAGCCCGCGATCTCATTGCTGGCGCTGTCTACGACCCTGAAACCCTCAAGGTGATCTTCAGGGCGTTCGATGAAGGCTGGGCTCTAATCGAACCCCCTTTCGGCCGAAGTTGCTCGAATGAGGCTCGCGAACGCCATCCTGAGCGTCGCGAGAGAGGACAGCCGAGACTCCGAGGAGCTCAAGAACCTCGGTCTTCAGTCGATGGCGATGCATTACCGGGTTGCCCCGACCAGCCCAGAACAGGAGGCGGTTGTGACCGTGCGCGTGGATAGTCCCGAATACTGGCGATCCCACGTCGAGGCAACGCTTTGCATCGCGGACCAGATGACTGACCCCGAGTGCAAGCGGCTCCTCATGCGTGTCGCCGAGACCTACGCGCAATTGGCTCGCCACGCTGAGGCGGGGAAAACGACCAGCGGCCGGAAGACTGGCGATCGCACCGAGACCTGATTGCGCGGCTGCGGATAGGGTGTAGGCCGGGTCAGCACCGAAGGCCCGCAACCCAACGCGGTCCAGACACAGCCGTTGTCATTGCCGCTGTTGATCACGCGCTCTCGCGCTAACCCCACCTACAGGACCTTGGAGACCTCCAGGAAGCCGTCGCGCTCGGCGTTTGCGGCTTCGATCGCCTCCGGCGAGCCCACCACCACCACCCGACCCGTGGCCGCGAGCTGCGCCAGCGCCGCGCCCAGCGAACGGAAATCCTCCACGCCGGCTGACAGGATCTCGTCTCGCAGCCGCTGCAGGCTCTCGTCGGTCTCGCCGAGCAGGTAGCGCCTGAGCGAGACGAAGCCCTTGGCATCGGGCAGCAGGTAGTCGTCGACCTGGCCGATCACGCCGATGATGCTCCGCACGATCTCGTCCTCGCCGATGTCGGTTTCGCTCAGGAAGGCTGCCGTCTCGTCGTAGGCTTCGAGCGTCTCCAGGAGGTTGGGGTCGCGGTAGGAGGAGAACGCGAACACGCCGGCCCTGCGGTCGAGCGCGCAGGAGCCGCCGTAGGCGCCGCCCTGAACGCGCACCTTGCTCCACAGCCAGGTGGTGTTGAGGTAGTGCTGCACGACGGCGGCGGCACCGCCGGGCTTGATGCCGAGGCGGCGCAGGTCCCCGCCCTTGACGACGTAGTTGACCTTGGTCGGGATCGTCAACCCCTCCGCGCGCTCTTTCGCCGGCACGTTCCAGCTGGCGGCGCCGGCAGGCGCGTTCGGCAGCCGTCCCAGAAACGCCGTGAGCTGCGGCTGGAAGCGGTCCCAGGTGGCCGCATCGGTGGTGACATTGCAGATCATCCCGCTGCGTGTGAGGAGCGTGCTGCGGATGCTCTCCAGGTCTCCATGGATGGAGCCCCAGTCGGAGGCGATCCTCTCGCCAAGCCCGCGCAGGAAGTTGAGGTGGCTGATGCCGCCCATCTGCTCCGCGGCCCAGCCGGCCTCGTTGAGGCCCGACAGCAGCCGCAGGCTCGCGTAGCGGTTCCCCCTGAACGGGATCATCGACTCAAGCTGGGACTTTTCCTCCAGGACCAGCTGCTGGAAGCGCTCGCGGTTGTCGAGGCGCGCCTGCGTCAGCACGTCGTGGAGAATGGCAAGCAGCTCGTCCGCCTTGTCGGGCATCGCCTTGGTGCGCAAGAACAGCCGGGCTGCCGCTGTCTCGACGGCCTCGACCGCCGACGTCCAGCTGTGCGCCGCGATGCCGCCCGTGGACCTGCCGATGCGCTGGGAGAGCTCGACGAAATCCATCGCCCCTGCGCCGGTCTCCAGCAGCGCCCGCCCGAACAGATCGACGTAGGGGAGCACCTTGGCCGGCAGGGTGTGCAGATCGAATCCCATGTCGAAGTACACGATGCCGTTGGTGGGCTGATCGTGGAACAGGACGCGGGTGTCGGCGAGCGATGTCACGACGCGCGGAATGCGCCGGTTCTCCCGCGGCAGATCGCTGAGCTTGAGGCTCGGGATGGTGGCGAGGGCCTGCGGCGAATCCGGCGTCTCCTGCAGCTGCTTGAGCGTACGGGTCTCCGTGATGAGGGCCGCGATATCGGCCTCGTTCAGGCGAGCGCGCGCGGCCTCGAGGCGCTGGCGCTCCTCGGCAGCCTCGCGCCGCGCCTGCTCGGGGTCGGGAGTCACGATGGTCGTGGTGCGATGCGGGTTGGCGAGGATGTGCCGCACGATCAGATCCTCGAAATAGCGCTCCTGCGACGCCACCCGGTCCTTGATGCGCGCGAGCGGCGCCTCGAAGGCAAGCGGCAACAGCGGATCGCGGCCGTGCAGCCAATAGGACAGCGAGTGCAGCATCAGCGCCAGCCCGCGCGGGAACCGCCCCGTGTTCCGCTCGCGCAGGCTGAACTCGAAGGTGTTGAGCGAAGCTTCCACGGCCGGCCGCTCGATACCGTCTCTGGCCAGCCGCTCCAGCGTCGCCAGGATCAGCGCCTCGACCTTGTCCGCGTCTGCGGCCTCGATGCCCCGCATGCCGACGCTGAACAGGCTCTGGCGCAGCCCGTCGTCGAAGCTCCCGCTCGCCTCCTCGCCGAGGCCCGAATCCATCAGCGCCTTGCGGAGCGGCGAGGCGGGCGTGCCGTTCAGGATGTGGTTGAGCATGCTGAGCCCCAGCTCGCGCTCGACATCGCCGATCTCGGTGAGCATCCAGTTCACCGACATCATGGCTTTCGCCGCGGCATCGCTTGCAGGGTAGGGACGCACGAAGCGCCTGGGTGCCGTGAAGCGCGGCTGCAGCGCTACGGGCGCGTCGATCTCGGCCCGGTTGAACTCGCTCAGATAGGCATCGAGCAGGCGCAGGCGCTCGGTCGGATCGTCATCGCCGTAGAAGTAAAGGCGTGCGTTGGAGGGATGGTAGTACTTCTCGTGGAAGGCCTTGAAGTCGGCATACGTCAGGTCGGGGATGTGGCGCGGATCGCCGCCCGAATCCAGGCCGTACTCGTTGTCCGGGAACAGCGACTCCGTCGACAGCTTGCCAAGCAGCGCGTCCGGAGACGAATAGACGCCCTTCATCTCGTTGAAGACGACGCCCTTGTAGCTGATGGGCGCGCCGGGAGCGTCGAGCTCGTAGTGCCAGCCCTCCTGCCTCAGGACATCGGGCGTGATGCGTGGATGGAACACCGCATCGAGGTAGACGTCGATCAGGTTGTAGAAGTCCTGCAGGTTCTGGCTCGCCGTCGGATAGACCGTCTTGTCGCTGTAGGTCATCGCGTTGAGGAAGGTGTTGAGCGAGCCCTTGGCGAGCTGGATGAAGGGGTCCTTCACCGGATACTTGCGCGACCCGCACAGCACCGAATGCTCGAGAATATGCGGCAGGCCGGTGGAATCCCGCGGCGGCGTGCGAAAGGCGACCCCGAACACCTTGTTCTCATCGTCATTGACGAGGGACAACAGCCTGGCCCCCGTCTTGACGTGCCGATACAGCAGCGCCTTGGAGTTGGCCTCGGGAAGCGCCCGCTCGCCAGTCAGCTCAAACCCATGCACAACCGTCATTGCAGGCTCCATTCCCGCCGTCGCCGCCATTCAGGCGGGCGTTATACGCGAATTTTCACGGGACTCTAGGTTGTTTCCCGCGCCTTGCGCAGCCGCACGTAGAGGGCCCCGCTGCCGCCGTGTCGCAGGCCGGCCGCCGTATAGCCGAGCACCATGGCGCGCAGCTCCGGCTCCTCCAGCCATTGCGGGACGCTGCGGCGCAAAATGCCGCGCTCCGGGCGGCCGAGGCTCCGCGCGAGGTGGTCCCTGTCGTCGGCCTCGCCGCCCTTGCCCGTGATGATCAGGAGCATGCGGTGCCCCTGGGCCTGCGCTTGGCGCAAAAACGCGCGCAGCCGTGCATGCGCATCGCCGCGCTGCAGGCCGTGCAGATCGAGGGTCGCATCAATGGTCACCTTGCCGGTGGCGACCTTGCGAAGCGCGCGCCGGTCGAACTCGGCGACGGGCGCCGCCGTCACCGGGGCCGGGGCAATCTTGGGCGGCACGCTTGCTCGATGCCTCGTCCGTTGCGGCTCGAGCGGCTTCGGTTTGGGGACCTCAGGCGTGGGCTCTGTGGGCTCTGCGGCATGGGCGGCCACGCGCGCCTTGACCTTAACCTTGTCGACGGAAAGCGTCGTGTGGCTCCACAGGGCAGCTTCGTCGGGCGTGAGACGGCGGCTGGACCTGCCGGCCTTGCCGCCACCGCCGCTCATCGCTGCGCCTTCTCCATCATCGGGCCGCCGCCTCCTTGGGTGCCCCATTGGGCACCAGCACGAAGAACTTGCCGGGATACTTGGTGCTGCTGGCGAGCCTTCCGGCGGTTTCGCCTGATCCGAAGTAGATGTCGCCGCGCTCGGGCCCCCTGATCGCCGAGCCCACGTCCTGGCCGACCATGAGGCGGTTGAAGGACGACGCCTTGGGGCCATGCTTCAAAGACGGGACGCTGAGGTAAATCGGCGTCCCCAGCGTATGGTAGGCAGTGTCGATGGCCAAGCTCCGTTCCGGTGTCAGCGCGACCCGCAGCGCGCCCAGCGGCGCGCCGGTGTCGTCCTTGATCTCGCGGAAGAACACATAGGAAGTATTCTGCCACATCACCAGCTTGCCCCGCTCAGGGTCCGCACGCAGCCAGTTGGCCAGCGCCGACATCGACATCCGGTCGGCGGCAAACATGGCAGTCTCAGTCAGGTAGCGCCCGATCGAGCTGTAGGGGTGGCCGTTCTTGCCGTCGTAATGCACGCGTACCGTGGTGCCGTCGGTGAGCTTGACGCGCCCCGAGCCCTGGATCTGCATGAAGAAGACATCAACCGGATCGGCAAAGTAGAGCAGTTCCAGGCCCTTGCCCTTGAGGGCCCCGGCCTCGATCTCGGCGCGCGTGTAGTAGGGCTCGGTGCCCGTTGCGGTCTTGCGCACGTGCGTGAGCGCGCCCGGCTTGAGCGCACCCCGGCGGGTGTCGTCAACGACGTTCACCAGGTCGGGCGGGCGCTTGTAGATGGGCGTCTGATACGGCCCCTGCTGGGTGCGCGAGCCTTCCAGCATCGGTTCGTAGTAGCCGGTGAGGAGGCTGGGCGGCCCCTTTTTCACCACGGCGTTGGGGGTGAAGCTTGCCTCGAAGAAGGCGCGCGCCTTGTCCTTGTCGGCAATGTCGGGGGCAACGCGGATGGCTTCGCTGCAAACGGCAACCAGGGCGGGAGGCGGCACTTGCGGGCCCTTGCCGTCGCCTGGCGCCCGGTCGCGGCCGTTGGCGACGACGCGCTCGCAGGAATTGAGGAAAACCTTGAACGCGACCAGATGATCGTCCTGGTACCAGCCTGGCAGGTCTGCAAAACTGACAGGACGATACCAGGGCACGGCCCCCTTGGCTGGAGGGTCGGCTTTGGACAGTGCGGCAGTCTTTGGAGTGGCGGCTTTCGCGGGCGCGGCGGGCTTGGACGTTTCGGTAACCTTCGCAGGGGTCGCCGTAGTAACTTTCGAAGGAGCCGCCGTCCGTGCCTTCAAGACCCTGACCTTCCAGGGGATTTCATCGGTATCGCCAAACCCGGTATCGGCCTGCCCCCCGGCCGCAACTACTACCGCGCCCACCGCAAGCATAGCGATAGCAACGCGTTGAAAAGCAACGCTCCAGTCCACAGCGCGTTTTCCCCCGTCTGGAACTCGCGGATGTTTCCGCCCGAAGATGGGCTATCTGATGACCGCCCCCCAACCCCCTGTGTCACGCATGTCACAAGCTCAAGTCACAAGGGCCGGCGAAATCCGTTGCCTTACGTCAGGCATCCCTCCGTCTACAACTTTGCTGCGAGTTATGCCAGATTTCCGAGTAGCCCTTCCGAGATGGGCTAATTTGCGGCCTGGGTAGCGACGAGCTTCCAATTCGGATCGCGCGAGGCAATTTCGCGCGCAAATGTCCAGATGTCGGTGACTTCCCTGATCCGCTTGGGATCGCCGTTGATCACCACCCCTGCCCGGTCGCGGGTCGCCGAGATCAGCTCGCTCACGAACTTCACCGTGACCTGGGCGATGCCACCTTTGAGCTCAGCCTCCACCAGATCCGCGGACTTGATGCCGACGAAACTCTGGTCGATCTGCTCGCCGCGCTTCTCGCGGTCGGAGATGGCATTGCTGAAGCCGTCATAGACTTCGTTGTTCAGGAGATTCTTCAGCGTCCGGCGGTTGCCCTCGGCAAACGCCGTGACGATGATCTCGTAGGCCGCCTTGGCGCCGTGGACGAAATGGTCCGGATCGAAGCTGCCGTCGGCCCGGAAGATGTCGACCAGCCCTTGGCTCACCTCGCTGTTGCCCGCAGCATAATCGCGCACGCGCTGCTCCCCGTCGGCGTGCGCCGACTGCGCGGAAGCGGGGCGCGCTTCGGCCTCCTCCCGCTCGCGCCGGGGCAGGGTGACCACCTTGTCCTGGCCCACCAGCTCGCCGTTGCGCTGCTGCCTCGCCTCCTGCTGCGCCTTGTAGCGCTCGAAGCGGGTCTGCTCGTGCCCCGTCCGGCGTCCCAGCACGCTGCGCAGCTTGAGGAAGATGACGACTGCCAGAACCAGGAAGACGATCGTGAGTACGTCGATGCCGCCGCTGCCGCCCATCACCTTAGCTTTCGTGCCCGAGCTCGATCGTGAGCCCAACGTACCTGATGTAGGTTACCCCGGGAGCAAGAACCAGACCATACGCCGGCAGTCTTGGACCTCCTGCCGCGTGGTTCTCCGCCGCCAGGCGAAACCTTACGGCATTGCAAGGCACAAGCCAACCGGAATGCCCTACATTATGGTAATCGGAACGGCTAGCGGCTAAGGGATCGCGACATGCTGCGCCTGGCGGTCGGCCTCGCATTCATTGTTGTCCCGGTTCTCGATCTGGCACTGCTCATCAGGATCGGGCAGAGCATCGGGTTCTGGCCAACCCTGGCGCTTGTGCTCGCCACCGCCTTGACGGGCGCCCTGATCATCTCGCGACAGAGCCTGTCGGTTCTGCAGCGGACGCTCGAAGCCGTGGCCGATGGACGGCCGCCTGTGGCTCCGGTGCTCGACGGCCTGTTCCTGCTCGCCGCAGGCGCCCTCTTGCTGATACCCGGCCTCATGACGGACGTCGCCGCGCTGCTCCTGCTGATACCACCCATTCGCCGCGCCATTGCCCGGTCGACCGTGCGGTGGCTGCTGCGCCGGGCGGACCTGAACGTCGAGATGCACGGCACAGATCAAGCAGCGCAACCGCCGCGCCGGCCACCCGGCATGGGCGACGGGCCGGTCATCGAAGGCGAATTCGAGCGCATGGACGAGGACCCGCCCCGGCCGCGCCGCAACAGCCGGCACATGCCCCCGCCCTAGCCGGCGCCGAGCCGGCGTTGCCCGAGGCGGCATCGGTGTGCTAGCCACCCGCGCAGGCATCGGGCGCGCCGAGTCGAAAAAAAGGGATGTTCGCAAATGACTGAGGCAACCAAGGCCGGCAACGGCGAAGGCGTGAGCGCTCCCGCGGCCACCGCACAGCAGCCGCAGATCCGGGTGGTCGCCCAGTACATCAAGGACCTCTCCTTTGAGGCCCCCAACGTGGCCAAGCTGCTCGACGGACCCGGCGAGGCACCCAACCTGCGCGTTGAGGTGAACGTCAACGCCAACAAGATCAGCGGCTCCACCTTCGAGAGCGCAATCAACTTCAAGGCCGAGGCGACCAACAAGCTCGGCACCATCTACGACATGGAGCTCGCCTATGCCGGCATGTTCCAGGTCGAGAACCTGCCCGAGGCGGCACTGGAGCGCTTCCTGCTGATCGACTGCCCGGGTCTGCTGTTCCCGTTCGCGCGCCGGCTGATCGCGGATCTCACGCGCGAAGGCGGGTTCCCGCCGCTGTTGCTGGACCCGATCAATTTCGCCAACCTGTACGCCAGGCGCGCGCAGGAGCGCAGCGCCCAGGCGCAGGCAAAGCCGGGCGAATAGGACCCTGCAGCGCCGCGCCCGCCGGTGGCACTGCCGCCGCCTGGTCCTCCTCCTCGTCGGGGTCGCAGGGCACCGGAAACTCCAGATCGGACGCCCAGCAGTACATCTGCCCGTGGATGCTCGCCGCGCTTGGAGCTGTGCACGCGAGCAGCGTGAGGCCGCGAGGTTACCGCCTGCAACGCTTCGAAGCGGACTTACCCGAGCCAGGCCACGCCGAAGCAGATCAGCAGCAGAACCAGTAGGCCGATGCACATCCGGTCCCTGATGGCGAAGGCCACCGGATCGTCCATCATCTCGCCGCGGGCGCTCACCAGCCAGATGCGGATGATGAAAAGGAAGACGAGGGGAGGAAAGCCCCACAGCCAGGTGGTGCTGCCGTAGAAGCTGCTCCGGAAGGCCTCCTCGACGATATAGAGCACCATGATCATGACGGCGCCGACCCCGGTGGACAGGCCGATGGTCAGCACCATCGGGGCATCCACGGGCCGGTAGCCGCGGCCGTTCATGCTCTGGCTCTGGCGCACGATGGCCCTGCTGATCTCCGTGTACCGCTTGGCGTAGCTGAGCGAGCCGAAGAGGAACATGGAGAACACGAACAGCCAGGCCGACGGCGGCACGGCGGCGGCCACAGCGCCGATTCCCAGCCGGATCGTGAACAGCGCGGCGAGCGCGAGGCCGTCGACAAATGGAACGGTCTTCAGGTGCAGACTGTAGTAGAGCGTCAGCGCCAGGTAGAGCAGGAGCGCGATGCAGGTCGCCAGCGACACCAGCGCGCCCATCGCGATGCCTGCGGCAATGAGCACGACGGCAACGGTCAGCGCCGTCGCCGCGGAGAGGCGCCCGCTTGCAATCGGGCGTTCCCGCTTGGACCAGTGGTTGCGATCGTCGGCGACATCCCACATGTCGTTCAGGAGGTAGGTGCCCGACGCCACGCAGCACAGGGCGACGAACGCCAGGAATGTCTGGGAGAAGGAGGTCAGATCGGTGAGGGCGCCGCCGAGCACGAGCGGCACGAACACGACGACGTTTTTGACGCACTGATGCAGCCGCAGGCCCCGCGCCAGCTCGCGCAACAGCGAGACGCGCGGGAATTCCTCCTGGCCGAGCGCTGCCGGGCTCTTTGCGACGAGGCCTGGCGCAAGCGCACGCTCGGGTCCATGCCTGACCGCCTCGACGCGCCGGCGGCGCCGCACCAGGACGTCATAGCCCTCCGGGAAGCGGTCGAGCAGCTTTGCCGTTCCCCGACCGAGGGCCGCACCGCCGGCGCGCGCGTCGACGACGACCCCGGCAATGGCGGGATGGCCCGAAGCGACTGCATCAAACAGGGGCGAGCATCTCCTGGCCACGAGATAGACTTGGCGGCCCTCCGCGGCCGCCGCGTCCACGCAGGCTGCGAGCTGAGGACTGAACGCCAGCACCGGCGCAATCCCAGCTTCGGCGAGCTTGCGCTCCAGATGCTCGCGCCCCCCGAGCAGCCACACCGCAGTGCTAAAGATGCGGATCAACGAAGACTTCAGGTACGAGAACAGCGCGACGATCAGCAGGCTGCGGCAGCCGACCACCTCCCCAGCGATAAGGAGGGGGATGCCGACTTCGGCAGACACACCGGTGCTGGGAACGCTCCCAAGCTCTTCCATCGCGGCAATCCTCCCTCGCCCACACCGAGGCAAGCCGGCCCCTACCCTACGGCCTGTACTGAGTTTGCCGGTCTGTTAGTGAACCGGGGATGAACCTTGATGCCGCAGGGGCCGGCGGCACTGTCGTTCATCCGGACCTCGGACCCTTAGTCTCCGACTGCCCCGCCCAGGTTCATGGTCGTGGTGCAAGCCATGCTTCCGGCGCAGGGCTTCGCGGCCGGCTCTACCGCTCCGGGCCCCAGCTTTCCATCGCCGGCCTATGACCCGATCGTGCCGATGAACTGGAGGACGATCTCGCGTCTGTGGGGGCGAAACCGATGCTCGATCAGGTAGATCGCCTGCCAAGTGCCGAGCTCGGCCGTGCCGCGGTGCACGGGCACGCCGAGGGTGGCACTGGTGAGCATCGTCTTGATGTGCGCCGGCATGTCGTCGGGCCCCTCGGTGCGGTGGCGGTAGCGCGCAGTTCGCGGGGCCGCACGCTCCAGGGCTTCCGACAGGTCGTGCAGCACGTCGGGATCGGCATTCTCCTGGATCGTCAGCGATGCCGAGGTATGCCGGATGAAGAGCGTCAGCAGCCCGTCGCCCGCGCCGATGGACGTGAGCCAGCCTGTCACCGCGGCGGTCACGTCGGTAAAGCCGGGCCCCCGCGTTTCCACGGGCAGGCAATGGCGGGCTTGGCTCAGCACGAATGGCTCCTGTGTCGGTCTCCGTGCGACTGAACACCCGTTCTGCCCCGTCGCACAATGCCTTGGGTCAGAGTCCCCGGCTGAATCCGTTGCGTCGACCGCGCGCAACCGCCAGACGAGCTTAACGAAAACTTTACGCGAGGTTGCGATTTTGGGGCGGTCTGCGTTCAATTCGGTGCCGCGTTCTCCGGACGATTTGCGCTAGCCGGCACGACCGAAGCGGAAATGAGCGCGCTTCGGGTTCCCTTGGGACGACGCAGGCTTCGCGCATCCGCCATTGCATGCGTGACCACAGGGAACACTATGCTCTCTTCCGATCGCGTCGAGCCTCCGGGCCGCCGCCGCCGGCGCAAGGGCCGGCGCAACGCCGCATCCCCTGACGCCGCTCCTCGCAGGCTCGACAGCAGCGAGCCTTGGGACCTCGAGGCTGCCGACGCGCTCAGGCGCCTCTACGAGTCGGACGAGGGCCAACTGCACAAGCCGCACGCGGGCGAGCGCGCGCCGCGCGCGCAGATTGAGGCCGCCGCAGCCCATGCCGAAAAGGATCGGGCCTGGCTGGAGACGCATCTCTCGAATCTCGCCGAGCGGTTGCAGGCCTCCCTGGCGCGCCTCAACCCCGACCCGTCGCTGTCCGCGCTGAACCGCCGGCTCGAAGCCCTGGAGGAGCGCTTCGGCCGTGCGCTTGAGCGCGTCGCCCAGCGGGCCGACGTGCATGGGCTGCGCGCCATCGAATCCCACGTGCTGGAGCTTGCCGAGCACCTTGAGAAGACGCGTGAGAGCCTGGAGCAGATCGGCACCCTGGAAGAGGAGGTGCGCGGGCTCGGGCAGCGGCTCGATGCCGGGGACCAGCAGCAGGTCGGCGCACTCGGCAAGCTCCTGCGCGAGCATGTGGGCGAGTGGCGCGAGAGCGAGCAGCGTACCACGAGCGCCCTGCATAGCCTGGAGGAGGCTGTCAGCCGTCTTGGCGACACCGTCGATGCCATGGAGGCGTCGAAGCCGGCGCCCGACCTGTCGTTCGCCACGCTCGCCGTCCCGGACCCCGGACGCGCACGCACGGGAGGCGATCCTCTGGCACAGGGCCCCGCCGCCGCCGGCGCCCGCGGCCTGGCAGCGAAATCCTATCACTCGACCCTCGATGCGGCTGACTATGCTCCAAAGACGGTTGCCGAGGAGCTCCCGGGCGGTGCATCCGCTCACGGCGGGCACGGGCTGCCGGCACTGCAGGATGCAGCCATCGCATGGTCGCCAGCAGCCGCTGACGCCTCCGCCGCCGGCCCTGAGACAGCGGAGCCGGAGTTGAAGTCCGCGGGAATAATGGCGGTCCGCGCCAGGCTGCGGCGGGCCCGCATGGCGCCGACCGAGCCCGGCGATGCCGAGGACGCAACCCCGCTCGCCGCCGGCGAAGGTGCCCCGCAGCCCACGCCAGGCAACCGCGGGCGCCCCCGCCTGCTGCTCCTCGCCGGCTTCGCACTGCTGGCGGG
>Ga0066388_100000783_pt1 | contig 16158 bp, 12 predicted proteins | sample PanSoiMetaGPlot6_FD_64539 | JGI IMG/M metagenome (GOLD analysis project Ga0066388, IMG submission 64539) | Tropical forest soil microbial communities from Panama analyzed to predict greenhouse gas emissions - Panama Soil - Plot 6 (Hybrid Assembly) | ecosystem: Environmental > Terrestrial >... | reverse complement strand
CTAAGTATCAGCACATGAAACATCTGCCGTCGCCGCTTCTTGTCATCACCGACCGCCATCAGGCGCGAGATTCCATCGAGGCGATCGCGGCGGCGATCGGAAGGGAGCGCGGGCGCTGGCTGCTGTTGCGTGACAAGGACCTCGAGCCAAAGCAGCGTTCGGGTCTCGCGGCGCGCCTGGCAGAGATCGCCTCCCGCCATGGGATGCACTTCTCAGTGAGCCGCGACATTGATCTTGCCGCGGCATGCGGCGCCTCCGTGCATCTTCAATCGGCTGCAGCCGTCGACATTGCGCGGCGACGCCTTGGGCGGGAGGCGCTCATCGGAGTGTCCGCGCATGGCTTTGACGATGTGGTCGCCGCAGCCGCAGCGGGCGCTGACTATGCGACTCTCAGCCCGATTTTCCTCACCGCCAGCAAACCCGGCTACGGCCCGGCGCTGGGGGTTGCAGCGATCGGGCCCGCCGCGAAGCTCGGGATTTCCGTCATCGCCCTTGGCGGGGTGACGGCCGGTCGTGTCCGATCTTGCCTCGACGCGGGCGCCGCGGGGGTCGCCGCCATGGGCGAGATCATGCGGTCCGATCAGCCGGGTCGCATCGTCGATGAATTTTTGCGGTGCGCAAAGCCGCAAAGCAGCCCGGAGTGAGTGCAGCGAAATCCGGATCGGCCGATGGATTATGGCACCGCCCACGGTGTGTTTCGTTTGCGCTCAACCCGGGCTGCGCGCTCCGGCCGACGCGCCGCACCATCAAATCGAGGATTCGATACCGATATCGCGGGAGGTCTTGTCGAGAGGAGCCAAAAGGTGCAACCTGTAGGTTAATTATACGACAAAGCGTGGGGACGTAGGAATGAGTTTGCGTGCAGGGCTTGTGCTGGGGTTGTTGGGCGTGGCGATCATTTCCGCTCAAGCGGCCGATCAAGCGGCCCCCGGAGGGCCGCGGTATTATCCGAACACCTATTATCCGAGCAGCGTAAACTGGACAGGCTGGTATGTCGGCGGCCAGTTTGGCGGTGGCTTTGGTCACACCAGCTTTACGGATCCGTTTTCCCAGGTCAGCAACAGCTTGAAGCCCGCGGGAGTTCTCGGTGGCGGCCAGTTCGGTGTGAATTGGATGCGGGATTCCCTCCTCCTCGGCGCCGAGGCGGATTTCACATGGACGAACCTCGACTCTTCCAGCAGTACGGCCAGCTTCAGTTCCCGTTGGCTCTCGCTCGTCACCGGCCGCGTGGGCTATGGCTTCAACCAGTTTCTGGTCTACGCCAAGGGAGGGGCCGCCTTCGCCAGTGCGCGGGCGACCGTAACCGACGGGGTCCACTTGGCGGACACCGGCACCGCAACCCAAGTCGGCTGGACGGTCGGCGGCGGCGTCGAATACGCCATCAATACCAATTGGTCGGTGCGCCTTGAATACGACTTCGTCGATTTGCCTACCCGGGACATGATTTTGCACGGGTCTCCCGGCGCGCTGCCCGTGGACATCGACTTTACCATTCAAAAGGTGGTCGTCGGGATCAATTACCGGTTTTGATCGGCGCGGGCCGTCGGCGACGAGCTGTGAGTGAGTACGAATAGTGCGAGTGGCGGATGCGGTGGCCGCCAAAAGCGAGAAACACTGATCTCGTAATCAGTTAGGAAACGACCGTTCGTCTTGTCCGCAAATGACGCTACAGGTTGGTTTAGAGAACCGTTCGTGCATGCCCACCGGCGACGCTGCGGTGGGCATGCTTCGCCTTGACCGCCCTACCCCTTGCCTCGTCTGCTCCGATGGGGCGGCGTCACGGCGCCGGCGACGCCAGCGGTTTGCCCTTCTCGATGATGTAATTCACGAGGATTTTGACCGCCTGGCCCGGAGCCGTACATCCGTCATGCGGCGCGCTGGGCGGAACCTGGAAGGACTCGCCGGCTTTGATGGTCTGGTCCGGCTTGCCCGCGACCTTGAGGATGAGCGCGCCTTCCATTACATAGCTGCTCTCGACTCCCGGATGAGTATGGCGGCCCGCGCAGCTGCCGGGCGCGATTTCCGCTATCGCGCTCACGACATTGTAGCCCGGCGGGAAATCGACGGTCTGCAGCGGCGTGCGCTTGATATTGGATTGCTGCGCGATCGCCGAAACGACTATGACCGGCACAGCGGCGGCCGCAACGATGAGTGATTTCTTAAGCACGGCTGGTTCCTCCCTCGAATGATTCCGGCACTAGCGGCGTGGACGCACGCCGGGCCGGGATGATAGTCCGTTGCCAATGTGATACGCAACGTGCTCAGTAGGCGGGGCGAAATGCGCAATCGCAACCATTTTTTCGGAGATCGTGATTTGCATCTCGCGGGTCTCGTCATGACACGAAAGGCATTGCAACACGTAGTCAGAGTGGGGACCGCCGGGTCGGTCGCGGCGTTGACCCTGGTCGCCGCCGTTGCCCAGGACGTGCCTGGCATCGAAATCTGCACGCGCGAAAGCCGGCTCGACCGGCGCACGAGCTGCCTCCAGAGCAATGTCGAATTCCTCCAGCAGGTCTTAACCAAGAACGCGCTCGACGCGCAGCAAAGGCTCGCGGCTGCCAATCGTGAGATTGCGACGCTCAAGGAGCAACTTGCCGCGGCGAACCATGACCTCGCGACGCTCAAGGAGGTGCTCGCGGCGATGGAGGCGAAGATCGGGCAGCTCGTGAAAGCGAATCCGCCCGCTGACCCACGAACGCCCGAGGCAAAGCCATCCGGCAAATAGTGTTGAATGGAGTAAAGACCGCGTGCTGTCCCGACGTAACGACGGTTCCGAAAGGGTCAGCCTAAACAAAAACGATTTAAGCCAAGCGCCTATGAGGCGACCCTTGTGGTCGCCTTGTTCCCTGCAAAGTCATCAACCGCTTAAAGATTGGCCAGATCGGCGCCACGTTGAACCGGTCGGGACACCCAACGCGTAAAACCGGCGACCGCAACGTCGCCTGACAACGGGCAATGCTGGAGGACGCCGCGTCCCTCCAATGTTTGACTTGGCCGATTCTATCCCTGTGAAGCTGAAGCGCTCGGCTACTGGCCGATCGCACCAGAAAATTTCGCCACCTGGGCCCACTTCTCGATGTCCTTGCGCAAGAAGGCGTCGAGTTCGGCGGGTGTCATCGTCATCGGTATCGCCCCCAGGCGGTCCCACGCGGCGATGATCTCCGGGCGGGAGATCGTCTGATTGATTGCCGCATTGAGCTTGTCGACGATCGGCTTCGGCGTGCCGGCGGGCGCCATGAGGCCGAGCCAAATGGTGGCTTCGAACCCGGGCACGCCGGCTTCCGCGATGGTCGGGACATCCGCCAGCACCTTGGAGCGTGTGGTCGCGGTGGTGCCCAGCGCACGCACCTGACCGGCCTGGACGTTCGAGGCCATGGTGGTGATGGCGTCGAACATCATCTCGATGTGGCCACCGATGACGGCATTGCGGCTGTCGCCCGCGGCTTTGTGGGGCACATGGACGATGTCGGTGCCGGTCATTTTCTTGAACAGTTCGGCAGCCATGTGGTACGGCGTGCCGGTGCCGGCCGAGGCATAGTTGAGCGCGCCGGGCTTCGCCTTCGCGAGCGCGATCAGCTCCTTGAGGTTGTTGGCGGGCACCGAAGGATGGACCACCAGCACGAGCTCGGAGTAGTTGAGCGCCGCGACCGGCACGAAGTCGCGCATCAGCACATAGGGCCGGTTGGGGTACAGCGTCTCGTTAGTGGTGAGTGTATTCGAAACCGTCAGCAGGGTGTAACCGTCGGGCGCGGATTTCGCCACCACGTCGGCGCCGATGACCGACGCCGCGCCGGGGCGATTCTCGACAATGACGGACTGCTTGAGCAGTTCCGGCAGGAACTGGGCGAGCTGGCGACTGAATACGTCGCCAGGGCCGCCGGCGCCGAACGGCGCGATGATCTTGATCGGATGGCTGGGGTAATCCGTCTGGGCCGCTGCCGATGCGGCAACCGCTACGAGCCCTGCGGCAAAGGACGCCGTGAGGGCAAGCTTGTGACCACGGAACATGGCTGATCCTCCATCCTGTCGATTAACCCGGCAGGTGCGCTGCGGCAAGTGGAGCACAGTGAAAAATGCCGCGCGGTCGGCTATGTTGCGATTGCGCCCGGCCACGACTAAAACCTCCGATGCCATAAAAATCCAGGGGGAGGCGGGCAGTCATGAAATTCCCTTGCCTTTGCGGCATCGGCTTGTTGTTCATATGGGCGCTCATTTCCGCTGCCAGCGCCGCGCCTGACATTTCCGGAACCTATTGGGCAACGAGCTACAGCCCGACGATCCGGGTCCTGGGCGGGGGCGACCCACCCCTCAACGCCGCCGGCCGGGCCGCCTATGAGATGATCCGGGCAGGCTTGAAGGACGGCTCGATCGTCGACAAGGCGCGCCGCGTCTGCGTGCCCGACGGCGTGCCGCGGGTGCTCGCAACTCCCTATCCATTTGAAGTCTTTCAGGTGCCTGTGGGTCAGGTGACGTTTCTCTACGAGATGAACCATCAGGTGCGCGTGATCGTCTTGGACAAGCCGCTGCCCTCGGCGCATACCTTGATCGTCGATTCCAAATACAACGGTCATTCGGTCGGCCGTTGGGACGGCGACACGCTGGTGGTGGAATCCGCCGGCTTCAACGAGTGGACCTTCCTGGATGCGAGCGGCCTGCCTCACAGCGATGAAATGACGACCGTCGAGCGCATCCGCAAAATCGGCGATCAGCTCGAGGACATCATTACGATCCACGATCCGGCAATGTATGAGCGCGATTGGCAGGCGCGTTTCGTCTACGACGAGCGCAGCGACGTGAGATTGGAGGATTACGCCTGCAACGACACTCATCGCGATATTTCCGGCGTGAAGGGCGTACGACGTTGATTGGCGCCGATCGATTGCGGTGAGGTGTAGGGTGGGCAAATGCGCATCCCGTAGAGCGGCGTTGTTGGCACGAACCGGTGTGCGCCTTGCCGGCGCCGTCAGGCCTCAGCGATCCGACCGGGTCAGCGAACGCGCGAGGTCGTCATCAGTGTGCGACAAGGCGCCTTTGCCCACCCTACGATGCCTCAACACGACAGGGAGCTGCCGATGACGAATGATCTGCCGCGCATGCGGCGTGCGCTCGCCGCCACGATCCTGCTGAGCGCTCTTTGCGGCCCTGCCGCATTTCTTCCAGTCCTCGCAGCGGACGCGCCGAAAAGCGGCGCGCCGCCGGGCCTCGATCTTTCAGCGCCCGGTGTTGCGTGGGCGGGGTTTGTGCCGCCGAAGGAGCCAAATTACGCGATTGCGCGCCTGTTCAATGACTTTGCCAGTCCGGCGACCGGCCTCGGTCCGGTCACCGATGGTCCCGACCACCCCTACGTCAATAACGAGGTGGCGCGGGAGATGCGGATCCAGCCGACTTACCGGGTGGCGGACCTCAACAACGCCGCCGGCCGCAACTTGCTGCCATGGGTCCGGGAAGCGCTGAGCCGCCAGAACGAGCTTGTGCTCCGCGGCAGCAACGGCGAGACGCGCGAGGCGCGATGCTGGGAGACCGGTGTCCCGGCCTTCCATCTCAACCCCGGTCTCCTGCATATCATCCAGACACCGCGCGAGGTCGTGCTGTTCCTGACTGGGCGCGCCCGCCACATCTGGCTCGACGTACCGCATTCGGCCAATCCGAAACCATCCTGGTACGGCGAATCGATCGGCCATTATGAGGGCGACACCCTGGTGGTCGACACGATCGGCTTCAATGACCGGACATTCGTGGATTCCTACCGTACGCCGCATACCGACAAGCTGCACGTGGTCGAGCGGTTCAGGTTGATTGACGCCGGCAATACGCTCGAAGTTGCATTCACGGCCGACGATCCAGGCGCCTTTCACCAGCCCTGGTCAGGGACGCGAAACCGTCACCGCGTGGTCAATCCCAACGCCAGGCCCGCCGAATTCGATTGCCCCGCCTTCAACGACGATTATTTCAACATCGGCCTCGAAGCGGTGCCGACTGCCGAGAAACCGGACTTTTGAGCTGTGGCTTGCAGGCGTGGCCGTTGCTTCTGAAGGGCTATGATTCGTGGCCACCGGAGTCCTGCTCTAACACAGGCGCCACCACCGGTTGCGTCGGGAACCGGCCTTATTCTCCCGCGTTCTCACCGCAGTAATGTGGAAGAAAATCCGCGAGTATGGAGAAAATAATGGACCGGGAACACATCAAAGGCGCGGTCGACAAGGCCAAAGGAGCTGTCAAGGAAGCCGCCGGCAGGATGACGGGACACGAAACGCCGCGAGCCGAAAGCAAGTCCGACAAGGTAAAGGGTGCCGCTCATAAGGCCGCAGGCGACATGAAGGCCACAGGCGATATGAACACCGCGGCACCCCGCGGCCCGAAGAGCACACACGAATAGGCAATCTTTACACAAACACTCGTGGAGCCTCTTTCGCCGGGACGCGAATACAGGCTGCCGCCGCAGCCGGCAGCGCGGATTGAGCGCCGCCGGCGAAATCTGGGGCGGCTTTCGCTACGGCAGGGCCGCCCGGTTTCGCCGGCGCCAACTTGGGGCACGTAACTTCGACGCCAACGAGCGCATCACATGGGTACACACCGGCCCGAGCGGCGACCCTCGTCGATCGTCAATGCAGGCCGCATGACGTGCACGCCACGTCGGCGCTGCCGAGTTTCTCGGTGAGGCCAAGCGAGATCGACTAAGTCAGGCCTGCCGCTCCGGTGTAGCCACTATGAGGCCGTCGAGTGCTTCGCTCACCTTGATCTGGCAGGACAAGCGCGAATTCGCACGCACCTCGTAGCCGAAATCGAGCATGTCCTCCTCCATTGGAGATGGTGGACCGACCTTCTCGCGCCACGCTTCGTCGACATAGACGTGGCAGGTCGCGCAAGCGCAGGCGCCACCGCATTCAGCCTCGATCCCCGGGACTCCGTGCTTGATTGCCGTCTCCATGACGGTCGATCCTGCTTCCGCATCGATCGTGCGTGATTTGCCGTCATTTTCGATGAAAGTAATCTTGACCATATATGCCGAATAACCTGATCGCGCACCAACAGTGAGATTTTCCCAGCCGGATCAGCCGGGCGCATTCCTATAACTGCTCGAGGCGTCGCGCGCCAGAGCTTGGGTACGCCGGATTGGGGGTGGCTTGTCGAGGCAGATGCCCGGCGGGCGAAACCCGCGCGCCGGGGTCGTGCCGACAATCATCCGGGCATATGAGTCCGACATTCACCGGGGGGCGGACGAGAGCGGGCATCGTGGCGAACCGATTCCATCTCGCCCGTCCACTACGGTTCCTCGCTCGCGCGGGACGGCAGGGAGGGCGGCCGTCGAGGCGAAAGCTCGATGCGCAGCATCGCGCAAATTGCAAGCCGGGCCTCAATGACCGCGCAGTCCAACATCCGAAGCGCCGAGGTCATTTCACGGTTCCTGCCAGCCGCTCGTGCCAGGGCCTCCGCTGCCTCCGCTACCCGACGTGCCCCAATCTTGCGCGCCGATCCAGCGAGCGTATGGGCGAGTCTCGCGACCCCGGCCGGCCCTACGTGTCGCATGCGAACAAGCACGATCTCCGCGTGACGGTCAAACAATTCCAGGACCCGGAATTTGAGGTGCGGTTCGCCACCCGTCGTGCGCGTCAGGTGTTCAACATTGATCGGCGGCTCGTCCCTGGCGGCCGCAGGCAGTTCCTTGAGGAAAAAGGGCTGACTCAAGTCCTTCAGGAAGACGGGTCGTTGTACGAACTCGCTCATGTTCGCTGTCCGGCAAGCTGCTTGTGGCGCCTTTGCGAAAGCAAGCTTGAAGTACACATCGACAACAAATGATGAAATGACGCGCCCTATCGTGGATAGGCGCTCACGCTCTGCCGTCGTGGTTAATTTTCGCTATGCCTTCGTCTGGCGACGTTTGGGTGCGCCATCAGCCTGCTCCCCGCTCCTTCCGCGCGGGTGGGGAGGCCAGGGAGGAGGCTGCGCCCGGCCAAGGACCGCATAGCCCTTCGCGGTTAATCGGCACACCAGCCAATCTGGCTTGATGGGGTTCCTGACCCAAGGTTCAGCCCAGCCGTTAGCCACGCAGGCCTGAATGGTGCGCGACGCTACCTCCCTGCCGTCCGCATCGAACAGCGGCAGCTTGCCACCCGGCTGCGACAGACCTCGCTCCAAATATCGGCGCTGCGGCTCGCTCGGCCGCAGTGCCGCCGCCGGCTCCTCGCGCCGGTCACTCTCTCGATCTTCACTCACAGATAATACCGATATCTATCACGTCGCTGAAGAGCCGATTCGTAAGGCCCAGATTAAGGAACGTGACGGACAAGGCTCCGCTCCACTTCCGACTTCTCCCCTCCGGCTCTTGGGGACTTTTGGCATGAACAGCAAGTGGTGGCGGCAATTATGTCGGCTTTACATCAAATTCATAAATTTGGGCCAGAATGCGCACTAACAATGATTAAAAAGAGGTGAAGAATTGGTTTCGTGATTCGCTGCGCCGCGAGTAAGATGTGAAAATAAGATGGCGTGCGGGGAATTGTCCGCCATCTGATCCGGTGGCGCGGATACGGACATAGACCAACGCATTGGGGTGCAGGCGACAGGTCGGCTGCGGCCGGTTCGCCGGTGCGGCATAGTTTGTGAGGCTACCCACCATGGCGACTTATTCGAAGAAGGGCGAAGGCCCGACCGAAGTTGCGCATTCCGCGATCCAGGGCAAGCCTAATGTTCGCGAACTCGGCATCAGATCGATACTAGACGCCGCCTCGGCCGCTACGCCGTCCGCGATGGAAGCGCCGGACGATGCCTACCGCCCTGCTGGGCGCACTACCCGAGAGATTCCGACCGAGATGCCTGCGATGGATAGCGACCACGAGGGTCGCGACATCGTCCGTGCGGCCAACGACGACCGCGAGCCCATTGGCCAGATCATCCAATCGCTGCAGCGCCGCCCGGCGCGCATGCCGTTCGTCATCGCGAGCTTGTTCACAGCCCTATGGGCCATCGCGGCTTTGGCCCTGCTTTATGGTTTCGGCGGGCAGCTCGGTGAAATTACCGACGCCGCCGGCTGGGCTCCGACCGCGATAGGGCTGAGCGGCGCGTTCGGCGCACCGATCGTATTCTTCTTTGCACTCGCCAGCATGATGGCGCGCCTGAGCGAATTGCGCACTGTCTCGAGTTCGATGGCGGAAGCGACATTGCGATTCGCCGAGCCGGAAGGCATGGCCCGCGATTCCATCGTGACGATCGGCCACGCCATCCGCCGCGAAGTCGTGGCCATGGGCGACGGCGTCGAACGGGCGCTGGCACGCGCAGCAGAACTCGAAGCCCTCGTCAACAACGAGGTCGCTGCGCTGGAACGCACATACAATGATAATGAAGTGCGTTTCCGCAATCTGCTCGCCGGCCTCGCGGAGCAACGCGAGACGCTGGTCGGCCAGGCCGAGCAGGTCCGCAATGCCATCACCAATGTACATCTCGACCTGTCCCACGACATCACGACGGTGAACGAACTGATCGCCGAGCGCGTCAATGAGGCGGCGCAACGTGTCACCCGGGCGCTCGCCGACAAGGGCGAGCAAATCACCGCGGCGCTGGGCACGGCCGGCAGCGCCATGATCGAGCAGCTCAGCGAGCGCGGCACTGATCTCCTGGCGCGGCTCGAACGCACCAGCGACGACGCGACCCATGCGATTGATGCGGCCGGCAACCGGCTGACATCGAGTCTGAACTTCAAATCAGATCACCTCAACGACGAATTGGTCGCGATCGCCGCCAACCTGAAGCAATCGCTGTCCTCGCGCCTCGATGATGTCGTGGAAGCCTTCTCGCAGAAGAGTTCTTCGGTGCTGAGCTCCGTCGAAGTCCGCACGCGCGAGCTCGCCGAAGCGATTTCGGACCGCTCCGAGACGGTATCGCGGGCACTGATCGACACCACCGACCGCATCGCCGCGACCATCGCGTCACGAGCCGACGAGGTTAACAACTCGCTCAAGACCACGGGAGATTCGATTGTTCTGGATCTCAGTCTGCGCGGCGGCGACATGGTGTCGAAGCTGGAAGACGCCGGCCATAAGCTCACGGAAACGATCGTTTCGCGCAGCGACCACATCACCGAGCAGTTCGGACGCAATGCCGAAACGCTTGCCTCCTCGATCGCGTCGCGCAGCGACATGATGCGCGATATGGTGGCCCAAAGGCTGCAGACCTTCGAGGAGATGTTCTCCCGCAACGGCACGGAGCTTGCAGAGCGCATCGCCCGCGATTCCGCCGAGCTCGGCAACCTCATCACCCATCATCTCGCCGAATTCGATCGCACTGTAAGGACCCATGGCGGCGAGCTCGTCGAAAATCTCGCCCAGCGGACGGCGGACATCCAGGAATTAGCGGCCGCCGCCGTAACAACGCACGACGATGCGCTGACTGCCGCGCTTTCCAGCAAGATCGAGGAGGCCAATATGGCGCTCGCGGCGCGCGCCGCAGAGGTTGCCGACAACATGGAAAGCCAGATCAGGCGGTTCGAGGGACTGTTGATCGGCCGCGCCGAGGGCGCGGCCCGAGAGGTCGAAACCCGCACTCACTCCGCCGCGGAGTTCGCGGCGTCCACGATCGAGCGCATGGCTCATGAGATAGGGTCGCGCACGGGTTCAGCGGTCGAACGAGCCGCCATATTGGTCGGCCGAGCGACCGAGGCGATCGAATCGCGCACCCACGCCGCGGCCGAGTTTGCAGCGGCGCGGCTCGCCGACGCCAGCGAAGACATGGAGACGCGGACCACCTCGGCCACGGACGAAATCGTGCTCAGGGTCCGCGATGCGACCCTGGAGATCGACAAGCATACCACCGAGGCCTTCAGCCACTTGCTTGAGCGCAGCGCCAATGTCTCCCAGGAGATCGAGACGCGCACGCATGCTGCTGCCGATGTCATCCAGGCGCGCTCCGCCGAACTGGCGCAGCGGCTGGAAAGAGCGAGCAGCGGCCTCATTACGGCCATCTCTTCGAAGGGCGAGGAATTCGCCGCGGAGATCGAGGACGCCGCCGAAAGCGCTGTCAAAGCCGTCGATGCCAAGGCATTTGCCTTTACGCAGTCGATGATGAGCAACTCAAACGAACTCGCCCGCATCATCACCGAGGCCAGCACCAGCGCAACGTCGATTGTAAATCGTACCCTTAAGGAACTGCAGGAATCATCCAGGAACTCGGTTTCGCACGCGACCACGACGGTGGCACAGACGCTGAAGGAGCTTCAGCAGTCGACCCGAGGGGCGATAGAGCAGTCCAAGCAGGTCGCGGTGTCGGCGGTTTCGGAAATTCGCGAAACCCACGGCATGCTGCGTTCCGATGCCACCGCCCTATTTGAGCGCCTGCGCGACGCCAACGGCACGCTTCAGCAAGTGTTGGGCGGCGCGCAGACCAACCTCGACACGATTGAGCAGATTCTTTCGACACGTGCTGCCGAATTTACATCCACGCTCGAACAGCTGCTCGACACCACCGATGCCACCACCGGCAAGCTGGACCGGCAGGTCAGCTCCTTCTACGGGCTCACCTCGCGGGTACTCGGCGATCTCGGTGAACTGGCGGTGCAGTTCGACGGGCATGCCAAGGCGCTAACCGACGCGGTCACTTTGCTCGAAAAAGCCAACGACGACACGATGGCATCGGTCAGCGAACGCAAAAACGCCATTGAGGGGCTGGCGGCGGTGGCAGAAAACGGCACTGAGGCGCTCGACAAACAGCTCAAGAAGTTCTCAAATCTGATCGACGTATCGCTGCGCTCGGCCGAGGACCGCGCCCGCGACGCCGCCCGGTTGGTTGCAGAGGCAACCTCTGAAGGCGCCCGTGCCCTCGCCGAGCGCCACGCGGCAATTCGCTCGACCACGGAGCAGCAGAGCAGGCATACGCTCCAGACGCTGCACGAGCTTCACGAGAGGGTGTCGTCAGAAACCAAAGACCTGTTCCAGCAGAACGCCGGCGAAGCGCAGCAGTTCCTCCAGCAGGCGACCGATCGCTTCGCCGAGATCATGCGCAGCATGAAACAGACGTCGCTCGACATGCAGAGCGAACTTCAGGCTACGCGCAATGAACTGCGCCGAGGCGTCCTCGAACTCCCCGAAGAGACAGCCGAAAGCATGGCGCAGATGCGCCGCGTCATTGTCGACCAGATGGAAGCACTTGCGGAACTCAACCGCATCGTGGCCCGCCATGGACGCGCCATGGACACCGCGGGCACGGCCATTGAGCAGGCCCCGACGCGGCGCGGTTACGCCAGCGAAGAACCCGCTGCGGTGGGCGCTGCGGCGCCGCTGGACCCGCCGCCCCCTCGACACGGAGCCGAGCCGAGTGCCCCGCACCCGCAGCACCGCGGCCGCGTCGAAGCGCCCCCAGTCGCGCCCGCCGCCAAGGACGCCCGAGGTCGTGATGACGACAGCGCTGGGCACTGGCTGTCGAATCTGCTGACCCGCGCTTCACGGGAAGGCAGCGAGCCGCCTGGCAATGACGACCGTGCCGCCCTGAAATCGGCCCTCCAAACCGGCTCCAAGGAACAGCGGGCGCTGCGCCTGGACGATCGCAACATCCAGCATAGGATAGAATCGCTCGACTCTCTATCGGTTGATATCGCACGCATGATTGATCACGAAGCTGCGGCGGATCTTTGGGAGCGCTACAATCAGGGCGAGCGCAACGTGTTTACGCGGCGGCTCTACACCATGCAGGGCCGAAAAGCGTTCGACGAAGTACGCAAGCGCTACAAATCCGATCGCGAGTTCCACCAGATCGTCGACAGGTATATCGGGGAGTTCGAACGGCTTCTCAGCGAAAGCGGGCACGGCGACCGCGACCAGATGGCGGCGCGGACATATCTCACGTCGGACACCGGGAAAGTCTATACCATGCTGGCCCATGCGGCTGGCCGGTTCGAATAGCAAAAAAACCGCGTTGACCTTCCTGCCCTTCTCGGCACGCCGGCGAGGGCAGGGGAGGGGGTGTTGAAGCGGCCGGCAACCGTCGCAGCCGAGACGCCGGGTAGGCTACATGTCCGTTATGCTTCGCGTATGCTGCGAGCGCTGGCCGATTGCCGGCGCCTTTACCATCAGCCGTGGCTCGAAGACTGAGGCCGAGGTGGTGGTTGCAGAACTCAATGATGGCAACTTTACCGGGCGCGGCGAGTGCACGCCCTACCCACGTTATGGCGAGACAGGGCCAGGCGTTGCAGCCGCGATCGCGGGTCTCGCCGATGACATCGGGCGCGGTCTCGACCGGGTCGGCCTCCAAAGCGCCCTTCCCGCCGGCGCTGCACGCAATGCCCTCGACTCTGCGTTGATCGATCTCGAATCCAAGCGCAGTAGCCGCAGGGCCTACGAATTGCTCGGGATAACCCCGCCCCGGCCCCGCCTCACTGCCTACACGATTTCGTTCGGCCCGCCCGAACAAATGGCGCATGCCGCAGCCGCTGCGGCAAGCCGCCCGCTGTTGAAGATCAAGCTTGGCGGGGATGGCGATGCCGAACGGATCGCCGCAATTCGCAGGGCCGCACCGCTCGCGGAATTGATCGTGGATGCCAACGAAGGATGGCGCCCCAACAACTTGACTGCCAATCTGGCTGCTTGCGCGGCGGCCGGGGTAACATTGATCGAGCAGCCGCTTCCCGCGGTCGACGATGGGGCACTCGCGACCATCGCACGAATGGTCCCGATCTGTGCCGACGAGAGTGTCCATGACCGTGCGACGCTGAGGGCATTGGCCGGCAAGTATGATGCTGTGAACATAAAACTCGACAAAGCCGGTGGACTTACCGAAGCGCTCGCGCTTGCCGCCGACGCGCGAATGCTCGGATTCGAGGTGATGGTCGGCTGCATGGTTGCCACTTCGCTGGCCATCGCCCCCGCATTGCTCGTAGCCACGTATGCCCGCGTGGTTGATCTTGACGGCCCACTATTGCTGGCGCGGGACCGCCCTGACGGTCTGCGCTACGAGGGCAGCATCGTGCATCCCGCCCCCGCAGCCCTTTGGGGCTGACAGGGAAAGGTGCCGCCGCGACCTTTCGACCCGAAGCATAGTCGCAAATGGCACCGCGCAACCGCGCAACCGGGCAGGACGCGGCGATAAGCCTCCCCACCCCTGGCAGGCCGCCATGTCCGCTGGGTGCCGATAAAATATCGCATTAGAATCAATCTGATAGGGTGATCCACGATCTCCAAAGTATAGAGATCAGCTTAGTCCCGCCAATGCAAAGGTAAGACGAATCCTTTTACCTGACACATAGGCCAGAATACCTGACCCATGATCAGAAAAATCACCGCAGCCGAAGCAGAAACGCAAAAAAACTAAAATTTTGCCTCAATTCTACCTTTTACGACACCGACATTACTTTCCAGTCAAAGCGCGTAGGGAGATTTCTAGTGCGTATACCAACCTTGCTGGCCGCCACGGCTGCGGCCGCCTTGACTTCGTCGCCTCCTGCCCAAGCCACCATACGGCTCGCCAACGACCCCGGCGGCTTGATCGCCGCATACCAACAGCGTTTTGCTCACGCCCGCGCAAGCGGCGAGCGCATCGTCATAGACGGATCATGCCTCTCGGCTTGCACTTTGGCAATCGGGATGGTGCCGCGCGAGCAGATCTGCGCCACACCTCGGGCTGTGCTGGGCTTTCATGCGGCATGGCAACCGACACCGTTCGGCGGCAAGACGGTAAGCTTCCCTGCCACCCAACACATGATGAACATCTATCCCCCAGAGGTGCAGGCCTGGATAGGCCGGCATGGCGGCCTCACCCCGCACATGATCTTTCTCCGGGGTCAAGAGCTGGCCTCCTACGTGCCGGCATGCGCCGAAGCCGATGTTGCCGCGGTTCACACTGCGGTTCACAAAGTGCACCGGCCCAGGCACCCCAGCCACCAGATTGTCGCCCGGTTCGGTCATCCTCGACCCATTTTCTACGCTCGACCGATGCCGTGACGGGTCGAACGCTGCCCGACGCGGCTAGATAAGAACGCTGGCCGCGAACGCTCCTCGTTCCAGCGCGAAGAAATCGCCCACCAGGATGGCGCCGCACCCCCGGCCAGGAGGGCAGGGGAGGGAGGCGGCGTCGATCCGCATGGCCGCAGGTGCGGATCGGCGAAACGGCGCAATTCCTCACTCCTCCCGCCTACGCGACGAGCCTCGCGAACAACGCGGGGTCGATGTTGCCGCCGGACAGCACCACCACGCCGGTCTTGCTGACCATATCGAGTTTGCCCACGAGAAGCGCCGCGAGCGCGACCGCGCCTCCGGGCTCGACAACGAGCTTCAGCTCGTGGAACGCAAAGCTGACCGCGCGGGCGACTTCGGCTTCGGTTGCCGTGACGCCGTCGGCAACGAGCGCACGATTGACCTCAAATGTCAGCTCTCCTGGCGTCTGCGACATCAGAGCGTCGCACATGGTTCCGGTCAGGACCGCGTTGCGCTCGCGCCGGCCGCTGCGAAACGAGCGCGCATGATCGTCGAAGCCCTCGGGCTCCGCGGTGTAAATGCGCGCTTTTGGCGCCCTTGCCTTGACGGCGAGCGCGATGCCGGCAGTCAGCCCACCGCCCGAAGCGTTGACGATCACGCAATCGAGTGTCAGGCCAAGACGGTCCACATCCTCAGCAATCTCGCGGCCGGTCGTGCCCTGCCCGGCGATGACGAGCGGGTCATCGTAAGGTGGCACCAGCACGGCCCCGCGCGACGCCGCAATATCGCGTGATATTGCCTCGCGGTCTTCGCGTTCGCGATCGTAGAGCACCACCTCGGCGCCGAGCGCCGTTGTGCGCTCGCGCTTTGGTCGCGGCGCATCACGCGGCATGACGATGACGGCCGGCATGTCGAGGAGCTTCGCCGCTGCCGCAACCCCCTGCGCGTGATTGCCGGACGAAAAAGCCACCACGCCGCGGCGCCGCATGTCGAGGGGGAGCGAGGACAGCTTGTTATAAGCTCCGCGAAATTTGAACGAGCCGGTCCGCTGCAGCGTCTCAGCCTTGAGGAACACACGGCCGCCGGCGAGCGTATCGAGAGCGGGCGAGGAAATCAGCGGCGTACGTAGCGCAACGCCTGCTAGGCGCTCGGCGGCCTCATCCACGTCGGCCGCCGTGGGCAGCCGCCGCGACAGATCTTGGGAACTGGCCATGCCGAACGGTAGGCCGCAGGACCGGCCCGCGCAAGGCCAGAGCGCGCTGCA
>Ga0066388_100000782_pt1 | contig 16161 bp, 14 predicted proteins | sample PanSoiMetaGPlot6_FD_64539 | JGI IMG/M metagenome (GOLD analysis project Ga0066388, IMG submission 64539) | Tropical forest soil microbial communities from Panama analyzed to predict greenhouse gas emissions - Panama Soil - Plot 6 (Hybrid Assembly) | ecosystem: Environmental > Terrestrial >... | reverse complement strand
AGCCCTTGAGGCCAGTTGCCGAGAGCGCTCTCGCTGTTGATGTGGCCGGCTTTGCCGATCATGACAAATTCACTGCCCCACGCCCTCGCGAATACTTGCGCGCGCGAGACTGTGACGAATGGATCATTGGAACTCGCGACTACAACGCTTCGAAATGGGAAACGCTCGAGCGGCATTGGCGCAAAGCCGATGGGATCGGGAGGAAAGCTTGCCGCCTCAGGATCACTCGGCGCAACAAGCAGCGCTCCACGAACGCGGCGTCGCCGCCGGCCCGCGACCCAATGCGCAACCAGCGCGCACCCGGCGCTGTGCGCTACGAGTACGGCATCTGGCCCGTGGGCGGCAAGCGCTTGGTCGAGTTTCCAGACCCAGTCGGCGCAGCGCGGGGTTACCCAATTGTCTTGGATGACGCGGTGCATGTTCTTGGCCTCAGTTTCCCAGCGGCTCTGCCAATGTTCGGGCTCGGAATCGTGAAGTCCGGGAAGAATAAGTGTGTGCATCATGCTGCTCCTCCGCGAACAGCTGGCAGGCCAAACGTCCCGTCAACGACTTCCACGAAGTTCCGCTCTTCGCGAAGGATGAAGCGCTTGGTTTGCGCTGCCGAGAAATTCTTGCACGCCTCAGGATCGGTTTTCAGCTTCTTTCGGTACTTTTCGTAGGCCGCGAGGCTATCGAAAGCAATCAATCCCCACGCTACGTTGTTCGTGCCTTCGTAAGGGAGGAAGTAGCCGATGAGATGGCCACCGCACCTCGGAATGATGCGACCCCAGGTCTCTGCGTACTCTTTGAAGGCGTGTCGCTGGAAGGGATCGATCTCGTATCGGATAAAGCAGGTTACTGTCATGCCTCTTCTCGCATTGTGTTTCGGCAATAACGGGTGAGAAATGAGCTGCGTATCGTTCGCTCGATAAACTGCTGCGTTTAATCCGGAATCTCGGCTTCGACGAGTTTCGATAAAAGAGTGAGCGATTCCTGCCAGCCGAGGTAGCACGCCTCTGCTGGTATCACTCCTGGCACGCCTTCCTGCACAATATTCAACTCCGTCCCGCAGGACACCTTCTTGAGGTTCACGGTTGTCTGCATTTCCCCGGGCAGGTTCGGATCATCGAATTTGTCTGTGTAGCGAATGCGCTCGTGTGCCTTCAGCTCGATATAGGTTCCGCCGAAGGAATGGCTTTTGCCGGTAGTGAAATTGGTGAACGACATCTTGTAGGAGCCGCCGACCTTCGCGTCCATCTGGTGAACCTTTCCCGTGAATCCATTTGGCGGTAGCCATTTTGCCATTGCATCGGCGTTAAGGAACGCGCGATAGATTTTCTCAGGCGCGGCGCGAAGCACGCGATGAAGCTGGATGGTGTTGGTGTTCTCTGTTGTCATAATTGTGTTTGGTTAGGTTTTTGTTACTGCGATGGGATCACGTTAATCATCCAGCCGATGCCGAACCGGTCTTCGAGCATGCCGAACTTTGGTGAAAAGAACGTTTTTGTTAGCGGCACTTTGACGTGTCCCCCATCAGCTAAAGCAGCGAAGGAGCGATCGGCGTCCTTCTCAGTGGGTAGCATGAGCGAAAGCGAAAAACCGTGAAAGCCGGCTTTCTCGGGACCGCAATCGTCGGATGCCATCACCCTCGTCTGGCCGATGCGAAAGCACGCGTGCATGATTTTGTTGTCGGACCCCGGCGGAACTGTTCCGGGCGGAGGTGGTTCAGGGCTCTCGTCGTAGCGCATCATCATTTCGACTTCTGCGCCAAGCCCTTTGCGATAGAATTCAAGGGCTTCTTCGCAATTGCCATTGAAGAACAGGTATGGCTGGATGAATTGGTTGTCGTTTGTCGTGGTCATGTTGGTTCAGTTTGTTAGTTGTTTCGTATACTTGTCACTGAAATCGTTCAGATTTTTCATTCTCGCCTGCATCGTTTTGCTCGGTTTCCCTGGTTTGATGGTTTAGCTTTGGTTTCCGAAAAAGTTTCTTGATCGCAAAGGCCGTTTCCCCGGCAGTTGAAGTCGCGCCAGCTGCTACGAGGCGCGCACTTGTTACACAGCCGGGGCACATGGTACTTTGGGTTTCAATTCATTATCAGGACGAATGGGAAACTCGATTTAGGACACTGCTCACCGCTTTTTCCGGATAAACGACATGATCCAGTTCGTTTCCCAACCCTTTGCCGCGTCAGATGAATAGGCTTGTTCCCAGCGCGCGGAGATGGCCGTGATCTGCGACCACACGAAACGCACGCGTGCCGGCTTTCCGTTGATCAACGTGTTGCCATAAAAAGTTCCGAGCCCATTCTCGAAACGACCTTGGACAGGCGGATCGAGCTCGGCGTGCGGAGCGCGCCCATCGAGCCACCAGATTGACCATTGCCCGGCTTTCGAATCATATGAGCGCAGCGCCACGGCGCGATAGTCGCCACTGGGCGCGTTGATGGTGTACTCCTCCATATTTGCGCTGCTGCCTATGAGCTCGCGATGACTGGCTGTGCCGTCGACGTCTGCCCACTCGCGACTGTTTCCATTGATCCGAAGATAACGGTGCTGAACGCGCCAATCACCACGGAGAAAGTCGAAATCGTGCGTGCCGGTTTCTGGTGCCGTGATCTGTGCCGTCGAAGTGTCGCGTTCGAAATTCATGATCCAGTTGACAGCCCATGTGTTTCCGCCGTCGAATGACAGAGCCTGTTCCCATCGAGCCGAGGTCGGCGTGATGTTCGACCATATGAAGCGCACGCGCATCGGTTTGCCATTTTGCATATCGTCGGAATAGAATGTGCCGACGCCATTCTCGAACTCTCCTTTAACGGGCGGGCCAAGCGGCCCTGAGGGATAGCGCTGGTCAAGCCACCAGATGGCCCATTGCCCCGTTTTCGGATCGAACGCGCGCAGCGCCACAGCCTGGTAAGCGCCGTAGGGTGCGTTGAGCGTGTGCTCCTCCATGTTTGCTGCGCCATCCATTAGCTTGCGATTGCTGCATGTGCCTTCGAAATCCACCCATTCGTCGCTGTTGGGTTTCAAGCGGTGATGATGCACGCGCCATTCGCCGACGAGAAAATCGAAATCCCGCGCTCGCGTCGACGGAAGCGAAGTTGGTTCAGGAGCCTGCGTAGCATGGATCGAATTCACAGCAGCGGATACGTAGCCAACAATGAGAAACCTGCGGAGCTTTTTCATAACCATCGGAGACGTGAACGACGAGTAGGATCCAGGATCAACAGTTCGGGCGCGCTTCTAAGCAGGCCTGTAGCCGAGAGCGATTGCAAGGAACGCTCCGTCAGCGGAATAAACAAGCTGTCCAATGTCTGGTTATCTTTAACAATGCCTAGCCAGACGAGGTAAGGACCGTCCGTTCGTACAGGTAACTGCGGGAAGTTATTTGGCACATCGAGCGTGACCAGAACGCCAGCTTCATGTGCGCCCGCTGCTCGATAGCTTGCAAACGTGGCGTCCGCTTGTTGGGTAAAAGCATCGACGCTATTTGGCTTAACAGCGAATATCTGCGCGACGATTACTCCTTGAGCGCCCTTCTCTTCCTTGATCGGATCCACAGCTGGAAGGACGGGCACACCGCGCTCGGGGGTCAGCGGGCGCAGCAGCAAAACATTGTCCGAGTCAATCATGAGACTGTTCATAGTGGACGCATGCTCTCTCCACAGCGGACCATAATAGAAACCTGCGTTGATTATGGCGCGTGCATCAGTGTTCTTGAAACCTCTTAGCCAGGTAAACCCGACCGGATTCTTGCGTTCGAAGAATTGCCCGAAGACTATCGCGCCCATTTGCTGAAAGGCTTCGGGAAAATAGCTCTCAAAATACTCAGCAAAATGCTCTCTTTCTCCGTCCTTGATGATGTAACGGCGAAACTCGATTACCTGAAAATCCGTTAGGTGTTTTGTGCGATCCATAATTTTACTTTCTTTGGTCCAAGCACTCTCGGCAACTATCGTGGCGCTAACCGTAGTTAGGAGAATCGTCACTAGAAACCGAAGCATTGGTCATCTCCCTTAAGCTGCAACGACTAAGATTTGTTTTTCCCGGTGCGTCCGGGCTTTCACGTTTCAAGTGATGTTCGGCCCAGAGGCGCCAGGTCTTTCCGCCATCGCGAGACTTCTCGCCGCGCCAGACAAAAGAATCTTTGGCGATGTTATTGAACGACCATCGATCTAGGGACCCGTCGGTGGCCGTGCTCTCTAACACAATGCGATCGCCGACAAGGCCACCGGACGCCGTCTTTACAAGGAACGAAGTTGGATTTACCCAAACGGCGCGCCACTTCCCGGATTTCGAATCAAAGAATCGAATATCGGTCACGAGTTCGCGGCCGGTGCTTCCCTCGGCGGTCCAAGTCCAGACGTCCTGGACAGCAAGGCCGTCGAGGATCCACCCAAACATCACTTCCCCCTTTCCACGAGTGATCGCTCCGTTTTCGGCGAAATTTGCATAATCGCACTCCCAGGTGCCGATAAACTGGTCAAACACGTGCGCTTGTTCTCCAAGCGAAGGATGAGGGCTCATCGCCTCAAGGACGGTGATCATGTCGCGTCGCGAGTCACATCCCTTAGCGTCTTGTTTCGGTGGTTCGATCGCCAAAAGGGCACTGCATAAACTCGTCCATCCAAGGGATGTGACGGCTAGGAGACCGAACAGCAGATGTTTCTCCTGCTGCATACAACAGAGTTCGGTCGTCTGTTCGCCTCTCACGACCCTCATGGTCCCCTTTGCTTCCTTACGAAATTGAGTGCCAACGAGTTCAGGCAGTAGCGACGATGAGTAGGAGGAGGACCATCGTTGAACACGTGTCCAAGATGCGATCCACAGCGCGCGCATTTAACTTCATCACGCGTCATCCCATGACTGGTATCCGCGATTACGGTTATTTTATCTCTGGCAAGAGGCGCATAGAAACTTGGCCAGCCGGTGTGAGACTCAAATTTCGTGTCCCAGCCAAACAGCTCATTTCCGCACGCGGCACAGAGATAAATTCCTTTGTCATGATTGTTCCAATACAGATTCTTGTATGGTGGCTCTGTTTTGGCTTCGCGCAGGATCTGAAATTGTCCGGGGGTCAGAACCTTTCGCCATTGGTCGTCACTCAGAGTTACTTTTTGCGGCATCGGAGTAGACTCGATTTGTCGGCGGATTCGAGTAGCTCCCGTGTCTTCGGCCATGCTCAGGCGAACAGACAAGACGCAGAGCAGAAACAAGGGTAAAAGTTTCATTTTCTGTGAGCCTGAGATGTCGACCGTCAACTTAAGGTGTCTGAAGACCGAGTTTCTGGAGTTTCGGCAATATGATTTGCTGCACATAGGGATTGTTTGGATTCCGGCGGCAAAAGTTCTGATGATTGGCCAGCGCAGGACGAAACGATCCCGCTCTCGCAATTTCAGTTGCGATCGGCTTTGTAAACGATTTTTGGGCTAGTGATTTCGATTTGTCGGCTGCAGCGCGTTGCTGTTCATCGACATAAAAGAGGGCGGAGCGATATTTCTTTCCGGTGTCTGGCCCCTGGCTATCGACCTCAGTTGGATTGTGCGCCCGCCAGAACATGTTAAGCAGTTTTTCGTAACTCGTCTTCGATGGATCAAAAGTGACCTGTATTGTTTCCGCCCCCTCCATATAGCCCGAGACGACCGAAGTGACGCCGCGCACTTGTTGAAAAACTGCCTCCGTGCACCAAAAGCAACCACCTGCGAAATAGGCTACATTTGCCTGGCCGCTGTTCGCTTGTTGGCAAAGGGAAATAAAAAAGAGGCAGTGGAACCATATCAGAAACAGAGACTTGGATTTTCGTTGGGCAGATTGCGAAAAGATCTTCAACATCCTGCGGCAACTTTGCCGTATCGCCTGATGGAACAATGGCCACTTTGGATGGAACGATAATGCCAGTTGCGCTTTGGAATACGCATGCAAATTGAAAGGGATTGCAGGAAGTGGGTGAAAATCAGCATGTCCAGGAGCGAATCGCCTTTGAAGAAACGGCGACGACGTTCAATCATCGCGTTCGACCTGATTCGGCTCGACCGAACGGCCGCCGAACCACTTCACGAGCAGCTCTATCGCCAAATTCGCGATGAGTTGAGATCGGGCACTTTTACCGCCGGCGCGTCGCGGCTACCTTCCTCTCGGGCCCTGGCCGTTGATCTGGGAATCTCAAGATTGACCGTCAGCCTCGCATTCTCAAGGCTTCACGCAGAAGGCTATCTGCGCTCGGAGGCTAGATCGGGAACGTTTGTTGCGGACCCGCTCCCGGAGGCTTTCTTGACTGCTGACAAATTCGCCACAGAGCGAATCCGCCACGGTAAACCAAAAGCGAATCGGGTGGCCGAACGCCGAGCGCGGATTTCCAACCGGGCAAAGGCAATTCCAGATCAGCGGGAAGGGAAACAATTTGATCTCGGAGCGCTGGGCGCCGGAGCCGGCGTCTCCCTGGTTCCCGGACTTCCTGCAGTGGATGAATTCCCTATCGAAATCTGGGAACGGCTCAGATCGCATGTGCTCGCACAAAAGGGTTCCCATCTGCTGCGGCATGCATCGAGTCGTGGCGACGCGGACCTGCGCAAAGCAGTCGCCACGTACCTTTGCGATTTTCGGGGCGCACGCTGTCATCCGGATCAAATCCTGATCGTCGGAGGGATGCAGCAGGCGATGCTAATCAGCGCCATGGCGCTGCTGGATGAAGGCCAGCCGGTGTGGATTGAAGATCCCGGTTTTCATCAGGCGCGGAGAGTTTTCGTTTTAGCAGGTGCGAAAGTGGTTCCGAAGCCGCTGGACCATGAGGGAATTGTAGTCGCGCGATCGCCAAAGGAACAGTACCCAAAAATCATTCATGTAACACCTTCACATCAATATCCGCTCGGCATGACAATGAGCTTCGAGCGCAGAACAGCCCTGCTCGATTATGCGCGCGCCCACGATGCATTTGTTTTTGAAGACGACTTTTACGCGGAGTTCCGTTTTACCGGACCACCGCTCCCTTGCCTGCAAGGAATCGACGATTTCGGGCGCGTCATTTACGCCGGGACGATGAGTAAAATTCTTTATCCTTCGTTGCGCCTGGGCTACGTCGTCGCACCAGAAGCGTTAATCAATTCGTTGGTAAAAGTCCGCAGCACAATGGACCAGCACTCTTCGGCCATCGATCAGGCTACGCTGGCGCGTTTTATCACCGAGGGATTTTTCCTCAGTCACATCAAACGAATGCGAAAAATCTACGGCGAGCGGCGAGAAGTCTTCATTAGACAATTCAATGAGTTGCTGAGTAATCGTTTCACTTTGCAGGTTCCGGACGGCGGATTGAACGTGGTCGCGTGGCTGAAACGCGAAGAAGATTTCCCAGCGATTCAACGTGTTACCCGTGAGATTGGAGTCATGCCTTCACCGTTGTCATTTTATTGCATTCGAGCGACGCCTAAGCCGGCGTTCGTTTTCGGTTTTGCCGGGTGGACGCCGGCCCAAATTCGAGAAAGCCTGCTTAAACTCGTGTCGTCGCTCCGAGCGGCCGGGATTCCCTAGATCGTGCGATGAGTGGCTATGTCTAGCAAGAAATCGATTCCAAAGAAAAGGCGCAGGCGTTCCATCATCGCGTTTGAGATGATTCGACTTGATCGCGCATCCGCGGAACCGCTTCACACGCAGCTGTACCGCCAGATTCGGGATGAGTTAAGATCGGGTAGCTTTAGCGACGGCGCTTCCCGTCTTCCTTCCTCACGCACGCTGGCAGCCGACCTGGGCATCTCCAGACTAACGGTCAATCTTGCATTCTCAAAACTTCACGCGGAAGGCTATCTTCGTTCGAAGGCCAAATCAGGAACATTCGTTGCCTACCCGTTACCTGACAGCTTCCTGAGCGTAGACAAGTTCGCCCCCCATGTGGCGGGACAGGTCCGCCATGGCGGCCCGGAACCTTCTCGGGCGACTGAGTCACCGATTCGCATTTCTAAACGGGTAAAAGCAATTCCCGACCAGCGCGTAGGAAAACAATTTGATCTTGGAGCAACAGGTGCTGGCGCGGGCGTTTCGCTAGTCCCGAGCATTCCGGCGGTCGACGAATTTCCGATAGGGGTATGGGAACGGCTTAGAGCACAGGTGCTCGCGAAGAAGGGAGCCCACTTGTTGCGCTATGCGTCGAACCGCGGCGACCCCGAGCTGCGCAACGCGCTTGCGGCTTACTTGTGCGATTTCAGAGCAGCGCGTTGCCATGCGGATCAGATCGTGATCGTAGGCGGAATGCAGCAAGCCATGTTGATTACCGCAACGGCTCTGCTGAATCCGGGTGAGCCGGCATGGATTGAAGATCCCTGTTATCAGCAGACCCAAAGAGTCCTTACTTTGGCCGGGGCCAGAATAGTTCCAAGGCCGCTCGACGATCAGGGAATTGTGATTACGCGATTGCGCAATGAGCCTTTGCCAAAACTCATCTACGTAACTCCTTCGCATCAATTTCCTCTTGGGGTGACAATGACGTTCCAGCGGAGAACTGACTTACTCGATTTTGCGCGTGCCCATAACGCGTTCGTCTTCGAAGATGACTACGACGCCGAATTCCGTTTCACCGGCCCGCCGCTTCCTTCCTTGCAGGGGATCGATAACTCCGGCCGCGTGATTTACGCGGGAACGATGAGCAAGATTCTTTGTCCCTCTTTGCGTCTGGGCTATATCGTGGCGCCGGAGCCGCTGGTCGATTCGTTCATCAAAATCCGCAGCGCGATGGATCAACACTCATCTCCGATCGACCAGGCGACGCTGGCTCGATTTGTCACCGAAGGATTTTTTCTCAGTCACATCAAACGGATGCGAAAATTGTATTCGGAGCGACGAGACTTTTTCATCGAAGAGTTCAACAAGTTACTGGGGGACCGTTTTACATTGCAGGTTCCAGAAGCTGGATTGAACATCGTCGCGTGGCTGAAGCGGGAGGAAGACTTCGCAACGATCAGACGTATCACGATCGATATCGGGGTAAGGCCCTCAGCGCTCTCATTCTTTTCCATCGAGGCGCAGCTCAAGCCAGCGTTCGTATTTGGTTTTGCGGCTTGGACGCCGGCACAGATCCGAGAAAGCCTTGTTAAACTCGCGTCGGCACTAGGAATGGCTGGGATTCGTTAGGCAGAGTAATTTGGTGGGGCATGCCTAACAAAAAATCACTTCCAAAGAAAAGGCGCAGGTGTTCGATCATCGCGTTCGAGATGATTCGGCTCGATCGCACATCTACGGAACCGCTTCACCAGCAACTTTATCGCCAGATTCGCGATGAGCTGAGATCGGGCTCCTTTAGCGACAGTGCCTCCCGACTTCCTTCCTCGCGCGCGCTGGCTGCCGAGTTGGGAATCTCGCGACTTACGGTCAACTTCGCATTCTCGAAACTTCACGCTGAAGGTTATCTCCGCTCCAAAGCCAAATCCGGAACCTTTGTCGCACGTCCTTTGCCGGAAACATTTTTGAGTCCCATCCAGTTGGCCACAGCGCGAATGGGTCGTGATGGATCCAAAATACGTCCCGAAGCACAGCGACCGTCTCGGATTGCCGACCGGGTTTTTGAGCTTCGGGATCAGCGCGTCGGGAATCAGTTTGATCTTGGGCGGACCGCTGCCGGTCCAGGCGTTTCGCTAGTGCCAAGTATTCCTGCAGTCGACGAATTTCCAGTGACCGTCTGGGAACGACTCAGAGCGCAGGTTCTCGCAAGAAAGGGGACGCATTTATTGCGTTACGCTTCACACCTGGGTGATCCGGATCTTCGCAAAGCAATCGCAGCGTACCTATGCGATTTCAGGGCTGTGCGCTGCAATCCCGAGCAGATCGTGATTGCCGCAGGAATGCAACAGGCCATGCTGATTACGGCAATGGCAGTGATGAACCCGGGGGAAATCGCCTGGGTCGAAGATCCAGGTTACCTTCAGGCCCGAAGGGCCTTCGTCCTGGCTGGTGCTGAAGTCGTCCCCAAACCACTCGACAACGAGGGATTGATGATCACGCGCGCACGCAGGGAACCGCGACCGAAGCTTATTTATATCGCGCCTTCACATCAATACCCGCTCGGGATAACAATGAGCTTCCAGCGGAGGCAAACCCTGCTCGATTTCGCTGATGCTCACGACGCTTTGATTTTCGAAGATGATTATGACTCGGAATTCCGTTTTGTCGGGCCTCCGTTGCCTTCCTTGCAGGGGCTGGATAACTCAGGCCGCGTTATTTATGCGGGGACGATGAGTAAGATTCTGTTTCCGTCTTTGCGTTTGGGATACATCGTTGCGCCCGAGGGACTGGTCGATGCCATGGCCAAGATCCGCAACGCGATTGATCAGCATTCCTCTCCAATTGATCAAGCCACCCTTGCGCGATTCATCACCGAGGGCTTCTTTCTCAGTCACATCAGGCGGATGCGAACAATTTATGCCGAGCGGCGCGACTTCTTTGTCGAACAATTCAACGCGTTGCTGGGGGATCGGTTCACTTTGCAAGTCCCTGACGCTGGATTGAACATAGTCGCCTGGCTCAAGCGTCAGGAAGATTTTTCGAGGGTTAGGCGCATTACTCTGGAGATCGGGGTACGACCAGTTCCACTCCCACTCGTTTGCATCCAGGCAAAGTTAAAGCCTGCCTTCATCTTCGGTTTCGCAGCTTGGACGCCGGCGCAAATTCGAGAAAGCCTTGTTAAACTCGCATCTGCGCTCAAGACCGGGCGTGTTTAACTCTAAATTGTGATTGTTAGAGCTTCTCATGACGCTTTTTCTTTATCGGACCTTCGGTTCGGGCCTATTACACGCTCATCCCTGATTTGAAATCGATTCGGAGGGCATTGCCACTGCAAAAGCCCTGCATTCGAAATGAAAAGGCAGCTCCGAAAAACTTCGGAGCTGCCTCCCTGAACCTAACTAACGGAGAATCTAGAACCTCTTCTTCAAGCCGACGTACCAGAACCGGCCTTTGATGGTGGTTAGTGACTCGTCGTAACCGTTCTCGAAGCTGCCTGCCACAAACGGCGGGTCGAAATCGCCGACGTTTTGGATGCCTAGTGTGATAGTGGTATTGTTAAGCCACCATTGCCAGTTGCTGCAGCCATACTCAGCCGTGGAAACTGGCATCACGTTCTTCTCCTTGCCGTCCTTCATCTTCACATTCTTACCACCGTCCTTGGCATAGCCAGGCACTTCTGCGGGCGCAGGCGGTGGCAGATTAAACGTGTAGTTCAAGATTAGGTCAAGGGTAGTCCACGCCGCTATACTCCGCGCGCGTTGAGGAAAACCGCCAGGCGGCGGGGTTCTCGGCGTTTGTAGCTTGGGCGATATTCCGAGGGCCGGGTTTGAGGTCAGAGTGAAATTGTCGTCGTTGTACTCACCAATCCAATGGACTACCGCACCGGCATCCAAGCCCCCCAACCACGTATCAGCCGGGCCATCGTAGAACAAGCTAAAGTTAGCCCGATTCCATGGCAGCGAACTGGTTAACGTAAATCCCGGCGGCAGAAATTCACCCGCGATGCCGAAGCGCTTCGTAGTAGGTGAAGCTTGGAACTCAGCCCGGGATAGCCAAGTGCCGTTGACCGTGGCGGTCAACCTTCCATAGTCCCCATGGCCGAAGATCGTCGAATCCAAGATATAGATCCCTTCGTAGTCGAGACCTTCGAAGATCGCGCCGCTAAGGTTGGCGCTGGGATCGATAACGAGGTTGACTGGCCCAGCCTCGCCTGGAATTGTACTCACGCCGCGGAAAACAAAGGGCCCGTTCTGCTGAACACCTGGCGTCGGCTTATTCTCCTCGATGAGCAATTGCGCACCTCGGAATGCCACGATGTCGCGCATATCAATGTGCCACCAGTCGGCGCTCAGTGTCAGACCCTTAAGCCACTTCGGACTGTAAACAGCGCCGTAGGTCCACTCATAGGCGACTTCCGGATGCAGATGGGGGTTTCCTAAAATGCGTTCCTCAATCTGCGGCTCGGTCTGACTGGAAAACGGATCGGACACGATTGGGAAGTTTTGCGTTGAAGCAGGCGTAATCTCTGAAAGTTGAGGCGCATGAAACGCTTCGGTATAACTGCCACGCAGGGTGAGAGCGCCGATATACTTGGGATCAATCGGCTGCCAGCGCACTGACACCTTCGGCTTCTGCGCGTTATACCTGGTGGACACTGACCCCTGGGCTGGGAAGAGGGCAGAAGGCAGCACCGAAGAGGTGTTCTGGCTATACCATTCCTCTCGCTCGGCAAAGTCAACCTCCAAGCTGTAGAAGCCAGGGAAGTTCCATGTGGGACTGGTGAATGGCACCCGCACTTCCTCGTAGACTGCCCAGATATCCCGGTTCACACGGAAGCTTTGCCCGTCCACCGAACCGATGGAGTTGAAGGTCTCATTGAGCGAGTCACGATCACGAGTGAACCTAGGCGCGTCGTACTCGCCGCCAATGGCAAAGGAGACCGGCCCGGCGGGAAGATTAAACAGGTCGCCGTTGATGGTGCCGTAACCTATCGGCAGCTCAAACTCACCAGAGTTATGCAATGTCACATAGACTCTTCCCCTGGCCGTCCCGGTGTTTTGCCGGAAAAACCCACCAAACGGATCAAATGCGGTGTGCGGATCTGTGTCCAATAGCGCATCGCGCAACCCAGGCTGGCTCACTTCGCCAATGGAGAGGTCCTGTCCCTCGTTTCGAGAGTAACGGAAACCCATTTCCCAGTTCCATGTCTTGAAGTAATCGCCAAATTCGCCCATCTCACCCCGCAGACCGACGTCGAACAGTTGGTCCCAGTAAGTGAATTTTTCGCTTCTCGAGCCGGTATCGTTAATGCCGCGGAACCGAACCCCGGTGGTTACCGGAACGTCAAATCCGTTAATAACCAGAGTCGTGTCCCCAACTGTGAACGGATTAAACGCATTCTGGATTGGCACAGTGATGCCGAACGGACCAGTAGGCCCGACAGGAAAACTCCTACCGTCAGTACCCAAAAATCCGTGGAATGGATCGGGCGTAAATGGCACAGCGGCCAGCGATGAATCGAAAAACGAGCGCGCATATTTGAAGTCAGCAAATACTGTCAGGTACTTGTCGCACAGGTCCCGGGTGAACGAACCGTAGTACACTTGGCGATCTCCCGGCGGCAGGTCTGGTGTGACAGAGGCGAAGTTATAGGCGACGAAGTTCCCGTCTAAGCCTCCCGGGGTCCCATTGAAGAAACCGGTCCCGTTATTGAAGAGGGGACTGGTCGGACTGATATAAAACGGAGAACTCGTTCTGTTCGGAGCTGAATGTGGCGTCGGCGTGTTTGCGCTGAAGAACAAACTGGGGATCAACCGGAGACCCACGAACCCTCCAAGGTGACCGGGGAAGTTCCCGCTGCGATTATCGAGCCCGCCAAAGCGAGTGAAATTCCCGTTGGACGAAATGTCACGGTCACGGCTGAAAAGGCCACCGGTGCGCTCCCAGAAATCGGCAATGACCACGATATCGGTCTTGTCATCGCCGGTGCCGGCTTTCAACCACGCTTCCCATTCGCCCATGTCATTGGACGCACCGAGATCTGTGTTTCCGTAAGTGCCCCCAATCTCCAAGCCACGGAATTTGTGAATCAGGAAGAAGTTGACCACGCCGGCGATCGCATCCGAACCGTACACAGCCGAGGCACCATCTTTCAGGATATCGATGTGATCGATCATCGAGAACGGAATCAGGTTAATATCCGGGCCGTTGTTAGCCCCAGAAGTTGCCAAGGAACCAAAGGCGACCCGTTTGCCATCGATCAGAACCAAAGTCTCCTTCGGCAAGAGACCGCGCAGGTTGAGCTGGACCGTGCCATCACCACCGTTTGCAATGTTCGTGTTAACCGTGCCACCGGCCTCTTGTGGGATAAACGTAGTCAGGTCCGTGGCGTTACGGATACCCAGCTTCTCGATGTCTTGTGGCCGATAGGTGTCCACCGGGTTGGGGCCGGTCTCTTCCGCCGTGGGAATGTTCGAACCGGTCACGATCACGCGCTCGACTTCAGCTGTGGGCGCCGGCGAGCCCGGCACAGCCGGCGCCGGCAACTGAGCCGATGCGTTCGATGCAAAAATTAGAGGAAATCCCACGCTCGCCACAAAGACGACACCAAGGAATCCGAGTTTATTTAGCACGTTTTTTGTCATTAGTTTCTCCTTAGGTTTTATCTGCTTTTGCAAAATCGAATGACTGTTGTGTCACTCGTATGGGGCGAGAGTATCAAGGTCGTTAGCTACCGTGTTAGGCCATAAATCCGGCAGTTTCGGACAAGATTCCGAGAGCCTGGGGCCAGTGCCCATTTGTCTTTTTGTGAAATAGACTGCGACGACAGCTAAGTGCCTAGAACGTTCAAATCGCAGACGCGATCTCGAACATTTGAGCCTTGCTGAACACTGCGGATACCTTCCGCTTTCTGCTCCTTCTTCCAGTCATCCTGCTAACCGCTGCTCCGAAGAGTACAAGTGAAAAAGAAAAGAGTAAGGGCGACACCAGCCTCTTTCGATTGGAGCTCACGCGCGAACCAGGCGTCGCGACATGTCGAAAGCCTTTTCAGGTTTCAGAAAATTCGCCCGCACAATCCGTCGGTTCTCGCGAAAAGCGCTTGGCCGGATTCCAACGAGTCTTTCAAATGTTCGGCTAAAAGCATCCGCGCTGTTGAAGCCGACGGAGGCGGCAACACTTTCAATACTGCTTCGGGGAATCAGCAGCCGTCGCCGCGCTTCGGTCATACGAACGGCAGCGACAAACACCGCAGGTGCTGTTCCAAACCTCGCCTTAAACAAACGGGTGAAGTTGCGGGGTGACATGCATGTTCTCTGCGCGAGCGCCTCGATGGAAAGATCCTGGTTAAGGTTGCACAAGATCCAAGAGGATATATCGGCGAAGCGGTCGCACGATTGAACCTGAAACCGCAACGCCTCGGAATATTGCTCGTGTTCGCCCGATCGTTTAACGTGAACAATCAGTTCACGGGCCAGCTTCAAGGCAATCTGACGACCATAATCCTCTTCAATCAAAGAGAGAGACAAATCAACCGCCGACATTCCGCCGGCGCACGTGTAGAACCGGTCGTCCTTTACGAATAAGCGGTCGGAAATGACGCGGAGCTTGGGAAACGCTTGAGCGATATCCTGGGCGAAACGCCAATGAACTGCAACCTGGCGGCCATCTAGCAAACCTGTCTGAGCCAGCGCATAGACGCTATCCCCGAGCGCTACGATACGCCTGGTAACTGGAACTCGCCGACTTAGCCACTTCGCGACCTTCTTGCTCAATCGCGGATCATGAATCCCACAACCGCCAGGAACGATGATGGTGTCGAGCTGCGGCGCGTCGCTGACATCGAGCCGGGGTTTTACGATGACGCCACACTCCGTCAGGCAGCGAGCGGTGCCGATCCCAAGCGTCAACACCTGATAACACGGCAATTCGCGACCGTCGTTGGTCGCAATTCTTGCTTGAAAAAAGGCTTGACCCGGTCCGCACAACTCGTCGGCAGCGATTCGCTGGAATAGAATTAACCCGACCGGTTTCGGCTTCATGCGCTAACAGCAATGTTCCGTAGCAGCGCTGCAGCGCCGATGGTACCGTGCGGTAATCTTATGAGAGCGGTCGCTGGCGTGCGATGATCTGCCGTACCCGACTAACAATGCGCTGAGAGCTTCGCAGATCTTCGGAGCCTTCTGCAGTGATCCCGCCGACACATCCTTCACGGTCCAGATATTCGCGCTGAGTTGTGAATTGTGACAGTCAGATGCTGCCTGTTTTTTTTGTAGGATGAACCTATGTGCGGTACGTACGAGCATGCCTAGCATGACAGAGCGACCGCTCGCCCTCAAAGACGCAGAACCTAATGTTTGTTCGGGATCGTTAGTGCCTCTCGTCTGTCAAATGCTCTTGTCGTCGGTTATGACGTCGCATTTCCATTGGAGGCAACCACTGTCGCAGGTGCGTGGAAGTTTTTCAGGTAGCTGCGTGGCTTTGCTCCAACTCTGCGTTCGAAGGCGCGCTGAAATGTTTGTGCATCTGAAAAACCGACCGACGCGGCGATGGCATCTAGAGTTCGCTTCGGAACAGAAAGGCGCCGCTTTGCTTCGTTGATGCGCAAGGTCTCCACAAACTCCGTCGGCGTGTTGCCGAACACACTTTTGAAGGCCCGATTAAAATGGCTCGGGGACATGCACGCTCTTCGCGCCAG
>Ga0066388_100000781_pt1 | contig 16162 bp, 15 predicted proteins | sample PanSoiMetaGPlot6_FD_64539 | JGI IMG/M metagenome (GOLD analysis project Ga0066388, IMG submission 64539) | Tropical forest soil microbial communities from Panama analyzed to predict greenhouse gas emissions - Panama Soil - Plot 6 (Hybrid Assembly) | ecosystem: Environmental > Terrestrial >... | reverse complement strand
GATTGATATTATAATCCCAAGGTCTTCTTCAAGGCCTCGGCCTTGTTCGTTTTCTCCCAGGTGAATTCGGGCTCGCTGCGGCCGAAATGGCCGTAGGCGGCGGTCTTCTTGTAGATGGGACGCAGAAGGTCGAGCGCCTTGATGATCTGCGCGGGCTTGAGCGAAAAATGTTCCATCACCGCGTCATGAATTTTTTGCGGCGAGACTTTTTCGGTGCCGAAGGTATGGATCATCACGCTCACCGGTTCGGCATACCCGATGGCGTAGGCCACCTGGACCTCGGCCCTTCTGGCCGCCCCGCTGGCCACGATGTTCTTGGCGATGTAGCGGGCCATGTAGCAGGCCGACCGGTCGACCTTCGAGGGGTCTTTGCCCGAAAAGGCGCCTCCGCCGTGGTGTCCCGCGCCGCCGTAGGTGTCGACGATGATCTTGCGCCCGGTCAGCCCGCAGTCGCCCTGGGGCCCGCCCACCACGAAACGCCCGGTGGGGTTGACGAAGAAGCGGGTCTTGGAATCCAAAAGGTTCGCCGGCAAGCTGGGCTTGATGACCTCTTCGATGATCGCCTGTTTCAGTTCATCGTGCGAAGTATCGGGACTGTGTTGGCTGGAGACGACCACCGTGTGGGCGTGGACGGGCTTGTCCCCCTCGTACTCCAGGGTCACCTGCGATTTTCCGTCGGGCCGAAGGAAGGCCAGGCGGCCGTTCTTTCGTACCTCGGAGAGGCGCCGGGTGATCTTGTGGGCGTAGGAAATGGCGGCGGGCATGAGTTCGGGCGTCTCGTCGCAGGCGTATCCGAACATCAGCCCCTGGTCGCCGGCCCCTTGCTCCTTGAAGAGCCCTTCCCCCTCGGTGACCCCCATGGAAATGTCGGGGGATTGGCGGTCGATGGAGAGCAGGACGCCGCAGGTATGGTAATCAAACCCTTTTTTGCTGTCGTCGTAGCCGATGTCTTTGATCGTCTGGCGGGCGATCTCCGTGTAATCGACCTGGGCATTGGTGGTGATCTCGCCCGAGATCAAAGCAAAACCGGTGGTGACCAAGGTCTCGCAGGCCACGCGGGCCTTGGGGTCCTTCACCAAGATGGCGTCTAAGACCCCGTCGGAGATTTGATCGGCGATTTTATCGGGATGGCCTTCGGTGACCGACTCGCTGGAGAATAAGTAGCGTTGGGATGACACGTTGAAGCTCCTCTTATGGCTTGAAGGTGTTTTTTTCTTCGAAACGCGCTCGTTTTTGGGAGCGATCTTTCTGATTTTTTTCAAGGCGGGCAAAGTAGCCAAAGGGGGGATCTCTGTCAAGAGGTCTAAAAGCCTGACATTTCGAGGGATTCGGGCGGAATGAGGCGCCGGGTCTCCCGTTTCACGAAGTTTTCGATCTCGGCCTCGTTCTTGAGCTCCAAGGTCCTCTCCAAAAGGGAGCGGGCGTCTTTGAAGCGAACGGCCCGGATGATCCGCTTGACCCGTGGGATCGAAACGGCGTTCATGGAGAGCTCGGTCAAGCCTAAGCCCAGAAGGATCATAATAAAGATAGGCTCTCCCGCCATCTCCCCGCAGACCGAGACGTCGATCCGCTCCTGCTGGGCCGCTTCCACGACCTGCTTGATCATCCGAAGCACCGCCGGGTGCAGAGGGCGGTAAAGATAGGCCACGTTTTCATTGGCCCGGTCGATGGCCAAGGTATACTGGATCAAGTCGTTGGTTCCAATGCTGAAGAAGTCGACCTCTTTGGCCAGGTCGTCCGCGATCATGGCCGCCGAGGGGATCTCGATCATCACGCCCACCTTGACGTGAGGGTCGTACTCGGTGCCCTCCCGATCGAGCTCCCGTTTGACCTCGTTTAAGATCTGTTTGGCTTGGAGCACCTCCCAGAGGCTCGAGATCATGGGGAACATGATCTTAAGCTTCCCATGGACGCTCGCCCGGAGGAGGGCCTTGATCTGGGTTTTAAACACCTCCGGCTCCTTCAGCGAATAGCGGATCGCCCGAAGGCCCAGGGCCGGATTCACCTCTTTTTCGAAACGATGCTGAGCCGGCAGCTTATCTCCGCCCAAGTCCAGGGTTCGGATGGTGGCGTAGTGGGGATAGATCGATTTGAGCACCTTTTGGTAGCTTTCGAAATGTTCCTCTTCCGAAGGAGGGGTCGGTCGGTTCAGAAAGAGGAACTCGGTGCGGTAAAGCCCGATCCCCTCGGCCCCATGGGCCTTGATCGAATCGATTTCCTGGGTGAGCTCCATGTTCGCGACCAGATGGATACGGAAGCCGTCCTGCGTCTCCGTGGGAAGATGGATCTCTTTCAAAAGCCGGCGCTCCAGGTTCAAATCGTGCCGCTTGGCCAGATCGTATTTTTTCACCTCCGCGGCGGTGGGGTTCACGATGGCCAGCCCTTGGGCCCCGTCGACCATGATCGTATCGCCGGTCGTGACCCGCCCGGTGATGTTCCGGCACGCGACGACCGCGGGGATCTGCATGGCCCGGGCCACGATGGCCGTATGGGAGGTCTTGCCTCCCATCTCGGTCACAAAGCCGCCGACCCTGAATTTGCTGAGTTGGGCCGTGTCGGCAGGGGAGAGGTCGTGGGCGACGATGATCGAGTGGGGTGGCACGTTCTGGAGGGGATCTTCGCTGCGTCCGGTCAAATTTTTTAAGATGCGGTCGCCGATATAATCGAGGTCGCTTTGCCGCTCGCGGAAATATTCGGCCCCCACCTGGGTGAAGACCTGTTTGAAACCGTCCAAGGTCTTTTGAAGGGCCCATTCCGCGTTGATTCGCTCCGTGCGGATGGAATTCAAGGCCTTCTCCACCAGCATCTCGTCCTGGAGGATCATCTTGTAGGAGTCAAGGATGTGGATCTGCGCATTGCCCTCGTATTTGCAAAGGCGGTCGATGATCTTCACGAATTCTTCCCGGGTCTTCTCCAAGGCCGCCTTGAAGCGGGCGATTTCCGTATTCAGCTCCTTGTTCGAGATCCAGTAGCGGGGGAGGGGCACATGGGTGCGCTCCAGGAGATAGGCCGGTCCGCGGGTGATTCCGGCCGCCGCCGCGATGCCGCGGATGTGCACCGATTTGAGCTTCTTCTTCGAAGAAGGTTTCGGCAAGGATCTACTCCTCGTTTATTCGTTCGCGCCGGCAAAGCCGGTCGCTCACTAAAGTCAGGGGGGAGATCTTGCTCTCCACCCCTGGCAACTCCCCATCGATTGTCAGCCGGATTGGCAAAAGATTTACTCCTCCCCAAAGCGGGTTTGAATCAGCTGATCGATGGCCTCCAGGGCCTCGGGGGCGTCTTTTCCGTGGGCATCCACGGTGATTTTGGTGCCCTTGGATGCGGCCAGCATCAGGACGCCCATGATCGACTTTCCGTTCACCTTCTGTTTCCTGGTCGAGATGGTGATTTCGGACGCAAAACGGTTGGCAGTCTTCACCACCTGAGCGGCCGCACGGGCGTGGAGACCGAGTTTATTCGGGATGACGAAGGATTTTGAGGCGGTCTTCATATGAAGTCTCGAATTTTCAGATTTCAAATTGTGGGCACCCCTTGAAATTCGTTCAGGATTTATTCTCCTCAAGCACTTCGGTGGCCCAAGTGATGTTTCGCTGGCCGTATTCCTTGATGAACTGAACGGCTTCCGACAGGGGAAGATCTTCCGAGATCGTGGCCAATTTCAGAAGCATCGGTAGATTCACGCCGGTCACCAGCTCGACCTTGCCCTTCTTCAAAAAGGGATGGCAGAGGTTTGAGGGGGTGCCGCCGAACATGTCGGAGAGAAGAAGAACCCCCGCGCCCTGGTCGACCTTCGCGATGGCCGCTTCGATTTGGGTCGAGTAATGGGCCGTTTCATCCGATTGGAGGACGGACACGGGCACCATGAGGAGCTTCTCCTTGACGATGATCTCGGTGGCCCGGATCAGTTCCTCGGCGATGCGGCCGTGGGTGACGATGACGACGCCTATCTTCATTGTAAACCATCCGCTGTAGGGGCGCCCCTGTGTGGGCGCCCGCCGATTGCGGGCGGCCACGCAGGGCCGCCCCTACTTCTTATGAACATCCCGATGCTCCAAGTGAACCCAATGGCCCTTTTTTTCGAAATAGCCCTTAAAATAATGGGCCAGGGCGACCGAGCGGTGCCGGCCACCCGTGCAGCCGAATCCAATCGTCAAATGTTGCTTCCCCTCCCTCTCGTAGTGGGGAATCAGAAACTTCAACAGGTCTTGGATCTTGGCCAAAAACCGCCGGGTTTCCGGACGCTTCAATACGAAATTTCGTACATTCGGACGGGACCCGTCAAGCGGCTTCAGGGCCGGAACGAAAAAAGGGTTGGGAAGAAAGCGCACATCCAAGACCAGGTCGCATTGGGCGGGCAGGCCGTAGCGGTAGCCGAAGGAAACGAGGCTTAAGGGGAGTTTTGAACTGCGTTTTTTCGACGAAAAGATGTTTTCAATGGCCGCCCGAAGGGCGTGAACGCTTAGGTGGCTGGTGTCGATGCGAACGTCGGCTGAATTCTTCAGGGCCTCGCTCTTGTCCCTTTCTTTCTTCAGGGCCCGTCTCAAGTCGGCCCCCCGAGCGAGAGGGTGGCGCCGCCGGGTCTCGGAGAAGCGCCGGATCAAGGTTTCCTCGGAGGCGGTTAAAAAAACCACCTTCAAGACCGGGATCTTTTTCTTGAGCGCCGAGAGGATTTTTGAATGCTTTTTTAAAAAATCGAAATCCCGGGCGTCCATATGGATCGCCAGCCGGGAATGGGGGGTCTTGCTCAGAGACTCCATCTTGAGAAACGACTCCAAAATGGAGACGGGAAGGTTGTCGATGCAGAAGAAGCCCAAATCCTCCAAAACAGCCATGGCCGTGGATTTGCCGGCACCGGAAAGGCCGGTCAAGAGCACGAAAGATTTTAGGGCGGAAGGCATGGGAAGACTATTCGAGGGAGCTCCAAAGGGTCTTCGAGAGCTTTTCCTGGGCTAAGATCTCGCGATTCAGCCGGTCTTGAAATTCTTGGGCCGAGAAATGGCCTTTTAGCTTCAAGAGGTGGTTGCGGGCGGCGACCTCAACGATGGTGGTCAGGTTTCGTCCCGGTCGGACCGGAATCTTGAGATACGGAATCTTCACGTCCAAGATGATGAACTTCTGCTCATCGATCCCGAGCCGGTCGTATTCCTCGTGAGGATTCCACTCGACCAATTCCACCACGATCTCGATGATCTTGTGGTCGCGGGTCGATGCGATGCCGAAGAGGTCTTTGATGTTGATAATCCCCAAGCCCCGGATCTCCATATGGTGCTTGATGACCCCGGCGCCCATTCCCCGAAGGGTCGCGGGGGGCTTCTTCTTGACCTCCACGATATCGTCGGCCACCAGCCGGTGCCCCCTGAGGATTAAGTCCAGGGCGCATTCACTCTTGCCGATTCCGCTCTTTCCGGTGATGAGGATTCCCACCCCGTAAATATCCATCAAAACCCCGTGGATGGTCGTGGAGGCCGTCAGTTTGTCCTCCAGGAAACGCGTCACCCGGTTGATGAAGGTGCTGGTGAGAAGGTTGGTGGAAAACAAGGGAATCTGGTTGGTTTCCGCTTGCTGAGCGAGCTCTTCGGGAATGGGATTGCCACGAGACACCACCATGCAGGCCAAGTCGACCTTGCAGATCTTTTCGATGATCTGCATGAGCTTTTTCTTCGGCAAAGACTGAAGATACGTGATCTCGGATTTCCCCAGGACCTGCACCCGGCCCGAATGGAGGTTCGACGTATCCCCGGTCAAGGCAAGGCCGGGTTTTTGAATCCGGGGAATCGTAATTTTTTTGATGAGACCTTTCTTCCCCGCAACGAGCTCCAGATTCAAATTGTACTCGTTTTCGTGCAGAAGGTCGGCGACTTGAACGCTGATCATAAAGACAGGTTACAGGGGGAACAGGTTACAGCAAACCTTTTTCTGTAGCCTGTCACCTGTAACCTAAATCTTATCATCTTCCTTGGAAAGGATTTCGAAAATCTCATCGGCTCCCTTGGCGCTCATCAATTGGTCGCGGAATGAACGGTCTTTGAGCAGGCGGGAGAGCTTGGCGAGAACCTTCAAATGCATGCCGGCGGCGTTTTCGGGGGCGATCAGCGCGAAGAAGAGAAAGGCGGGTTCCCCGTCTTGGGATTGAAAGTCGACCCCCGTGAGGCTGCGACCGAAGCAGGCGACGATCCGTTTCGCCCCGGGCATCTTGCCGTGAGGGATGGCGACGCCGCTCCCAATGCCTGTCGAGCCCAAGCGTTCCCGCTCTTGGAGCACCGTGAAGACCTCCTCTTCCGCCAGGGCCGGATCGGCCCGGCACAGGGCCCGGGCCAGCTCGTGGAGCACACCGCCCCCCTCGGTCTCCTTGAGGGAGGCTTCAATTGCTTCTTTGGGTAAAAAGGATATGAGCTTCATCGGTAAACGTACGTCCTATCTCGCAAATTAGCAGAAGGCAAGGGAGGTGAACAATTTAAAAAATAAGGGCAAATCCCCGCCCAAGGGCGGGAGGCGGGCGCCTCCGGCGGAAAAGGAAGGGGCATCTAAGGTTCAGCTCTGCCGAACCCTGAAGCAAACTCTTGGGAGTTTGCGGGGGTCCGATAACCCCTGAGAACCCTTCGCCGGGTTTAAGAAAAATCGGCGAGCGAGGGGGCTAGTCGGTGGAGGCCTCTTGGGTCTCCTCCATGCGGGCCGCGACGTCGTGGGTGGAGGCCGATTTGTGGTCTTTTACCTTCTCTTTGTGCTTTATGAGGTGGCGTTCGATCTTTCCCGCCACCAAATCGATGGAGGCGTACATGTCTTGGGATTCTTCCATCCCATGGAAGCGGACGTGCTTGGCCTTGACCGTCACCTCCGCCAACTGCCGGATTTTTTGCACCTGCAGGACCACGTGCACTTCCACCGGCTCGTGAAGGAAGCGCCTAAATTTCTCGAATTTGGACTCTGCGTAATTTTTTAACGAATCGGAGGGGTTCATGTGCCGAAAGGTGACATTGATTTGCATGGAAGTCCTTCCTTTGGCCTACCGCTTTTTCAAATTTTAGATTTTGAACGGCATCAAAATCTAAAAGTCAAAAAATTAAAAATTAAAAGAGCTGTTTACGCTTGGATGACGGGAGGATGCCCAGCATCTCCCGGTATTTTGCAACGGTCCGGCGAGCGATATCGATCTTGTTATTTTTTAAGACCTCGGCGATGTCTTGGTCGGAGTGGGGAGATTTGGGATTTTCTTGGCTGATGATCTGGCGGATCTTGTCTTTGATGGTCTGGCTCGCGACGGAATCGCCTTCGCTCGTTGCCACGCCGTTGTTGAAAAAATATTTGAGTTCGTAGATGCCGCGGGAGGTATGCACGTATTTGCTGGTCGTGACCCTCGACACGGTGGACTCATGCATGCCGATCTCTTGGGCCACGTCCCGGAGGATCATGGGTTTCAAATGTCCGATGCCTTTCTCGAAGAACTCCTTCTGAAATTTCACGATGGCCTTCACCACCTTATAAAGGGTGCGCTGGCGCTGGTGGATGCTGCGGATGAGCCAAATGGCCGATCGCAGCTTGGTCTGGATATATTCCTTCGCCTCTTCCTTGTTGAAGTTGGGCTTCTGCATCATGTTTTTATAGAAGTTCGAAACCTGTAGTTTCGGAAGCCCGTCTTCGTTCAAAACCACCACCCATTCCTCGCCCACCTTGTACACGTAGGAGTCGGGGGTGATGTATTGGGCGGACGAGTCGGAAAAAGGGCGCCCCGGCTTGGGCTCAAATTCTTGGATGAGCTTGGCGAGTTGGACCACCTGTTCGATGGAAATCTTCATCTCCCGGGCGATCTTGCGGTAGTCTTTTCGCTCCAGGTCGGGAAGATGGTTCGAGACCAGTTTCTCCAAGGCTTCTTTTTCATGGCTGAAAAAACGGATCTGAAGCAGCAGGCATTCACGCAAATCGCGGGCTCCGACCCCGGGCGGATCGAACTTTTGAATCTTGGCGAGCATGGCCTCCACCTTTTCGACGGGGATAGCCGCCTTTTCCGCGATTTCCTCGAGGGGATCCTGAAGATAACCGTCGTCGTTGATGCTTCCGATCAGGATCGATCCTAACTCTTCCTCTTCTTCGGAGAGATTGGAAAGATGCAGCTGCCACATGAGGTGGTCGTAGAGGCTCGTCTTGTTGCTTAAAGTATTTTCGTAGGTGGGAAGATCTTCCAAACCGCTCGCGATGTTTTCGGGGGCGTTATAGGTATTTAAGTAATTCTCCCAATCGAAATCGGTTGGCTCCTTGATTTCGCCCTCTTTGGCCGACATGACCTCTTGGGTTTCATGCTCGGTCTTCTTTTCGGGGGCGTTCTCGTCGTCTTTGAACTCTTGGCTCAAGACCTCTTGGGGCTTGGTCTCCTCCATCTCAAATTCTTCTTCCAAGACGGGATTTTCGAGCAGTTCGCCCCGGACCACCTCAAGGAGCTCCAGACGAGACAGCTGAAGGAGCTTAATGGATTGCTGAAGCTGAGGGGTGATGATGAGCTGTTGGGAAAGTCTTAGGTTTTGTCTGATTTCAAGGGCCATGGTGCGATCAGCGATTCACATCGTCATTTTTTGTTCTAAAAAAATGATAGACGGGCGGTTTTTCGATGTCAAGAAGGGGAGGGGGTTTTTTCCAAACTTTTTCGTCGGGAAAGGTTTTTAGGCCTTTTTAGCCTTTTTAGACTTGACAAGCACGGGCGGTTTTTTCTTCGAGGCCTGCTCTTTTTTCAGATCCTCCCAGCGGCCACGGCGTGAGAAGGCCGCTGCTTGGGCGATGAAGCGCTCGAAGAGAGGATGGGGCGCCATGGGTCTCGATTTGAACTCAGGATGGAACTGGCAGCCGATGAAATGCGGATGGGCGGGGTACTCGACGATCTCGACCAAAGAGCCGTCGGGAGAGAGCCCGGAGAAGACGAAGCCTTTATCGGAGAATTTTTCGCGGTAGCTGTTGTTGAACTCATAGCGATGGCGGTGGCGTTCCGAAATTTCCCGCTCTCCGTAAATCGATTGGGCCAAAGTGCCTTTGCCGAGCTCGCAAGGATAGGCGCCCAGACGCATCGTGGCGCCTTTGTGCACCACGGCTTTTTGGGCCTCCATCAGGTCGATCACCGGATGGGGCGTCTCCGGATCGAATTCCCGGCTGTTGGCTTTTTTCAGCCCCAAGACGTTCCGGGCGAACTCGATGCAGGCGATCTGCATGCCCAAGCAGATGCCGAAATAGGGGATCTGCTTTTCGCGGGCGAACTGGACGGCCTTGATCTTGCCCTCGATGCCCCGGTCGCCGAAGCCTCCCGGCACCAAGATGCCGTCCACGCCGCTTAAGACCTGGGAGGCGTTTTGGCTCTCCAACTCCTCCGAGTCGATGAACTTGAGCTTCACCAAGGAGTCGTTTTTAAAGCCGCCGTGCCTCAAGGCCTCGTTCAAGCTCTTATAGCTATCGGTTAAGTCCACGTATTTCCCGACGACGGCGATCTTCACCTCGTTCTTCAAGTTCTTGATCCGGTCGACTAAAAAACGCCATTCGGTGAGGGCGGGCTTGCGCGTCCAGATGTTCAAGAGCTCGATGACTTTTTCGTCCAAACCCTCCTCATGGAAAATCAGAGGCACTTCGTAGATCGATTTGACGTCCGGCGCCGTGAAGACGCAGTCGGGGGCCACGTTGCAGAAGAGGGCGATCTTCGACTTGATATCTTTGGAGAGGGAGCGGTCGGTGCGGCAGAGCAGGACATCCGGCTGGATACCGATCTCGCGGAGCTTCTGCACGCTATGCTGGGTGGGTTTGGTCTTCAGCTCCTCCGCGGCGGCGATATATGGCACCAGGGTCAGGTGGACGTAGAGGACGTTTTCCTTGCCCACGTCGTAGCGAAATTGGCGGATCGCCTCCAAGAACGGAAGGGACTCGATGTCGCCCACCGTGCCGCCGATCTCCACGATGACCAGATCCACATCCTGGGCCACTTTTATGAGGGAGCCCTTAATCTCGTCGGTGATGTGGGGGATCACCTGCACGGTCTTGCCGAGGTATTCCCCTTTCCGCTCCTTTTGGATGACGGAATAATAGATCTTTCCAGTGGTGATGTTGTTGAGCTTGCTCAGATGGGCATGGGTGAAGCGTTCGTAATGGCCCAAGTCAAGGTCGGTCTCGGCGCCGTCATCCAAGACGAAAACCTCGCCATGCTGGAAGGGATTCATGGTGCCCGGATCCACGTTGATATACGGATCGAGCTTCATGAGGGTGATTTTAAGGCCTCGGTTTTCGAGCAAGGCGCCGATGGAGGCCGCGGCGAGTCCTTTGCCCAAGGACGAAACAACGCCTCCGGTCACGAAAATAAACTTGGTTTTCATACTCCCTCAATATACGCGAATTGTGTGAGAAACTGAAAGGACGATGACCCCAATGAGAAAGGCTTAACCAAAGTTTGTCAGGGAAGTCAAAAGGTAAAAGAAACGGCCTTGGAAGGCTTAAAAAACAAGGGCTGGATCAGGGGATATGCGCCAGGAGTTTCAGACCTATGGTTTCCTCAAGACCCTCCATCAGATTGAAGTTCTGCAAGGCCTGGCCGGCGGCCCCTTTGGTCAAGTTGTCGAGGGCGGAGAGGACGATGATCCGGTCGGTCCGTTCATCATAGACCAAGCCCAAATCGCAGAAATTCGTCGCCCTCACGTCGCGGGTGTTAGGGAGGCTCCCTTCGGGCTTCACCCGGACGAAAGGCTCATGCTTGTAGAAGTCCCGAAACAGCTTGATCAAGTCGGCGGTCTTCATCTTTCGAGCGGGTTTGGCATAGGCCGTCGTCAGGATGCCCCGATCCATGGGGACGAGATGGGGCGTGAAGGTCACGGTGATCTTTTCGCCGGCCAGGTCCGAAAGGGTCTGCTCGATCTCCGGGGTGTGCCGGTGGTTTCCAACCTTGTAAGGCCGAAAGCCCTCGTTCACCTCTGAGAAGAGGTTCGAGACCTCCGCCCCGCGCCCCGCGCCGGAGACCCCCGACTTGCTGTCAAAAATGATGGAATCAGTGAGGATGGCCTTCTCTTTGAGCAGGGGAGCCAAAGCCAGGGCCGCCGAAGTAGGGTAGCAGCCGGGATTGGCCACCAACTTGGCCGTCTTGATCTTCTCCCGGTAAATCTCCGGAAGGCCGTAAACCGCCTCGCCGAGCAGCTCGGGCCGGCTGTGTTTGCCGTACCAATGTTCATACTCCTTGGCGGAGCGCAGACGAAAATCGGCGGAGAGATCGATCACCTTGACCCCCCGCTCCCTTAAGTCCGCCGCGGCCTCCATGGCGGAGTGGTGGGGGAGGCATAAGAACGCGACTTGCATCTTCTTCGCCGCCTCGAGGGCGTGGAAGGCCTCAAGGGTGTGGTCGAAGATTCCCTGAAAGGCGGGAAAGGCCTCCGAGAATTTCATTCCCGCGCTCTTTTCGGAGGTCACGACGGTGATTTTCACCTGGGGATGGCCGACCAGGAGCCGAACCAGCTCGACTCCCGTATAACCGGTGGCCCCGATGACGCCAACGTTGATCATGGGGTCAATCTATTATGCTGGGCTTCTCCGTTGGAAGGGGAAAATTCACGTCTGCAGGAGCTCTGAAGAGCTAAGCCTGCCATGGGCTACTATGGGCCGCAAGCTCCCGGACCTCTTGCGGGTCGCTCCGGTGCGGCCTTTTCAGGCGAAAGTCCGGATCTTAAGCCGAACCTTGAATCGATTTTACTGCTCCTGTCCCGTGAAAATTGACAAGTCTTGAAAGAAGGAAGGCTTTTTAACGCTTGCTGTACTGGGTCGAGCGTCGGGCGCCGCGGTGGCCGTATTTCTTGCGCTCTTTCTTGCGGGAGTCGCGGGTCAAGAAGCCGCCCTTGCGCAGCGGCTTGCGGTAATCGGGGTTTAAGGCGAGCAGGGCCCGGGAGATGCTGTGACGCAGGGCCCCCGCTTGGCCGGAGAGGCCGCCGCCGTCTAGGCTCGCGACCACGTCGAACTTGCCCATGTTGCCGGTGGTCTCGAAGGGCTGGGTCACGATCATACGAAGGGTGGGCTGGCCGAAGTAGTTTTCAAGGCCTTCCCGTTCATTCAATGTGAATTTGCCCGTGCCGGGGGTCAGGTAGACTCGGGCCACGGAGGTTTTGCGTTTGCCGGTTCCAAAAAATCGTTTAACGGTCGCCATCGATAAGTTTCCTTAGCTAAAAAAATTAATACTTGAGCTCGTAGGTCTCCGGCTGTTGCGCTCCGTGGGGATGGGCATCGCCGGGATAAATTTTCAATTTCTTGAGCACCTTGTCGCCCAAGGCGCCGGCAGGCATCATGCGCTTCACCGCCTGGTGGATCAAACGCTCCGGAGAGCGCCGCAGGAGCTCCTCGGCGCTGTATTCCTTCATTCCCCCGATGTAGTGGGAGTGGAAATGATATTTTTTATCGGTGAGCTTCTTGCCGGTCAGCTTCACGTGGGCGGCGTTGATCACGATGACGAAGTCTCCCGTATCCGCATGGGGAGTGTAGATGGGTTTGGTCTTCCCGCGGAGGATGTTGGCGATTTGGCTTGCCGCCCTCCCTAAGACCTTTCCCTTCAGGTCGATCAAGAGCCATTTTTTCGGTGCGTCATCGGTGCTGACGAGAGATGTTTTCATAAAAACTTAAAAATTCTAGAGAATTCGGCTTTTTTTCTCAAGGGTGTAAAAAGGACGCGCGATACTAGGAAATCCCCTTCCTCCTTGTCAAGAAGGGAATAAAAACAGGTGATAAAGGGGCATCGTCTCCCGCAGGAGGTTGACAAGGCCCTATTTTCCAGGCAATTCCTTAAGCCCTCCGCCGATAAGCGACAATAAGTGAGTGAAAGAAAGAGGTTATGTCCGCCACGAGTCCCATCCAGCCATTTTTAGAAGATGTCTTCGCCTCTCCCGGCCGCCAGTTTCACTGGCTTAAGTCCTTGAGTTACTTAGAATTCATCGGCTACCGGAAGATGGTGAAAGCGGTCCCCTACGCCGAGGTGAACCACGGAGTGTACCACCATTTGAGTGATGAGATTCAGCACAGCTTCATGCTCAAAGAGCTCGCCGAAAAGATCTCGGAGGGCCGCACCCTTTCTCCCGAGGCCCTCGAGTCCATCACCCGGATCGCGGAGGATTATTTCCAGACCATCGACGAAAAGACCGATCGGACGGTCCGCGAGAGCTTGGGCATTGAAAACAGCTATCTCTGTTATTTAGGGGTGAGTTACCTGGTGGAGAAAAGGGCCATGAAGGTTTACCCCTCCTATTTCTCCAAGGCGGCCAGCTCCTCTCTGAAGCACGTCATCCAAAAAATCATCAAAGACGAAAGCGAACACCTGACTTATCTCGAAAGCTATATAAATCGCTTCCCCGCCGCAGGGTTTTTGAAAGATAATCAGCTCTTCGAAGTGGAAGAAGAGTGCTTCGGCCGCTACCTCGAGGCCATGAAGAAACACTTCGACGGTTTCGGACTTTAAACCTCCAGTACGTGTCCCGGTTGGTGTGATCAATCCGTGTCATTCCGACACTCGTTCGGCGTGACGCCTTTTCCAAGGGTGACGTGTTCATGGCTCCTCGACAGGACTCCATCAAGACGCTTTCCAATATCGCCCGCATCCTTCAAAAATCCCAACCATCCGAGAATCCGCTGGCCCACATTACGGGCATGGTCCGCGAACAATTGAGCGTGGACGTCTGTTCCCTTTATCTTCTGCAGGATAAAACCTTGATCCTCGTTGCCACCGACGGTCTCGATCCCGGCTCCATCGGCCATGTGCGCATGGAGGTGAAAGAAGGGCTGACCGGCCTCGCCGTCGAAAAGCTCCAGCCCATCATCGTCCAGGAGGCGAGCGCCCACCCCCGCTTCAAATACTTTCCCTCGACGGGCGAAGAGAAGTTCCGATCGTTCGCGGCGGTGCCCCTGCTCGATCGGGAAACGGTGGTGGGGGTCTTGACGATTCAGACCACAGCGGCGCGGGAATTCTCGGTCCAGGAGATTGAGCTCTTAAGGCTCATCGCATTCCAGCTGGCTCCCTTAGTCCAGAACCTTGTCACCTTAGAGATCCTGCAGCGGGAGGAGAAACGAGAAGGACGTCACCTTCAGCTCCAAGGCATCGCCGTGGCCCCGGGGTTCGGCATCGGCCCCGCCTTTTTCTTGAAAACCGGCGTTTCTCCGGTGATCCCGCCCCTGGCGGGCCAAAAGACGGGACAGCCGGCGGAGGAGTGGAAAAAGATGGGGGCCGCCTTGAAGAAAACGACGGCGGATCTTCTCCGTTTGGAAAAGCGTCTGCGCAAAAAGTTCTCCAAGAACGAATCGGACATCTTTTACAGCCACCGGATGATCCTCTCCGACAAGACATTCTTGAAAAAACTGAAAGCGGAGCTGAAGCCGGGAGTGGGTGCCGCGGAGGGCGTGGCAAAGGTGATCGGAGGTTACATTCGGGAGCTGGAAAAGATCGAAGATCCGCACTTCCGCGAGCGGGCGGCCGACCTGGAGGACTTAAGGCAGCGCATGCTCGACCATCTCTACGGCGAGGCCCCCAAACGGGAGAAGGAGAAGTGGGAAGGCATCCTCGTCGCTGACACCTTGGTCCCCTCCGACACGGCGAGGCTCGATCCGAAAAAGATTTCGGGAATCGTCACCGCGCGCGGGGGTGTCACCTCCCACGCGGCGATCCTCGCCCGGTCTTTGGGCATTCCGGCCGTGATGGGAGTCTCCGGGGCCTTGAGCCGGATCCAGCCGGGGAATCTCCTTATCGTCGATGGCGACGAAGGGAAAGTTTACGTTGACCCCGAACGGGATGTGCTCTTGGAATATGAAAAGATCCAAGAGCGCAATGCCGACCGTCTTTTGGAACTCCAGCGCTATGCGGCGGAACCGGCCTTGACCTTGGACGGCCGCCGGATCCACCTGGAAGCCAACGTGGGATTGATATCCGATTTAAAACGGCTTCCCTACTTCGGCGCCGAAGGTGTGGGCCTGTACCGCACCGAATTTCCCTTCATGATGCGCAAGAAGCTCCCCGACGAAGAGGAGCAGTTTCAGCTCTACCGAAAGATCATTCAAGAGGCTGACGGCCTTCCCATCACCTTCCGCATCCTGGATGCGGGCGGCGACAAGCCCATCGAGGTTTTGAGCACGGGGCAGGAACCGAATCCATTTCTCGGGTATCGTTCGATCCGCCTCTTCATGGCCCGACCCGAAATCCTGGAGGTTCAATTCCGCGCCCTGCTCCGAGCCTCGGCCTTCGGGCCCGTGCGCCTCTTGGTCCCCATGATTTCCGGCATGGAGGAGCTCTTCGCCGTCAAAAAAATTTTGGAGGCGGCCAAGCAGAACCTGAAAAAGCGGGGTCTGGATTTCGACCCCCAAATTCCCTTCGGCATCATGATCGAGGTGCCCTCCGCGGTGGCCCTGGTTCATCACCTGATCAGGGAGGTGGATTTTTTAAGCTTGGGCACCAACGACCTCATCCAGTACACCCTGGCCGTGGACCGCAACAACGAGAAGGTGGCCGCCTTCTTCGAACCCCTGCACCCGGCGGTGCTTCATTCGATCGCGCGGGTCGCCCAGGTGGGGAGCGAGGCGGGGAAGTCCGTCGGCGTCTGCGGGGAAATGGCCGGCGATCCGGCCATGACGCCCCTTCTCGTGGGCTTAGGGATCACCCAGCTCTCCATGATCGCCCCCAACATTCCTTTGGTCAAAAAGGCGATCCGCGGAATCGAATACGGAAGGGCCAAGGCGGTGGCCGAAAAGGCCCTCCTCTCGGCGACGGCGCAAGAGGCGAAGGATCTGCTCGCGCCCTTAAGAGAGAAAATAGCGTTGGATCAGGCGGGGTAGGGCCGCGCGGCCTCGAGAACCAAGTCTTTAAGAGCCTCGATGAAAACCGGAGAATCATTCAAAGCGGGCATGAGCTCGTATCGCTCGACCCCTAAGGTCAAGGCCAAATCTCCATACAATTTTTTAAGCTCGTAGAGGGTCTCCGAATGATCGGAGACGAAGCTGATGGGCACGGCGATCAAGTTCCTCACGCCTTCCTCGGCCAGACGATGGAGGGCGACCACCGTGGTGGGCTCGAGCCATTTCAAGGGACCGACCCGACTTTGGTAGGAGAGGGTGTGGGGGTAGGGCCGAGGGAGGGCCTTGAGCACTCCCTCCACGCTGGACTGAATTTGCCTTTCGTAGGGATCACCGGCCT
>Ga0066388_100000780_pt1 | contig 16169 bp, 14 predicted proteins | sample PanSoiMetaGPlot6_FD_64539 | JGI IMG/M metagenome (GOLD analysis project Ga0066388, IMG submission 64539) | Tropical forest soil microbial communities from Panama analyzed to predict greenhouse gas emissions - Panama Soil - Plot 6 (Hybrid Assembly) | ecosystem: Environmental > Terrestrial >... | reverse complement strand
AGATTATACCCGGCCAGCGTTCCTCTCTATTCTTAACAACCCCTCAGGTGCGCCAGACGAGGGAAAATCGTGTGCTATAACTTTCCAAGATCTACTCCATCAGGGGGCAAAATCTGATGAAAGCTTCTAGAGGGATGACCCTACTGGCTTTGGCAGGCTCGCTTTGCGTCGCGACCAGCGGCGCCATCGCCGGACCGTCGTCGCCGCTTGATCCCTATGCGCACATTCAGGCGCCCAGGCCGGCGGCTCGTAAACCTCTGACTCCTAAACCTGCTGCGGTCAGGCGTGAGTCGCTGCCCAAACCTTCCAGCTCCGTGCCCAAACAGACGAGTTCCGTGCCCAAACAGGCGAGTTCCGTGCCCAAACAGGCGAGTTCCGTGCCCAAACAGGCGAGTTCCGGGGCCGAAGGTGGCGTCGTGTCTGGTATGAAGGAAATTGGCGGAGGATTTGTCGACACCTCCAAGGCGGCCACAGCCGGTATAGCCAACACCTACAAGAAAGCGGGCGCCGGTGTCGTCAAAGGCGGCAAATTCGTCGGGCACAGCTTCATCAACGGTGCCAAAGCGTCCGGTTCCTTTTTTGCCAGGGGAGCGAAGACGTTCGGCCATGGGGTCGTTGCTGCTGGAGCCAAAGTAAAAGATGGCACGGCGGCAGCCGGTGCCAAGGTAGTTTCTCTGCCGGGTGCGCTTCACGGCGGCGACTCTAAACCTCCCCAGCAGAACCAGTCGGTCAATGACTTGAAAGAGGCCCCGCGGCCGCAAACCGCATCAGTGCCTCAGCCCCAGCCTCCGCAGGCATCGTCGCCCCAGTCTTTGCCGAAGTCGGATAACTCTGACGGCAGCTCTCTGGGCGGCAAGGTGGTGGCTGTTCCCAAGGCGATTGGACACGGCTTCGTAGTCGGTGCCGGCAAAGTCAAAGATGGCACTGAGGTCGTAGGCAAAAAGATGATCAGTTTCCCCGGCGCTGTTTGGGGCAAGCTGGTCCACCACGGCGGCGAGCAATCCCAAGCCACAGCCCAGGCACCAAATGCGGGCGCCACCAAGTAGATTCGGCAGGCAGCCCTAAGTGAGCCAGCGCTTGTGGAAGATCACGGCCACCACGATCATCGCTATCCGTTGGCCAATAAGAACCATTGCCAGGCTGATCCTTGGCGCAAGCGACAGGCCGCGCATAGCCCCGAGCTGATCCACTGTCGGTTTTCGTCGAGGCAGCGCTACCGCTGATCAAACAACGGGAGCACCGGCTTGCAGAGCGCTCGAGAGAACTGATCGATATCGCCCGTCATTACCAGGTTCTCGTATAGAGATCCGGCTTTATGGGATCCTGACCTTCGGGAACCGCCGCAGAGTCTGCGAGTCTTTATCACAAAGTCCTCTTTTCCCCGATGTGGGAGCTGGTAACCATGCATGCCGACATTAAGCTGGGACGCTTGTTTGGCATCGAAATCGGTCTTCATTTCAGTCTACTGACGCGAGCGAATATTGTTCAGCTTTTCCAAAATCGCGCAGAACTCGGTGTGAGATCAGCGTGAGGTTTGCCAATACGGTGCCTGGCATGAAGTACATATTCGAGGTAACAATCAATCCCGGCTGGCGAATCGAAGACTACGTCAAGGTGTGGCAGGCCGAGAGCGAAATCATACAGAGAGAGCCTGGTGCACGCGGTACTATGTTGCATCGACCTGTCAATCAATCTGACAGGCTTCTAGCCATAGCAACCTGGGAATCAAAGGCGCTGCGTGATGCTGCCCTCGAACGATTGAAGAACGATCCTGAGATTGTGAAGCTCAGAAGAAGGCGCGAACCGATCGTAACTTTTCGCCTGATCGGAGAGTTTGAAGATCCGGAGTGGATCGTGCCTGCCAGCTAACGGTGAGCAGGTTTCTTGACAAACCGGCGCCAATGCAGCGGCAACCGCGGTTGCCGGGCGGCGCCGGGGACGGGCAGCGGGCCCCGGCCCCTACTTTGAGCTTCGCTGAAGAGAAGCAAGTCCGTCCGGCAGTCGGCGGGCCCACTCGGTTTGGTCTACTCGACCGTCACTCGCTGGAGGATGCCGTGACTTGGTCACGCGCGGCGCTCACGCCCTCGATTGTTTCGTGCAGGGTGAGATAGCTTCTGCCATCAAATATGGTGCTATCGAATTCTCGCGAGTGGGCGCGCTTGAAGGCATCGCTGTGAATCCAGCCCCGGAAGGACTTTTCATCTTCCCAACGAGTCAATACCTGGTATTCGTTGTCAACGCGTTCCGGCGGGCCACCCATCAACATTTTCATCCCCGGTCTGAGAACATCGAGACTCAAGAAGCCTGGTTGGTCCTCGACCGCTCGCTCTCGCTCGCGGAACATCTTCTCGAAATCTTCTTCTCGTCCTTGTTTTACAGGAATGTGGTTGATCGAGACAAACATTTCTGCACTCTCCGACTACCTCATGCCAGGCATGCCGGCCGGCAGGGCCATGACTTTATAGCCTGGTGGCACTGCGAACAGCGATGCGCTTGGAGTTGCGGCCGAGAACTGTTTGAGGCGCGTTGTCTGCTGACCCTGCGGACCGCTGGACACCGCGTAAACAAGATTGTTAATGTCTGTGCCGATCCATGTCTCGGACGTCATACCTTGCGTCGATGCTTGCCAGCCCTGACAAGGATGACCATCTATGACCTTGTTGCCCAGCGATTTTGCGTTGGAGCGCTTGGCAGATTGTTGGTCGGTGATCGACGGGTGTGTGCTGCTGGGATTGAGCGGGAGCTTCATCGCCATTTTTTGTGCTTCCATCAGGTTCCACATCACCTTGTTTGGATAATCGAGGATTGAGATTACCTTGCCCTGGGGTGTCGAAGACTCCTGGCGCTGGTGTCCCTGCCCGTCGTTGATCGTGCGAGACAGTATTATCCGCCCGCCTGTTGCAATTTCGTAAGTGGCATCGAATGGCTTGGTAGACCAGGTCTGGGCCAAACTTGGGCTCCACGAGGAGGCGCACAACAGAAGTGACAAAGCAGACACTAAGCGCAAACGAATCATCTAGGTTCCTCCCGAATCCGATTGTGTCCGCAATCCAGCGGAGCACATGTAGTTTTGACCGAGTGACAAGGATAGCATGGAAGGATTTCCGCAACCCTGGCTAAGTGGTAAGCGGACCCCCATTTGCCATTCTGGGAAATGCCCAGCGGACGCTTACCTGCCATGGGATCTTCCCCATTGTCCACGGGCCGGACCCCCCATAGTATCTACACATTAAAGTGTCAGAAGGCGTAATCGGTGCCGACATTGCCAGCGGGGTTCGACAGGCGAGCAGATGAGGTGGGCAACGCGTCAGGTGACGAGTCCACCAGGGCGCTCGAGCTCCTGCAGACCCAGATAAACCAGCACCGAGAGCAGGAGAAGTTGCAAAGCTATCTCGGCACCGTGATCGATGCGGTCTGGAGACAGGATGACCGCTCGCTTAAGGTGCTGGAGACCTTGCAGCAGGATGTCCGCCAGAAGGCGAAAGCCGGCGACGCCGCCGGCATAGCTACCATGGAGAATGAGATTCGAGAGCAGATCAGGCAGGACAAAGACGCTCTATCCTGGCAATCTGAGATCAATCACTACGGCGCGGGATTTTTGAAGACGGCCGCCCTGTTTGCCGGCGGCAAGATTGGACTGGCCGGAACGGTTGCGCTCTATGCTCTCGACCAGATGCGACCGGCAGACGATATGCGTTCACAGGTCGCCGACATGGCGCTGGGCGGTCTCAAGGGCGGACTGCTCAGGGGCACCCTCAATGCGCTGGGGCGCAGTGAGCTGGGTGTCGCCTACAAGGGCGTGGCATTGGGCATCGGCTCGAGAGTGTTGGATTTGGGACTGACCAGGCAAACTTATCTGAGGGCCGGAACCGGCGAATTCAACCTGGGCACCGGTTTGAAGAACACTTTACTGGGGACGCTCGACAAGAAAGCGATAGTTGCTGATGCTGCCATATTCACGGTGGCGCACGGGCTGACGAGCGGGGTCAACAGGCTGACCGGCGATGCCATCAAACGCAGCCCCTTCCTGTTCACGACGCTGACCGGTGCCACGTTCGGATTGAGCTCGGGGGCCGGCACCGAAATCATGCGCCAGGCTCGCAGCGGCGAAGACTTCAGCGCCAGCAAGGTCGTCGCGCGCAGCCTTATCCAGGGTGTTCTCGATGGACTTGCCGCCACACCCGGTGGGTTGCAAGCCTCCAGATTCGCCGAACAGCAGCGTCAAGCTGCTGCCACGCAATGGCAACGCGTGCTCGACCAAATGGGATCTCAGACTTCTCTGGTGGAAGGGAAGGGCGCAGAAGTCGCGCGAGTACCGGCCGATAGCTCGCTGCGGACCGCTGTCACGGAAAAGACTGGCGCTAAAGATGGCGTGATGCCGGCAGATAGAGCGGCTGGTCAAGCGGAACAGTCAGGATCCACACTTGGCGCTGGCAGTCGAGTCATCTCCCAGCCCGATGGCAGCGTCGTCACGATTCGCCCGAACGGAGATGTCGTCATGGCCAAAGATGGCATAACCACCACCAGGCGGAAATCCGATGGTATGGTGATCGTGGAGAATTCGGAAGAAAAGGTGGTCAATGTAGCCAGCATGAGCGTCGAGCCTAGTGCCAGGCTCTTGTCTAACCTCGCGCATACACCGTTTGTGCTGGACGGGGTTCGGTATGAATCGGTCGAGGCCTTTTACCAGATGCTGCGCATAACCGATCCAGTGAGGCGGGCGGCGGTGGCCGGGCTTTATGGACAGGAGGCAAAAGCAGCCGGGAATGATTTCAAGAACGTCACGACCGGACAGTATCGGGGCGAGGCGTTCGAGCTCGGTAGCCCGCGCCACCACGAAATCGTCAAGATGGCAATCAAGGCTAAACTGGACCAAAATCCTGATGTCGCCGCCGCCATCATGGCGACCTATCCGCGCCCGATCATCCACAACACAGGGCGCCCGGAAAGCAAGAGCACCAAGTATCCAGGCGCGGTCTTCACACAGACGCTGACAGAACTAAGGCAAGAACTGGTCGACAAGGCTAAGACCGCGCAGGAGATAGCGGACGCCCTTAAACAACCTGGGTAAGCCGGGAATCGCGCTTACTGGTTGAAAGCGTTTCGGTAGATTGAGTCCATCGCCCATCTCTATGAAGCCTTAAGGACAGGCAGGTTGTTGAAGGGATGACGATGACAAAGAGTTAGAGCGCCTCCATTTTTGCCGGAGGCGCATTTTAACTGAGCGGCAACTGCTATCCGTCAGCTTGAAGCTGCGATCATCAGGCGCTCGGCTTCCATGATGCGAGCAGCACGACCTGTGCTTCTCGGGAATTCGCGACCGCGCATGAGCACTTGCTTGTCGTAGCTCTCCGGTTTGAACACATCGCAGAAGTACTTGATCGCCGCCTCTACATCGAATTCTCGGCAAGAGAAGATGTCGAGCGTGACGAACTCTTTGTCTGGGAATGTGTGAATGGAGATATGAGATTCGGCGATGAGCACTACGCCGCTTACTCCCCAGTCGTCCGGGACGCTGCCGTGGTATGTGAAGACATACGGTGGCATTATCTTGGTCATGTCCAGCTTCTCGGGATATTTATCGAGAGTCTGGCTGATGAGGCTCAGGTCTGCCAGATTTTCTTTCGGGCAACCATAAGCTTCTAAGATGAGATGTGGTCCAAACATTGTTTCTTCCCCCTTTCTTGGCTCGTTGTTCGGGCGAGCTTTGAGTGGATTCCGTTTATTTGCAAAACCCGCATGAGATCTCGGTTGAGCTCGGTTGGGTTTTGAGGGGTACACGAAACGCTTACCTTTTACACCAGTTTTGGACTACAGCCGTCCTGGAAGTTGGGCGTTGTGTGGTGCGAACGTAGCCTCCTTATCCGGTCAGGGATTTACACGAAAGAGTTATTTTATCAGGACAAGCACGCTTGTCACTGGTTCGGGCAAAAATTTATAGATAACTCCCTTTTTCGACGAACAATTTGTTTTGTGCCACGGCGACCGCCGCGCTAAACAACTGACGCCGTCTGTACTGCTGTGTTCCGGCCGGCCGCGGAACTGGCTTGTCTCGTGGTCCCGACGGTCAGCAGCCAGCCGCCTCCCACACGGGCCTATCGTCACTTCAGACGAGGACGCGGTTGATAAGAACCTTGACTCCCGGGTCGAAGCCGGCGGAAATTGCCGCCGCGAGATCGCTCGAGGCCTTCACCCAGTATTGACAGCCGACGAGCAGAGCCTGGCTGGATTTCCCTTCCGGGAAGTGCAGGAGGACGGGGTCTTCTCCCTTGTAGGCGTTGAGTATTTCTTTCAGGCGATGAAGATCGGCGAAGCTCTGGTCTTGCGTCATGTAGATATTTATGAGCGACGCATCGGATATTCTGCGCACGCCGTTTGCGAGCATGGAGATGCCCTCGTCGTTCTTCTTCACCTTGCCTTTGACCAGCAGCAATGACTGTGCGGTGAGGATTTCGCTGGGGATTGTCTCCAGCAGCTCGCCGTAGATGACGGCCTCGATCTTGCCGGCGAGATCTTCGAGATGCAGGATGGCCAGCAGCTTGTTTTGCTTGGTCAGCTTCTTCTCGACGCCGGTGCACAGGCCGCCGAGGATGACAGATGCCCCGTCTGCGGCTTCCTGCACCTCGCGCAGAGAGTGTGTAGTCAACCAGCGCAGCCGGTTGACTACGCGAGCGAGCGGATGGCTGGTGATGTAGAAGCCCAGCAGCTCGTGCTCCATGCCCTGCAGCTCCGACTCACTGAACTCGCTTCCGTCCCCCCTCAGCTTCTGCAGGACGGCGACGGATGCCCCTGAGTCTTCGGCGAAGCTGAAGAGGCTCATTTGCCCGGAGGCCTTTTCGATCTGCCGGCGGCTAGCCGATTCGACCAGGGAATCAAGGTTTTCTAAAGCCTGCTTGCGAGAGATGCCCAGGCTCAAAAACGCTCCGCAGCGGATGAGAGATTCAAGGGCGCGCTTGTTGACGACGCGCAAATCGATGCGCGCGAGCAAGTCCTGCAGTGACTTGAACTTTCCGTCATTTTCACGCTGTCTGACCAGCTCTTGCACAACGGCTTCGCCGACGTTTCGCACGGCCGAGAGCCCAAAGCGAATTGCCTGGCCGTCGGCTGTGAAATCGCTGCCGGAGATGTTGACGTCCGGCGGAAGAATGTCGATGCCCATGGCCTGGCATTCGGCGATGTAACCCTGCACTTTCTCCTGGTCGCCGGTGACGCTGGAGAGGAGCGCGGTCATGTACTCGACGGGATAAAGTGTTTTCAGGTAAGCCGTCTGGTACGTGAGGAATGCATATGCCTGGCTGTGAGACTTGTTGAAGCAGTACTCAGCGAACTGCACCATCATGTTGAATAACTGCTGGGCAACATCTTTGCTGACACCGTTTTTGGCGCAGCCGCTTTCGAACATCTCGCGCTGCTTTTCCATCTCCTCGGGCTTCTTCTTACCCATGGCGCGCCTGAGGAGGTCTGCTTGCCCGAGGCTGTAGCCTGCCAGTTGCTGGGCGATTTGCATCACCTGCTCCTGGTAGACGATTTGTCCGTAGGTGTCTTTGAGGATGGGCTCGAGCAGCGCCGTCAGATACTTGATTTGCGTGCGACCGTGCTTGCACTCGATGAATTTATCGATCATGCCTGTGTCGAGCGGGCCCGGGCGATAGAGGGCGATAAGCGCGGAAAGGTCTTCCATGTTGGAGGGCTTCATATCACGGGCAACCTGGCGCATGCCCTGCGAAGTTTCTAACTGGAAGATACCGGCGAGATCACCGTTGCAAATGGTCTGGTAAACCTTTTCGTCGTCGAGTGGAATCTTGTCGGGGTCGATTTCGATGCCGCGCGTTTGCTTGATGACTTTGACGGCCTTGTCGATCATGGTCAGGTTGCGCAGACCGAGAAAGTCCATCTTCACCAGCCCGACATAAGCCAGATCTTCCATGTAGAACTGAGTGATGATCGTGCCGTCGTTGTTTCGCTGCAATGGCACAATTTCTTGAAGCGGCACATCGCCTATGACCACGCCGGCAGCGTGAACTCCGAATGTTCGGTTGACGCCTTCGAGAGTGCGAGCCAGGTCGATTACCTGTCGGGCCTCATCGCTAGTGGTATATGCCTTTTTGAACTCGGGGTGCTCTTTGAGCATGTCATTGAGCGGTGTGGTCTTGCCGCGCACAGTCGGCACCATCTTGGTGAGCTTGGTCGATTCGGCGAAGGGAAACTCGAGCACTCGCGCTACGTCTTTGAGCACCGCCTTGCTGGTCATGCGGTTGAAGGTGATGATTTGACCGACCTTGTCTGCGCCATATTTTTCGCCTACGTATTTGATGATTTCGTCCCGCCGCTCGATGCAGAAGTCGGTATCTATATCAGGCATCGAGCGCCTTTCCGGGTTGAGAAAGCGCTCAAACAGCAGGTTGTAGCGAATGGGGTCGATGTTGGTTATGCCCAGACAGTAAGCGACCAGACTGCCGGCTGCAGAGCCGCGCCCGGGGCCGACCGGGATGCCGTGCTCGCGAGCGTAGCGAATGAAGTCCCAGACAATCAGGAAGTACGAGGCGTAGTTCATGTCCTCGATAACTTTGAGCTCGCTGCGCACGCGCTGGTCGATTTGCGGGGTGATCTCCGCATAGCGCTTGTTGAGCCCCTCCCAGACGATCTGGTTGAGGTAGCTTTCGGCTGTGTGGCCCGGCGGCACCGGAAATACCGGTAGTCGTGGATCGCCACCCAGTTTTATGGGCTCGACCCTGTCGGCTATCTCCAGCGTGGAGCGAATCGACTCTTCGATGTACTCGTCGTCCAGATGGTCCCTGAACAGATAAGCCATCTCGTCGCCGTTTTTAACATACTCCCAGCCCGTGAACTTCATGCGATTGGCGTCGGTGACCAGCTTGCCCATCTGGATGCAGAGCAGCGCGTCGTGCGCGCAAGCATCTTGCTTGTTGGTGAAGTGACTGTCATTGGTGGCGGCCAGCTTGATGCCCAGTTCGCGTGAAAGGCGCACCAGTTGCCGGTTGACCTTGCGGTCTTCCCACATGCCGTGGTCCTGAATCTCGATGAAGTAATTGTCGCCGAGCGTTTCCTTGTACCAGCCCGCTACGCTTTTCGCGCGGTCGTAGTCGCCGCGCAGCAAGTGCTGGTTGAGCTCTGCTCCCAGACATCCGGACAGGACAATCAGCCCTTCTTTGTTGTCCGCCAGCATTTCTTTGTTGATGCGGGGCTTGTAGTAATAACCTTCGCAATGAGCGCGGGAAATGAGCCGGACGAGGTTTTGATAGCCGCGTTTGTTTTCGGCGATAAGCGTAAGGTGATAGAGCGCCTGCTTGGTTGCTTTGTCTGTGATGTCGCCGTCGATAATGTAGCCTTCACAGCCGATAATCGGCTTGACGCCGCTGGCCAGTTGCCCGCAAGTCTTGGTGAGCTCGACTGCACCATACATGACACCATGATCGGTGATCGCCACTGCCGGCATGTTTTCGGACATGGCCTTTTTGACCAGCTCTTGAATGCGCGTGGCACCATCGAGCAGGCTGTACTCGGTATGCAGGTGCAGAGGTACATAAGGCCGTGGGCTCATGAGCGGTTCCTCTGATGCGGCGACCGTCTGACCGTGACTCGACGACTGCGCCCGAAACGGGTCAGTCATCGGCAACAGTGCGTGCAGGAGCGTGAGCTGCTGCGCCGGATTTCTAAATTGTATCCCTTACCCTTGTATATACGTCGGCGCCGGCAAAATAGTTCAATATTTCTGAAGCTAAGCCGCGCTGCCCACCTTATTTAAGGTAAGAGATACTTGAATTGGTCAGGCGGTGGGCGACTAGACGAGGATGCTGTCGCGGTTGTGCGGGCTCTGCATGACACGACGAGTTCGACGGCGGGATGTCTGAGATCTGTGGCCAGGGCCCTCGCTCTCGCCGAACCAGCGGATCAACTCGGCAGTTGCTTTTTCGCGCTCGACTTCAGCTATCGCCTGGCGGAACCACAGTTTTAGACAGCGTCTTTCCTCATTTGTAAGTCCAAACTCGCTCATGGCTTGACTCTCCTTCACTGACTTCCGGCTTGCTGATTTCGCGCCCGTTTATCTCTACGTATCTTGCAGGCAGATGCCGGTATTGACAATTGCGGCGGGCGTTCGCGGATGGGATGAACCGCCCGCGGTGGCGACTTAGCTCATGCATGGCGCGAGAGAGGGGCTCAGATCAACGAAGGGGCGGGATATATGCCCGATCGGGCTCATGGGCCCTGTTCGCCGTCCACTTGGCTAGGGCAGTATTGTATGTGTTGGGCAAGATTGTGAGCCTCTTGGCAACTGCAATTGTAATTTAGATTTGGCTCATCGACCTATTCGTCGCCTTCCCCTTTGCCTTCGAGGCGCCGCTGGCAGAGCTGAATGCGCATGTTTGCCAGCTCAGACACGGGACCGGATGGCTGCAGTTTCAGAAAGTCGCCATATGCCGCAAGTGCTTCACCCCAGCGCTTTTGCTCGTAGTAGAGATCTCCCAGGTAACGGTAGGCGTTTGGAGTGTCCGGTGCCTCTTTGATTGATTGCTTGAAGTTGGCCTCTGCTTCTTCCTGCTTGCCGAGCTTTTTGTAGGAGTGGGCGAGCTCCAGGAGGCAAGGACCTTTGGGGTAACCGATCTCCATGGCCCGTTTCAACTCATCGATGGCTTCTTGCGGTCTGTCTGCAAACCTGAGCGCGCGCCCGTATTCGTAAGCAGCTTTACTGTCGGTCGGATACTTGCGGGCCCGCCGGCGTCGACGGAACACCTCGTCTTCCCCTTCGTCAGCCTGGTCGGACAAGGTGACGTGCTGGAACGTAAAGTCGATGGCAAGCGGGTCCGGCGTGCCGGACGGAAGCGGGTCGAACGGCGACAATGATTGCAACGTCTTAACGGCCAGGCTGTCCGTGGCCGCATCGCCCGAGCTTGTGGTTACCTGAATGGCGGCGACCCTGCCTGTGCGATTGACAGTGAACGTCACCACCGGGTCGCCGCCGGGTTTGTTTGCCGGCGGATGCCAGGCGCCGGCAATCTCATGCTTCAAGATCTCTACGTATTGGTCGAGTGAACGTTTGCTGGTTGCCACCGTCGCTGCTGCCGGTGCTGATACCTTGGCAGGCTCCTGGGTCTGAGCGGGAGGCTGAATGTGAGCAGCGGCAGGGCGAGGCGGCGTCTTTGCCGCAGGCGGCGTTGTGGTGCGAGGCGGGATTCTCGACGTCGCCGGCGAAGGCGGCTGGACCTTGGCTGGAGGGGAAGGAGCCTGGATTTTTGCGGTGGACGGTTCCGGCGGCTGAGCTTTGGCAGGCGGCGGGGTTGCTGGCGGGGACTGGATCTTCGCGGTCGACGCTGGTGGCGCCTTTGCCGGCGGTGCTTGGATTTTTGCCGTCGGTGGCGGGGCAGCCGCTGGCTCGACTTTTGCCGGCGTCGGCGTTTGAGCCGGTGCCTGAATTTTCGCTGTAGCGGCCGGTGGAGCGGCAGGCTTTGTTTTTGCTGCCGGCGGCTGGACTTTGGCGGTACTTGGCGCTGGGGCCCGAGTTTTCTTGGGCTCGGCGGGGCGCGCAGGAGCACGGGGAGCCGGGGCAGCGGGCGGGGGCTCAGACGGCGCTCCCGTGTCGACCGTCAATCCGGCGATTGCTTCAAGGCATGCCCAACTAGCCCAGCTCAGCGCCACGGCGCACGCTATTCTGAGTGGTAGTCGGGGGACGTTGGCTACCAGGAGTGTCATATTACGGATCTTACCGCCTAGGCTGACTTAGCAGTTCGCCGGCAAGCAGGTCTGTATCACTTGACCAACTTAGAGGCTCCGGCTCGGGATGAAGAAAAAGTCGCTACCCGGGTCGTCGGCACCGAAATTGACCGCGCGCGGTCCCGGCGTTATTCGCTGCACTGCTTTGATTATGTCGCCGAAGTTCAGGTACCCGTCCGTGCCGCCGAGGCTGCGCAAGGCCTCGAGCAGGTGCCAGGCGAAAGGCGAGTGCTGACCCGGCACACCATCGGACACGGCCTCGATACCACTGGACGTGATCATCTTTCTGGTGCGCCAGGCACCGGCCCGGGTCAACATTTCCTGAATGTTCAATTTGGGATAGGCATCACCATCGCGGTTGGCGCCCACAAACGTGCGTGCGAAGTACTCGTCGAAGGCCCCGCTATGGCAGACATCCAGGGATACGAGAATGTGCCGGCAGTCGATGCGGTCGATCAGTCCGATCAGGTCCGATGACGAGATGCAGGTGTCGCGGCCTTGATCATTTTTGAGCGAGTCATGGGTCACCAGATACGCCATCTTGCTCACCTGGTCATAGAGCCCGTGCCCGGCGATGAATATAAACAGCTCGTCTTTGTCGGCATACGTACGTGCTGCGTAGTCATATAGCACCCCCCGCACTTGTGTGCGGGTAGGGTTCTCGATCACGCGAACGTTCCATTTGTAATCGTCTTTGAGTGTCTGCGCTATTGCTGTGGCGTCAGCAATTGGATTCTTGAGTGGGCTGAAACCGGTATCCACATACGTGTCAGAAGCAAACAGCAGAGCGTAATTATTGATTGCCGAGACCGGCGAGGTCATCATCGCCGGTGGGTCATCGAGAACTTCGACGTCACGCGGCGACGCGCTGACCGCTTGCAATGCGATCTTGGCTCTTGGCGCAATGCCGCGGTCGTCGAAAGTAAGGCTTTGTTGACTGAGTCGAATCGCCTCGTCGAGATCCTCTCTCGCCTTCAGGTGGTGTCCTAACTTATCCAGGATCTGACCGCGCATCAGACACCTCTGTGCGGACTTGCCACACTCATCTACGGCGGCGTCGAGATTAACGAGGGCAAGATCGGGCAAACCCAGCTCGAGATAAGCCTCGGCGATTTTGGACTTGTCGGCGCAGTCCTTAGGCGTTCGGGCTATCGCTTCCCTGAAGGCGGCCGCAGACAGGAGCTTTTCTCCCTTGCCTTTGAGGAGCTTGCCCTTGAGCAAGAGCAGATCCAGATTCTTGCCTTCCAGCTTCAATCCTGCCTCGCAGTCCGCCAGCGCCAGATCCAACCTTCCCAGTCGCGTGTAATAGGAAGCGCGGTCCAGCAATGCCGTCTGCTTGCCGCCCAAAGGCGCGGAACGAACGGCTTCGTTGAAGCCGGCTGCCGCCAGCTCTGGCTTGCCTTGCCTCTGGAAAAACTGTGCGCGGTGGGCGAGTACAACATGTCTTGTGTTTGCCGGTGCAACACGGACCGCTTCATTGAAATCGGCGAGCGCCAATTTAGGCTTGCCTTGCCGCTCGTTGAACTCGGCACGATTGATCAGGGCCGATTGCTTATCCTGCAGCGAAGCGAGGCGGACGGACTGGTTCAAATCGGCGAGAGCCAGGCTTGGTTTGGCTGCCCTTTCAAGAAACTGGGCGCGCTCAACCAGGTGCCCCCCCGGGTCGAGGCGAACGGCTTCGTTCCAGTCCGCAAGAGCAAGGTCAGGCTTCCCCTGGCTCTCATAGAATTGAGCGCGATCAACCAGGCGCAGCTTCGGATTGAGGCGAACAGCCGCCGTCCAGTCGGCCAGAGCGAGGTCTGCCTGTCCAGCTCTCTCGAAAAACCTGGCGCGGTCGCAGTACGTGCTGTCGCCCGCCTTCATTCCGATTGCGTAGTTGAAGTCGGCGAGAGCCAGATCCCGTTTGCCCTGTCGATCGTAAAACTTGGCGCGGTCGATCATGTGTCCTTCCGGATCCAGCCGAACCGCCTCCATCCAGTCGGCGAGCGCAAGCTCCGGCTTGCGCTGCCGTTCGTAAAACTGGGCTCGCAGATCTATGTAAACTCGCGGGCTGAGCCTGACAGCCTCGTTCCAGTCGGCAGTCGCCAGGTCTGCATTTTTCTGCTTCTCGTAGAGCCCGGCGCGGTAGAAGTGTGCCAGCGCTTCAGGTTTGGCGCGAATGGACTCGGCCAAGTCGGCAAGAGCCGCATCCAGTCGGCCCTGTCTTTCGTGAAGCTGCGCACGTTCAATCAGGTATTCCCGCGGATTGAGCTGTACGGCTTCGTTCCAGTCCGCGAGCGCCGAGTCAGGCCTGCCGTGCCTTTCATACACCTTGGCGCGTCGAGCCAGCGCTTGCGCCAGGCCTCGCCGATTAGCGGACTGCCGGGCATTGTTGACGGACTGTTTGACCTGCTCTTCCCAGTCGTCGCTGGCCAAACCCGGGAGAGCCAGCAAGATTGCCAGAGCCCCCATGAGCCACAATCCGGCTTTGCACTTGGCAGAAAAGCGCCCCATTGGGTGCTCCAACACAGTTTCGGTAGACGATCAGGTTCAGTTCATGGCCCCCCGCATACAACCTCCAGCATAGCGCAGCGCCGATTCCTTAGCCTGGCTCGAGCGCCGTCGACCGGCCAATCAATACAAATAGGGGATGAGGCGCCAGGTCTGTCTCTTGTAGCTCTCGTATTCTTCGCCGAACTCAGATATGAGGAATGCTTCCTCGTCCATGATTCTCCACTTCACGGCGACAAAACAGCCGGGAATGGCCAGCAAGGGAAACCAGGCGCCGAATACCATCGGCACTCCGGCAAGAAAGATCAAAACGCCCAGATAGCTGGGATGACGCACTCGTTTGTAGGGGCCGGAGGTGATGATCTTGTGACCGGGCTGAACTGTGACAAGAGCGCTATGCAACGGCCCGAGTACCGAGATAGCCCACAGTCTTAGTGCTGCCCCGGCACAAAGCAGGACAATGCCCGCATCGCGCCAGGCGTCGGATCTGACGGTGCCGACGCCCAGGCGATCACAAAGTGCCGCGCAGGCAACGTAGAGGAACACAAACAGGCATGCTCCCCAGACCATCAATCGCTGGCGCTTTATCTCTCGTGCCCCTGCTGCCCAGTGGAAACCAAGCGCGCCGCTGATGCCACCACCGACGATGCTGAGCACGTAAAATGTCACCTCCTGCCAGCGATTAAAGAGAGTGAGCGTATCGCTGCGCACGAGAATCGTCGGTGCCATCGTCAGAGCGCCGGCCAGCAGCGCCATCACCAGAAGTTCAACGGCTTTGTCGGTCTTAGCCACGGATTTTCGGGCTCATCGAGCGGCTGCGCCGAGGACTTTCAGGCTGTGTCTGACGAGCAGCTCCACATCTTCCTCGATCTGATCCTCGTCCGCCCGCTTGAGCGCCATGTTGATTTCGGTAGGCGTGTATCCAAGGCCTTCGAGGATGTTGCGAACCTCTTCGACAGTGCCGCTCTTTGCCGGCGCCGCTTTTGCCTGAGCGGTGCCTCTACGGCTTTGCCAGTCCTCGATTTTTGACTTCAACTCCAGTATCAGCCGTTGAGCGAGCTTTGCCCCTACGCCGGGAGCCTGACTGATGAGCTTGTAGTCTTCGGCCATGATTCCTTCGGCCAGGTCCTCGGGTCCGAGAGTGCCGACCAGGGCGAGAGCCAGCTTCGGGCCGACGCCGGTTACGGACTGAACGAGGTTGAACATCTCCCGCTCTTCGCCGGTGGAGAATCCAAAGAGGGTCCAGTCGTTTTCTCGAATTGCCAGGGAGGTGTGTACCGTCGCCTGCTCGCCAACAGCCGGCAGCGTAAGCAGCGTTCTTCTGGAGACCGCCACCTCGAAGCCGACGCCCGCTACATCGAGCACTAGCCTGTCGGCCTGACCACCCGTGATCTCTCTTGAATGAACTGTGCCGCGCAAGAAAGACAGCATGGCGACCTGCCAAGTTCTACAGAGAAACATCGGGGCGAGAGGATTTGAACCTCCGGCCTTCCGCACCCGAAACGGACGCGCTACCAAGCTGCGCTACGCCCCGACCCACTTAATATAACACGGGTAACCCCCGGTCTTTTGTGTCGTTCGACTTCTATTTGCCCGCGGTGCGGCGAGCGGCGGCCACCTTGGCGAGCTGGCGTTCGGCCGGCTTAACATACGGGCTCGTGGCGCCGTACATTCTTGTCATCATTGCCACTGCCCGCTGGGCAGACAGCTCGGCATCGGCGAGCTTGCCCTGCTTTTGCTCGAGGTCACTGACGATGACCAGAATGGTGGCCACGGCAGGATCCTGAGAGCCCCACACGGTTTCGCGCAACCGGAGACTCTGTTTGTACAATTTTTCGGCCTGGGCAATCTTTCCCTTCTTTTGAGCGGCTCTTGCCTGCGCATACATAGAGTTGGCTCGTTCGCCGTATGCCCTGGCAGTCTCTTCGTCGGCTTGCGCTCTCGGCACT
>Ga0066388_100000779_pt1 | contig 16183 bp, 13 predicted proteins | sample PanSoiMetaGPlot6_FD_64539 | JGI IMG/M metagenome (GOLD analysis project Ga0066388, IMG submission 64539) | Tropical forest soil microbial communities from Panama analyzed to predict greenhouse gas emissions - Panama Soil - Plot 6 (Hybrid Assembly) | ecosystem: Environmental > Terrestrial >... | reverse complement strand
CGACGAGCGCGAGTGCTCGTGAAGAACGGCGATATACTCGGGAACGTGACCGGCGGTACTAGAACCCGTCTCAAGAATCGGGACGGCAATTCGGCCGGCGATGCATCCCGTCAGACTGCGTTGCTCCTCGCTCAAATACTCCCGGTATGCTCGGTCGTCGCGCCTTGCCTGACGGGCGCCTCGCCGCCCTCGGTGCTGCGGCCCCATTTTTGAGACGGGTTCTAGAGTGTCCAAAGTTCTAGTACCGCTGCTCATCGTGAGCGCGGCCGCGGCCATTTACGCCGCGAGCGTCCGGAACGGTATGAAAGATTTCGAGGTGTACCGTACCGCGGCAGGGCGCGCGCTCCGAGCGGAGAACCTGTATCGGCCCGAGGACGCGCACTACCAGTACAAGTACCTGCCGGCTTTTGCGTTCGCCATGGCACCGTTGGCTCTGGTCGACGACGCCGCGGCACGCCTCGGCTGGTACGCGGTGTCATTCGGGCTTTTGTGCCTCTTCATCCTTGCCGCAGTTCAAAGCGTCCCGGATAAACGCCTGACGGACCGTGTGCTGATGTGGGCCGCGATTCTATTCGTCGGCAAGTACTACGGTCGCGAGTTGTATCTCGGCCAAACGAATGTGCTGCTCGGGATCGTCCTGTTGGGTGCGCTCCTGGCGGCTGAAGCGGGCGCGAGTCGCACCGCGGGGGCTCTCGTTGCCGTCGGAGTGTTCATCAAACCCTATGCGCTGATTCTGCTGCCGTGGCTCTGGTTCGCCGCAGGTCCATCCAGCCTCGCCACCAGCGCGGCCGTGCTTGCGGGCGGCATCTGTCTTCCAGCTCTCGCCTTCGGCTGGAACGGCAATGTTCATGAAATTCTTGAGTGGTACCGGACCGTCACGACGACGACCGAACCGAATCTCTTGAAGGAAGAGAATATTTCGTTCGCGACCGCCTGGGCAAAATGGATTGGGCCGGGGCCGCTCGCCAGCGTGCTCGCGGGGGCGACTGGAACGGCGTCTCTCGCAGCCGCCGGGTTCGTCATCGCACGACGGCGACTGGTGAACCACCCAGCGTACCTGGAGTTCGGGTTTCTGATGCTGATCGTGCCGCTGCTCTCCCCGCAAGGATGGGATTATCTATTGCTCCTGGCAACTCCCGCCATCCTGTGTATCGTCGATCGCTGGCAAGACACGTCGCCCGGGTGGAAGGCCGTGACCGGCGCGGCAATCGCCGTTGCGAGCTTCACGATTTTCGATCTCCTCCGTCGTCCCCTTTACGCATCATTAATGGCAATGAGCGTCGTCACCATCGCGGTGACCGCACTCATGATGTGTCTTGTCAATTTGAGGCGGCGGCGACTGGCGTGACGCGCTGATTCAGAGCGGACGACGGCTCCGCGCCAAAGCTCGTCTCGAAAAGTGCTTCCGGCAGTTCGCATAAACCCGCAGCGCCTCCCCGCGATCTGACGCGACACCTGTAGCCAAATCTTTGCAGCTCATCGCGTCCCCGCATAAGCAAGTAGGACCGGCCTCGCGGCATGGTCTCGCGTGGATCGCGCCAGTCGACCCAACGTGAAGATTTCAGTTTCGTCCGCGGCTGCTCATTCCTCGCTCATTTCTACTTGCGCAAGCGGTGACGCAATCGCCACGGCGCGGTATCTTGCCGCCCGTTCAGCGCGTCACCCGCGCAGGCGATGCGCTCGGATCAGGAAAAGGAATCCCGATGCTGCCGAGCACGAAGCTGACCTTCGCCGATGCACTTCTGATGGTCCGGAGACGATTCGCTCTGGTCCTCGCGACCGTCGCGCTCGTCTCGGCGGCAACGGCGGTCGGTGCGCTGCTGCTCCCGAACCGCTATCGCTCCGAGACGCTGATCCTCGTCGTGCCGCAGCGCGTCCCGGAGACCTATGTCAAATCGACGGTGACGGCGAGGATCGAGGACCGGCTGCAATCGATCACGCAGGAAATCTTCAGTCGCACCCGGCTCGAGCGGATCATTCTCGACTTCAACCTGTACAGCGCGGAACGGCGGACGCGTCCCATGGAAACGATTGTCGAGGAGATGCGCAGGGACATCGACGTCAAGGTCGTCAAGGGCGACGCGTTTCGGGCGGCATTTGTCGGTGCCGACGCTGAGACGGTGATGCAGGTGACGAATCGGCTGGCGTCCCTGTTCATTGAAGAGAACCTGCGCGACCGCGAGGAACTCGCCGAGGGAACCAATCACTTTCTCGAGGCGCAGCTCGCGGACGCGCGCCGGCGGCTGATTGAACACGAGCAGAAGCTGGCGGGTTATCGCAGCCGCTTTTCAGGCGAGCTCCCGTCGCAGGTCGCCCCCAATCTCCAGGCGATCCAGAACCTGCAAATGCAGATTCAGTCGCTGACCGACTCGACGAACCGCGACACCGACCGCCGCGCACTCATCGAGCGGCAGCTCCACGAAACAGACCGCGAAATCGAGGCGATAACTGCCGGCGCGCCGACATCGTCGCCCCACGCCGCCGCCACAGCGGCGGCGGCCGCGCCCGCACCACAGCAGCTCGCCGCGGCACGCCAGACGCTTGCCGATATGCGGAGCCGGCTGCGGCCCGCACATCCCGATCTTCGACGCATGGAGCGGGTTGTGCGCGACCTCGAGGCGCAAGAAGCCGTGGACGCGCGAGAGCGCGTCAGCAGTGAAGCACCGGTCGTCTCACCGGCCGAAACGGCAGGGCGCGCTCGCGCCGCGGACCTGCGCTTCGAGCTCGAGCAACTCGATCGACAAATTGCGGCCAAGGGTGAAGAAGAGCGACGGCTGCAGGCGGCTGCGCACGACTACCAGCAGCGCCTCGAGCGTGTGCCGGCGCGCGAGTCGGAGCTCGCGGAGCTTACCCGCGACTACTCCACGCTTCAGGCGCTTTACCAGGCACTGCTGGCCAAGCAGGAGGAGTCGAAAATTGCCGCGAATCTCGAACGGCGTCAGATTGGCGCGCAGTTCAAACTTCTCGACCCGGCCCGCGTCGCACAGAAGCCGTTCAGCCCGCGGCGATGGCTGATCGATCTGGTTGGGGTGGCGGCCGGACTGCTACTGGGGCTGATGCTGGTCGGCCTGCTCGAACACCGGGATCGCACGTTCAACACCGAAATCGACGTGCGGAACGAGCTCACGCTTCCCGTGCTCGCCGTGGTTCCGCTGATGGAGTCCGCCGAAGAGCAGCGGCGCGGCGCGAAATGGCGAGGCGTCAGGTGGGTGGCGACCGGCGCCGTCGTGACCGCATGCATTCCTATCGTCGTGTATTCACTGCTGAACTGAGGCTCGTATGGACCGCAGAAAGACGGTTGCCGACCCGCATCTCTTGCCCGAATCGCGCGAGCAGTACCGGTACCTCGCGGCGACGCTGCACAACGCGCAGACCGTCACCGGTCTGAAGGCCGTGATGATTGCCAGCGCCGTCGCCGGCGAGGGTAAAACGCTGACGGCAGCGAACCTCGCGTTGACGTTCGCAGAGGCGTACGAGCGGAGCGTCCTGCTTGTCGACGCCGACCTCCGTCGGCCATCCCTGCACCGATTCTTCCCGGACGATCGCCGCACCAACGGGCGCGCGTCGCGCTGTGACTGGTCACCGCACATCCGTCAGGTGACGCCACGGCTCGCAATCCTGACCCGCGAGCAGCCCAGTTCGGCGCCGATGGCGGATCTGACCTCTGGCCGCATGAGAGAGCTGATTCAGGTTGCGCGCCAGTCGGTCGACTGGATTGTCGTCGATACACCGCCGATCGCTCTGCTGCCCGACGCGAGCCTGTTGGCCTCGGTCGTCGACGGTGCGGTGATCGTCGTGAAGGCTGGATCGACGCCGCTCGACCTCGTCAAACGCGCCATCGATGCGATCGATCCGCGGAAGAGGCTCGGTGTCGTGCTGAACGCGGCGACCAGACAGAAGCGTGATGCGCGGTACGGCTACGACGGGTACTACCGTCACCTCGAAACCAACCAACGCGAAGTCGCGTGACCACATGTCAGCCGTTCTCCTGCAGTTGAATCGCCGGACGATCGCGCTCGCAGCTGTTCAGAGTGCGCTCATCGCGGCTGCGATCGGGATTGCGGCGCCCGCGGGCGCGCGTGCCGGCGCACGAATCATGACCGGCAATCTTGCGATCGGGTTGATCGCGGGCGCGCTGGTGGCCGCGGCGGTCGCAGGCTCCCGCGCGATATTCGCCTGGCTGATGCGGTGGGTGGGTCCGCGCGAGCGTCTGCTCATGATCGGCGCCACCGAGGCGAGCATGTCATTTGCGCGCGAGCTCCTCGAGCGCCGGCTCGAACTCGGAGTCGACATCGTCGGCTTCGTCGGCGTCGAGATGAGCGCCGTGAAGGGCGCCGGCGACCATCCCGGCCTGATCGGCACGATCGACGACGTTCCGGATATCGTGCGACGCCGACGCGTCAATCGCGTCATCGTCAGTCGGGCGGACGCGCAACGGCGGCTGCCGATGGACACACTGCTGGAGCTGCGGTTGCGCGGGATTCCCGTCGATGACCTGGCGTCGGTGTGCGAGCGATATACAGGAAAGGTTGCCCTCGACAGTCTGCGTCCCAGCTGGCTGATGTTCTCATCCGGCGGTCGGCAAACACGAGCGCGCGCTGTCGCGAAGCGGCTGCTGGATCTCGTCGCCGGCGTGAGCGGGCTGATACTGGCCGCACCCTTGATGCTCGTCGTCGCAGCTGCAGTCAAGCTCACGTCGCCGGGTCCAATTTTCTATTCGCAGCGTCGCGTCGGGCGGAACGGCCGGGTGTTCACCATTCGAAAGTTTCGGTCGATGCGCGTAGACGCGGAGGCGGCGACTGGCGCTGTCTGGGCGGTGGCCAACGATCCGCGTCTGACGCCAATCGGAGGTTTGCTCAGAGCCGCGCGACTGGACGAGTTGCCGCAACTGTGGAATGTGCTGCGCAACGACATGAGCCTCGTCGGCCCGAGGCCGGAGCGTCCAGAGTTCGTGGACAACCTGGAACAAGAGATCCGTTTCTACGGCCAGCGGCATCTCGTGAAACCCGGGCTCACCGGATGGGCGCAGATCTCCTATCGGTACGGATCGTCGGTCGACGACGCGCGGCGGAAGTTGCAGTACGACCTCTATTACCTGAAGCACATGTCGATTGCGATGGACATCTTCATCATGCTCGCGACAGCGAAGACCGTCTGGTCGCGAACCGGCTGTTAGGGAATCGTGATGACCACGCATGAATTCGTGATCGCCGTCATGTTCTGGACCTGCATTGCAGGCGTCGCTTACGCCTACGTCGGATATCCGATCCTCGGGTGGCTGTTCGCATCGGCATTCGGCCGCGTCCGTCGGGAGCCGCGCCCGGTCATGGCCGGAGAGCCCTCCGTCACAGTGGTGATCGCTGCGTACAACGAGGAGGCGACAATGGCCGACCGGCTGGCCAACGCGCTCGCGCTCGACTATCCGGTCGACCGTCTGGACATCGTCGTCGCGTCTGATGGCTCGAACGACAGCACCGCTGACATCGTGGCGGGCTGTTGCGACCCGCGCGTCCGCTTGATCGAATTCGCCTCTCGGCGCGGAAAGTCGGCCGTCCTGAACGACGTCCTGGCCACTCTGACGACCGACATCATCGTCCTGTCGGATGCGAACACGCGCATGGAGACGAACGCCGTTCGCCGGCTGGTGCGATGGTTCCAGGATCCGCGCGTCGGTGTCGTCGTAGGGCGGCTGGTGTTGAACGATCCAGCGACGGGTCGCAACGTCGACGGACTCTACTGGAAATACGAGACGTTCCTGAAGCGGATGGAGGCGCGCTTGAACGCGCTCGTCGGCGCCAACGGCGCGATCTACGCCATCCGGCGTTCGCACACGGTTCCGATTCCGGACGGCGCGCTCGTCGACGACCTCGTCCTGCCGCTGCTGATGCGGTTGCGGGCCGGCGGCGACCTCGCATACGACCAGGCCGCCCTGGCCTTCGAAGACACGACCGGCAACGTGGCCGGCGAGTTCAAGCGCCGGCGCCGCATCGGCGCCGGCGGATTCCAGAGCCTGCGGGTGTTGTGGCCGCTGCTGTCGCCCGCGCGCGGCTGGATCGCGTTCACGTTCATGTCGCACAAGGTGTCCCGGTGGCTGTGTCCGTTCCTGCTGCTCGGCGGGCTGGCGTTCAACCTGGTGCTGGTCGCGCATCCGCTGTATCGCACCACGTTGAGCTTGCAGGGCTTGTTCTATGCGGCCGCGTGCGCGGGTGCCGTCGCAACTGGGTCGGGCTTCGCATCCCGGTTGATCCGGCTGTCAACGATGTTCGTGACGATGAACGCGGCGCTTCTGGCGGGCTTTTGTCAGTGGGCCGCGGGAATTGCCGGAGGGACGTGGGAACGCACCACCCGAACCGAGCCAGGCGGCATCCTACCGCTCGCGACCGTACGACCGCTCGACCGGCCGATTCGCGTCGTCCACATCGTCATCGCGCTCGACATCGGCGGCCTCGAAATGGTCGTGGCCAGTCTGGCGAACCAGATCGGGCGGCGGTTCCAGCTTCACGTCATCTGCCTGGAAGGCCTCGGGCCGATCGCGTCGCGACTCGAACACTCCGCCGTCACGGTCGAATGCATCGGTCGTCCCGAGACGTCGATCGCCCGCAGCGTCTTGACGTTGCGCCGCCGCCTGCAAGCGCTCGGCCCTGACGTCATCCATACGCACAACGAAAAGGCGCACATTCGCGGCGCCCTCGCGACCCTTGGCTTGAGGAGGGCAGCGGCGCTCGTCCATACGCGCCATGGCGAAAGTCGAGCAACCGGTTGGGCGGCGCTCGCGAACCGGCTGGCGGTGTGGCGGTCGGCGTTTGTGATCAGCGTTTCGGAACAGGCGAGCGCAATCTCCCGCGCCGAAGGGGCGACGTCGGAGCGTGTTCGTGTGATTCGCAACGGCATCGATCTGGACGAAGGCCGTTCGAGCCAGTGCGAACCGACGCGCACGCGCGTCGTCGCGGTGGCCAGACTGACGCCGGTCAAGGATTTCCCGACGCTGCTTCGCGCCGCTCGACTGGTCGCGGATGCGAATCCACGCTTTCTGCTCGACGTGGTCGGTGACGGGCCTTGCCGCCAATCGCTCGAGCGGCTGCGCCGCGAGCTCGGTCTCGAGGGGCACGTGACCTTCCATGGCGCGCGCGACGACGTCAGACGGTTTCTTCGAGAAGGAAAACTGTTCGTGCAAGCGTCGCTCAGTGAAGGGATTGCGCTCACGCTCCTGGAGGCGATGGCCGCTGGAGTGCCAATTGTTGCGACGCATGTCGGCGGCACGCCCGAAGTGGTCGCCGACGGGGTGACCGGGCTGCTCGTCCCGCCTGCGGACCCCGACGCACTGGCGAGGGCGATGCTGACCGTGCTGAACGACGCCGCGACGGCGCAGCGCATGAGCGACGCGGCGCGAGAGCGGGCGGAGCGCTGCTTCAACGTTCGCAGGATGGCTGCATCGTATGAGGCGCTCTACGAGGAGGCGGTCGCACGTCCAGGCGTGCGCGCTGCGTGAGGACGCGACGACGATGATCGAACGAAGCAGACGGCGGGCGCTCTTCATTGCCTATACGTTTCCGCCCGTGGGCGGGGCCGGCGTGCAGCGCACGACGAAGTTCGTCAAGTATTTGCCGCAGTTCGGATGGGATGCGTCGGTCTTGACGGTCAGCAATCCCTCGGTCCCCGTCCGCGATAACAGTCTCTGCCGGGACGTGCCTGCGTCGACGCGCATCATTCGGGCGCGTACCTTCGAACCGTCGTATGCCAAGAAGGCGGCGCTCGTCAGCGGCGGAGGCGTCCGGGGACCGCGCGGACTCGTCAGACGTGTCCTTGGCCGCGCTATCGCCGGCTGCCTCCAGCCCGACCCGCAGATCCTCTGGAATGTCCCGGCCTTTCTGAGCGGCATGCGCGCGTTGCGCGAAACCCGGCACGATGCGATCGTCGCGAGCGCTCCTCCGTTCTCTTCGCTCCTGCTCGGCGCGGCGCTCAGCGGCGCCTCGAATGTTCCCCTGGTGCTCGATTACCGGGATGAGTGGGACGTGAGCAACCGGCATTGGGAAAACCGCCAACTCCGGGGCCTCTCGGTCGCGCTCCAACGCGGTATGGAGAAGTACGCGCTGCGCCGCGCTGGCGCGGTGGTCGCGACGTCGCCGCGCAGCGCCTCGCAGCTTGAAGGATTGTGTCGGAAGGCCGCGGCAGCGCCCTCAGTCGGCCACATCTTCAACGGTTTCGATCCCGATGATTTCAGCGACGTGCCGGCAAACGGTCGCCGCTCCAGCGCAACGTTGCGGCTCGTCTACACAGGGACGCTCTACAACCTGGCATCTCCCGAGCCCCTCATCCGGGCAATCGAGATGCTCGCCGGCGCACGGCCGGATCTCGCCGACAGAATCGAGCTGGTCTTGGCCGGGCGCCGTGCAGCGGAACAGGCGCAGCAGGTGGCGCGGATCGCCAGCGTCTGCCGGCTGGAGGCGTACGACTACGTCTCACACCCCGAGGCCATCGCGCTGATGCACTCCGCCGATGTGCTCTGCTTGCTTCTCAGCGGCCTGCCGGGCGCGGAGCGAGTCATCCCGGCAAAGCTCTTCGAGTACATCGCGAGCCAGAAGCCGATTCTGGCGATCGCGCCGCCTGGCGATGTGTGGGACGTGCTCCGTGGACATCCCTCGGCGTTCATGCGCAGCCCGCAAGACCTGCGCGGCATCTCCGAATGGCTCGTCCGCGCGATTGAAAATGGAGTCCGCGTCCCCGACGCGACCAAGGTCGACACGCAGCCGTTCAATCGACGACGACAGGCGGAGCATCTGGCGTTCGTGCTCGACAACCTCGTCAGCGACGCGCAATCCGAGCGCTGCCGCATCCCTGAGGAGGCGCCGTGTTCCGCCTGATGCTGTCGGACTTACGGGCGAAAGCCGCGTGGTGTTACGGGAGTGACTCGACCGCGGCACTGCTGAAGGTGCTGCTCACTGACGGCACCATCGCGATGCTGGTCTACCGCGTCATGCAGTGGGCCCGCGGCCATCGTCTGACGCCACTCGAGTGGCTGTGCAACAAGGTCAACGCCTCTACGCAGGGCTGCATCATCGGCCGTGGAGCGGAATTCGGACCGCGCTTCGTATTGATCCACGCGGCCGGCGTCGTGATCAACGGGCAGGTGCGAGGCGGCGAAGGCATCCACATCGAGCACCAGGTCACGATTGGCGCCGAGCGCCGCAGCAGCCCTTCTCTGGGCGATGACGTGTTCATCGGCGCCGGCGCCAAGATCGTCGGCCCCGTCGCAATCGGGTCCCACACGCGTATCGGCGCCAATGCCGTCGTCATCGCCGACATCCCGGATTATGCGACCGCGGTCGGCGTTCCCGCGCGCGTCGTGGAGCGGCGGGATCGGAGTTCGTTCGCAGTTCGCGAAGTGGAGTTGGCAGATGTCTGACACGCGGGTCGTTCACCGACCGGGGGTTTTCATGTCTCCGAATTCTGGTCGTCATGGTTCGCAGCTGTTGCTCGCGTCGATTCTCACCGTCATTGCGGTCGCACCGGCGTTCGCGCAGGCGCCGCCGCCCGTCGTGCCGCCCGCTGATTACGTGATCGGAGCCGACGACGTACTGGGCGTCGTGTTCTGGAAGGAGCCGGACATTTCGGCGGCCCACGTGCGCGTGCGCCCGGACGGCAAGATTTCGATTCCGCTGCTGGGCGAGGTGAGCGCCGCCGGGCTCTCACCCGACGAATTGAGACAGCAGCTCGAGACGATCGCCAAGCCGTTCTTCGCCGACGTTACAGCGACCGTCATGGTCAACGACATCAACAGCCGCAAGGTGTTCATCACGGGTGCTGTGGCGCAGCCGGGCGGGTTCCGGTTGAACAGCCCGATGACGGTGCTCCAGGCGATCGCGCTCTCGGGAGGGTTCAGCGAATCAGCTGGCAAGGATCGCTTCGACATCATCGGGCCGGGCGACGCCCAGCGGACGCGGCGACGTTTCAGCTACAAGGCCATCGTCCGGGGCAAGGCGCCAGATGTGGCGTTGAAGCCTGGCGACACGATTGTCGTCTGGTAAGAACGTGCGCATTCCTTCACTCGACGGGCTTCGCGGCGTATCGATTCTGCTCGTGCTGCTGGCGCACCTCGCCGGCACTCGCCACGCGCCGAATCTCGCGTGGATCCACAGCGTCGGCGACGTCGGCAACCTCGGGGTCAGAGTGTTCTTCGTCGTGTCCGGCTTCCTGATGACGCTGCTGCTGGAACGCGAGCGGGATTCCCGCGGCCGCATCTCGATGTCGGCTTTTCTCAAACGGCGAGCCACCCGGATCCTGCCGGCGTTCGGCGCGTACCTCTGCGCGATCGCGGTGTTGTCGGCGGCGGGATGTCTGGCACTGCGTCGCGGCGATCTCTTGGCATCGGCGACGTTCACGATGAACTATCACATCCCTCGATCGTGGTACGTGGGCCACCTGTGGTCGCTGTCGGTCGAGGCGCAGTTCTACGTCGGTTGGGCGCTCGTCAGCATTCTGGCGGGCCGTTCGCGGATGCGCCTCGTCGCCATCGCTGCGCTCGTGTTCGCGCCCGCTTCGCGCGTGGCGATTTATGTGTTCGCACCGCACTGGCGCTGGATTATCAGCGAGGCGTTGCCGACGATCATCGACCCGCTGGCGGCCGGAAGTCTGCTGGCGACGCTTCAGCCGCGGTTGGCACGCCATGCTACGTACCTTCGGTTCCTGCGTTCAACGGCGACGGGCGTCGCACTTCCCGTGATCGTGCTCGCGTTGAATGCGACGACGCCGCACATCGCGTTCTCGTACCCCGCAGGGGAGACACTGATGAATCTTGTCATCGCGCTGGGGATTCATCGCGCGATCACATGTCCAGCAACGGCCGCGGCGCGCTTCCTCAATGCGAAAGCTTTCGCGGGAATGGGCGCGATCAGCTACTCGCTCTACCTGTGGCAACAGCTCTTTCTCGATCGTGAATCGGCGGCGGCGACTGCGGCGTTTCCGGTGAACGTCGCGCTGGCGATCGGGATGGCGCTGCTGTCGTATCGATACGTCGAGCGGCCCGCCCTGGCGTTCGGCCGCCGCTTCGGCAGAACGGAACATCGCGCGTCCACTCATGGCGGCCGCACTGACCTGAGGGCGTATGTCGCAGTTGGGTAATACCGACACTGACGCGCGCACCGCGGCGGGCGGCGCCGGCCGTCCAGTGCTCGGCGGGGTGTTCATCGCCTCCCAGGTGCTTGCGCTCAACGTGATCGGGCTCTTCTCGACCGCGTTCATCATCCGACGCCTGGGTCCGCTGCAATTCGGCCAATGGGCAACCGCCGCGGCCCTGGCGTCGGCGCACCTGCTGATAACCAACGCGGGACTTCGCACCATGTTCGTGCGCGACGTCGCGCGGCGGCCGGAGCGCGCGCCGGAGCTCCTCGCGTCACAGCTGGCGGTGCGGCTGGCGCTCGGCGGCGGGGCCGCTCTGTCGACGCTGGCAATGTCGATCCTCCTTCATTACCCGCCGGTGGTCGTTGCCTGTGCCGCCGTCGGGGGGGTGTGGATCCTCGTCTCGGTGATCGCGTCGACGTTTGGAGATCTGCTTCAGTCGCTCGAGCGGTTCGGCAGCTACTCCGCGACGGCGTTCGCCTCGGGAGCGGCAGTGACCGCGAGCTCGGTACTCGCCGTATTCCTGGGATGCGGACCGATCGGCCTGTCGATCGCCTACCTCGTCGCGCCAGCCGTGAGCGCGTTCCTGTGCTGGAGGACGGTTCGCAGCCACATCGACGTGCGCGTGCAGTGGGATGGGGCGCGCGCACGCTCGCTGCTGCGAGAGGCGCGACTCGTCGGATTCAATCAGGTTGCGGCCTCCGCGCGCGATCGGGCGGAAGCGCTGCTGGTTCCGCGGCTCGCCGGCCTGGAGGCGTTCGGGATTTTCAGCGCTGGCGTGATGTTCGGCGACCGGCTCGCGAACGTGCCTGATGCCGTGTGCACGGCGTTCTATCCGCGGATCGCGCGCGCGGCGCACGCGTCGATCGGCGTGCCGCTCGAGCAGATTGTCGCCAGGATGCTCTCCGTCGGGCTCGCGGCGTCGCTGCCGTTCGCGATCGTCAGCACCTACCTCGCGAACAGCTTGTCCGCCATCCTCCTGCCGGACGCCCATGAGACGTGTCGCGTGATCATCCAGATCAGCGTCTGGTCCGTTCCGCTGCTGGCCGGCAGCTTCGGCATGTCGTTCGCGCTCCAGGCGGCCGGCGATCACGAGCGTGTGGCCCGCTCGGGACTGCGCGCGACGGCGGCGAGTCTCGCCGTGTCGGGTGCCCTGATCGCCGGCTTCGGCATCTATGGCGCGAGCTGCGCGGTCGTCGCTCGTCCGGTCGCCGTCATGGTCGGTTTGTGGTCTCCGTTCAAACGTAGGTTTCCGCGCGTGGTCGGCTCCCTTCCGTTCGCTCGCATCTTTGTCGCGTCCACCGTCCTCGTCGGCGTGTGCCTGCTCGGGGAGGGTGGCAGCCTGTGGACCGCGCTGCCGTTTGCAGCGGTTGGCGTGACGGCATACGCGACCACGTTGTTCGGATCGGGCGTGTTTTCCGTCGCGGCGCTGATGAGACTGTTGACGACCGCGAGTCCGAAGGTCCCCGTTCACATCGAGTCCTGAGGAGCCATGGCATTTCTCCTCGCGCTCACGTATCTCGCCTGTATCTACATTCGACCGGCGGAGATTGTTGCGGACTGGGCCTCCATCCCGTTCGCCGGCATCGTCGCGTCCGTTGCGGCCGTGTGTGCCGCAGGCTCGCTTTTCCTGCGACCGCGCCCGATTTGGGATCTACCGCAAGACTGGTTCGTCGGTGGATTCCTGCTCGCCATCGTTGCCTCGAACGCCGCGTGGGGGTGGATGGGTGGAGCACTTCAGGCCGCGGTGGCGATGGCGCCTGCGGCGTTCGCGTACTTCCTCCTCCGCGTCGCCGTGGAATCGCCGCGGCAGTTGCGCATCGTCGGCTACACGCTCGTGGCGTTGACGGTCTGGCACGCCGCGAATGGCATCGTTCAATTCCATACGGGCACGGGACTGGGCGGGATCAATCCCATCGCGGCCAATTCGTTTGCCGTCGAGGATGGGGACCCGCTCGAGACTCGGCGCATCCGCGGGACCGGCATCTTCAACGATCCGAACGACCTCGCACTCACGCTCGCGATCGCCGTCCCGTTCCTCGCCGGCCCGCTCACGCGCCGCGACACATCGAGACCCGTCAGAGTTCTGACGTTTCTTCTGCTGATGCCGATCGGCTTAGCGCTCTATTACACGAACTCGCGGGGCGGCATGCTCGGGCTCCTGGTTGGGGTGGTGCCGTATGGTTACCGCCGGTTCGGGCGGATCAGCGGCGCACTCGCCGCGATTGCGCTATGTGCGTCGATCGTCGTTCTCGGTCCCTCGCGGATGGCCAACCTCGATGCGTCGGAGAGTTCGGCGCAGGACCGCGTGCAGTCGTGGGCCGAAGGGCTCCAGATGCTCAAATCGCATCCGTTGTTCGGCGTCGGCTTCGGCCGCTACACGGAATTCAACGAGCTGGTCGCGCACAACTCGTTCGTCCACTCACTCGGCGAACTGGGCGTGTGCGGATCCTTTTTCCTCGTCGGTATGGGCTACTGGTTCTTTCACAGCACCAACCGCGCGCGCACGGCAGACGATGGCGGGTGGGGCGACGATCTGCGCCGGAGCGGGATGGCTCTCGCGGTCTGCGCGATGTTCTTGTCGCGTCAATACAACATGCTGCTGTTCGTCTGGCTGGCGCTGAGCGGCGGCTACTTGAAGCTGATGGCGCGGCGCCCCGATGCACCTGCCGTAGCGCCGACCATCCACGGCGCCCGAATCGCCGCCATCACCTTCGCCGGTGTGGTGTGCACCTACGGCGTCGTTCGTGTGTTTGGAAACTGGGGTGCATGAGAGGGCTGCTGTGATGGACTCGAACCGTCTGCGAGTCGCGCTGATCGGATGCGGACAGATTGCGGACGCGCATCTTCAGGAGCTGCGCCGGATTCCGCAGGCATCCGTCGTCGGCGTCTGCGATGTCCACATCGATCTCGCCCGCCAGGCTGCGACGCGCTTCGGCGTTCCGAAGGCGTTCGACGACGTCGGGAGCATGCTCACGGCGACGCGGCCCGACGTCGTGCACATCACGACGCCGCCACATTCACACCGGGCATTGGCTCTGCAGTGTCTCGCATCGCGTGCACACGTGTATGTCGAGAAACCGTTCACGATCGACGCCGGGGAAGCGACCGAGGTGATCGACGCTGCAGAAGCACGCGGCCTGCGCGTCTGCCTCGGGCACGACCAACTGTTCGATCCCGCGTGGCAGGAGTGCCGGCGGCGTGTGGCGGACGGGGACATCGGGAGCGTCATCCACGTCGACGCACTGCAGGGATACGACCTCGCCGGCCCGTTCGGCCGTCTGCTGCAGGACGAGCCGGGGCACTGGGTTCATCGACTGCCGGGCGGCCTCTTCCAGAACGTCATCTCGCACGCGCTTGCGCGGATCCTCGATTTCATTCCCGACCGATTGCCTGCGGTCTCGGCGCGTTGGTCGATGGCTCCCGATGGTCCGGCGTTTCCGACGGAGTTGCGCGTTTTGGTGGCGGGCGGCTCGTGCACCGGCCATTTGACCTTCTCGACCAGAGTGCGCCCGCTCCGCCGCTCCACGCGCGTGCTCGGCAGCAGTTGCGCCCTGGACGTCGACCTGGATGCGAGGACGGTGACGTTGGATCGAGCCGCAGCGCTTCCTGGCCCACTGGCGAAGGTGGAGCTGACGTGCGATCGGTTCAAGCAGGCGGGCCGTCACCTCACCGTGAACCTGACGCGTTTGGGCCGACACGAATTGCACTATTTCGAAGGCATGCACACGCTCTTTTGTCGGTTCTACGAGGCGATTTCGACGGACGGACCGATGCCGGTGCCGCACCGGGACGCGTTCCGCGCGACGCGCGTCATGGACACGGTGTTTGCATCGTGCCGCAGCGCGGCACAGATGGTGGCCAGTGATCGCGAGCTCGTGAGCGGGAGCGCCCAATGACTATTTGCGTGACGGGTGGAAGTGGCTTCCTCGGGACTCGCGTTGTCACGGAGCTGCTGGCGCGTGGCCATCACGTGCGGTGCGCGATCCGTTCGGCCGCCAAGGCGGCAGAGGTCGCCCGCCGTCACAGCGACGAACAGCGCAGCCGCCTCGAGACAGTCGTCGGTAACCTAGACCGCCGCGAGTTCTGCCGGGAGTTTCTCGACGGTTGTGATGTCGTCATTCACATTGCCGCGCCGCTCACCGGTTCGGTTCCGGCCCTCTTCGCAAACGGCGTGATCCCCACGCGCGTGCTCGTGGGTGCGGCCGCCGACCGCGGCATTCGACGCTTCGTGTTGATCAGCTCGCTCGCGGTGTACGGCACGCAGGCCCTCCGGCCGGGGAGCGTCCTCGACGAGCGGTGCCCGGTCGATCGGCTGCCGCACCTGCGCGACGCGTACACCTATAGCAAGGTCGCGCAGGAGCTCGTGTGCTGGGAAGCGCACAACGACCGCGGCCTGCCGCTCGTCGTCCTGCGCCCCGGCGTGTTGTACGGGCCAGGTCGCGCGTTGCTGACGCCTCGAATCGGCCTGACCATCGGCGGCGTCCTGGTTCAGATGGGTGGCCGCCAGCAGGTTCCGTACTGTTTCGTCGGCAACTGCGCTCGCGCCGTCGCGAGCGCGGTCGACGCAACGGGCATCGACGGCATGCGCTTCAACATCGTGGACGACAGCCTGCCGTCCGGCGACGAGGTGCTGCGGCGGCATCGAATGCACGTCGGGCGCATTCGGCGAATCAAGATTCCAGGGTGGGCAATCGGCAGTGTCGCGCGCGCATGCGAATGGGGCTCCGCGCGATCCTCGGGAATGTTTCCGCCCGTGCTGACACCGTACAAGGCGGCGGCGCTGTGGAAGCGGCTTCGGTTCAGCAACGAGCTCGCGAAAACGCACCTCGGATGGAAGCCGCTCGTCACGTTCGACGAGGGCGTCCGTCTGACGGTGCAGCGTGAGGCGGCCCCCGGTTGTGGCATCGGACATTGACATGCGCATCCTATTCTTCTCGACCGCGTTCCCGCAGCCGTACGAGCCGTCGCGGAATCCAGACAACCTCGAACGATGCGTGGCGCTGGCGCGCCATCACACGGTTCGCGTTCTGTCGCCGTACACGTGGCTCCGCCTCGCGCGACGCAG
>Ga0066388_100000778_pt1 | contig 16195 bp, 14 predicted proteins | sample PanSoiMetaGPlot6_FD_64539 | JGI IMG/M metagenome (GOLD analysis project Ga0066388, IMG submission 64539) | Tropical forest soil microbial communities from Panama analyzed to predict greenhouse gas emissions - Panama Soil - Plot 6 (Hybrid Assembly) | ecosystem: Environmental > Terrestrial >... | reverse complement strand
GCGGAACGCAGGTCGACGACCTGACGCCCCTGGCGGAGCTGGACCGCCTCACCGCACTGGACCTGAGTGGGACACCGGTGGCTGATCTGAGGCCGCTCACCGGGCTCAGCAGGCTCGAACAGCTGAGCCTCGGCGGAACGCAGGTCGACGACCTGACGCCCCTGACGGGGCTGGACCGCCTCACCGCACTGGACCTGACCGGGACTCCGGTGACCGACCTGACTCCGCTCGCCACGCTGGACAACCTCCGAGACCTCTGGCTGTGGCGAAGCAAGGTGACGAGCCTCCGCCCGGTGGCCGGCCACCGTCGACTGACCGTCGCGCTCGCTCCGGCGCAGGCCGAGCGTGTCCGCCGCGGCACCGGCCTATCCCTGAAATGCACCGTGATCGAGGTATGACCGAACAGCGCGAGGCAAACCCCGACCCGACGTACCTGCTGCTCTCACACTTTCTCACGGTGTGGCCGCTCGCTTTGGCCAGGAGCGCGCTGCGGACTCTGGAGGCCCTGGCTTTTCGCCGGCTGGGACCGATCGACGGCTCCGTGCTGGACATCGGGTGTGGCGACGGAGTCTTCGGGCGCTGGCTGACACCCCACGGCGAGCTGTGGGGTGTCGACACCGACGTGGCGAGACTCCGGGCGGCGGCGGCGCGGCGGGTACACGTGGTCGCCGCCGACGCGACCAGCTTGCCGTTCCCAGCCCGGGCGTTCGACGTTGCCGTGGCGAACTCGACGCTGGAGCACGTCGCCGACCCCTGCGCCGCGATCCACGAGGCGGAGCGTGTGCTGCGGCCGGGTGGCCGTCTCGTCTTCACCGTGCCGCTGCAGACCGCGCTGGACAACCTGCTGTTCAGCAAAGCCATCGGCGCACGCTACCAAGAGCTGCTCAACGACTACTGGCACCACGTCACGATGCAGTCAGCCGACGCCTGGCAGGCGATGGTCGGCGACTGCGCGCCAGAGCTCACCTTCGTTCGGAGCTTGCCGATCGAGTCACGGCGCCAGACCGAGGTCATCGATCTCCTCTGGTCGGTCACCGTCACCGAGGGACCGATCATTCGGCAGCACGGTGAGCTGGCCGACGCGCAGCGGGATGGGCTCGCCAGAATGCTGGCCGGTCTCCTGGCCGGGGCAGCGGACCGGCAAGGCGCCGAGGATCCCCACTCAGAGGTTCTGCTGGAGTACGTCAAGATGAGCCGGTAACAGACGTAGTATGCAGGTCTCCAGCAGCAGGCGTGCCGAGGAGGGTGCGATCTCGGTCATCGTCGCCAGGCTCCGGGCTGCCGGCTGTGTCTTCGCCGAGGACGAGGCGCGGTTGCTCGTCTGCGCGGCACGGACGCCGGCCGACCTCGACACCCTGGTGGAGCGGCGAGTCGCGGGCATGCCGCTGGAACACGTCCTCGGCTGGGCGGAGTTCTGCGGCCTGCGGGTAGCCGTGGACCCCGGCGTTTTCGTGCCCCGCCGCCGCACCGAGTTCCTCGTCGACCAGGCCGCCGCCCTCGCCCGGCCACCGGCTGTCGTCGTCGACCTGTGCTGCGGCTCGGGCGCGGTGGGCGCTGCGCTGCTCGCGGCCCTGGACCGGGTCGAGTTGTACGCCGTCGACCTCGACCCCGCCGCGGTGCGGTGCGCACGCCGCAACGTTGCCGCCGCGGGTGCTCAGGTATACGAAGGTGATCTCTACCAGCCGCTGCCGGCTGCACTGCGGGGCCGCGTCGACATCTTGGTCGCCAACGCACCCTACGTACCCACCGAGGCGATCGGGCTGCTGCCGCCGGAGGCTCGCAGGCACGAGCCGAGGGCGGCGCTCGACGGCGGCGCGGACGGGCTCGACATCGTGCGTCGGGTGGCCGCCGCGGCGCCGCTGTGGCTGGTACCCGGCGGCCACCTGCTGGTCGAGACGAGCGAGCACCAGGCGCCGCTGACCGTCAAAGCCGTCGCCGGCAGCGGGCTAGTCCCGCGGGTGGCCGGTTCCGCCGAGCTGAACGCGACCGTCGTCATCGGGACCAGGCCTGCTGCGCGCCGCTCCCCATCGGGGTCAGCCGAAGGGGGGTCAGCCGAAGGCCGGATCGTGTAAGCCGGCTGCTTCGAGGGCGACGCGGAGCTTGTGCAGGATGCGTGCACGGGTCGGGCCGATGCTGCCGACCGCCATGCCGAGACGGGCACCGATCTCCTCGTAGCTCACCGGTGGCGACGCGACGAGCATCTCCAGGAGCGACCGGTGTTTCGCCGGCAGCTCCGCCAACGCCCTGCAAACCAGCGCTTGGCGCTCGTGCCGCAGCGCTGATGCCTCCGGGCCATCGGTCGTCTCCTCGCGGAACCGGTCCCGTGCCGATAGCGGTCTGTCGTCATACGAGTCCACTGGGTGTTCCCGGGCGGACTCGCGGATCACCTCGAGGCACACCCGGGACCCGGTGGTCCGCAACCAGCCCGGCAACCGAGCCGGATCACGGATCTCGCCGATGTGTTCGACCAGCCGTAGCCATGTCGTCTGTGCAGCATCTGCGGCCTGCTCCTTGCTGAGCCGGAAGCGCTGCACCACCGACTGGAGCAAGCCACTGTATTTGTCGACTATGACGTTCCAGGCCGCCTGGTCGCCGTCGCCGGCCCGACCCACCAAGCGGGACAGCTCCTCTGGTTCCATCTTGCGCTCGGCCTCCCAGCATTCGACGCCGCTGACCGGCTGGAGGCTTCACCGCCCGTGCTAGCGGAGCGTCAGCCGAACCCGCGCAGGCGAGAACGCGGCGGAACGAGGTGGCAGGCGTGCCCGTGCCGTGCCTGTGCCCGGCGGGGTGCTAGCTAGCCGTTGCCGTGCAGCTGGCGACCGAGCGCGATGGTGAGATCTTGGGGCGGTAGGCCGAGCCTGCGCAGCATCTCCAGGCAGCGCCGCAATGACCGGTGCGCGTTGGCAAGGTCTCCAGCGGCGAGATGGACGGCTATGAGCAGCTGGTAGGCGTTCTCCGAACATTCGTCCGCGCGCAACGCGCGTTCGGCCAGGGTCCGCGCCTCGTCCACGTCGCCACGCGCGAGCAACAGGTGACCGGCACGGGCAGCGGCCGTCACGAACCGTGCACGCAGCCGGTCCCGCTCCAGCTGCATCACAGAGTCACCATCTGGGACGTCGAGGAGATAGTCGCCGCCCCACAGGGCCGCGGCGCGCTGGTAGGCGACCAGGGCGGCGGACGGAGCGCCCTGCCGCTCCAGCACGGTCGCCTCCTCGACGTACTCGTCGAGCTCCCGCGCGTCGACCTCCAGCGCGCCGTTCGTGACGAGCTGCAGGTACGAGCCGACGCTCCGGAGGAAATACGGAGAGTCGTCCTCGCTGCGGTCGGGCTCGAGGACGTTCTGCAGGTACGTGAGCGTGACACGGAGGTTCCGGCTCGCGTCCGCCTCGTCCTTGTCCGGCCACAGCTCGGCGGTGATGGCGGCGCGGGTGGGCCTGCCGTGCACGAGCAGGTACCCGAGGAGCTGGCGCACGCGAGGTCGGCTGAGCTCCGGCGCGTCGACCGGGACGCCGTCGCGGCGCAGCTCCAGCGGGCCGAGGACGCACAGGCGCAGGCGATAGGCCGGCGCGGCGGGGATCGCCCGCAGCAGCTTGCGCGCCGCCGCCGCAAGCGGGGTGACCGGGGACTTGCTCTGCGCCCGCAGGGTGGTCCGGGCGGACGGGCCGAGATCGGCGAGCAGTGCCCGGCCGTCGGCCCGTCCGAGGGCCACCATCGCCACCGCGAGCTCGGTGGCCCATGGGATGGGAAGCATGGCCCGAACGGTCTGTCGCGCGGTCGGGGGCAGGCCGCGCACAGCCGCGAGCGAGGCGTGCTCGCGCAGGTCGACGAGCACGCGCGCCACCTGGTGCGCCTCGGCGAAGCAGCCGGGTAGGGGTGCCGCGTCCCACACCTCCCGGACCTCTGGCACGAGCACGTAGAGCAGCGGCAGCGCGGCGGGGGACACTTGGACCACCGTGCGGCTGCGCATCAGCCCATGGTGGGTGACGGCACGGAGCGCGTCGGCCGCCGACGGCTCCTCGCCCACGGAGACGGCGTGGAACGACTCGGCGAGCGCGCAGGCGACGGGCGCCCAGCCGACCGGCGACGCGCAGACCGTGGGGCGCAGCGTCTGGATCAGCTCGTTCGCCTGCTCGTCCCGGCCGAGAACCGACAGCAGGACGACCGCGCAGGTCAACAGCTCCGGGGAGCAGAGCACCTGGGCCGCGTTCAGGTCGGCTAGCAGGTCCGGGAGCAGCCGTTCCGCCTCGTCCAGCCGGCCGCGGAGCCGGAAGGACTCGAGCAGCTGGCAGCGCGACGCGGCCCGCAGCGTCGGCACCGCATGGCACAGCCCGCAGCCGGCGAGCGGCTCCGCGCCCGCCGGGTCGCCGAGCTTGAGCAGGACGATGTGGGCGTGCAGCCAGTGCGCCATCGGGCTGAGCGGCGCGCCGGGCAGCATCGCCGGCACGGCGAGCTCCGCCCGGACCTGCTCGGCGTCGCGGGCGAGCAGGGCACGCACGAGCGCGATGAGCGCGGGGGCTTCGCTGTGGCCTTCGCTGGCCAGGTCCTCGAGCCGCTCCACGAGGATCATCATCTGCTTGCGGTCGCTCCGCCAGAACGCCAGGAGGAGCAGTGCGTTCAGGCAGGCGTACCGGACGGCGGCGCGATGGTGCGCCGCCGTGATCGCCTCCTCCAGGAGTCTCTCCGCCAAGTCGGGGTTGGCGGGCTCCACGGCCATCGCGGCCAGCAGGAGCCCTTCCGGGCTCTGCTTGACCTCCGGCGGCAAGCGGCGCAGCCACTCCCCGAGCACGTCCGGGGGGACGAGCGGTGCGAACACCTCGCACACCTCGACCACGAGGTCCCCGACGTCGTCCCAGGCGCCGGCGTCGAGGAACAGGCTCATCGCGTCGTGGTACTGGCGGCGGCGGCGCAGGACCGCGGCGGCAGTCCGGCGCGCCTGCGCCACCTCACCGGCGTCGAGGTGGTGTTGCAGTGCGGATCCCCATAGCCCGTGCAGAGACCACCAGCCCGTCGGGGCCCGTATCACCAGCGGCAGCCCGTCGAGGAGCCCTTCCAGGCTCACGTCCCGACCGAGCAGTGCGGCGGCGATCTCCTCGTCTGCACCCCCCACCGCGGCCAACAGTGCCAGTGCATGGTGGCGCTCCGGGGAGAGCCGGCTGAGCAGCTCCTCCCATACATATCCGATTACTGTATGTGGGCCTGCACTTGCGGTCAGTTCGGCCAGCGCAGGCCAGCCGCCGACCTTGCTGAGCAGTTCAGGCGACACTCCGCGCAATTCGGCGAAAGAGTCCAGCTCCTCGTCGCGGAACTGCAGGTCCTTTCCTTCCAAGATCAAGGCATCCCCATTGGCCACCAGCCGCGTCATAGACAGGGGCGACGGCGGGCGGGAAGCGAGGACGATATGTCCATTACGTGGCAACTCGGTCACCAGTTCGGCCAGGAAGCGGCTCCCTGCCGACTCCCTGCCGATCAGGTGAGCGTCGTCGAGGACGAGCGCAACGTTCCGCGGTGCGGCGCTCCACATCGCCTCGGCCACGGCGGCTGCGGCCACCCGCGGGTCCTCCGAAGGCGGATGAGCGAGGCCGACGGCCGCGCTGGCCCCGGCGGCGAGGAAGGAGAGCGTGGCGTCGTCCCGCTGGCACGTCAGCCAGCGATCATCGCCGAGCGGGGACAGTGCATTCTCGGCAACGGCCTGGCTGAGCAGGGTCGTCTTGCCGAAGCCCGCGGGCGCGACGATCGCCGTGAGCGGTCGCTGGAACCGGCTCTGCAAGTGGGCGAGCAGGCGGGGACGCAAAATCATCCGGCGGGCGGCAACCGGTGGAGTATGCCGGAGCGGCCGGCTCATGCGTCGACTGTAGCGACAGGTAGTAACGGCATCGAGGCATTTGAGCAACGACGTCGACAGTGTGCTGCCTCACGTCGAGGGCTCGGTCGATCGCTGACGTTCGGCCAACGGTTGGTCCAGAGGGTGGGGACGTCCTGCTACACGGTTGGTTCGATATGCGCGAGAGGACTGACTGGCGATATGCCCGAGACTGGGGTCACCCGACCTGCTTTGGCTGGAACCAGACCTCGACACGCCGGTTGGTTGGTGTATCACGGCCCCGGAGCCGGCCGTCTGCTTCGACGGGCTCACGTGCGCCGGCCTTGGTGGGCGGCCTCGGCCCAGTGGTGGTTCCGACGCGGGAGGACCGAGGGAGCGCGCAATGGGCGAATGGAATCGGCTTCAGCCGGAGGACGACGATTACCTGCTCGACCTCGTGGCCGACGTGCTGGCGCTCACGCCACCCTCGGTGGCGGACATCGCGGCGGCAGGCCGCGCTGCATACACATGGCGAACGGTGGAGGCCGACCTGCAACGCTGCCTGAGCCAGGCCCGGGCGGGGGATGCCAGGCATCAGCTCCTGCCTCGGCTCATCTTGTAACACCCGCGAGTAGACGACCGGCCGCCGATGACGCGGCGGTCAGAGAGACGGTGGTGGCCGTGCGGACCCCCTTGACGATGACGACGCTGAGCGGCGCGGTCGACCAGGCCCGGGAAGGCGCGGTCGTCTGGCTTCAGCGGTATTTCGACTCGCACGCCGAACGGTTCGTCGGCAAGCTGCGCCGGCACATGCCCATCCTTTCGGTCGGCCGGGTGGCCGTCGTGACACGCCGTGAGGATGTCCTTGCGATCCTCGCCGATCCCGACACCTTCGCTACTCCCTACGCGTCACGTCTGCCGGGGCCGTTCCTGCTCGGCCTGAGCGGCCCAGCGCACGAGCGTTGCGCGGAGGAGATCCGAGCCGTCGTCCAAGCCGACGACCTGGAGCTCCTCAAGAGCTTCACCGAGACGAGAGCCGGGCGGCACGTCGAGGATGCCCTCGGACGGGGCGGACTGGACGTCGGCACAGACCTCGTACATCCCGTGCTACACGCCGTCGTCGTCCGCTACCTCGGCCTGCTCGACATCGACACGTCGGTGCAGCTCCGCTGGACGCGGGACCTGTTTCAGGACGTCTTCCTGCATTCTCCTGGCCTGCCCTCCTCGGTGCACACACGTGCTCAGCGGGCGACTCGGGCGTTGTACACACACGTGGACGACTCGATCGCTGCCCGACAAGAGGTCCGCTCCGACGACGTGCTCAGCCGACTCTTGGAGCGCAGGCGGGTGGCCCCTGATGTAGCGCTCACGGACGCAGAGATCCGGGGCAACCTGCTCGGGCTCGCGATCGGCTGGCTGTGGCACGGCGCCAAGGCCGCACTGCTCGCGGTGGACGGGCTGCTCGACCGGCCCGACGCGCTCACTCAGGCACAGCAGGCGGCCAAGGTGGGCGATCTGGAGGAGCTGCGCCGGGTGCTGTGGGAGGTGCTGCGCTTCCGGCCGGTGCAGGCCGGTCTGCTTCGGACGTGCCTGCGCGAGACCACCATCGCCGCCGACACCGCACGGGCCACCTCGATCCGCCCTGGATCCGTGGTCTTCGTCGGCACCGAGTCGGCAATGCACGACGAGACCGCCATACCCGACCCCGAGACGTTCGACTCGAGCCGGGCGGAGGGGCAGTACCTGAACTTCGGCGATGGCCCGCACCGCTGCATGGGAGAACGAATGATGCGGGTGCAGTTGGCCGCCCTGGTCGCGCCGCTGCTGCGGGCCGGCCGGCTGCGGCGGGCCGAGGGTCGCCAGGGCCGGCTGCGCTGGCACGGCCCGCACCCGGACGGACTGCGCGTCGAGTTCACCCGACTACGAGGGTGAGAATGTACCGGATCCTGTCGACGGAGCGTAGCTCAGCCAGTGCGGAGGTGCCGTGATGACCGAACCCAGAACGTCCGCGGACATGCACGGCCGGGCTCACGCCATCACCATCCTCTCCCAGATAAAGCCACTGTGGACGCTGTTCAACCGGCTGAACTTCGCGGTGACACGCCTGTTTCCGTCGGTAATGGGCATTCGCCAACTGTCCATGTTGTACTTCGCCCGCTGGAGCGTCCTGCGCTCGATTCCCTACAACGGACAGCCGCAGGTGCGCGACCGGCTCACACACCCACTACTGATCTTCGAAGACCACTACAACGGCCTGCCCGAGCCGTACATCGAGGCGTTCGTCCGTGTTCTGCCCCGCCAGATCTGGTCCACCTGGACGAGCTCGTACGGGTACGTCGGCACCCGGTCGGTCACCACCTTCACACGGCAGATCGGGAAGCTCACGCTGCCGGGTGCCTATTTCTACTCGGCCTATCCGGAGGCGACCGTGAGAATGATCCAGGCAGCGTTCGCCGTCGAGCGCGAGCACCGGTTCCTCGTGGAGGCCGCCCGCACGAACAGCCCTCGAGACTTCGCCGTGGTGTACCGCGGCTTCCTCACCCGCCGCCAGGGGGACCTATGAAGCGCGACCGGTCGGCCATTACTCCGCTGACCATCCTCACGCCGATCCGTCCCGGCGAGAAACGGGAACTCGAAGCGTATGTCGCACAGCTACCACGAGACGAGGACAGCCCCTTCCGCCGCCTGTCGAGCACTCACTTCGCACGGTGGGTCATCATCGACCGGCTCGCGTCGGACTACGCTGGCGCGCCATTCCCCGTGCAGCCGCTGCGGATGAGCTACCTGCTGTTCACCAGCACGTTCAACGGCCCCGTCGGTGAGTATGTGGAGGAGTTGCGGGTCCGGCTCGGGGCCGAGGCGGACGCCGTCTGGGGCCACTGTGTCAACTACCCGGGCCGGCACCGGCCCGGGCCGTTCCGCCGCTACCTCCTGCACAACAGGGTCCCGGTGCACATGTGGTACTCGGCGTACGACGCCACGGTGACCGAAGTCCGTGCCGCGGTCGACCTGCGGCGCCGTCACATAGAGCTCGCCCGGCTCGTGCAGGAGCTGGACGACGACAAGGACCTGCAACGGGCGTTCGTCGAGGAGTTCGGGGGGTGACTCGTGGCCGAGCCGCTCGAGTTGCATGACATCCAAGGCAACATTCTCAACGGTTATGCATTCGATCACGCACTATATCTGTTCCTGGGCGCGGCCTCGACGGTGGCGGCGCGCAGGTGCCTCCGCAGTGTGGTGCACCGGGTGACCACTGCCGAGAGGTGGCCATCCGGCGTGCGTCCACGCACAACCCTGAACGTGGCGATCACGTTCACCGGTTTCACGCGCCTCGGGCTCCCGCGCACGCTGCTCGGACGCTTTCCCGCGGCATTCGCGCAACCCACCCGTGAGCGGGCGAAGCTCCTCGGCGATGTCGGGTGCAGCGATCCCGCACTCTGGGAAGACGAACTGGGCACCGGCACGGCACACCTGCTTCTCATGGTGAGTGCCCAGACCGAAGAGGAGCTCGGCGAGGCGCGCGAGGGTCTGGGCCGGCTCGTTGCCGAGGCGGATGGGGAACTCACGGTCGTGCACGAGCAGCCGGCACACGCAATCCCCAGGATGAGGGAGCACTTCGGCTACGCGGATGGACTCTCTCAACCTGACATCGAAGGAGTCCCGCGGAGCACCAGGCGTCGAGGGGCGTCCACCCGCGGTGACGGCGTGCCGCTGAAGAACCTGCGGTGGCGGCCGCTGAAGGCCGGCGAGTTCGTCCTCGGTTACCCCGACGAGGACGGTCAGGTCGCCACCGAGCCGGACCCGGGCCTGGTCCGCAACGGCAGTTACATGGTTTACCGGAAGCTTTACCAAGACGTCGCCCGCTTCCGCCGCGGGTTGCAGGAGGCGGCCGAGCAAAGCAACCTGTCCGAGGAGCTCATCGCGGCCAAGGTCGTCGGCCGGTGGCGTGACGGTGTCGCGCTGGAGCTGGACCCCGACCGCGACCCGGGCGACCTCACCCAGGTCGAGGCCGAGACGGTTTCGAACGACTTCCGGTACCTGCCCCACGACCGCCGCGGCTACGCCTGCCCCGCCGGCGCGCACATCCGCCGCACCAACCCTCGGGACGCGCTCGGGTTCGACGGCCTGCTCACCGCCCGACACCGGATCGTCCGGCGCGGACTCCCCTACGGGCCGCCGCTGGCGCCCGGGACGACGACGGACGACGGTGTGGACCGCGGGCTGGTGTTCGTCTGCTTCAACGCCGACATCGAGCGGCAGTTCGAGATCGTGCAGGGCCAGTGGTGCAACGACGGCAACGCGTTCGGCCTCGGCGACGACCGCGACTACCTGCTGGCCAACGGGGGCGGGACCGGGAAGATGACCATTCCTGTCCGCGGCTCGTGGCCGAGGTTCGTCGACACGCAGCCGGACATCGTCGTCACCCGGGGCGCCGAGTACCTCTTCGCCCCCGGTATCCGGGCGCTGCACCGCCTCGCGTCGGGCGCACCGGAGGGACCGGCGCAGGCGTAGGCCGGGCGCGCTCACTACTACCCGCAGCCGCATCCCACGAAACGACCGTTCATCGCGACCGATCCGTGTGGGTTTGGCAACGATGTGGTCGATGGGTGGTTTGTTCGGTATTTGGGATCAGTTTGGTGGGCGACGCAGCCCGGCGGTCGGACGGGGGTTCCCCTGGCGCCTGGCGAGTGGCACGCTGATGCGGAGCGGAGTAATCCGGTGTGATCGCGATGCGGGACCGGGTGGTGCACTGCAACCGGCAGGGCCTGGCCGGCCTCGGTCAACACCGTGCACTGCAGGGGAGCGACGATGGTTGGTACCAGGATCCGTTTCGCCCATGAGCAGGCCCCGTGCGGGAGGACCGTTGACGGCGAGCACTACCGGGACAACGACGAAGAGGGCTTTGTCATTCGCGACGAGTATTACGGCTGCGGCTGCCGCCGGATACTCCACGAGTACCACGACGGCAGCGTCCAGACGACAGCCGTGCATCACAACGGGACCGTTGTCCGGGAACGGTTCGCTCCGGACCATGGCTGCTGAACGCAGTGGTGGTCCGGAGCCGGTCTCAACAGCATGCAGACCGCCCGTCGGTGACGTGGCGGTCCCGCGATGACGCCTTCGCATGACGTCTTGATCGTGGGCGGCGGTGGGGCGGGCCTGCGCGCGGCCATCGCCGTCGTCGAGTCCGATCCCCGACTCAGTGTCGCCATCGTGTCCAAGGTCTATCCGATGCGCAGCCACACCGTCTCCGCCGAAGGCGGGGCTGCCGCGGTCATCAAGGCGAGCGACAGCCTGGCCGAGCACGCCCACGACACCATTTCCGGTGGGGACTGGCTGTGCGACCAGGACGCCGTCGAGGCGTTCGTCGCCGAGGCGCCCAAAGAGCTGCTCCGGCTGGAGCACTGGGGCTGCCCGTGGAGCCGCGAGCCCGACGGGCACATCGCCGTCCGCCCGTTTGGCGGCATGAAACAGATGCGGACCTGGTTCGCGGCGGACAAGACCGGGTTTCATCTGCTGCACACCTTGTTTCAAACGTCTCTCCGGCACGAACGCATCGCGCGCTACGACGAGTGGTTCGTCACCTCGCTGCTGGTCGACGACGGCCGCGTGTGCGGCGTCGTGGCCATCGAGCTGACGTCGGGCCGAATCGAGGCCATCACCGCCAAGGCGGTCATCCTGTGCAGTGGCGGGTGCGGCCGCATCTTTCCGTTCACGACCAACGCGAACATCAAGACCGGGGACGGCATGGCCCTGGCATACCGCGCCGGGGCTCCCCTCAAGGACATGGAGTTCGTCCAGTACCACCCGACCGGCCTGCCGTTCACGGGCATCCTCATCACCGAGGCGGCCAGGGCCGAAGGCGGCTGGCTGGTCAACCGGGACGGCTATCGCTACTTGCAGGACTACGACCTGGGAAAACCCAGCCTCGAGCCGGTGCTGAAGAGCATGGAGCTGGGGCCGCGCGACCGGCTGTCGCAGGCATTCGTCAAGGAGGCGGAGAAGGGCCGCACCATCGACACACCGTACGGCCAGGTCGTCCACTTGGACCTGCGCCACCTCGGCGAGACGCTCATCAATACCAAGATCCCCTTCGTCCGTGAGCTCTGCCTGGACTACGAGAACATCGACCCGGTCCGGGAGCTGATTCCGGTGCGGCCGGTGGTGCACTACATGATGGGCGGGGTCCACACCGACATCCACGGCGCCACCGGGCTGCCCGGGCTGTACGCCGCCGGTGAGGTGGCCTGCGTCAGTATCAACGGTGCCAACCGGCTGGGCTCCAACTCTTTGCCCGAGTTGCTCGTCTTCGGGGCGCGGGCCGGCCGCGCGGCCGCGGAGTTCGCCGCCAGCGGCACCGATCCCGGCCCCGCGGTGCTGTCGCAGGCCCGGGACGAGCGGCACCGGCTGGAGCGTGACCTGCTCCACCGCGACAGCGGACGGGAGCCGATCTCCGCCATCCGCGAGGAGATGCAGGAGACCATGGAGCAGGGCGCCGGGATCTACCGCGCCGCGGACTCGCTGGCCAAGGCCGCCGACAAGCTGCGCGACCTGCAGGAGCGGTTCCGGACTGCCCGTATCGACGACCACAGCCGGACGTTCAACACCGAGCTGGTCGCCGCGGTCGAGCTGTCGTTCATGCTCGACATCGCCGAGACCATCGTGCACAGCGCATCGCGCCGGGAGGAGTCGCGGGGGGCGCACCAGCGCACCGACTTCCCGGCCAGAGACGACGAGCGGTTCCTGGCTCATTCCCTGATCCACCGCGACTCCGACGGATCGTCGCGAGTCGAGTACCCTCCGGTCACGATCACCCGTTGGCCCCCCGGCGAACGGGTGTATGGGAGGTAATCCATGGCGGACCGCATCGTCATGCAGGTCACCCGCTACCGACCGGACCACGACAAGGCGCCGACCACACAGGACTACGAGATCCCGCTGCGTAAGGACTGGGCAGTCCTCGATGGCCTGAACCACATCAAGGACCACATGGACGGCACGCTGTCCTACCGCTGGTCCTGTCGAATGGGCATCTGCGGGAGCTGCGGCATGAACGTCAACGGTGAGCCGAAGCTCACCTGTGGGACGTTCCTGACCGACTACGCCCCCGGTCCGGTGCGCATCGAGCCGTTGAGCAACTTCCCCGTCGTTCGCGACCTCGTCGTCGAGATCGGCGACTTCATGGACAAGCTGCCGACCGTCAAACCCTGGCTCATCCGTGCGGACGGCGAGCCACCGCCCGACGCCGAGTACCTGCAGACTCCCGCGGAGCTGGAGGACTACAAACAGTACAGCATGTGCATAAACTGCATGCTCTGCTACTCCGCCTGTCCCATTTACGGTCTCGACCCGGACTTTCTCGGGCCGGCTGCGATCGCGCTGGCCCAGCGCTACAACCTGGACTCGCGCGACCATGGTGACCACGAGCGGCTGGATGCTCTCGCGGCGGCAGAAGGAGGAGTCTGGTCCTGCACGTACGTGGGCGAGTGCACCAAGGTCTGCCCCAAGCACGTGGACCCGGCCGGCGCCATCCAGCGCTACAAGGTGACCGCGGTCAACCAGTCGATCAAGGCGCTCCTGATGCCGTGGGGAAAGCGATGAGCGAAAACGTCGAGTACGGCGGTTACTACGCCCGGTGGCACCGGCCCCGCGTCTCCAGATTATGGTGGCTGCGCCGCCGTTCCTACCTCGTTTTCGTGCTCCGGGAGCTGAGCTGCGTCTTCGTCGCCTGGTTCGTCGTCTTCCTGCTCCTACTGGTCCACGCGGTCTCTTCGGGCGAGCGCGAGTACCAGCGGTTCCTGGACCTGAGTGCCAACCCTTGGATGCTCGCGCTGAACGTGGTCGCCCTGTGTTTCGTCCTGTTCCACACGATCACCTGGTTCGCGCTGACACCACAGGCGATAGTCGTGCGGCTGCGTGGCAGGCGCGTGCCGGGGAGGGCGATCCTCGTTCTCAGCTACCTGGCCTGGGCCGCTGTGTCGGCCGTCATGGCCTGGGTGATTCTGGGCTAGGGGGACTCGATGTCTGCAACGGCGGCCAAGCGGCCAATCGAACCTTTCCTGTGGGCGCTGTTCAGCGCCGGCGGCGTAATATCGGCGTTGCTCGTCCCGGGTCTGCTGCTGCTGTTCGGCGTGGTGCTCCCGCTCGGCTGGGTGGATCCGCCCGACCACGCGCACCTGCTGGCCGTGCTGCGCCATCCAGTCACCCGCCTGGTTCTGCTCGCCCTCTGCGTACTGGGGCTCTTCCACTGGGCCCACCGGTTCCGCTACACCCTTTACGACGGGCTGCAGCTCGAGCGCCACAAGGAGCTCATCGGCCTGTTCTGCTACGGCGGGGCGGTGGTCGGGTCGTTCCTGGCGGCCGGCCTCCTGCTGCAGGCGATGTGAGGACCGGCGTCACCGGGCTAGCTCTGGCAAGGCTAGCTCTGGCAAGGTCCCCCCGCTGACCTCACCCCGGGCGCGGGCGCTCCCGCCCGGTTGCCAAGATGCTGAGTCGTAGGCTGCAGGCGTGGAAGCGCCGTGCCGCCACGATGTCGACGTCGACGCCCTCCCGGGAGGACCCAGTGGATACTCAGATCGAGACGCTCGAGTTTCAGGCCGAGGCACGCCAGCTCCTGCAGCTGATGGTGCACTCGATCTACTCGCACAAGGACATCTTTCTGCGCGAGCTGGTCTCCAACAGCTCGGATGCGTTGGACAAGCTGCGGCTGGAAGCGTTTCTCGACAAGGACCTGCAGGTCGACACGTCCGACCTCCACATCGACCTCGAGGTCGACTCCGAGCAGCGCACGCTCACCGTGCGGGACAACGGCATCGGCATGTCCCGCGACGAGGTGGTGCACCTCATCGGCACCATCGCAAAGTCGGGTACGGCCGAGTTCCTGAAGAAGCTCGAGGCGACCAAGGACGCCGCGGCTTCACAGGACCTCATCGGGCAGTTCGGTATCGGCTTCTATTCCAGCTTCATGGTGGCCGACAAGGTCACGCTGCTGACGAGGCGCGCCGGAGAGAGCCAGGGCACCCGCTGGGAGTCCAGCGGCGAAGGAACTTACACCTTGGAATCTGTCGACGACGCACCGCACGGCACTGCGGTCACCCTGCACCTGAAGCCCGAGGACGCCGAGGACCACCTCTTCGACTACACGTCCGAATGGAAGATCAAAGAAATCGTCCAGCGGTACTCCGACTTCATCACATGGCCCATCAGGATGGAAGTCGAGCGCACGGACAAGGACGGCGAGACGACGCGCGAAATCGAGACGGTCAACTCGATGAGAGCGCTCTGGGCGCGTCCCAAGAACGAGGTCACCGAAGACGAGTACAAGGAGTTCTACAAGCATGTGAGCCACGACTGGAACGACCCGCTGGTGACCATCCACATGAAGGGAGAGGGCACGTTCGAGTACCAGGCGCTGCTCTTCGTCCCGGCCCACGCACCATTTGACCTGTTCATGCGGGAACACAAGCGCGGCGTGCAGCTGTACGTGAAGCGCGTGTTCATCATGGACGACTGCGAGGCGCTCATGCCGGAGTACCTGCGGTTCGTCAGAGGCGTGGTGGACGCCCAGGACCTGTCGCTCAACGTGTCGCGGGAGATCCTCCAGCAGGACCGCCAGGTCCAGTTGATCCGCCGCCGCCTGGTCAAGAAGGTGCTGTCGGCGGTGAAAGACCTGATGAGCAGCGACGCCGACCGCTACAAGTCTTTCTGGAAAGAGTTCGGCACCGCTGTCAAGGAAGGACTCCTCAGCGACTTCGAAAACCGCGGCGCAATTCTCGATGTCGCATCTTTCACGTCGACGCGCGACGCCGAGGAGCAGACCACGCTGCGTCAGTACCTGGAACGGATGAAGGAGGGGCAGGACCACATCTACTACATGACGGGCGCGTCGCAGTCGATCATCGAGAGCTCGCCGCACATGGAAGCCTTCCGGGCCAGGGGGATGGAAGTACTGACCCTGACCGACCCGGTCGACGAGATGTGGGTCGAGTCCGTCCGTGAGTTCGAAGGCAAGCAGTTCCAGTCGGTCGCCAAGGGACAGGTCGACCTCGACACCCCGGAAGAGAAGGAAACCGCCGAGCCCGAACGAGACCAGCAGAAGAAGGATTTCGCCGCCTTGCTGTCCTGGCTGGCGGATCAACTGCAGGAGGACGTCAAGGAGGTGCGGCTGTCGTCCCGCCTCACCACCTCGCCGGCCTGTATCGTCGGGGATGCGCATGATCCCACACCGACGCTGGAAAAGATGTACCGCGCCATGGGACAGGAGGTCCCGCACGTCAAGCGCATCCTCGAGCTCAATCCCACACACCCATTGGTGACAGGCCTCCAGAAAGCCTACGGCGAGCGCAAGGATGATGCCGCACTAGCGGAAACAGCCCAGCTTCTCTACGAGATGGC